>Ga0153916_10000178_pt1 | contig 38834 bp, 42 predicted proteins | sample Opewatmetagenome_FD_109642 | JGI IMG/M metagenome (GOLD analysis project Ga0153916, IMG submission 109642) | Freshwater wetland microbial communities from Ohio, USA - Open water 3 Core 3 Depth 4 metaG | ecosystem: Environmental > Aquatic > Freshwater > Wetlands | place: USA: Ohio, Lake Erie...
AAAATAAACTACGAGGAGATTTAGATCAAATACAGTTAAACAATCATAAAAAAATACTTAATGGCAAATTGTTAACAAAAAGTTGGAAAAAAGAAATCTTTCCAATGATAAAAAAAATTGAAAATGAAATGATGTTAACTCCAAAGGATAAATTATTAATTCAAGAATTCAATGACTTTTTGGAAGCAATAGGAATGACTGAATTTACTGGATTTAATAAGAAAGACCTAATTAGAATGTATTCAGAGGATAAAGACGAAATTGATTATGTTAGATCTAAATTTAAAAAATTAGGCGATGCCGTTGCAGATCAATTAAAAGGCAAGAGGATACGTTTATACCATGAACATAGACCAAAACCTGATGAATGGTGGGATTATTTTGTTAGAGAAAAGCGTCATTCTTATTATACATTAGCACATTTTAGTATATATACTTGTTATGTTTTTTTAGGTGTAAAATTACATTTACAAAAACCAGGTAGCGACTTCACAAATTTTAGAAGAAAATTAAAAGAAAAACCAGATGAATTTAAAAAAATATTATTTTCACTTAAAAAAGCTGATAACGAATATGAAATAGAATTAGAAGATAAAGAACATATCGGTGGATATGATACTGAGGCGAGTTTTGAATATACAATATATTCAAAATATTTAGATGATGAAAAGTTTGAACTTTTTAAAAATTTAATATTAAATAGCGAATTAACAATGAAAAAACCATGCTTGAGTTTACGAAGGGAATTTGACATTGAGGAAGCAGAGAAATTAAAAGAGAAATTAGTCGATGAAATATCAGATATAATAGAAAATTGGTTGGATATCTATCATTTTATTATCGACACAGAAACTTAAACATAAAAAAACTTCCATTTTCAAATTATTTGCAGATTAGATTAAATACTTACTTAGAGTCGAGCGATCTTTCCTGCATCAGTTAATATAAGACCTTCTTCTGTAGAAATATATCCCATGTCCCGTAGTTCATCAATGTTCCGGTATAGCATAGCACGCGATATACCTATCTTATCTGCAAGTTCTGTTAGTGACATTTTCGAGTAATCTTTTTCACCAAGTGTGTTTAAAACACTTTTTTGGCTTTCTGTTAGTTTAAAAGAAAGTTTTGGTAACCATACGACGGCTGTTTTGTCTTCTTCTGGATTGTAAGCAATTTTTTTTACTCTTTTGCAGCGTGCATAAGCTGCCAATAAAAGTCCTAAAGCTTTTGTTTTACGGCCTGATGTGACATTGATGAATATTTCATCGTTTTTTGGTTGCATGTCTATTATTTCAACGCATTTCTCCGCCACACCTACTATGTCATAGACTTCTGTTTTTACTTGTTTTACGTCTACTACTCTTCCTAGTGATTCTTGTATTAGTTTGTAACTTTTTTCTTGTTCTTTATCTGGTTTTTGATCCACAAGTAGTATTAGTCTGTCTGGTCCTAGTCTGTTTGCTGCTAGTAGTACTGGTTCTGGGGAGTATAGCGTTGCTATCAAAACTTTCGCCATACTTTTCACAATGTTGGTAGTATGATATCGTTAGCTTGTTAATAAGTTTATCTACAATTTTCATTATTTTAGTAATTTTTATATACAATGTATACTTTTTAGTAAAAAAGTTAATAAATCTATTTACTATTACTTTTTTGTGATTAGATGAGCAAGAAGGAATTTATTTTGTTAAAAGCAAGTAAAATGGTTTCCCAAGTGAAGGAGATGTTGAATGATTTAAACATTGATGAAAATAAGAATAATACACAAATAGCTGAGTTTGAGTTAAATGAAAACTCAGAGGAATATAAATTTAAAATTGATATAGATGATATTATCGTACAACCGGTTGATGGGGTGCTCATAAAAAAAAGCGAGGAAGAGGTTCGATTGCTTTTTTTCTACATAAAACCAGGGATGAAAGACCCTGATGAAGAGATTGTGATCTACAAGGCTTTAGCTGAATTTCGTTTACCACAATCTACTTTCCAGAAAATAGCTGAGGATATCCAAAACTCAGCAAGAGATTGCAAGAATATTTGCTTGAAAAATGATGATCCATCTTCTGATAAATTGCCAATGTTTGGTTAAACTCAGATATTGGGGGTGAAGATATTATTATAAGAAGTAAGATTAGAAGAATGACCGAAGGTGAAGATGCAAGTGAAATTGCGTATATAAATAGAAGCAAAGAGGCAAAAGCATTACTCGAAAAAATGAAAAAAGAAATATTAAAAGAAAAAAAGTTTGATGAAAAATGAAACAATTTGAAGTTGCTGTTCCTCTTAAACATTGTAATAAGGTCGTAATTGAACCAAGTGATGAACTTGGACAGTTGATGGTTGTTTACAAGTTTCCACTGGATGATATTTATCTACGCAGGCTCACCGATGATATCAAGAAAAATGTGTTATTTAAAAATATAGAAAAGAGTTAAAAAATGGAATTAAAAATCAACAGATCAACACTTGTTCTTGCGATAGGAAATATCACTAATGAATCAACTGATGCCATCGTCAATGCTGCAAAAACATGGCTTTCAGGTGGTGGAGGTGTGGATGGTGCTATACATCAGGTGGGTGGACCATCCATTATGCAAGAATGCAGGAAGATCGGGGGTTGTCTAACAGGAGATGCGGTTATAACAACCGCGGGAAATCTAAAAGCAAAATATGTGATTCACACAGTTGGTCCCATTTATCATGGAGGTAATAGAGGCGAAACAGAGTTACTTAAAAGTGCTTATCTGGAGAGTCTCAAACTTGCTTCAACGAGAAAGCTAAAAAGCATAGCTTTCCCAGCGATTAGTGCTGGTGCATACGGCTATCCAGTCCCTGAAGCAGCACATATTGCCTTGAAAACAACTATCGATTATCTCAAAGAACATAGTGATATTGAACTTGTGCGTTTCATTCTTTTTGAGCAAAATACATTCGAAATCTTTGCTAAAGAACTTAAAAAACTAGAAAAACGTAAAATTAGAAATTCCAATGATATAAATTTTAAAAAGGATTAAATGTGATATAATATGAAATCTGCCAAAAAAGAATTAAAGGACATTAATAAAAATATAAAACAGTTGGAAATAAAAAAAAGGAAGTTGATGAGAGAAAAAGATATAGTTTTTTGTCCAGTATGTCAAAAATTTTATCCAGAAAATAAATGTAAACATCAACCTGAATTTAGTATGGGATCTTTTTTGGAGGCATGGTATATAACCTGCCCAAAGGGCCATACATGGGATGATAAATAAAAAAAATTGACAAAAGGGGTATTTTATGGAGAAAGATGATATTGAACTGGTTCTTACAAAAGCAATTAAGCTTTTAAAACCAAGGTTAAAAGAAAAGATTAGTATGGTTGAAATCTTTGATCTATCTTCAAAGGTTTTCCAGGAGATCCAGTTTGAACAAAATCTGGAAGATGAATCTATTGAGTATTGCTTGAGCAGATCTGAAATAGAAAAAATTCTTACTGATGGTGATTTGGAAATAAGATGCACTAATGGCTCCAGGGTAAATTTTGTTCTTGAAGAAGATGATGTCAAAACTGCTACACTGGAAAACGGTTCTATTATTATGTGGTATGAAGGTGATGGTTAATGCTAAAAATACCGCCAAAACATATCCATGTTAATGATGATGGTAAAAAACCTTTCAGGATATCAGAAAAGGTTGCAAACCGTATCAAATATATTTTAATACTTGGTGTTTTGCTTACAACTTTTTATGCTTTTTCAAGTTTTAATTCTGAAAATTATATTGACTTTTTAGGTTCACAGGCTTTTATATATGTAGCAGTTTCTTATGTTTTAATTTATATTTGTTGGCAAGCATTTAGTAACAAGTTACCTGGTTTTCCTGTTGAGATTGTTAAATCATTTAAAAAACCTAAACCTTTGCAGCAGACGTCATTAATAACAAGAACTAATAGAAAGGCAATGCTTTTTTCTATTATTGGTTACACTTTTGGTATGGCGTTTTCACTGATGGTCATGATGTTCCTTGTAGTTGCGCTTCTTAGTGGTACTGGTGAAACATTGGTTGTTTGGAATCATTTTGGTGAGATGATGTTTGAAACAGTTCTTTTTATCTGTGCTTTTATTTTTGTTATTATTGGTTATTATTTTACTTATAAAAATTTTAAACATGTTTTAAGAGGGAGTTAAATAATAGGAGTTAAACATGAAAATAACTTGTCCTAAATGTAAAAGTCGTATTCGATTAAAGAAATCAAGAAATATTAAATGCAGCAAATGTGGTCATGCATTTTCATATTCAACATATTTTGGTAAGCAAAAGATATTCCTTGTTGATGCAAATATTATAATTTATACATTAGAGAATGATAAAAATTTAGGAGATAGTTGTAGGAAGGTGTTATCAAGATTAAACATCGCAACTACTGAGGCTGTACTTAATGAAATACAATGTAATTTTGATAAAAAATTAAAAATTTACAAAGTTAAAGAAATATGTCAGGAGTTAAAGGAATTAAAGACAAATAATTTGAAGCAACCCTCTGAGAAAGATCTTTCACTGATTCAAGCTGCGATAGATCATCCTGAAATAGGTGGTATTATCACATATGACCAGGATTTTAAGGCAATTGCAACAAGTGGCTTGATACAGAGTAAATCTTCTAAATACGCATCTACTTTCTTTGTTGGAAATGCTAAAGAGTTTTTAGATAAATATGGGTGAAAAAATGATTCATAAGGGAGAAAATAGGAGGTAAGAATATGTCTTTAGATGATGATGAAATTGAGGAGAAGCATTATTGCGAGATTTGTGGAGCAGAGCTTGTTACACAAGAGGAAATACGGGTGGGTGTACATTTTGCTTGTAGTTCAGCATTATACACTGATAAGATGAAGGATTTAACAGGTTTTTAAAGTGACTAATACAATAATTTAATTTTGTTTAAGGGTGGAAAAATGAAAACAATTTATCCTGAATTCAGAACAAAACTTGAGGAGATTGCTGCCTTATCCAATAAAATCAATAAGAATGATAAACAAAGAATTCTTGAAATGATGAAAGCACATGTCAAGGAAATTGATGAACGATACAATAACAAAGATGATCATTGGGATATTGAGACCGCTGATTTGATAGTACTCTGTTATGAGCTCTTATTAATGGAGAAGAAGGATATTGACGATGTGTTTGATCGGTGTCTCCCTAGGTTTGATTTCAAATTGAAGAGGTTGGTTGAAAATGTCTCTTGAAAGAGAATATAATCAGTTGAAAACAAAGGTTGTGGAAAGAAAAAAGGATTTCGATGAGTTTATCAGCTTTTTAGAAACAAAGACAACATGGCTTATATCTCCAGCAAGTGTGAAATATCATCTCAGTGAAGAAAAAGGGTTGCTGAAGCATTCAGTGGGTGTCACGAAAACACTTCTTGAACTGCGAGGGCTATTGGCTCTACAGTTATCTGAAGAAAGTTGTATTATTGTAGCCCTGTTTCATGATGTGGGTAAGGTGGGTATGCCTGGATCCCCAAGGTACCTAAAAGACGGAGGTAAATTTGTTTATAACAAAGATCAGGTTGAGATGCAGGTCGCGCAGAGAAGCCTATATCTTGTTTCAAAATATATTTCCCTTAGTGATGAAGAGGCGCAAGCAATTCTTTATCATGATGGTCAGTATATTGATGAAAATAGGTTTATTGCACATAAGGAATGCGCGTTAACTTTGCTTCTTACGTTTGCTGATACATGGACTGCAATGATACATGAAGATGGAAAAGAGATTAAAGAAAATAAAAATTATTATAGGAGGGAATAAATGGAAATATTTGGTTACTCTGAAAGAGGAATTATTAACTCATTATTTTATGAGATCATATCTTCTCAAAATAATTTGCAACTTTTTAATGAATTTCTGAATTTGTTCTCTTTCCCATATGATAAGATAAATTTTCATATATCTGATGTTAAAATATTGATTGAACAGTCTTTTTCTGATTTTGGAGATGCAGATGTAGTACTTTTAATTCACAATCATAGATATATGCATGTTGTTTTTATTGAAGGTAAGGTTAAGACTTTTCAAAAGTCATATTGGAGTATTTTTGAAGAATTTAATGAATTTGAAAAGGGGATAGATGAAGATAGAATGAACTCATCTAATTTGTTTGTTCAGCTTTATTATAAGTTGAGACTTTTCAAAGAATTACAAATCGGTAATATAAAACAACTTCAAAATGGTGTACAATTTCCAAAAGGTTTTTCAAAAATAAACCGGAAAATTGGAAATAATAAAGTTGTTTTAAGGGCTGTAAATCAATTAAAGGATTATTGTCAAGATGCATTTTTTATTGCATTAGTACCAGAAAATATTTCAAATCTTCAAAATTTTTATCAAAATATTTTAAAGAATTACAATGCCAATAAACTTAAAGATTGGAATATTAAAAATTGGGGTTATATAACATGGGAAAAAGTTGAAGATTTCTGTGATAAATATTATTTAAAAAGAACATTAAAAAATTTTGAATTTAATCAGGGACAAATTTACAATAAAGATATTCCACCAAATAAGGAGGATTTCTTTTGAAAATACGATATTTTCTATATTTTATTAAACAATTTGAAAGATTTTATCTAATTTTTTCAATTTTTACAAACAGTATATAGTAAAGAAACCTTTAATAATCAATATAAGATTTATAGATGCGAAAGGGGGGTTTTTTATATGGAATGGTGGCAACGCTTAGGATTAAGAGACAATCCTTTTGAGAGAACTAGAAATCCTTTAATAGGAACCTATGACTATATAGTTGAAACTCCTATTTTTAACAAATATGCAGATCGTTTAAAAAATATCGATACTTTATTTGGCAAGGTCTTTGTTATCTATGGGCTATTTGGTTCGGGTAAAACTACTTTGTTTGAATTTTTAAAGAATAAAATAAGTCTTTTAGATAAAAAAATTGAGACTATTACAATTCCAATTTCTACAATGAGTGTAAATGGAATCGAAATATTTGAACTATATAAATCTCAACTTTATAATATATTAAGCGATAGCGAAAAAGTAACTATATATCCAGATGATCTTTCAAATTTATTTACTTTTAGATGTATAGAAAAAAAATATATGGGCACATAATTTTTATTGATGAGTTACATCATAATCCTAATATTGATGCGATATTCGATTTTTTAAAGATGTCCCAGGGATTAACTGAATATATTTTTAATTATAATAAAATAGGAATTTTTATTGCTGGTAATGATAAATGGATAGAAAGACTTGAAAATCCATTGTATAGAGGACCAATTGATCGTTTTGATAGAATGGATGAAATTGATGTTGATCAATCTTATGAAATTGTAACAAAAAGAATAGAAGAATTTTCTAATAACCCAAAAAAAATCAAGTATATAGAAAGAGAAGCCATTGAGAAAATATATAGTGGATTAAAGGAAAAAACACCACGTTGTCTAATTATAGAAACTGGGGAAGTATTTGAAAAATTACCCGAAAATGTTATAGTGGTTACATCGCACGAAGTTTCTAAAAAGGTAGATTTTACTACAATTGAAGCTGTAAAAAAGAAAATTGAAGGAATTCCAATAATGCATAGGAAGATACTTACAATTATAGACGGGTATAAAACTAAAGGGGAGAAGATAATAGCGTTAAGATTTTTATCCAAATTATACGAAAAAAAATTTATCGAAAAAATAATGACAAAAGAAACTCTTGATGAATTTGGTCTTAAAGATACATTTATTATTGCAGATTTTGAAACTTGGGAAATAATTAAAAAATTTACAACATCTCATAAAATAAAAGGTGAATATGGAACTACAAACATAACTAAGAGTGGTTATATATTAGATGATACAATTAATAATCTATTCGACACTATACTAACTTCGTATGAGATTTATCCTGAGGATTATTTAGAAAAAATCTATTTGCCTGAAAAAAGAGAAATTAAATTTATAAAAGACGATAAAGCTGATAAATTTAAATCTGAGGAAGATGAAAAATTACGTTATGTTGAAGAAAAAATGAAATCTTATAAATATGAATTAGGACTTAATTATTTTAAAAGATGTAAAGAAGAATATTATAAAATATTTGATTTTTTGGATAACCCTCGATTAAAAATTGATCCAATGGATGTTCCAAGCAACTGCAAGAGATCGATATTTGATTTATTCTCAGGTTATTATGTTTATAAAAGAGATGATGACGATTCAAGATTAAGCGATGATGAACTCTTACAATTTGCAGTTAATTCTTTTCATAGCGAAGAGTTAAGAAACTTTTATTCTGATGTTAAATCAATTGAAAGGTCTGGAAGAACTATAACAAGAAATGATGCAAATGCAATCTGTAGACATTATATTTTAACTATGAAAGAAGTATTACCACAAATAGTTGAAGAAATCAAATACGGGAGAAAATTCGGGTTAGATCCTCAAACATTATCGACCGAAGATCTTTTAGTTTTCAAAGAAGCAAGATCTCTATTATATCAGGATAATATAACAGAAAAAAATATTGAAGATGCAAGAGATAAAATAATTAAACATTTTGAGATAAGAATGAGAAATCTTATTTCTAGTTGCCTAAACATACAATTTGGGAGTTCATGGTTTAAAGATAAATCACCAGACTATGTTAAAGAAGGTGTAGAGCGGGCTCTTGGAAGAAGGAAAAAATATGAACCAGATTTTCATCAATCTGATAATATTTTAACTTATACCGATCAAGCACATTTAAGAGATTTAATAACTCAAAATTGGACCCAATGTTTTTGTTTTATTTTTGGTGGTAAACCAAACAAAGAAGATGATAAGAAACAAGAATTTGTGGTCGATTGGAACATTATTTATAGAAAAAGACAAGATTTTGCACATATTGATTCATCAGGAGGTAGATATGTATCAAAAGCATTTGATAATGCAGTTTTAATTACTCAATGGTTGAATAGATGTTTTGAATATTTTCTCACAAATAACCAATCGGTTATTGAAAAAAAAGAAGGGTATTTAGATGCCTATTTTGTAAATCCAGAGATTAGTAAGGCTCAACCAATACACCTAAATGATGCTTTAGAGGTATTTAATAAAATTAAAGACAAAAAAGAAATGACTATCAGATTTAAGGACCTACCACCCTTATATACTGAAAATGGAAGGAAAATATTTGCTGTATATCGACTACTAATCAATAAAGAGTGTTTGAAAGTCATAAACATTAACGCAAATAATGTCTCTTTTGAAATTCACAAAGAAAAATAATAGATTAATATGTTCTTTAAAATCTGTGGCACTGAAGAAATAGATAACCCTGATGGGATCAGTGATGATTACAAATTTTTAATAATTAATAATGATTAATCCTTTTTATTATTGAAAATATGATAATAAAAAATCTGTTATGAAATTGCAGATTTCCGCGGTGGGAGCAAATGCGATATTATTGCTATGAATGTAAAAAGACCATTACAATGGAAGAGTTCCAATATTCCATGAATAAATATGGAAAAGCCCTTTGCAGGGATCACCAGCATGATAAAAGACTAAGTGAGACTACAAAAGATTTAAGGGCTCTAGTTAGAAATAGACATAAGGATGAATTAAAAAAAGAAATACCAAATTTGAAAACCATTAAGGATTGGATAAAAGCAGATTTTGAAACATGGGATAAAGCCACCTCTGAATGTTATTTTGGTAAAGAGATTTACTCTACCGACGATTATATTGGTTTTATTGACTATCATAAGGAATACATTAGTAGAACTTTACATCGCATTTTTTTAAATTGCGATAACCTATATCTGGAAAAATAAGTTCTAAACCTGTAATAATAAATGAGTATGCATCATCGCTTGATCCGGTAATATTATTTTCTGATCTGATTCTCCTAGCTTTAGATAGATTATTTAAATTCAATGTTTCAATCGTTTGTGATTGTAATATGTATCGAGAAACAGATATATCGAATATATAACTAACTATTGTACGAATACTCGTTCAATATCCATTCTTATCTGTTGTTGTATCGGTCGGTTATAAATCATTATTGAGCAGAAAAACATAATATTAAATTAAAAAGATAATATACTATTATCTAACTGTTCTTGCACGTTTTTCAAATTCTTTCTGTAATCTTCGATAAATAGAATTAAAACAACTATCACATAATCCTCTATTATCTGAAAATCTAATTTCAAAAGCTTCTGTATCTCTTCCACAACCTATACATTCTGGCATAATATCACGATAGCTATAAGAATAAACAAGTAATATAAGTATATGTTTTTATGGGAAGGGGAACAGATAAAATTAAAAGGATGGTACAAGAAAAAATAACTAATATCGGAAAAAAAGTTGGTAATTTTATAATTACAATTAAAAAAGCAATATTTAATTATAAAAAAAAAGAACGAGAGAAAAGACTTTATAAATCTGATCCAACCCAGTGGAGAGAAGTTTTGGAAAGAATTTATGTTAACGATCTAAATGCTAGATTTTTAAATACAAAGAAATATAGAGAAAAAAAGCTTACTAAAGAAAGTATCTTGGAATGTACAGAACTAATTCCATTAGCAAAATATTTGGTAATTACAAATGAGGATATCTACAACGCTTTAAAATTTTTGGAAGAAATGGAATTGATTAAACACGAACCTCCTCTTGCGAGTGATTATAAATGTGTTCTGACTGCAAAAGGATTTGAGGTTGCATTGAAAAATGAAAAACATAAAGATAATATTTCTATGAATAAATTGTTAATATCGGCCACTGCCTTGCTATCAATATTTACAGTTCTCAATGCATTACTTAGCCAAAATATAATTTCTAACGATCAATTCATTATTATATCTATTATTACTATAGTTATTATAGGTATTTGGGCTGTTAATAGATAGGTATTATTCAAAGGTTCATTTTTAAAAATTAAAACTATCGATGTTTTACTTTCATAATTTAGCTGTGTACTTTTATTATTGTTATCGATTGTAAAATACTCTTTCAATATCCGTTCTCATTTGTTGTTGTGTCTGTTTTAGATCATGAAGTACTGAATTTGATGTAAGTATGTGTGACGTTATGCGAGATTATCCTTATTGTTATGTTCAAATCATTTCCTGTTATTAGCAAAGTTTGTAAAATATTCTCTCACCATCTCATCTGAAACATGATCATATCTTAGTGTTGCCACTTTTTTGCGTAATTTTGGCTTCATGGGAGATCGCTCTTTATATTGCTATCACTTTATTGATGTTATTTCTAAAAATTCAGAGAAAAATATGAAGGGACATAAACCGTATATATCTATCAAATGGTTTAATAAATAAACAGATATTACAAAATTGTAGTTTGGGGAGTATACGAAATGTTCCTAGCAGATCAACCTATAGAATCATACAAAGATGATACTTTAGGTAGATATCCGTTCTCCAAATCCCTTGGTGATTCCATTTTAGGTTATAAAGATAAGAGAAGTATTGCAATCGGGCTTTTTGGAGGATGGGGATATGGAAAAACATCGATAATAAACATGGTCGAGGAGTATATAAATGAAGTTTCAGAAAAATTATCTAAAGAAGAGAAACCAATAATAATAAGATTTAATCCATGGAATTATACTAACCAAAACCAGCTCTTTACTCAATTTTTTAAACAATTATATGCAGGTCTTGGAAAAGAGGATCATATAAAAGATTTAAAGAAAATAGGAAAATTGTTAATTAAATATGCTGAAATTGTTGAACCATTCTTATTTATCCCAGTTGCAGGTCCGATAATTTTTTCATCTGCTAAAATATCTAAGACTTTTGGTAACCAAGCAATCAATCTGGGCAACTCAAAATCGAATAATTTAAATGAGATTCGGAAGGAAATAGACAACTTTTTAAGAGAACAAAATAATAAGATTATAATTATTATTGATGATATTGATCGGTTATATAATGATGAAATTAGACTTATATTTCAACTTATAAAATCTGTTGGAGATTTTCCAAATACTATCTATCTTCTATCCTTTGATCATGATGTAGTTATAAACGCATTAAAGGCTGTTCAGGATTGTCCAGGAGAAAAATACTTAGAAAAAGTTGTTCAAATTCCGTTTGAAATTCCTCAAATTTCTAAAGAAAAAGTAGAGCAAGAATTGTTTAGTTCACTTGATGAATTGATAAAAGAAGTCGATAGAGAAAAGTGGGATGCACAATATTGGTTTAATCTATATAGTAGTGGACCAAAATACTTTTTTGAAAACATTAGAGATGTTAAGCGGTTTATTAATTCATTTAAATTCAGTTTTGAACAAGTAAAGGACGAAGTTAATTTAATGGACTTCTTTGCAATTACAACAATTCAAGTTTTTATTCCAAAATTATATTACAAAATACGAGACAATAAAGATCTTTTTGTAGGTATTTCTGATGTCTTGGGTGTTGGAGAAGATAAAAAATTAAGATTAAAAAGACGTTTTAATCAAATATTAGACATTCATACCAACGAGATAATAGATATAAAACTGGAATGTCCTGAAGAATTTATTGGGAGAAATAATAAAATAACATATGAAATATTGATGGATTTTCTTAAAAGACTTTTTCCTAAGTTTGAAGAAATATATTCAAATATTAATTATACCAAAGATTCATTGAAAGATTGGCATAAAGAACGGCGAATATGCAGTCCGGAATTTTTTGATAGATATTTTAAGTTGTCTATAGCCACAGGAGAAATTTCTCAAAAGGAGATTGAAGAAATTCTATTGCTTGGCAATAATCCAAAATTATTTAGTGAAGCACTTTTAAAACTCAATAGAGATGGAAGAATATTAAATTTTATAAATCGCCTAGGTGACTATACCGACAAAATTCCTAAACAAAATATTGAACCTATAATTACAGTTCTGGTGGATATTGGTGATTTGTTTCCGGAAGACGATGTTGGTTTTTTAGGTGTTGATACATCGATGAGACTTCTTCGTATAATTGATCAGCTAATCAATCGGTATAGAAACAATATCGACAGATTTGAAATTTTAAAGAATGCTATGCTGAATGCAAAGAAAAGTTTGTATATTATGGTTCGTATGGTAAGCATTCAGGATCAAATTTATGGAAAATTTGGTGCCAAGAAACCTTCAGAACCAAAAGAGAAATTAACTGTTGAATCTGAACAGCTTGAAAGATTGGAATCAATTGCCAGTAAAAAAATTGAAGAATGGGCTGAAAATGGGCAGTTAGCCAAGCATGAGAGATTACCTTATATTTTATTTAGATGGAGAAATTGGGGTGGAAAAGATAAAGTCAATTCTTTCATCAGTAGTATGATTAAAGGTGATGATGGCTTGATTAATTTTATTACAAGCTTCTTAAAGAAAATAAAAAGTCAAACTGCTGGAGATCATTTTATGAAAATAACATGGGAAATTAATCTCGACGAGATTAAGGAATTTATAGATTTGTCCAAAGTTGAATCAAGAATAAGAAAGATTTTTTCATCTAAAGGTTATAAAAAATTAAATGCAAAAAAAAGAACGGCGATAAAGCAGTTTTTAGATACGGTTGATGGCAAAATCACAAAAATTTTACAAAATTCTTCTATATAAAACACAATCTCTAATCATAGGTTAATGATTAGTTTAAATATCAAACTTGTTTGTATATATTGATTTGATATGATTTGTAAAATCTGTGGTGTAAATGAAACAGATAATCCTGATGAGATTTGTGATGATTGCAAGTTTTATATTATTGATAATAAAGATATTCCTCTAGTTATAGAGGATTCTGTGTAATGCTATTTTCAAGGTTGTTTTTGATTAATATTTTTACTAAGGAATGATGGGAATATTTTGATTTTAAAATAAAATTTTTGATTAAAATATTTGACCGGCAGATGGTGATATTAGGGGTACTTTGGAGTTTATATCCGAGAGTAAGCCATTATAGAAATCACAAATTGAATGAAATTATAAGAAAAAAATTAGCTGTCATCTTGTTTGGTATGAAGAATCAATAATTTTATTAAGAACAACCGCTCTTTTATTTTGTGCATTGGTATTATAAAATAATCACAATAGGAATAGTTGTAACCGTTATTACAATTACTTTAATCTGGTCTAATGTGAACCTAACGTATGTATTTGTTTCATCTTCAATTGTCACCATAATTCTTGGAGCGTTATCATTCTACAAAAAGAATGAAAAGGAACAAATTACAGAGCTTTTTGTCAAATTATTTGATGAATTCCAAAAAGAAAAAGAGAAACATCAAATCCAAGAACAAGTTCATAAAGGAGAAATTAAGCATATTAAACAAGAATTTGAATCTGAAAAATTAAAAAGACAACAATTGTCTATAGTGTTTGATAATATTGGATTAACATTAAATAGAGAGAATATATCGAAAGAAGAACTTATAAATAATATATCAAGTCCATTGAAATCGATTATTTTTCAAAAATACTGAGAAGATCCAGGTAAAAAACGATATATTCTAAGGAATAAAATATATCCTATAATTCATGCTTATCACATTAAAGGAGGACTATGTATAATTCCTCCTGCGTTTGTGCCTCAGGATAAATCTAATGATGAACTTATTGAATGGTTTAAAAAACAACTTGAAGAGAATATACCTCCAGACTATGAATATAACATCGATTTCGTTACTACCGTTAATCTCACTGATATTAAATCATTTAAACGCTTAGGAAAACAATTTGAGAGAGGACATTTTAATTGGTTAAGAAATATCCCAACTGAAGATATTGCACCAACTGATATGATAATGAATTATCTTTCTGTAAAAAAGGATATTTCAACAAGAGATATCATTGAGATCCCTAATTTACTGTTTTTAATCGATGATAATCTCATAACACCTCAGGACAAAGAGATATTAAAAAGAGAAGGAGAGAAAGTAATCAAGGACATTAAAAAATATCTTAGAACCAAAGAATTGAAAACAACCAATTTGGCGCATATAGACAGTAAAGAATTAACATTAATTTTAACTGATAATGGGGTGAAAAATCCCTTAATTGTCTCTAATATGTTGATTAGAAATGCAAAAATATGGAAATTAATTCTTGATAGAGAATTAACACGGGGTATGAGTTTATGAAGCCAAGTGCAAAACAGAACATTAGGTTGTTGGATGAAGTGTATACTTCTACTATGTTAATAAAAAAGGGATTTGTTGAACTTCAAAAGATAAGTGGCGGCAATGATTTTTACCATCCACCAATTCTTTTACTTTCAAATGGTTTCGAGCGGTTAATGAAATGTATCATCTGTTATCGGCATTTAAAGGTTAAAAATATATATCCACCAATTGATGTCTTCAAGAAGGCAAGCCACAATCTAAATATATTACTCAAGGATATTATACAAATTTGTAGTGAACTTAAATCTTATAAAGATCGTGAAGCAACAAGACAAGATTTAGATTTTCTTATGAACAATGCAAGATTACACAGGATAGTTGAAATATTATCAGATTTCGCTCAAGGAGGAAGGTATTATAATCTCGATATTGTATGTAAAGGTAATTCCACATATAGTGATCCAAAAGATAATTGGGAAGAATTGGAAACTGAAATTGTTAAGGAAGACCCAAAAATTACAGAACTAATGAAAGATCCTACAAAATCAGATGAAATGTATCAACGTATAAATATGATTTTAATGAAATATCTTGAACGATTTGCAAGAGCACTAAGCAGGATATTTACTCTTGGCGAAATTCATAAAGATGCGAAAAAATGCTATTCGTACATTTCTGATTTCCTAAATCTTAGAGATAATGATTTGGGGATTAAAAGATGGTAAGTATATTCTGTAAACTCTGTGGTACTAAAGAAACAGATAATCCTGATGAAATCTGTGATGATTGTAGGTTTTGTATTTTAAATAATAAGAATATTCCATCAAAACTATAATTTTAAATTGTAAAGATTATCGTCTATCTGAGGGTTTATAAATAATCAGTTGTTTTGAAATATGGAGAGTGGAGGAAAAGAATTATGAACAATGATTCAAAACTTGAGGAAATCAATGAGAACCTTAAAAGGTTAATGCAAATCCAGGATTTTACTACATTACAAACAACTTTCCTCGCAATTCTATTTGCACTTGTTATTTTTTCAATTACTGCGCTATTAACAGACACACCACCGTTAGTTAAGTTTGCCTCAGTCATTATTTTGTTTTTATCTTCTTTGGTTCTTTATTTTTTATTACTTTCAATTTTATTTAACGACTGGGAAATGAAATTGGATAATTTTTCCTCCGTAATCATGTTTATAACATTAATTTCAATTTTTTTAATAGTTGAGTTTTCTATATTTGGTTTAAGTTTATGGTTAACTCAATCTTTCTATGTTGACAATATTTTAACAGTTTTATCATGGACGATAATATTTATTATTATGTTAATCGTGTTTATTGGATATATACACCCTCAATATTTGAAAAGATTTAATCTTCTTTACAAAATAATATCAGAAAAGAAAAAAGGTAGATTTTTGGCGACAATAGAGTCGATAATAGATAAGAGATTAGGGCGATTTGCTTATAGCGTAGTAATTTCATTTTTCATAACTTTTTTTACAGGAATATTTGAGAGAGCCTCGGCGAGTAGAGACATAAAATTATATGGGTTTCCTTTCGGATGGATTGAACAGAAAATAGGATCAAATATAACAGAACCTCTATATTTATATCTGTTACTTGATTTAATTGTTTTCACAGTTATCGTATATTTCATCATCACTGCATATGAGTATTTTATATTGAAAAAAGTGAAAAAATATTGATACAACTAAAATAATTTAGACCTGTTACGTTTATAACCTCACAGTTATAAGCTTGCCATCCATATAGGATGCTAGACTTTTGAGTCCCTTTGACTACTCTTCCGAAAGGGAAATTGAAGAGGGTAGATTTTCACTGCCTAGTAGATAGCCATGCAAGGCACCCGTATAATCTGTTGTACTGAAGAGACAGATAACCCTGATGGTGTATGTGATGAATGCAAATTTTGCATTATTAATAATAAGGATATTCCACCGAATTTGTGATATATATAGGAACGACCATATGAATTAAAATTAATTAGAAATTATCTTGCAGAAAAAAGAGTAAACTATCAGAAATTAAAGAAGTAACATAAGAAATTGAAAACGAAAAGGATAGAATTAGGGGGAATATATAATGTTGAAAAATAATGGTTTAGAAGAATATTGGGTAGATAGTATTGATTTAATAAAAAAATTAGACCGTGAAAGATGGTCATCCTATAAGGGTGAATCCGATTTAGATAATTTAATTGATTTATCCGCAAGCGAGAAGATACTTACTCACTGGATTATCTATATAACAGATAGATTAACCAAAGTGAAAAATAAAAATAAAACAAAAGGTTTGTGGGAGAGAGCTTTGCCTATATTTTCAAGCTGGGTTAAAGATTATAGCCGGAATGGAAATATCAATAAAATAGAAATGTTACATAATGCGAAAGACGGTTTTATTTATTATATTGCAGATTCCCCAAAAGAACAATTATTCAAATCCAGATATCACAATGATGATATGAAGAATATTAAAAGAACACTCTTGATTTTAAATGACTATGATAGAAATCTTTTAAAATTCATTGCCACACAGATTGATAGATTTAGAGATAAAGAGGATGTTATTCGTCGAATTGCTTGTAATTTGTTCATCTTGACTTATGAAACTAAGAATGATATAGATGAGACAAAAGATTTACTTGCAGATGAAAAAAAGTTTGAAGAGTATTATACAAAATGGAGAAAATCAAGAACTCAAAATAAAAAAAGATTATGGGCGGCATTTCGTGATTATCTAAAACATCCCAAAGTCCGAGATTATTGTACAAAAGCTTTCAGAGATATGAATAGAACTGACTTAGTAACACTTTGGGAGATTTTTGGAAAGGAATTTAATTATTTGAATCAGTTAGAACTTCCTGGAGATGTATGGAATCAAAAACCTGGTTTCACTAAGACCTTTTTGGCACCTCTCGCTTTGATTCTAGATATCGAATCTTTAGAATTAAAAAACGTCTCACAGGTTGCTCGTGACGTCTGCGACAAACTAAATGATAAATATGGTCTTAATATATATCCGGAGATGCTGGATTTTACATGGGAAGATAAATTAAGAGAAGAATTTTTAAAAAAATCACGGGATAAAAAAATTAAGATAGAAATAAGATGATTGTAAGTTCTGCATTTTTGATAATAAAGATATTCCACCAAATATGTGATTTAGTTATTATGAAATTATATATTTAAAGAAGGAGTGGAAGTAGCGATAGTGAAAGTAATCTTGTTGCAATTGGAGAAAAAATCATACCTAATTATCTTTTAGTTATTTTAATTAATACTTTCAATTAATTAAGTGAACTATATAAATTAAAAAGACCTTTATAGTATTTGATAGATCTGAGAGATGTGGGGGACACGCAAATTCAGAATGAGTTAATAGTAGAAAAAAAAGAAAGGTTTCAGCCTAAACTCATCATTAATAATTATTCGTGCTCTTCTTTATGGGAAGATTCAAATAAAAAACTTTTCCCAATTAATAAAATTAAAGATGGTTCAATAATAAAGTTATTTGATAAGACACCAAAACCTGAAAAACCGACAGATGTCGTTTGTCCTCATTTCTATGAATTGAAATGGGCAAATGGCTGTAATTTTAATTGTGCATGGTGCTATCTAAATGGAACCTATAGATTTTTATCTGGTGGAAAAAAACCTCGTTTAAAGAATATTGATACGATTTTAGAACACATAGATTATTTCTTTAACATTGTGAATAAAAGAAGTTTTTTACTAAATAGTGGCGAACTTTCAGATTCATTATTGTTTGAAAATGATGGGGCACCATTAGTAAAAAAAATTGTCCCAAGGTTTATGAGTCAAAACAAACATAAATTATTGATTCTGACAAAATCAACTGATATAGATAATCTTTTAAAAATCAAAGCTACAAAACATGTTATTACTAGTTTTAGTTTAAATTCAAAGAAAGTAGCTGAAAAATGGGAAAAAGCACCAAAGATATCCGACCGTATAAAAGCAGCTAAAAAACTCTATGATTCAGGATATATTGTTAGAGTAAGAATTGATCCAATGGTCCCAATAGAAAATTGGAAAAAAGAATATGTATTATTAATTGATAATATTTTTAAAAATATTAAACCCGAACGGATCACACTGGGTTCCCTTCGAGGATTACAATCTACAATAAACAATTCAAAAGATACAACATGGACAAAATATCTTTTAGAAACAAGTAATTGGGGTAAAAAAGTAGACACTGGTCATCGTCTTGCAATGTATTCTACAATAATTAATTATCTAAAAACAAAATATAACTACAACAAAGTTGCGCTTTGTAAAGAAACAATAGAAGTCTGGAATAAATTGCATTTAGATTATAAAGGAATTAGATGCAATTGTGTTTTATAAATATAAAAGAGATGAATAAAGTAATGAAAAAAGGATTGCAAAAAAATGACGATAAATTTTTTGAAGAAAGGCTTCCTTTTTTTCTTGAAAATGGTTCAAATTTACAAAATATTTGTTCAGAATGTGTTGATGAGTATAATGATCATTCATTATTAAAATTAATTAGCATTGCCTATTGGGTTAGTATTTTTGCTCCAATAGCGCATCGGCAACTCCGAGAGATATACAACTATCAAGTTGCTTATATAGATTCTATGGCTGGGAGTGGCGTGACTTCTACAAAAAGAGCGGGTGATTATCTGTGTGGAAGTTGTCCATGTGCAGTCTTATATGCTTTGAAAAAGAATCGCCCATTTGATTTAGTAATTGCTGTTGAAATCGATAAGAAAAAAGCAGATGCTCTTAAACAGAGATTAAATAAAATACCATTTTTATCAAATGTTATAGTATATAATGATGATATTCTAAATGTTTCTTTGGAAATTGCCAAGAAACTCCAAAATAGAACGATTTCATATATTGTAATTGATCCTCAAGGATTAAAAGGTATGACTTGGGCAGGTATAGGACCACTTTTACATTGTAAAGGAGATGCAATGGTAACTTGGTTTGAGGCAGAGGCTTGGAGATTGAAATGTGCAGCAGAATCACAAAAGGAATATGATGCTGTTTCAGGTAATAGAGCGCGACTAACTGAATTATTTGGTGGTGAAGAATGGCAAAAAGTAAAGTCACCAGAAGAATTAACAGATCTTTTTATTAATAGAGTTATACACGAATGCGGAAAAACTGCATGTGCAAAAATAAAAATAACAAGAACTTCTGGTAATTATTACTTAATGATACTTTTCGCAGGAAAATTTCCTAAGGCAGAAAAAACTGTAAAGGAATGGAAAAATAATGTGGAAAGAAGAATTAATTCTGCTCATGGACGTGATATTGCTGTCTTACTCGATGTTAAAGCTGGAAGAACATCTACATTAAAAAATTGGATTAAAACCTAATTCAGTTAATGATAGCTTTAATCCGTAAAATCTGTGGTGTAAATGAAACCGATAATCCTAATGGGAGTTATGATTCCTATTTATAGATTGAGGAATTAGAATGGTTAGATATTGCAAGATTTGCGCATCAGAATTAGAAGAAGATGAACTAGATATATGCCTTAATTGTCAATCTGCAATGCTTAGCTCTGGGATGGTTTAGAATAAAATTCTGTATAATATATGATATATATATTTTACTCAACTTCCTTTTTGTCTATTATGGTGTGTAATATTTAGTTTGGTATGAATAGTGTAGTAACACATAATTATTTATATTCAAATTCTATTTAAATTTTATAACATCTATTTTATCAAATTTGCCGAAAATCTCTTCGTATTTTTCATAAACCAAACTCTTTCTTCTCATTTTTTCTATATGTTTACGTTTATTATTTATATTCCAATTACTAGTATTATCTTCATGAATTAAACCCACCTTTAATTTAGGATTATTCCTTATTGCTAATGCAATGGCTAAAGCATCTTCCATACCTTGTAATTTTATATTATTCTTTACCCCTAAAATTTCTGGATAATCGCAAATATTTTGAAAAGACTTAATATTATTAAAAAATAAATCAGCATCCCACATTGCACAAGTATTCCAAGGAACTCTTAAAGCATCAGAAATATAAAAATCAGAAGAGTGTCCCTTCTCCAATTCCAGTAAATCATTTAAATTAGCTTTTAAGGCTAAACCTACAACTAATAAATTCTGATTATTATTAAGAATAGTAGACATCTTCTTTATATGATCTTTTTTAAAATCAACTTCCTTAGATGCAATTAAAATCTTTTCTGGTTTTTTTCCCTCAGTGAATGCCGTATTCAATCCAACATTTAATGCCCCGCTTGCATCACCCCAAGGTTTAACATCAATAATTTTTAATTTTTTTTCTATTTTTGCATCCCAATTTGTTAATAAATCTCTTGTCTTTATATTACAGTCATTTTTATTTTCTTCATCTATATTAACCAAAATAATAATTCTTGATAATTCTTCATGAATTCCCTCAATAAATTGTTTTATTTTAATATTACACCAAGTTCTTGTAATTAACACTATTTCCTTTTTTGTCATTATTTTTTTCCCTCTTTATATTTCAAAGACTGTTGTTGCGGGTATTAGCATTCTTCTCCAAAACCAACCAACGCTTATAAATAAAACTATGATGATTGTTTTTGCTTTTAATTTTTTTTTAAAAATGTGCTTATTATTTTCCATTCTACCACAATCGTAAAACAAAAACTTATAACTATTGCAAAAAAAGATCATGGATTCGACTTTGTACTTTTAATAGATAAATAATGGACAGCTTTAGTATCTGGACAAATTGATTAGTGATGAAATATTGTTCCATGTATATTATACTACAAAGATTTTTTGAAAAAAAAAAATTTGGAGAGCAGATGTTTTTTAGTCTTATTTTTCCAACATATTTTTTTTAGGTAATAAAGAAATACTTAAACTTAGGTTACAGTAAACTCATACCAAGCTTCCAACAAAGAATCATCATCACAAACCAAAACATTACCATCAGGATCACGGAAACAAGCATAAACACGATACAAGCCAGTACCAAAATCATCAATCAAATACGCTGTATTAATTTTACCATTAAACACAGTATCCAAACTAAACTGCTCACCAATCAGTATCGTCCTAGGGGTAGTCTCATCTGGACCATTAACAGCAACTACCCAATTATTATATCCGTCGAAAAACTGCACCTGCATCAACAAATAACCACTGATGTTTGTTGAACCTGTGTTTTTAATCTTTGATTCATTTCCTGTGTAGAACTTGTAAACACTGCTTTCAACACTAACCGCTCCATCAGTCACATTAACCTTCCAGTACCACCATTGACCATTCACACTAGCATTTAACATGGTTTGATGATATGTACCATTGCTCACACTATTGTTTGTTCCGAAAAACTGCCAGCTGCCGCTACTGTTGCTAAGCCAAGTGATGTTCATATTGTCACCATCAGGATCAACAACCGTGATATTCAACACAGGAGCAATACTTACACCAGTACTGCCATCAGCTGGAACCGGATCGCTGATTATGGGATTATTATTTGGTATATATGTTACCCTTATCTCCACCTTTGAACAATACAACGTGAAAAAACCAAAACCACTTTTAGCTTCTACATCGCAATCCAGATTGTGAATCTTGGTCCAATTCCATGGTGTACCAGTTTCAGTGGTTATATCAAACCATCGTGACCAAGCTGGTGAAGATCCTGTAGAGTAAGAATAATTAAAACCATCCATTGTTCCACCGAAAACAGGACGAAGAATAATATCACGCTGACTACCAGAATAATAACCAAATACTCTAAGCTCCACTTTCACGATATAACCCAGATCAGAACCACTACAGTTATTACCATTACAAAGCTCAACATCACCACCAATATTTGTAGATGCATAAGTAGATGTGCTACCATCAACCATATAACTGGGATTGGTAACCCATGTTTCACCAATGCTGTAGCTGTTGAAATAATACGTGATCTCTGAGGCGTCATGCCAAAACAAACTAGTGTATTTCTCCTGACCTACAGCTAAAGTTCCTATCTTAATACCCAGAGTGACTGGTGCATTATACTGTCCATCCCGTGATTTAACTTTTACAAGATAATCAAGAGATTCATTCCAACATAAATATAAAGACTCAGATCTATCACTGGAAATATCTTCACGGATATAGAAACAAGACTGGTTCATGTTTTTATAGGTTTCATCCAAACTTTGGTTAAGATAGTAAGTTGTTCCGTTGATCTCTAAATAATCATTTTCAGGAGTCATATCTACCTGTATATCTTTTATTTCCCAAGCAAAACCCAGATTATACTGGATTGCTTGTCCAAGGTTCTTAATATAAGGTATAACCGTGAGTTCTTTATCATCAACACCAAGATGGTACCTTATCGCTAATCTGAAATCATACCCTTGATATGTCAGGTCTTTCCAAAGTGTAGCATTCACATAGGTTTCATTATTATCCGTGTCAATGTTTTTGTTGAAACCACTAAGCTCATCAGTTCGGTAAATGAGGTTCCATTGATTATTATTGTAATACCCAAGCATCAAGACGTTATGAGACCAATACCACGGATATAACCTCTACGTTCTATCCAATTTATCACTGCCCAACCTTTAATAATTGTAATGATTTCCTCATATTCATCTATTATTCCAATCTCATTATTATCCTTTAATTCATCATATTCATCTGTTTCTTTATCAACAGCTGAAATACCAGGTTGAAAAACAACACCAATAAACAAAACAACAATACTCAAAGCAAGGGTTTTTATCAGCAACTCTTTCTTCATGCTACCTCCCTCGTTATAAAATAATCATCTAATACCAAGTATTTAAAATGTATGCCAATAATTATCACAAATTGACGCATATCAAACTTCATAAATTCATTAACGGATAGTCACACACATTATTTTTATTTAATAAAAAGAATAAAATTACGCCGAGGGGGAGATTTAGACGCATGTTTACTAGTAAAAAAAAGTGTGTTTCTTCTGTTGAGTCTAAAAAGTGGTATGGAGTTGGAATATTTTTTCTAAAAATGGGAACCGTACTAAAAACCTCAAAAACAAATAAGAATATATTACTCTAGTTCTAGGCATATTAACTTCAAATGTTGACCAACCGCTTTCCAAATCAAAGTCATCCTTGGCTTTTGCCTGAATTAAATAATTCCCTTTTTTGCTCCATGAATGCTGTATTTTAATTTCCTCACCTGACATATAGTAATCAGTCCATTCACTATTATTGTCCCCCCAATCGATATAATAGCATAATTCATCATTCTCTGGGTCACCTGCTACAAACGTGTAATTGTAAGTTATACCTACTTTTCCTTTTTTGGGTCCATCGATTACAGGAATATCAGGCTTAATATTGCCTCCAAAACAATATATTTTATAGTCACTTGAGCCAACATAGACTTTTCCATCAACAACAGTAGGAGAAGAAATCAAAATATCGCCGGTTTTATAATCCCAGATCTTTTCCCCAGTATACATGTCAAAGCAATAGACCTTATTGTCATTTGAGCCGATATAGACTTTTCCATCAGCAACAGCAGGTGAACTCCACACAATTCCATCTGTTTTATAGCTCCATATCACACTTCCATTATCCGCATTCAGACAATACACCTTTGTATCCCTTGAACCAAAATAGACCATCCCATCAAAAACAGCAGGATCAGCCTGTAGAGCATCCCCAGTTTTATAAACCCAGATTATCTCCCCGGTAGACGCGTTAAAACAATAGAACCTATCGTCGTGTGAGCCAAAGTAGACCTTACCATCATAAATGGCAGGAGAAGATTCCTCATGATACCATGTCCTGTAATACCAAATCATCTCACCTGTATCTGCATCCAGACAATAAAAATTACCATCACCTCCATCGATGTAGACCTTACCATCATAAATAGCAGGAGAAGAATATAATATATACGGATTAGTTGGATAATCCCAGATCTTATCTCCAGTATCTTCGTCCAGACAATATATATTCCCATCACCACCACCGAAGTAGACCTTACCATCCATAACCGCAGGAGAAGAACGCATCCAACCTCCAGTTGTGTAGATCCATATTTTTTCACCACTATCTGCATTCAAGCAGTACAACTTACCGTTTTCTGCGGTGAAGTAGATCTTACCATCCATAACCGCAGGAGAGGAAAATATCGAGGCACCTGTTGAATAATTCCAAATTTTTTCTCCAGTCTCTTGATTTAGGCAATACATATCCCCGTCATCTGAGCCGATGTAAACCTTAAAATCAATAACTGTAGGAGAAGAACACACAGAACTTCCTGTTGTGTAATTCCATAAAACTGTGGCTGTCTCAGGGCCTTTTGATGTCGAATATCCACTATGTTGAGGATCATGACGAAACATAGGCCACCAATCAATCTCAGATGAAGAGACTAAATCCTTAGGAAAAATTTCATTTGTATTTACAAAATCCCCACCAATGCCAGGTGTAACAATAGCTCCAAAAAATAAAACAATAATACCCAAAGCAAGGGTTTTTACTAACCACTCATTCTTCATAATTTACCTTCCTCCTAAAACATATTTGAGTATTTGGAAAACATTTGGGAATCGTTCTAAAAATCTTAGAAATAACGAGTTGGTTGATATTTTGTTTCTTGCCTTTCCATTTTCGTCAGTCTTAATTAAACAAACATCAGGATTAAAAAAAATTTTTTCTACATTTCCTGTTATAATATATCCACCATCAGTAGTCTGACGAACACATAGACCAAGAGCATCATATGGGAAGGTTTTTTTCCATATAATATTTCCAGCGGAGTCGGTCTTAATCAACCATCCTTCTCCTGTTATAATGTATCCACCATCACTTGTCTGCTGAACATAATTACCCGTACCCGCCTCCAAGGGATTATCCCAAACAATATTTCCAGCGCTATCGGTTTTAATCAAACAAATATAACCATCTTTTGTTCCTGTTATAATGTAACCTTCATCACTTGTCTGCTGAACACACCTACCTGAGTCAATATCCGTCCCTCCAAAAGTCCTATCCCATAACATGTTTCCATCGCTATCAGTCTTAATCAACCAAATATCAATATCATTATCATCAATGCCACCTGTTTCACCTACTATGATATATCCATAATCGGTAGTCTGCTGAACATAGTAACCATGATCATCATTATTCCTGTGAAAGGTTTTATCCCATTGCTCATACCCGTTACCATTGGTCTTAATCAACCAAACGTCATCCTTTTCAGCACCATATAAATCTGATTGCCCTACTATGATGTATCCATAATCGTTGGTCTGCTGAACACAATAAGCCAGATCTTCCATTGACCTTTCAAAAACTTGATACCATTGAATATTTCCAGTGCTATCGGTTTTATACAAAAGAAATAAATGATAATGAAATCTATCAAAATAAAAATAGCCTGATATGATGTAACCTCCATCATTGGTCTGTTGAACATAAGTACCAACGTAATAATCATAATTAAAAGGTGATGGCGTTGTATCTAAGGTTGTATTCCATTCCTTATTTCCAGCGCTATCGGTCTTAATCAACCAAATACAATCCCCCTTATATCCAACTATGATATATCCGTCATCACTTGTCTGCTGAACACAATTACCAGAGTCACCTTCATATCCTCCAAAGGTTTTATAAAATGTTTCGCCCCTTGAAAATACCGGGTTAGTTGTAATTGAAAATTTATTTACCAGTTTTTGTTTTTCAAATGATAGACTACCAGCTAACGGCATAGAGCTGATACTGACAAACAAGATAAGTATTGAACAAATCAAACCTTTCCTAACACTTTTATCTATCATTTCCCATCACACCCCAATGTCATATGGTTCTTTTGCTGGATGCCAATCAATTTCAAACCATGGAATAATATAAAATACAAATCCTTTTCCGCCCAAAATTAATTTTGGTTTATCTAGTGGTTTATTCCAATAATTATTATTCCATTTATTTCTATAAACAAAGTTAATTTCAAAAAATGCAGAAATTTTATTTCCTAAAAAATTATTATGATTAATATTATTACCTCTTGACATAAATTGAAGGTAAATACCAAAATAATTATAGCTAATGTTATTATATGAAATTATATTTTTTTTACAAGTATCAAACATTATCAAACCAAAATCATCATTACTTATGATAGTGTTTTCTGTGATTAAATTATTATAACCATCATGGTCTATCCAAATTCCTTCTTTATTATCAATAACAAGATTATTTCGAATCTCATTATTTTCTAATAGGTAAACATACATTCCAAAATAATTATTTTTTATTATGTTTCCTGTTACTGAATTGTTCGAACCACCAAGTAGAATGCCATATGGACAATCATGAATAGTATTATTCCTTACTAAATTATCAAAACCTAAAGAGTCTAAAATAACACCTTGTTCACAATCAAAAATTTCATTATTTTCAATTATATTATCATGATAATCCCCTTCACTTATTTCAATGCCTCCACCCTTGGAAGAAAATATAATATTATTTTCAATAATACAAAAATTTGATGATACATCAACTACTGAATAAGGAGGATAATCAGAGGTATTACATAATTTAAAACCTGTCAAATATATCCCAGCAGCTTTTAGAAAAAATGGATGTTTAATTTTTTGCGAATCAACAATTGTAGTATTTTTATCTTCACCTATTATAGTAATCTGTACATCAACAATAATCTTAGTTTCATAATAAGTTCCACTATAAACAAAAACAGTATCCCCAGGATTTGCATCATATACAGCATCCCGGATGAATGTATAGTTATCGGGTCCAGTTCCTCCAACATATAATGTTTTACCAGAGCTAAAAGACAATGAAGATTTCTCTATAATATTTGAAATAAATATATTATTTCCAAGACACATTGAAGAAAAAGATAAAAGAATGAATAAAATAATAATAAAAATAGATGAACTAGTCTTTAAGAATTTATTATTCGTAATAAAAACCACCTCAATATTATATGATTGTTTAAAAAATTAAACCAATTTGAATTACATACTGATTTAGTTTTTGATATCTTAATATAAAATTCTGACCAATCCGACATTTTGCCATGGATATCTTTGGTTCTCACTTCCAAATTATTTATTCCTCTCGATGTAAAAGAATAACCGATTGTTCCATTTATACCAGATGGAAAAGGTCCAATTGTTCCTTCATCATAATTCCAAAAGTTTTCCCAAATCCGATAATCATAATAAATGTCATCACCATCTGGATCATTTGCATTAAAAGTAAAATTATAAACAACACCTTTCGTTCCTTTAGATGGACCATCTATTGATGGTTTTTCAGGATAGTTATTTATAATAACTGTATTTGTTTTTGTCCCATTTAGACCTTCGTTATCAGTAACTCTTAGAGTAACTTGATGATTCCCGGTTGAATTAAATGCATGTACTGCTGTTGGAATGGTGTGATTTTCATCATAAATTCCATCATTGCCCCAATCCCATTCATAAGACACGATATACCCATCGGGATCATAACTATCTTTTGCGCGATATGATGCTAATTCTCCTGATGAAGGACTTGGTGGATTTACCTCAAATTTAGCCACAGGTGGAGACCCGATGTTGGATTTAAACGATTGTTCTTTGATATATGATATATTTACACCATAATCCATCGATATGGGAACAATCGATGAAAATGAAAATAGTGATATCAATCCTATTATGAGGATTCTTTTTTCCATATTTTACCTCCCTCTTTGTAAAATAATCATCTTTTATCAAGTATTTAATATCTATGCTAAGAATTATCACAAAATGTCGATAGGATTTATTTTACAGATTATTTTTATTTAATAATAAAATAAAATCACAAGTTTGAGACAGAATTATGGGACTTAAAATCATAATATTATGGCGGTAAAAAATTCAAAAAAATTTTTATGAAAAAACTGGTTTTTTCTCCTGTAAAAATGGCATTGTTAATTGTTAGCACGCCCGCACCGGGATTCGGTCGATGTTTGGGACTATCTTTGCATTATTTACTATACAATTAATTTTATTTTGAGTGATTGAACGTTTGCCAAGCACATTACTATTATATTTTTTATAAATATACATGTAAATTTTTTGAAGAGATATTTTTAAATAGAAATATTTTATAATAATATTATAAACTTATATTTTATTGGGGGGAAGAAAACGATGATGAAAAAGAAAATAATTGGAATTTTTATTTGTATGTTTTTAATCGTAACTACTTTTCCAACAGTAAGTTCTTTGAATAATAAAAAAATAAATATGAGAGTAAATAGCGATAATACTCGTTCATTAACACAAGCAGATTGGTTTGAAGTACAGAAATTACTTGCTTCAGACGGTACAAATTATGACTATTTTGGTCGGTCTGTTTCTATTAGTGGTGACTATGCATTAATAGGTGCAGATTGTGATGATTCAGTTCGTGGTTCTGCTTATGTTTTTATGCGTTCTGGTACGAGTTGGTTGGAGGTGGCTAAGCTTGTTGCTTCTGACGGTGTTGATGGTGATTATTTTGGTTTTTCTGTTTCTATTAGTGGTGACTATGCATTAATAGGGGCATCGTGTGATGACTCGGGTCGTGGTTCTGCTTATGTTTTTGTTCGTTCTGGTACGGGTTGGTTGGAGGTGGCTAAGCTTGTTGCTTCTGACGGTGTTGGTGGTGATTATTTTGGTTTTTCTGTTTCTATTAGTGGTGACTATGCATTAATAGGTGCAGATTGTGATGATTCGGGTCGTGGTTCTGTTTATGTTTTTATGCGTTCTGGTACGAGTTGGTTGGAGGTGGCTAAGCTTGTTGCTTCTGATGGTGTTGGTGGTGATTTATTTGGTTTTTCTGTTTCTGTTAGTGGTGATTATGCTATTGTAGGAGCATTGGGCGATGATTTAGCTAGTGGTTCTGCTTATGTTTTTATGCGTTCTGGTACGATTTGGTTGGAGGTGGCTAAGCTTGTTGCTTCTGATGGTTCGATGGAGGATTATTTTGGCTATTCTGTTTCTATTTGTGGTGATTATGCAATATGTGGTGAGCCTCAAGATGACTCATTTCGTGGTTCTGTTTATGTTTTTGTTCGTTCTGGTACTGGTTGGTTGGAGGTGGCTAAGCTTGTTGCTTCAGACGGAGCAATGGTTGATTTTTTCGGTTGTTCTGTTTCTATTAGTGGTGATTACGCTATAATTGGAGCAGTGGGTGATGATTCGGCTCGTGGTTCTGTTTATGTTTTTGTTCGTTCTGGTACTAGTTGGTTGGAGGTGGCTAAGCTTGTTGCTTCTGATGGTGTTGATGGTGATTATTTTGGCTATTCTGTTTCTATTAGTGGTGATTATGCAATAAGTGGTGCGCCTAATGATGATTCGTCTCGTGGTTCTGCTTATGTATTTATTAGAAATCAACCACCCAATCCAATGGGTATTGATGGTCCAGATCATGGTAAACCAGGGGTTGAATATACTTATTGTATCAATCTGTCGGATCCTAACAATGATAGTCTTTTTGTTTTGTGGGATTGGGGTGATGGAATAAGTACTGGTTGGATTGGACCTTATGTTTCAGGAGAAGAGGTTTGTGATTCTCATATTTGGAGTAAAAAAGGAACCTATACAATCTCAGTTACTGTTAAGGATATTTATGGTGCAACTGTAACAGTTTATAAGGAAGTAAGTATTCCGCGAAACAAAGCAATCTTTTATAAGCATCCTGTTTTAGTCTGGTTGTTTGAACGGATTCTAATAATGAGACATATAATGTGGCTATATTAGCCCACATTTTTTTTATCATCAATAATTATTAATAAAATTTATTAATATAAAATTAATAAACAATTAATATTAATATTAATTTATATGTAGAAAAATAAAATATTATTTTATTATTTTTATATTTTTAATGCCCGCACCGGGGTTTGAGCCCCAATTTACCGCCATAATATCGGCGTTCTTATCTGTTGGAACTTTGACATGATTTTTACCTCTTGAACATATTCAAATCAAATAGCTAATAATAGAAATTTGATTGGTGTTTTTATAAAGAGCTATGAGGCAGGATTCGTAATAGTCTTTCCAGCAATGGGAATTGTTCTAAAAACCTCAAAAATAAATTACTGTATGATGTCCTGGTTCTTGACATAGTGACCTCAAGTATTCCCCATTCACTTTCTGCACCATAGGCATCTTTGACCTTTGCTTTCATAGTATAGGTTCCTCTTTTACTCCACATATGTGACATCGTTGCTGTCTGACCTGAAGTATATGGCCCAAACCATCCGCTGTTTGTTCCATCTCCCCAGTCGACAAAATAATATAAAATGTTACCGTCGGGATCGGTTGATAAAAACGTATAGTTATAGGCCTGCCCTGTATTTCCAGATGATTGTCCTGTGATTTCAGGGGTATTAGGTTGTTCTTCGAGTCCATACGTCTTGAAACAACAATCAGTCAATGGAAAATCAGGAGTATCCAGTAAATACCAATTAGACCCAGACTCCGATTTCCATGCATCGCCACCAGGGTACGGATTATTATCATCGAATACCCAACAATAACAGTTACCCTGTGAACCCCCATTCGCTCGACAGAGAATAAAATACATATGACCGGGTGTGACCTCAATATCCGAAAAATTGAATTCAATCCAAGTAGGGCTACCCCAAACATCAGACCCGTTAATTGTTGCTGTAGCTAAGTCGTTTCCATTCAAAGAAGCCCGGATTGAAACCATAATCTGAACATTATCTGGAGGAAATCCAGCTGCGAATAAAAAGAGCTGGACTTTTGTAAGCATCAAAAGAGTAGGGGTAAATCCCTGAGCGAGCCAAAAAGGTTCATAACAATCCCATCCATAATTACTATATTTTGTCTGTTGTTGATCGACCACCTCAACAAAACCACGATCCATTTGACCACTCACACTGCTTATGGCATTTGCTTCAGCCAAACCTATTCCAACAAAGAGCAATATTAACCCACAAATCACTCCCTTTTGTACCAAACACATATTCATCATATTTCCTCCTACAATTTTATATGTATTTTTTCTAATAATAGAAAAAAATTTTTTAAATAAAATAATAATGAATTATGTGATAACCTATTTCGTGGTGTAGTCAATGATACAGGAATTATTTCATAATCACTACTATCCTCTGAATTTATTATTTTTATTTCACCAACAAATTCCTTGTTTTTCTGCTCCGGTGCAACAACCATAACATCAACAACAACTTCCCCATCTTCAGGTCTTAGATTAGAACCATTCATCGGTGAAAAAGACCAATCCCCCCATTCAGGCCATTCAATAACTTCCCAATCCAACTCCGAGTTTGAACCACCAACATTTTTCACAGTAAAACCACCATTAACTGTTCCTCCCGCTTTTACATCAGTCCATTTAAGATTTCCATCACATTCTAAATCAGATTTATACATATTGAAATCACCAGAAGCAATAGCATAAGGAGTTTCACCAACAGAAAAATGATTATAAACAGAGAAACTCCCCAAACCATCACCCAACAAAACACAAATATTATCATCATCAGAATTAGCAACAGCAAGATCAATAAACATATCACCATTGAAATCCGCAGAAATAATACCATTAGGCATTATACCCGTATAAACATCCTGATTATAAGAAAAATCACCCGTTCCATCACCCAAAAAAACAATAACAAAACCATCTATAAAATCTGTAACAGCCAAATCCAAGTAATTGTCTGAATTAAAATAATTAGTTACAATACGTTTAGGTCCCAGAAAAGAATCAAAGGTTTGACGGGGACTAAAACCACCATTTCCATTACCAATAAAAACACTTATTACCCTTTCATCATAATTGGTTAAACAAATATCGAGTTTATCATCATTATTGAAATCACCAGCAGCAACATCATAAGGACCAGTACCAGCAGAAAAGCTTTGAAGACCACTAAAACCACCCAGGCCATCACCAAAAATGATACTAACAGTATTCATTAAATAATTGGCAACAACCAAATCAAGATTATCATCACTATTAAAATAACCTGTAACAACACAAGTCGGGGTATAACCAACGAAAATATCTTGACGATCATTAAAAACACCTGTACCATTATTAAATAAAAGTGTTAATGTATCTATATCATCAAAGTTTGTAATGCCTAGATCAATATTAGTGTCACTATTAAAATCAGCAGATACAATATCAGAAGGACCCGCGCCTACAAGATAATCACGTGAATCAATAAAATTACCAAAACCGTCACCAAAAAAAATTGTTATATTATTATCCCAGTAATTTGTTACCGCGAGATCTAGATCACCGTCTTTATCAAAATCCTGTGCAACAATATCTGCTTCACCTTCTCCTTTTATATAATCATGTCGATTTCCAAAACCACCATTTCCATCACCAAAAAGCACGCTCACCGAATCATAATTTGCTACAGCAATATCTAATATCCCACTATTTTTTAAATTACAAAACCCATTATCTATAAATTCATCTTCAAATGAGATAGCATGTAAAGTAAACATTGAGCCGCTTATATTTGGTAAAACACTCGTACCAATAAATAAAATAATAATACAAATTGTAAAATTTTTTACTAACTTCTGTTTCTTCATAATTTTACCTCCCTCTCAAAACATATCTGAGTACTAGGAAAACACTTGGGAATCGTTCTAAAAACCTCAACAAGTAGTAACTGTATGATGCTGTATTCCTAGGTATAGCTCTGGATTTTGAGCTTGGCCATTGCTTTATCAATGGATACCTGTCTTTGTTATCTCCACCTGGTATCTCATATGGGGTATCCCAAATACCCTTGAATGGTTTCTTTTTAGCATCTGGGTATCTTTCTTCATAATCAGACCAGTAATTACCTTTTTTACCATCATCCCATGTGTTGTTACCTTCGTCATAGGCGTTATCTGTGTTCTCTATGAAGTTGTTGTGATAAATGACGTTGTTGTTACTCCACCTGAGGTATATGCCATAATCGTTGTTGTTCGAGATGTTGTTGCCTGTCATGGTGTTGCTGTTGGAACCAGAATCGAGGTATATGCCATCATATTGGTTTGAGCTGATGTTGTTGCCTGTAATGGTGTTGCTACTGGAGTTATAAAGTTGAATACCCCAATAGTTGTTTGTGATATTGTTACCTGTGATGGTGTTATCGCTGGAATAATAGAGGTGGATACCATCCCAGTCATTGTTTGAGATGTTGTTGTTACCTGTTAAGTTGTTGCCACAGGACTTATCGAGGTATATGCCATACCTGTTGTTAGAGGCTGTGTTACCTGTTAAGTTGTTGCCGTTGGAATAATAGAGATAGATGCCATTATCGTTGTTTGAGGCTATATTGCCTGTGATGGTGCAGCCAGATGAAAAACCTAATTCTATTCCAAAAAAGCAGCTGCTGACGTTCTGGTTTTCTACTAATACATTGGTACAGTTGGCAAGGATAACCTGCCCAGCACCAGTTGGTATTGTCCCACCAAACTGGTTCTTCCAATATATGACTGGCTTACCGTTCACTGTGTTTGAAATGTCAATAACATGGGTGTTCCAATGCTCCAACTTATAACCTTGAATTAAAATTCCACCACCCACCATCGTGTTACCTATGACGTTGTTGACGCTGGAATAATAGAAGGATATACCTTCATAATAATTGTTCGAGATATTGTTGCCTGTAATATTGTTGCCACTGGATTCCTCGAGGAAGATACCATACCAGGTGTTGTTCGAGATGTCATTGCCTGCGATGTTGTTACCACAGGAGAAGCTAAGGCAGATGCCATCAAAGTTATTCCAGATGGAATTGTATGTAATGATGTTGTTGCCACTGGAACCTAGATAGATGCCAGCCCAGTTGTTGTTCCAAATGGTGTTGCCTATGATGTTGCTGCCATAGGAGGAGCAGAGGTGGATACCATATCTATTGCCCGAGGCGATGCTGCTTGTGATAGTGGTGTGTTTTGAGAAAATTATAATTCCATCGAAACCATATCCACCATTTTGAATAGTAAATCCACTGACATTCACCCAATCAGAGACAATAGAAACAACATCTCCACTCTCATTACCATCAATGATTGTTGTATTCTTATCTTCACCAACAAGACTAATACTTTTATTGATGATAATATTCTCATAATATGGTGATGAATCATTAAAGACAAAAACAGTATCACCATCAGTTGCATTATCTATTGCATCTTGAATCCTAGTATAATTATCAGGACCCATTCCACCAACATACAAAATATTACCATCAGAAACAAATTTAGAAGGTTTTTTTACATTATCAACAGCAGTTGAAGGAGTGGTACTCATACAGATAAACAAGATTATTACAGCAAAGGTCAATCCTTTCTTAATAGTATTTTTTTGCATATTCCTTTTATTCTATCTTTTTTATTTTTTCAATTATTTATTCTATTTCTTAAATAATTGTTATGAGGGAATACAACCAAATTTCTCCATATTATCAAAAATAGGTTCTATCAAAGCCAAAAATTTTTCTGCTCTATTTAAAAAGAAATCTGTTAATATTGAAATATTGAAATGATAAAATATATTTACTAAATAAATATTTAATTCTGCTCTAGAAAGATATACACTAGCTATTGTAACTAAAACAAAGCAAATTGTAAAATTCTCAAAATAAAGTAAATCTGATTTTAATTCCAAATTCAATTCAGCTATTGCTGAAATCCTATTAGATAATTCTTTATATTTCTCTATTAATAATAATTTCTGTGTATGAATTTCTATTCTGTTTAACAATTTTTCAAATCTAATACGTTGTACATCACTAATAATTCCACAGCCACAATCACTTTCATTTTCTGTATCATTTGTGTATGATTTATTATCAACTGCAATAACAGGTTGAAAACTAACACTAATAAACAAAACAACAACACCCAAAGCAAGGGTTTTTACTAACCACTCTTTCTTCATAATTTACCTCCCTCTAACAAAATATTTGAGTATTGGAAAAGCATAATAAAATTGCTCTAAGAATTGAAGAAATATTGGATTGATTAAATGTTTGTTTTTTTGTAATCACTACATGCAAAATTCCCCATTCACCAGTTGCATTATGTATGTCTTTGGCTCTCGTACTGATTGAAACAAGGCCATATTTATGATAGTTATGACTTCGTGTTATTTCTTCACCAGAAGCATACGGACCAGCCCATTTAGTAGCAGTAAGGTCATCCCATTCAATATAATAATAGACATCACGCCCAAGAGGTGATGTTGATTTAAAAGAGTAATTGTATTCTTTTTTAGAGCGACAAAACACAGAACCATCAATAATAGGTGCAGAAGGAGCATCAGGATCCAAGACATTTATTGCATGAAGATAACCCCAGCCATAAGGAGGAGTACCATCATTCCATGAACCAACATAAACCGTACCATCACTACCAATAGCTGGTGCAGACATAATATAACCAGTAGCAAGATAAATCCTCCAACGCTCAGAACCATCAGGATTAACCGCAATAAGCTCACCGCCATCATTTCCATATGTACCAAAATAAATAGTGCCATCCAAAGAATTACAAGGAGTGCCTTCCTTAATACTTCCTATATTATCCGGATTAAAAACCCATTTAATAGAACCATCAGGGTTAATCGCATAAAGAGCATGGTAACCACAATAAATAGTACCATCCTGACTAATAGTAGGAGAAGTACCACCATCAATACTTACTTGCCATTTCAAAGTACCATTAGAATATAATGCATGAAGAACACCGTTAACAGAAACAACATAAACCGTCCCATCATCAGCAATACAAGCACTGGTCCTTATAGATCCACCAGCGTTATACTGCCACTTAACTGTACCATTTTCGGGATAAAGAGCATAAAGATAACTGCCATATGATGTGCAATAAACCGTTCCATCATCACCAATAGCAGGGGAAGAAAACACTCTCTCATTGGCATGGAAACACCATTTTACTGTACCATTTGGATAAAAAGCAATAACATTCCAGTTGTCAGTTGCTGGTGCATATATTATTCCATCTGGTCCAACTGTTGGTGAAGCCCAAGTAGGTCCAATAGGATAAGTCCATTTAACTGTCCCATTGTTTGAATAAAGAGCAAATAGATATTCATTCCATATAGCACCAAAATATAAAATACCGTTTTCATCAATAACTGGTGCAGAAACAATTCTACCGTTTATTGTATATTGCCATTTTGCAGTACCATTTGGATTAACTGCAAATAAATAGAATCCTCCAATATAAACTACACCTTGTTTATCAATGATTGGGCTCCCAGAACATTCATTTATCGTATCGAATCTCCATTTTTCAATACCAAGATTATCAGCAGTACTATGAGGGCTCCTACTCGTATGTCGGGTATCATGACAGTACATAGGCCAGGGTCCTTCAACAAAAGAATTTGAAAAAATATTGTTATTATAGTTAAATGCTGGTCTATTATCTTGTATGTTCACTCTTGGTTGATCTACAGTTGAAAAAACTGAACCATTATAATCAATATAACCATGATTTCTTAAAATTACTTTATCACTTTGGATAGAAAGATTATTACCAAAAGACATAGGAAGCATGGATGAAACTAATAACAATAAGACCAAACATACAACTAGGTATCTTTTTCTCATAATCCTCCCTTTTAATAAAGATATTAATCTTTTATAAAGTATTTAAAATGTGTGCTAATTATTATCAATAATTGATGAATTGAACACATTTTTATTAAAAAAGGTTGAACACTAAAACAATGGCAATCATAATATTATGGCGGTATAATATTCAAAAAATTTTTATGAAAAAAACGTTTTTTTCTCCCGTAAAAATGGCATTGATAATTATTAGCACGCCCGCACCGGGATTCAAACCCCAATTTACCGCCAAATTATTGGCTTTCTTATCTGTTGAGGCCTTGATGTGATTTTAACCTCTTGAACTTCTTTAAATTAAAAAGCTGAAATAGAAATTTAAATGGTGTTTCTAAAAAGAGTTATGAGGGGGAATTTATAATAATCTTTCTAGTACAGTACATCCGAATGTAAAAAAATGAAAAAGAATCCAAATCCAACTGGAGAGAATCCTTCTTTTGAACCCCCTGATTTTTAACCTCTTTATATCCTCGTTTTCTGAGAAGGAACGCGTCTTTATCCCGTTTACTTAGTTTTACTTGAAAAACATCAGTGACTTGCTTCAGTTCTTGATAACTGATGATCTTCTTATTTATCCTCTCCAAATATGCGTGAGTTGCTACCTCTTCTTTTCCTTCTAAAAAATAGATAGGACGGCCATAAATCGTTATCTTATGTATCGTCTGAAAACACTTTCTCAATACAACATATTGTGATCTGGAAAATTTTCGAGAGATTGCATATCCTTTTGTTACAATCTCTTGCAGTACATCAAGTGTTTTTCCTCTGATACCTGGCCAGCCGCAGTTCTTACTTGGATATGCTTTTGTCCAATAGTACACAGTTTGATGACGAATATTAAGCTCCTCAGCGATTTAATGTTTGGTTTTTCCAGCTTTTATCTTACGGGTAATCCACGCTTTTTTTGCAGGAAAAAGATGTTGAGGATTAGTTGTCATCACCTCAGAGTGTAAAAAGATATATAAAAAGATAATGGAGAAATCTGATTTTTAATTTAATGGATTAAACTAATTAACCAGAATTTT
>Ga0153916_10000179_pt1 | contig 38749 bp, 30 predicted proteins | sample Opewatmetagenome_FD_109642 | JGI IMG/M metagenome (GOLD analysis project Ga0153916, IMG submission 109642) | Freshwater wetland microbial communities from Ohio, USA - Open water 3 Core 3 Depth 4 metaG | ecosystem: Environmental > Aquatic > Freshwater > Wetlands | place: USA: Ohio, Lake Erie...
CCCCAAACCGTCTGGCTCGGCCTGCAACGCACGCACGACATGGCCCTCTGCTGGCAACTGTTTGGCCCAGAAGCCAAAACCGAAAACATACTTGTGTAGAACAACGAGCCGCTTGTGGCCGGGTTTGGTCGGCGGAACACCGCGGGCCGCAAGCGGCCCCGCTAAACGGAAGTTGCACTACTTTTCTGAGGATCAATAGCCCCTGAGCTCGCGAAGAAACGAGAAGATCACTTGATCCGAATGCTCTACAAGCGCTTCCATCCCGTCCTCTGCCCGCTCCTCGCGATGCTGCTGGCGATTGCGGCCGGCTGCCGCCAGCCGTCGGGGCCGGAGGTCGTCGTCTACACCGCCGTCGATCGCAACGTCGCCGAGCCGATTCTCGACCGCTTCCAGTCGCACACCGGCGTCCGCGTCCGGGCGGTGTACGACGTCGAGGCGGCCAAGACCTCGGGGCTGGTCGCGCGGCTGGTGGCCGAGTCGCCGCATCCCCGCTGCGACGTCTTCTGGAACAACGAGCCGGTGCAGACCTTGTTGCTCGCCGACCGCGGGCTGCTGGAGCCCTACCGGCCGGCCGCGGCCGTGGACCTCGGCGGCCAGTTCAAGGATCCCGCCGGACGCTGGACCGGCGTTGCATGCCGGGCCCGGGTGATCGTCTACAACACGAAGTACCTCGCCCGTCAGCAGGCCCCCCGGAGCATTCTCGCCTTGACGGATCCCAAATGGCGGGGCAAGGTCGCCGTGGCCGACCCGCAGTTCGGAACCACGCGGACCCACGTCGCCGCCCTCTTCGCCGTGCTCGGGCCGGACCGGGCGAAGCAGTTGCTCCAAGACCTGCTGGCCAACGACGCGCGGATCGTCGACGGCAACGCGATGGTCAAGAACCTGGTGGCCCGGGCCGATCCGAATGCCTCCCCGGTGTACCTCGGCCTGACCGACACCGACGACGTGCTGTCCGGCCAGGCCGACGGAGAGCCGGTCGACATGATCTATCCCGATCAGGATTCGTTCGGCACCCTGATTGTTCCCAGCACGGTCTGCCTGGTCCGCGGCGGGCCCAACCCCGAGCCGGCCCGGCAGCTTGTCGACTACCTGGTCGGCCCGGAGGTGGAAAAGGAATTGGTGACCGGCCGCTCCGGCTTCTTTTCGCTTAGGGCCGGTGGGCCGGCGGGGACCGCCGCCGCTCGGCTCGGCCTGCCGAAGGGAATGAAGGTTTCGCACCAGGCCCTCCTCGAGCAGCTCGAACCAAGCAGCCTCTGGACCAAGGAGCATTTTCGCCGGTGAGTCCCCCCCAGCCATTTCCCGCTGGCTTCCGCAGGCGGTTTTCAGGAGTCGCCCTGGCGGCGGTCCTGGTGACCGTGGCCCTGCTGTTGCCGCTGGCGACGGCATGGAGCGCCGCGGGCGAGGTATCGATCGCCTGGCCGTCCCTCGGTGCGAGCCTGGCCGTGGCGGCCGCGGCGGCCGTGTTGGCGGTCGTGGTGGGCGGGGTCCTGGCGGCAGCCCTCGCACTGACCGATCTTCCCGCCCGCGGGCTCTGGGCGACGGCGTTGGTGCTCCCCTTCGTCTGCCCGCCGATGGTCTGGGCCCTCGGACAAGTCTATTGCTACGGCCCCGGGGGGCTGCTGGAACGATGGCTGGGGGGCACGTGGCGAGGCATGCTCGCTTGGACGGACGCCGGGCACTACCTGGCTACAACCCTGGTCCTGGCCCAAATCCACGTCCCCTTGGCCCTGTTGATCCTCGGCCGCGGGATGGGCCGATTGCACCACGCGGGCCTGGAAGCGGCGCGGCTGTTCCTCACGCCGCTCAGGCTCGCCGCCTGGATTGCCGGCGCGGTCCGGCCGGAGGCCGCCGCGGCGTTGTTGCTGATCCTGGCGCTGGCCCTGGGAAATCTGGCCGTGCCTCACCTCCTCCAGTGCCGGCTGTACCCGATCGAGATCTACGTCCGGATGGCGAACTATCTCGATGCCCCGGGAGCGGTCGGGGCGGCGCTCCCGCTGGTGGTCCTCACGCTGGCTGCCGCCGGGTGTATCGGCCTGGTCGAGCGGCGCTCGGCCGCGGCCGCGTCGGGCTCCCCGTCGCCGCCGCCGGTGCCGATCCGCCTGGGACGAAAGGCGTGGGCAGTCGGCGCGATGCTGGCGTTGTACCTGGCGCTAAGCAGCCTCTTGCCCCTGGCGGCGATGCTCTTCGAGTGCCGCTCGCCGGGGCATTTTTGGGAAGCGGTCCGCGCCGCCGCCGCAGAAACGGAAAACTCCCTGGCGATCGGCCTGGGGGCAAGCCTGGTCGCTCTTGCTGCCGGGCTGGCGGTGGGCGCCTGGGCTTCCACGCGGGCGTCGGCGGCGGTCCACGTCGTGGCCAGCCTGCCGCTGGGCGTGCCGGCGCTGGTGCTGGCGCTTGGGTATTTGCGGTTCTACAACCGGACCTGGCCGCTCGACCTGACCCCGTTTGCTCACTCGGCCGGGCTGGTGGTGCTGGCGCTGGGCGTGCGGGGATGGCCGTTTGCGACCCGGCTGGTCGCGGCGGGCCACCAGCGGATCGCGCCCGGCTGGCACGAGGCGGCGGAGCTTGCCGGGCTGCGTCGCGGGCAACGGTGGCGATGGATCACCGGCCCGCTCGTGGCCGATCACGCCATGGCCGGGGCATTGGTGGCGTTCATCCTCGCGGTGGGCGACGTGGAGATCAGCCAGATGCTCTGCGTGCCCGGCTCGGGGACGCTGGCCCTGCGGCTCTTCTCCTATTTGCACTTCGGCCCGGCGCACGTGGCCGCCAGCCTGGCCGTGCTCCACCTGGCGATTGCCGCGGCCCCGGTGATGATCTACTTCGTGATAACCAATCGCTGTTTGCAGGTCGTGTGACCGCAGCGACGCAGAGCGTCGGAGAAGTGGGTTCCCACGCGGGAGCGTGGGAACCAGAAACGCAGGAGCGTGGGAATCAGGAAAAAGCGGGTTCCCACGCGGGAGCGTGGGAACCAGGAAGAGCGTCGGGAAAGTCCCATGAGCGTCGGCGTCAAGTGCGTCAAAGTCACGAAGCGCTTCGGCACGCAGCCGGTGCTCGACGGCGTGAGCTGGACGGTTGAGCCCGGCAGCGTAGCCGGCCTGATCGGGGCCTCGGGGGCGGGCAAGACGACGCTGCTGCGGATCATCGCAGGATTGGAGCCGGCCTCTGCGGGCAGCGTGCGGATCGATCGGGTTGAGCAAGGTGCCGCCGCCGGACCGGTCCGCGTCGGCATGGTCTTCCAGAACTCGGCCCTCTGGCCGCACCTCTCTGCCCGGCAGCATCTCCGCTGCGTCCTGGCCTCGCTGCCCCGCGACGAGCGCCGGCGGCGAATCGAGACGGTGTTCGCCGAGACTCGCTTTCCGCCCGGCGCTTGGGACCGGCGGCCGTCGCAGCTCAGCGGCGGGGAAGCGCAGCGGCTGGCCTTGGCCCGGGCGCTGGCCCCCAAGCCGGAGCTTCTCCTGTTGGATGAGCCTTTGGCGCAGCTCGACGGGCCGCTCCGGGCCGAGCTGTTGGCGCTGGTTCGGGACGTGGTCCGTCCCCGAGGCGTAACGGCGGTCTACGTCACCCATGACTGCCCCGAGGCCATGGAGCTTTGCCGGCACATCGCCGTGATGCGCGAGGGGCGGATCGCCGCGGCGGGAACGCCCGAGGAGCTTTATTGGCACCCTGCGGACGCCGACCTGGCCCGGCTTACCGGGCCGGTGGTCGAATTGTCGCCCGCGGTGTTGGAAGCTGACCTGGTGATCCATCCGCTGGGCACGCCGAGGGACAAGATAGCCCTGTGCCCCGGCTTGGGCGACCTCCTCGTCCGGCCGCAGCAGTTGCGATTGGCCGAGCCGAGCGGGGATGGCCTCTGGGAGGTGGTCCAGTGCCAGCCACAGGGGTTAGGATGGCGGGTCATTGTGGCGCACGGAGACCACCGCCTCGCGTTGCCATCGGCAGAGCCGCTGTCGCCCGGCTACAGGGCCGCCATTCACCTGGAGCCGATACCGCGGAAGTAGATGACCCCAGGGAGGGTGGACTCACCGTTGACAACCATGCCGCCGAGGGATACTCTTGGTCCCTGTGAGCCAGACTCAAGGCCAAGGGCTAGCTTTCCCATTCTTGCCTGCTAAACTGGAAGTGGGGGTATTCCTCGCGGACGGGATTAGACGATGAATCTCTATGCAGGAACTTGCCATTACGACGCGAGCTAGGAAATGTTCTTCCGATTTTCGACCAAGAAGATACTGCAGGCTGTTGCGGTACTGCTTCGCCTTGCGCGGGGGAGAATGGGCTACCTTCATCTGCTCAAGCTTCTCTATATTGCGGACCGCGAAAGCCTGAGCAGGGCACACCGTCCGATCGTTGGCACTCGCCCCGTGGCGATGAAAAACGGACCTCTCCACAGTGAAGTCTACAATCTCATAAAGGGCGAGCACCTGGACGAGCCGCTTTGGTCGGAGTTCATCCAGCGCGCAGGGTACGAGGTTGAATTGGTGAAGGACCCAGGTCGATCAGAATTGTCTGCTGCTGAGGTCCGGATACTCACGGAGACATTTGATCGCTACCAGTCGCTCGGTGAATGGGACTTGGTGGAGATCACGCACGATTTTCCCGAGTGGATCAAGAACTACCCGGATGAGTCGGAGGACACCTCTCGCACGATTCCGTTTACGGATCTGCTCGATGCCCTCGGCCTGCAAGGAGTGAAACAGGCCATCCTGGACGATCTTCGGGAAGAGGCCGAAATGGATCGGCTTTTCTCCCGCTCCTAGCATCCACGGCGGCCCACTGCATGGAAGCGGGCGATACGTTTAAGTTCGGACGGGGGACACATCTATGGGTGGTCGTGTCTGACCCCGCAACCGATCCGGCGATGGTCGTCATTATCAATATGACCACCGATCACGGAATTGATCCGTCGTGCACCCTCAATGCGGGGGATCATCCTTTCGTGACCCATCCGACGTGCATGCGCTATGACATGGCACGCATTGTCAGCAATGCCGAACTGGAGAAGTTTGCCGCGTCCAACACGATCAGGTTGCACGATCCTGTTTCCAGGGAAGTCCTTGGCCGGATTCGCCAAGGTGCCGCGATGACGGCCTATATCCCTTTCAAATGTAAGCAGGTCCTGATTGACCAGGGGCTGATTGAGCCGTAATGTCGCCTATCGTCCCGAAGACCTGCGGCGGTTGCTGGGCGATCCGAACCGCGCCGTAGAAGTTGGCCCTAATGCCAGCTTGTCTTCTTTCTTCTCCTCCGGCGGGGGGGCGAGTCCTCCTCTAGCTGATTCTAGAGTCCTGCGGCGCGCTCATAGCAATCTTCGAGGCTCCAGAGCCTACCCATCAGTCGTGCAATGACTGTCTGGGTGACTCGGAAACGATGTGCTTCAGCTTGGCTGTATTGGGCGCCAGCAGGGACCGCAAAGGCGAGGCCGTTCGTTGCAAATCGTCGTCCATTGTGGTAGAGAGTAGAGTTTACGGCCCTCGGCACGACCCGCGAGAGACAATCGATGGCGGCCACGCTTCCCGGGAACCTCGTCGGCATTGACTTGGGGACGACGATGTCGGTGATCGCCCGGCTCGACCCGAGCGGATCAGCGCTGACGATCCCCAACAGCGCCGGCGACCCGCTCACCCCGAGCGTGATCTACCTGGACGGGACCACGGCCCTGGTGGGGAAGACGGCCCGGGAGGCCGCGGCGATCGACTCCAGCCACGCGGCGGCGTGGGTCAAGCGGGAGATGGGCAGCCCGGCGTATTCCCGCTCCGTCGACGGCCGCCAGTTCCGCCCGGAAACCCTCTCGGCGATCATCCTGCGGAAGATGAAGCAGGACGCGGAGCGGCGGATCGGGCCGATCTCGCGGGCGGTGATCACGGTGCCGGCCTTTTTCGACGACACGCGGCGGAAGGCCACCGAGGACGCCGGCCGGATCGCCGGGTTGGAAGTTTTCGACATCCTCAACGAGCCCACGGCAGCCGCCTTGTCCTACGCCATGCTGGGCGAGCGGCAGCGGGACCCCGGCGGCCAGCGGCTCGACATCCCCGGCGGGGAGATGACCGCCGTGGTCTACGACCTGGGGGGCGGCACGTTCGACGTGACCGTGGTCCGCCTCCAGTCCCGGCGGTTCGAGACGGTGGCCACCGACGGCGAGGTCCGGCTGGGGGGGAAGGACTGGGACGACCGGATCGTGGACTACCTCGGGCGGGAGTTCCGCGAGCAGTTCCGCGTCGATCCCACGGCCGATCCCCGCCGCCGCGACGCCCTGAACGTCGTCGCCGAGAAGACCAAGATCCTCTTGAGCACGCTTCCCCAGGTGCCGATCGAGTTCTCCTACCAGGGACACACGCTCCAGACGAGCCTCACGCGGGCACAGCTCGAGGAGATGACCGCCGACCTGCTGATGCGGACGCGGGTGGTGACCGACCTGGTGGTCCGCAGGCAGGCCAATCTCCGCTGGGACCAGATCGATTCCCTGCTGCTGGTCGGCGGCTCGACGCGGATGCCGATGGTCAAGAGGATGCTCCACGAGCTGACCGGGCAACCGCCGAACGACGTGCTCGACGCCGACCAGGTCGTCGCCCAGGGGGCGGCCATTCACAGCGGCATCCTCGTGGCCAAGGGGGGCGAGGGAACACTGGAAATCGGCGAGGAGCTGCGCCGCGAGCTCGAGGGCGTCACCGAGCTGAACGTCAATTCCCACAGCCTTGGCGTCGAGGCGATGCGGAGGGACGAGTCGGTCAACTCGGTGCTGATCCCCAAGAACACCCAGTTGCCGTTTGCGTCCAGCCGGGTCTTCCGCCTGCGGACCCCCGGGGCGACCACAATTTGCGTGACCGTGTTGGAGGGGGAAGCGACGGAGTCGGCCAACAACGCGCGGGTGGGGGAGTGCCGGATCACGGACCTCCCGCCCGGACTCCCCCGCGGCGCACCCGTCCAGGTGAGGCTCGCCTACGGCGCCAACGGCCGGATCAACGTCATGGCCCTCGACATGACCCACGGTCGCTTCGCCCAGAGCACGATCCAGCGGGCCGATCGGCTCACCAGCGAAGACGTTCGCCGGGAGACGGAGTTCGTCCGCGGGCTGAGAATCCAGTGACCTATGCCGTTCATCGTTCAGTGCCCCCATCCCGATTGTGCCAAGTACATGCTCCTGGAAGACGCCGCCCGGGGGGCGCGGGTGGAGTGCCTGGTCTGCAAGCGGCTCCTCCAGGTGGATGCGTCGGGCTCGGGGATCCTTTCGACCAAATCGCCTGCCCCCCCGTCCTCCGTCCCTGGCGGCGGCGCCGCGCCGCCGACCGTCCGCCGGCACCGCGTTGCGCACTGCCCCCAGTGCAACGGTCCGATGCGCGTCCCCCCGACCCACCAGGGCAAGGCGATCCAGTGCCCCCACTGCAACCACGTGTTCGTGCTCTGAGCCGCCATGAAGTCGTATACCGAGTACCTGACCTTCAACGTCCCGAAGCGGATGGACTTCGTCAACATCACCCCGCAGGTCGAGGCGGTGGTCAAGAAAAGCGGGGTGCGGGAGGGGCTGGTGCTGGTCAACGCGATGCACATCACGGCCTCAGTGTTCATCAATGACGACGAGCCGGGGCTGCACGAGGACTACAAGCGGTGGCTGGAAGGGCTGGCCCCCTTCGACCCCTCCCCCACCCGCTACCAGCACAACCGCACCGGCGAGGACAACGCGGACGCCCACCTGAAGCGGCAGGTCATGGGGCGGGAGGTCGTCGTGGCGATCACCGGCGGCAAGCTCGATTTCGGCCCCTGGGAGCAGATCTTCTACGGCGAGTTTGACGGCCGGCGGTCCAAGCGGGTGCTGGTCAAGGTGATCGGGGAGTGAAAATCCCACAGTGGACGCCACAGAGAGACGCAGACTTCTGTTCGAGAAGGTCATAGCCAACAACCAACGCCGCAAGCGGGAAGAACTCCTGAGCCGCCTGCCGCCAGACCTTTCCCACGTGCTCGGTGGCAGTCCTTGCATCTACTCCGTCGAAATCGACTCGGTTTTGCGGCGGTTCGTGCCCTTCAATCGGTCGGGTGTCGGATCATCGGGCTTCATGCCTCCAAACTACGACTACGTTGAGGTTGGCTGGGAGAACAAGATGCTCGCCCTGCTGCCTCGCGTCGTGGTTCCCCACCTTGCCGGGCAGGGATTCTTGATGTTGGACGCACCCGCAGGCGTCTACTTCGAGGGGCACCTCTACTATCTCCCCGATGTTCCAGTATTCCTGGTCGAGTTTCGCTGGGCCGTCGCGCTCCTGACGGAATTGTGGTCCTACTGCATTGGCGGGCTGTTCCTTGTCGAGCGAGACCTGCGTGCAGGAGTTCTCATCGACAAGTATTGTGGCATCCTTCCGGAAGACCCGAACCCAAGCGAAATCGCCTACGAAGTCGCCCTGTGGCCTGTTCAGCCCGACGAGGTCGGTGATTGATTACCGAAGGACCGTTACGATTTGACGATTTGCTGCGGGCGCCGCCACCCACACGTTCCAAACTACGGTTCATGATTCCAGGAGCGAGCGGCATGGGGGGAACCAACGTAGCCGCGCAAGCGGCGGTCGTGAGTAGCCAGGGGCGCAAGCCCCTGGACAACTGCCGCCCCTTCGGGGCTCGGCGGGTCATGCCCGACTCCTCCCAGGGGCTTGCGCCCCTGGCTATTGACCTTGGCCCCTCCGGGGCCGGCATAATCTCCGGGAATCACGAAACGTCATTTGGCGATGGCGAAACCCAGGCCCAATCACCGACAGTACCTCCGTGTCCTGGCGCGAATGACGCCCGAGCAGCGCTTGCTCAAGGCATTGGAGCTCTCGGAAATGGCGCGGGAGGTGTTCCGAGCAGGGCTGCGGCAACGGTTCCCCGATCTGGACGAGGAAGCTCGCCGGGGGATCTACTTGGAAAGGCTGGCTAAGTGTCGCAGTCGGAGCTATTGACCGCGATTCTTTACAAGCTCCACTGGGCGAGGCTGAGCGGCGGAAGCGAAAGGCCCTTTGGTCGCGACTGAAGGGCGAGGCCGTACCTTTGCGGTGAGGCGCGCCCGCGGCCTGTGGACGAATGTCCCTCGGCTAGGGGGGGGCAGCGCAGCAAGCGGCTGCCGTCGGATACTGGACTTCGCCCCGCGGGCGTGCTGTAATGGACGCACTTTCCAGCCACGCGAGAACGTGCCAGAGCGTGCTTCACTCGAACCAAGGGAGAGAGCTATGTCGCTACACAGTCGTCGTGATTTCTTGAAGACCGCGGCCGCCGCCAGCGCCGGGGCGGCCTTCGCCGGCGTGGGCAGCTTCGCGGCCGAGAAGGGCAAGGGAAAGCGCCGCGAGAAGAAGGCGTCGGCCAAGGTCGTGGGGGCGAACGAGAGGGTCCGGATCGCCGTGGTGGGCATCGGGGGCCGCGGGCAGGCGCACATCAGCGAGTTCGCGGCGATGCCGGGCGTCGAGGTCAGCTATCTGGTGGACCCCGACAGCCGCTTCTTCGCCTCGCGGTCCAAGCGGGTCGAGGAGAGCGGCACCAAGCCCACGTGCGTGCAAGACATCCGCAAGGCCCTCGACGACAAGGAGCTCAACGCCATCTCCGTGGCCACCTGCAACCACTGGCATTCGCTGGCCACGATCTGGGCCTGCCAGGCCGGCAAGGACGTCTACGTGGAGAAGCCGTGCAGCCACAACGTGTTCGAAGGGCGGAAATGCGTCGAGGCGGCGCGGAAATACGGCCGCATCGTGGCCCACGGCACGCAGGGCCGGGCGAGCAAGAGCTGGGCCCACGTCGTCGCGGTCATCAAGAGTGGCAAGTACGGCAAACTCCTGGTGTCTAAAGCCTACGCAAGCAAGGTCCGCTGGAGCATCGGTTTCAAGGAGCCCGAGGACCCGCCCAAGGAATTCGACTTCAACATCTGGCTCGGGCCGGCGCCGATGCAGCCGTATCACAGGAACATCGTGCACTACAACTGGCACTGGTTCTGGGATTTCGGCAACGGTGAGATCGGCAACCAGGGCGTACACCAGATGGACATCGCCCGCTGGGGGATCCCCGGCCCCACGCTCCCCAAGAGCGTCATCTCCATGGGCTGCCGGTACGTCGAAGAGACGAAAAAGGGCTTCCGGGACCAAGGCCAGACGCCCAACATGCAACTGGCGGTGATGGACTTCGGCGGCCCGCTGTTGGTCTTCGAGGTCCGCGGGCTGAACGAAAAGAAGGGACCCGGCCCCAAGAAATACAAGTCGCAGGTGGACAACGAGTTTTACCTGGAGGAGGGGGCCATCAAGGGCGGCAAGTTCTACCCCAAGGGCAAGTCCCAGGGCGAGCCCCTGGTCAAGGTGGAATTCAAGGCCCCGGGAGGCGACCACTTCGGCAACTTCATCGACTGCGTACGGAGCCGCAAGGTCGAGGACCTCAACGCCGACATCCTCGACGCCCACCTCTCGGCGGCGTGTTGCCACCTGCCCAACATCTCCTACCGCCTGGGCCGCGAAGTGCCGTTCACCGAGAAGCCCACCGCCCTGGGGGACAACGAGCACGTCCTGGCCAGCGTGGCGGCGATCGAGGACCAGCTCGTCGGGGCGCTGGGCATGGACCTCACGAAGTTCACGTACACGATCGGCCCCAAGCTGGCCTTCGACCCGCAGGCCGAGAAGTTCGTCGGCAACGAGGAGGCCAACAAGCTCCTGACCCGCCCCTACCGCCAGCCGTTCGTCGTGCCGGAAACGGTGTAGGGCCCCCCCCAAGAAACCGCCCCGCCGCGGGTACCACCCGTTTGCCGGGCGAGTACAATAGAGGGTGGGGCCAGCACGCGGGCGGGAGCCGCCATGACCAAGACCAAGCACCTCCGCCGCAAGACGAGCCGGATCGTTCGCACTCCCGCCACGCGGATCGGACACCTCAAGAAGCGACTGAAAAAGGGCCCCGATCGGGTGATGCCGAAGATCAAGAAATAACCACCCCATGGGATACCGGACTCTCCGCGAGTGCGTGGAAGACCTGCAACGGACAGGTCAACTGGTGCGGATCGACCAGTCCGTCGACCCGAATCTTGAGGCGGCGGAAATCCAGCGGCGCGTCTTTCAGGCGGGGGGGCCGGCCGTCTACTACGGAAGCGTCAAGGGCTGCCGGTTCCCCATGGTGAGCAATCTGTTCGGCACGATGGAGCGGCTGCGGTACCTCTTCCGCGACTCGCTCGGCCTGCTGGCGCGCCTGGTCGAGCTGGCGGTCGACCCGGCCGACCTGTTGCGCCGTCCCCGGCTCTACCTCAAGACCCCGTGGACCGCCTGGCATGCCCGGCCCAAGCGGGTCCGCAACGGGCCGGTCCTGGCCAGGGAAACTGCGATCGATCAACTGCCGCACTTGAGATCGTGGCCCGCCGACGGCGGAGCCTACGTCACCTTGCCCCAGGTCTACACCGAGGACCCCGACGCGCCGGGCCTGGGGCGATCGAACCTGGGCATGTATCGCGTCCAGATCTCGGGGGGCCAGTACGAGCCGAACCAGCAGGTGGGGCTGCACTACCAGATCCATCGCGGGATCGGCGCGCACCACGCCGCGGCGATCCGGCGAAAGGAGAAGCTCCGCGTGAACGTCTTCGTCGGCGGCCCCCCGGCGATGACCGTCGCCGCCATGATGCCGATGCCGGAGGGGATGAGCGAGCTGGCCTTCGCCGGGATCCTCGGCCGCCGCCGCGTGCGGATGATCTGCCTCCCCGGCCAACTGCCGATCGCCGCGGAGGCCGACTTCGCGCTGACCGGCTTCATCGAGCCCAAGCGGGAGCTGCCCGAAGGACCCTTCGGGGATCACCTCGGCTACTACAGCGGGAAGCACGATTTTCCGGTGATGCGGGTGGAGCGGGTCTACCACCGGGAGCGGCCGATCTGGCCGTTTACCGTGGTCGGACGCCCCCCCCAGGAAGACGCGATGTTCGGCCGGCTGATCCACGAGGTGGTCGGGCCGGTGATCCCCAAGGCGATCCCCGGCGTCCGCGCCGTGCACGCCGTGGATGCCGCCGGCGTGCACCCGCTCCTGCTGGCGATCGGCAGCGAGCGGTACGTCCCCTACGCCGAGCCCCGCCGGCCCATGGAGCTGCTCACCCTGGCCAACGCGCTGTTGGGACACGGCCAGTTGTCGCTGGCCAAGTACCTGATGATCGTTGCCGCGGAAGACAACCCCGAGCTGAACATCCACCACGTGCCCGATTTCCTCCGCCACCTGCTGGAGCGGATCGATTGGCGGCGGGACCTGCACTTCCAGACGTGCACCACGATCGACACCCCGGACTACACCGGCGAGGGCCTGAACCAGGGCTCGAAGGTGATCCTGGCGGCGGCGGGGCCGCCGCGAAGGGTCCTGCCCGTCGCGATGGACAGCCGCATCCAACTCCCTGCCCCCCTGGGATTCCGCGACCTCCGGGTCTTTCTCCCCGGGATCCTCGTGGTCCAGGGGCCCCCCGTCCGCCCCAACGAACACGGCCACGATACCGCCGTCGAGCGCTTCTCGGCGGCCTATACCCACCGCGATCCGATCAACGGGTTTCCCCTGATCGTCGTGGTGGACGACAGCGAGCTGGCCACGCGAAACCTCGACAACTTCCTCTGGACCACGTTCACGCGGAGCAACCCGGCGGCCGACGTCTACGGGATCGATTCGTCCGTCCGCCAGAAGCACTGGGGTTGCCTGGGGTCGCTGGTCGTCGACGCGCGGACCAAGCCGCACCACGCGCTGCCGGTCGTCGAGGACCCGGAGGTGACGCGGCGGGTCGATGCCCTGGCCGCCCCCGGCGGGCCGCTCCACGGGGTCTTCTGAAGAATGCTGAATGCTGAATGCTGATTGCTGAATGCCGGGAGCCGGGAGCCGGGAACAACACACGGCACAAGTGCCGCGGCTAAACAGCTTACTGCCCTGTGCCGACTGCCGCACGGATCGCCATGGTGCTCGCCTTGTCGTACTTCGCTGTGCTGAAGGGGCTCCTGGGCGTTTGGCTGTTTGCCGTGGGAGGAGCCATCGGGAGCTTCCTGAACGTGGTCGTCTACCGCCTCCCGGCGGGGATGAGCATCGTGCATCCCGGCTCACACTGTCCGGCCTGCAAGCACCCCATTCGCTGGTTCGACAACCTGCCGGTAGTGAGTTGGTTTCTGCTGCGGGGGCGGTGCCGCGACTGCGGGGCGGATATCGCGGCCCGCTATCCGCTGGTGGAAGCCCTCGTCGCCGCGCTGTTCCTCGCGGTCGGCGCGATCGAGGGATACTCCTTGGGGGCCAATCTGCCGCCGCGGCCGGTCGCCGTGGTCGATAGTCTGATTACTCCCCCGATGCGAGCCGGCGAAGCAGCCGGGATCGTGACCTACCACCTGCTGCTGGTGTGCACGCTTCTGGCGGCGGCGCTGGTGGAGTACGACGGTCGGCGGCTCCCCTGGCGGCTGGCGGTGCCGGCCGGGGTGGCCGGATGGCTCGCCCCGTTGGCCTGGCCTTACCTCCACCCGGTGCCCGCGGTGCTGTTGGAGCGGGAGTGGCTCGGGGGCCTCGTCGACGGCTCGGCCGGCCTGGCCCTCGGACTCGTGATCGGCCTGGTCTGCTACCGGTGGATCGGAGGCTGCCAGCGCCGCACCCTGGCGATCGGGCCGGCTGCCGCGGGGCTGTTCCTCGGCTACCAGGCGGTCGCCGTGCTGGGAGCGGCCGTCCTCGGGCTCCATCTGGCGGCAGGGCGGATCGCAGCGCGGTGGCCCGTCGCAGCGCGGATCACTCCGGGGCTCTGGTGGGTGGCGGGGACCTTGCTCTGGATCCTGGCCTGGCGAGCCCTCGTCCAGCAGTGGCCGCTGCTGGGGTGGTTCCCGCTTGTCGATGGCCCCCGGGGTAACTAGGCTGGAGGTAGCGCCGCGTGCGCGGTCAGCGCGGCCCGTCCGCGGTCGGCCACCGTACCCCGGAGCCTTCGTGATGGATGAAGAGCGGGAACGCCAGGAGAACCTGGAGAAGATCCTCCACTCGCCGAGCTATCGGATGGCCTACCAGGATCCGGACTTCCTCACCGACCCGCGGATGCGGGCCGCGCGGATCGAGCTGGAGCTGCTCAAGCCCGAGTTCACCCTGGAGCGGTACCAGATCGTTTCTACGATCGTGGTCTTCGGGAGCACGCGGATCGTGGAGCCGGCGGCCGCGCAGCGGGAGCTGGAGCTGGCGCGGTCGAGATTGGCGGAGACCCCCGACGATCCCCGCCGTCGCCGCGCCCTGGCCCGCGCCGAACGCCTCGCCGCCAAAAGCCACTACTACGAGCTTGCCCGCAAGTTCGCCGGACTGGTCTCCTCGGAATCGCAGCGGGACGGCGAGCGGCACTACGTGATGATCACCGGGGGCGGGCCGGGGATCATGGAGGCGGCCAACCGGGGGGCGTACGACGTCCAGGCCAAGTCGATCGGGCTGAACATCCGGCTGCCCATGGAGCAGCTCCCCAATCCGTACATTACGCCGGAGCTTTGCTTCCAGTTCCGCTACTTCGCCATGCGGAAGCTCCACTTCCTGCTCCGCGCCAAGGCGATGGTGGCTTTTCCCGGGGGCTTCGGCACGTTGGACGAGTTGTTCGAGACCCTCACGCTGCGCCAGACCCGCCGCATGCAGGAGATCCCCATCATCCTCTTCGGCCGCGAGTACTGGGAGAAGGCGATCCACTTCCACTTTCTCGCCGACGAAGGGACGATCGAGGACCAGGACCTGGACCTGATCAGCTACGCCGAGACCCCGGAAGAGGCCTGGCAGATCATCCGCCAGTTCCACGGCGAATGACGGGGCCTTGGGGTCACGTCCCGCCGCATCGAGGGGCTTGTTTTCCGACCCCCGCGCGGGATCATTAGATTGTGCTGCCTGACCCACCCCTTAGCAAGGAATCTCTCATGCCATCTCCCCGCTCGCGCCGTGTGGCAGTCTTGTTGCTCGCGGCGGTGCTCCTCGGACTGCTGATCGTTGCCACGGCGCCGCTGGTGCGAGCCGCCGCCGAGGCAAAACCCTCGCCGGAGAGCGGGAAGGCGCCGGCCGCAACGGCCGAGAAGAAGGCCGGGGGCTCCCAAGCAGGCGAGAAACCCGAGGCCGATCCCTTCGCCGTGCCCGCCGGCCCGCCGGAAGAGCTGGTCAAGTATCTCCAGGACCTCTTGCGCCGCCAACCGCCGGCCCGCGACCCGGAATCGGTCAAGCAGTTCGCCGCGCAACTGGCCCGGGCGGCCCTCGAGGCCACCGATCGGATCCTCAGTGCCCAACCCAAGCCGAAGGACGACCAGGCCGAATTCGCTGTCCGGGTGAAGATGATGGTGTATGGCCTGCAGGATCGCCTCGGGGACAAGGAGGCAGCGGCGAAGATCGAGGGTCTGCCCGGTGCCCTGGAAAAAGCCGGCTGGCCGAAGCTCGCGCGCCTCGCCCGGGGGGTCCTTCTCCAGAACCAAGTCGTCGGTTTCCGCAGCCGGGACGCCGCCGAGTTCAAGAAGCTCCAGGAGAGAATCACCAAGTACGTCTCCGAGCAGCCGCCCGGCATGGACGAAGTCCGCCTGCTGGTGAGCACGGCCTTCGCCGCGGAGCGGATTGGGGAGGATCTGGCCGCGGGCGTGTACCGCGATTTCGCCAAGGTCCTCGCCGCTGCCGCGGACAAGAAGATCGCATCGCTGGCCGCGAAGCTCGAAGGCGCCGCCCGCCGACTGTCGCTCGTCGGCCAGCCCGTCGACCTGGAAGGAACGAAGCTCGGCGGCGGATCGCTCGATTGGCCCAAGTATCGCGGCAAGGTGGTGCTGGTCGACTTCTGGGCGACGTGGTGCGGGCCGTGCCGGGCCGAGCTGCCCAATATCCGCAAAGCCTACGATGGCTACCACGAGAAGGGCTTCGACGTCGTCGCCATCAGCATCGATGCGGATCACAAACAACTGGAGTCCTACGTCAAGGAAAACGACCTGCCCTGGACGGTCGTCGTCGACCAACTCGCGGAGACCCCCGAGAAGGACGGCTCGATGTCCACGCGCTACGGGGTCTTCGCCATTCCCGAGATGTTCCTGGTGGACAAGGAAGGCAAGGCGGTGGCGCGGGGCGTTCGCGGCGAGGCCCTGCAGCGCCAACTCGAAAAGCTCCTCGGCCCGCCCAAGGAGGAGAAAAAAGTAGAAGAGGACAAGAGTACCGCGACGGGCACGAAACCCTCGTCTCGCCCGGAGCCCAGTCCGACCAAGTAATCGCGGCCATCCGGGAATCCAGTAGGACCGGCGTCTCGCCGGTCCGGGGGGATCTGCTCAGGCCATGGCCGACCGGCGAGACGCCGGTCCTACTCGGCCGACCGGCGAGACGCCGGTCCTCGGCCGACCGGCGAGACGCCGGTCCTACTCGGCCGACCGGCGAGACGCCGGTCCCACTGCTTCGCCGCCGGGTATCGAGAAGCTCAGTAGGTCAGGGAGGATGGATAGCTTTTGCCGATTATTCCTAATTTTCCGGCCCTTCCGAGCCGATCCTACCGAACGAGGTGACGGCTTATCTGCCCCTTCCTGGATGCAAAGCCTGGCACAAAGAGGGGCGTGGATGCTCGGGGGTGAGTTGTGGATCGCAGGTTTCCCAGCCGGTGGGGACGGTTTCTCATTTGGGCCTGTGTAGCGGCCCCTTGCGTCGGCTGCTCTCCTCTGTCCAGACTTGTATGGCCACTGCGAGGGCCGCAAGTCGTGGAAGCGGGTGTCAGCGGGCGGGTGAGCCCGCAGTTGGCTAGCCAAAACGGCCAGGGTCCGGCCCAGACCGCCCAAGCGGCCTCCGGGGAGACTGATGCAAGCCACGACGATGTTGGGATTGCTTCCCGGTGCCGGCGTATCTGGTGCAAGGCCCATTTCGGCAAGGGAGGCGTTTTCCGCGGCCTGGCCGGCCGTTTGACGAAGGTGGGCTATTGCCTCGGCCAAGAGTTTCCCGACGAGCATTTCCCGCGGTTTCACCCCGTACCCACCCAGCCGGTCTTCTCGGGCCCCCGCCCCGAGGTCGGCCCCTTTCTTGTCGACCCTTCGGATGAGGGTTGGAAAGCATCAGGGGGCCGTGAAGCTCGCCCGACCCCGGGCGGCACGACCTGGATCTTCCGCCCGGTTCCCCTCGCCAAAGAGGAACCTCGACCGGCGCTCTCCGCGGAGGCCCGATCCGAGCCGGTCGGGACCGTTCGCTAGCCGGCTTGAGATCCATCCATTCCCTCTGAAGCCCCCAGTATTCCAGGGTCTCTTAATCGTAAGGAGCTGTGGGAAGCTGGGTAGTCTTTTCCGGCTAGGACCCCACTCGTCAAGGGATCGCTAGCGGGGGACCGATTGATTAGGGTGTCGCCCTGCCGGACGTGCACGAGGACATCCTGCCGTCGCCCGGCAAGCGGAGTGCCAGATCTATCCATGACCCGCTCCGATAGACTCCCCATGGCCGACCGATCCGCTCCCCTGATGCCTTCACGCCGCTGGGCTGTTTGCATCCTCGTGGTCCTCGTCGGGGTCCTGGCGACCCGCGGGGGGCAATCGGACGGGTCGGAGCGACGGAAAACCGCGATCGTCCTGGCGCAGGAAACTGCCCGCCCAGCCGTGGTCAACATCCGCGGCGAGAAAACGATCACCACGGCCGGCACCCAGCTCGGACACGCCGAGGTCGGCCGCCGCGTGAACGGCATGGGGACGGGCGTGGTCATCGATCCCCGCGGCTACGTGCTCACCAACCACCACGTGGTCGACGGCGTCCGCGAGATCCAGGTCACCCTGGACAGCGGCGCGAAGCACACGGCCAAGCTGATCGCCCGCGATTCCGAGACCGACCTGGCGATCGTCAAGCTCGACGTCGGCCGGCCGCTCCCGGTGATTCCCGTCGGGACCTCTTCCGACTTGATGCTGGGAGAGACGGTAATTGCCCTGGGCAACGCGTTCGGCTACGAAGGAACCGTCACCCAGGGCATCGTCAGCTCGCTGCACCGGCCCGTGCAGGTCAGCGACGCCCAGTTCTACGACGACTTGATTCAAACCGACGCCCCGATCAATCCGGGGAATTCGGGCGGACCGCTGTTGAACATCGACGGCGAGATGATCGGGCTGAACGTGGCGGTCCGCGCGGGGGCCCAGGGAATCGGCTTTGCCATCCCCGTGGACAAGGCGATGGCCGTGGCCGCCGAGCTGATGGCCGGCGCCGGGCTGAAGAACCACTGGCACGGAATCGCGCTGGCCAAGGACGCCGCTGCGCCGGGCAAGGGAGTGGTCGTCGCGTCCGTGGAGAAGGAGAGTCCGGCCGAGAAGGCGGGCCTCAAGCCCGGCGACGTCGTTACCGCCGCCGGCGACGAGAAACTCGACCGGCCGCTGGATTTCTACCGGGCGGTGCTCGATCTCGGCGCCGGCCAGAAGGTGGCCCTCGCGGTCCATCGCGGCGAAGAGAAGCTGAGCCTCAGCGTCGCCCTGGCCGAGCCGCCGCGCTACGGCAAACGCTTCGCCGAATCGGTCTGGGACACCCTGGGGCTGGAGCTGAAGCCGATCGCGGACGACTCGTTCAATGCCCAGTACGCAAAGTTCCGCTCGGACTACCGCGGGGGAATGCTGGTGACCGCGGTCCGGCCCCAGAGCCCGGCCGCCGAGCGCGGAATCGGCCGCGGGGACGTGCTCGTGGGCCTGCACGACCGGGAAACCACCTCCCTCAAAGACCTCCACTGGATCCTGACCAACACCGACTTCAGCCGGGTCAATACGGTCTGCTTCTGGCTCATCCGCAACGGCAAGGTGGTCCAGGAATACGTGCCGCTGAGCGTGGCGATGGTCCAGGCCCTACGCCGCTAACCCGCATTTCTCACCGCCGTAGGACGGATTGTCAATCCGTCCCTGTCTGAGACGGGTTGCCAACCCGTCCTACACGAGCACCCTGTGGCCCCCTCCGGGGTTCTTTTTCCGACGCTCCCCTTCTCTCCGGCCGCCGCCGCCACGTAGAATCGGTTCATGGAATCCGAGCTGATCGCACGACTACGCAGGCGGATCGGCGCCCATCCCCGGGTCGCGGTCGGCTTGGGCGACGACGCGGCGGTGCTCCGCCTGGCCGGCTCGCAGCAGTGCGTCGTGACCGTCGACATGCTGACGGATCACGTCGATTTCGAGCTGGCCGAGGTCGATCCGCGCCGCGTCGGCCACAAGGCGCTGGCCGCCAGCCTCAGCGACCTGGCCGCCATGGCCAGTCCGCCGCTGGCCGGGTTCGTGGCCCTGGCCCTGCCCCGGAGCGGCGGGCTGGCGCTCGCCGAGGCGATCTACGACGGCCTGCTCCCGCTCGCCGAGCGCTACGACCTGGCCATCGCCGGCGGGGACACCAACAGTTGGGACGGCCCCCTGGCGATCAGCGTGACCTTGCTGGGGCGTGTCACGCCGCGGGGGCCGCTCTTGCGGAGCGGGGCCCGAGCGGGCGACCGGATCGTGGTCACCGGGGCGTTCGGCGGGAGCATCCTCGGCCGGCACCTCGACTTCGAGCCCCGCCTGGCCGAGGCCCTCACGCTGGCCGAGCGCTACCAGCTCCACGCCGGCATCGACGTTAGCGACGGGCTGTCGCTCGATCTGGGCCACCTGGCCGAGGAGAGCGGCTGCGGGGTGGTGCTGGACTTAGGCGCGATTCCCGTGGCCGGCGATGCCCGGCGGCTGGCCGGACAATTGGCCGACGGCTCCACGCCGCTGGAGCATGCCCTGGGAGACGGCGAGGATTTTGAATTGATCCTCGCCGTCCCGCCCGACCAGACCGAGAAAATGCTCGCCGAGCGGGCGGTGAATATCCCCCTCACCGTGATCGGCGAAGTGATCGCCGAGCCGGGCCTCTGGCGGCGGGACGATCGCGGCGGGCGGACCGCCCTGAAACCCCAAGGCTACCAGCACCGGTTCGACTGATGGACCCGTTCGTCTACCATTCCCGCAGCGAAGCGGAGACCGCGATCCTGGGCGCAGCCCTGGCCGAGGTCCTTCCCGACGGGTCCGTCGTGGCCCTCTCGGGCACCCTCGGCTCCGGAAAGACCCGGCTCGTGCAGGCCGTCGCCGAGGCCGCCGGGATCGATCGCCGCAGCGTGGTCAGCCCCACGTTCGTGCTGGTGCAGGAGTATCGCGGCCGGCGGACGATCTACCACCTCGACGCCTACCGGCTCCGCGACGAAGACGAATTCCTCCAGCTCGGCCCGGAGGAGTACTTTGAAGGAAACGGGCTGACGCTGGTGGAGTGGGCCGATCGGGTGGCCCGATGCCTGCCGCGGGAGTTCCTCAACGTGGAGATCGAGGTCACTGGCACCCAATCGCGGCGTTTCGAGATCACCGCCCACGGGGAGTCGTACGCCGGCGTTGTCCGGCAGCTTGAGGCCCGTTTTCCGCCCAGCGGATCGAATCCACTGCCCACGTCTGGGGTTAGATAGGTGGGGACCAGAGGAGCGTAGGGTGGGTCGAGCGCAGCGAGCCCCACCCTACGAATGGGGGGATTCGCTTCCGCCTGAGTGCAAACGAAATCCTCTAGATTGGCAACAATCCCGCCGTTTGTTAGGATAGAGGTGTGGTGTTTGGTGTCAGCCTCAAGGAGGCGATAGCTATGTCAGCGAGACTTTCCGTGTACGCGGCGGCCCTGGCAATCGCGCTTGCCCTTGGGGCCGATGCCTGGGCCCAGGGGACAAGCCGTACCGGCGGCTCCAGCATGTTCAACTCCGGTACGGGGAGGTCTTCCAGCGGGATCGGCGGCATGAGCTCCGGCACCGGAGTCAGCTCGGCGCTATTCGGCAGCTCGGGCGGAGGCGGCGGCTTCGTGGGCGCGAACCCCGCCAGTATGAGTTCGGGTTTTTCGGGCCAGGGCCAATATGGCTCAGGCATGGGCGGCTTCGGGGGCCGCACCGGCAGCGCGTACGGCGGCTCCTCCAGCTATTACGGTGGCGGGTATCCCGGCTCGTACGGCGGCACGTCCGGCCTTTATGGGAACCGCTCTTCCGGCGCGTACGGCGGCATGTCCGGCCTCTACGGGAGCCGCCTTTCCGGCGGGTACGGCGGCTATGGCGCGTACGGCTCCTCGGGGGTCCGCATCTCGCTGGCGCCGGCGAATTCGGGCGCTCGCCCGGGTGGGCCCCGCCCGGGCCCCGTGGTCAGTTCCCTGCCGGCCAGGGTCCATACGGACTTGACGGCCCGCTTGGGGCAAGCGTTGAAGGAGCGGCCCGGTAGCCCGAGCCCGGTGCAGGTGGCGACGCGGGGGGGGACGATTGTCCTTCAGGGGCAGGTAGCGACGGCGCACGATCGTGAACTCGCTGAACTGCTGCTCCGCCTGGAGCCCGGAGTGTCTGACGTGCAGAATGAGCTGACGGTGGGGCAGGAAGGGGCGGAGGCGGGAACAGCCCCGGCCGCGGCATCCCCACCTGCGGCGTCGCCGGTGCCTGCCAAGCCGGCAGGATCGCCGGGGTCTGCTGGCTCGGCCCCGCGCTGAATTGCCTCGCCTCCGTTCCCGCCGGCCTCGCGACCGGATTAGGGTTGGACGGGGTGTTGCTCTGCCCGCGTGGGGCAATCGCCGCTACGCCGGCAAAATGGGGCGGCAGGCGAATCGTGGTGGTCGCGTCCTGCAACGCAGGCTCTCCTCGGGCATAGCGGGGGCTGGGGATTGGCGGTACGTCCGTCTCGTAGGACACAAGCCGCACTTGGCTGTTGTCCGCGCCCACCGCGGTTCCTGCCCCTCCACGCCTCCCGCCTTGGGTGACCGCGCTGGAGCTCGGGCCGGGCAGCAAGTGGCGGGTCTGCTCGCCGACCACCAGCCGGCCTCCCTTGGGAACGAAACGGACGATCAGGCTAATCTGCTTCTTTGGACCCCCCGCCTCATCCCACGGGACCCACACCACGTAGGCCGGACCGATCTTTGTCCGCGTGTAGTGCTGGGCGAATTGCCCCGCGGTGAAGACGAATTTTCGATCCGGTTTCACCTTGTCCGGGTCGCGTCCCTCTTCGTCGAAGGCGTAGACGGACAAGGCCCCCTCGACCTTGACCGGCTTGTCGGCGTCGGCCCCGTAGAAGAGCAGGCGGCCGGCGAAGCCCCGCTGCGGGGGGCCGTCAGGGGAGTGGAGCACCGTGTCGTTCCAGATGGTAATCACGCTGCTGGGTTGCTGCGGCTTGCCGTCCCCGCCCGGCCAAAGCGCGAGAGCACCCACCGACGGAAGCGCGGCGAGGTTCCACGAGGAACAGCCGGCGATCATCGCCAGGCAAGCCGCGGCGGCAACCAGGAAACAACAGCGAACGGCGCGTGCCATGGAACTCCCTTTCACCTGCACTTCAGTCCGGTCCTAAATGTCTCTGATCGATCCCGGAATAGGGCTCCAAGGATCGCGTTTCTCTAGCCCAGGCGTTTACGCCTGGGACGCTGGGGCGCTGCAATCGTCAACTCCCTTGGCCCCCTTAAGGGGGCCAGATGACGAGTCGTTCTCTCGCCCGAATCCCCAGGCGTAAACGCCTGGGCTGGGAAAAGAACCGTCAAGTCCGAAAATCGCGTAGCGTCATTCAGTGCTCCGACACAGCTCCTCGTCGCCCGCCTCACTCGGCACCCCGCAGCGGATTGGGGGGAGAATACAAAGGGGGCGCTTCCAGTAGGAAGGAGGCCGGCGTCTCGGGACCGGGCCCGTACGCAGGGGATGGTCGCGGCAGCGGCTCCACCCGGCGAGCCGGCAGGTTGGCGCCGGGATTCCCGCCCCGTTCCATCGGCGGCAGCGGGGGAGTGGCGCCGGGGCTGGCGGCGCCGCCGGGCGAGCCCTCCGGCGTGGGAAGGACCTCGGGTCGGCCGTTTCCGGAAGGCGCTGCCCCCGGTTTCGCGGGAGGCGTTTTCAGGTCGGGATAAGTGACCGGCACTTCCTCGTCGCGCCACTCGTCGCGGCGCCCCCGCACCCCGGGATCGCCGAAAATCTCGATCACGTCGCTCAGGCACCAACTGATCCGCCCCGCCTCCAGCCGCTTGAGCCGCTCCATGTCCTCTTCGCTAGCGATTACCGTGGGCGTCAGGATGATCAACAGCTCCGTCTTGTTGACGACCTCGACGTCGTAGCGGAAGAGGCTTCCCACCAGCGGCACGTCGGCCAGATAGGGCACCTTCCGGCTGGTCGTGGAACGCTGCTTGTTGATCAGCCCCCCCAGGACCACGGTTTGTCCGTCGGCGGCACTGACCACGGTCTCGGCCCGCGTGGAGTTGATGCGGGGCGAGAGAATGGGGGTGCCGTCGCTCCCGATGCCGATGGGGATCCCCTCCGACAGCGGTCCGACGTCGGAGCGCTCGGCGGTGACCTGCATCACGACCATCCCGTCGGGGCTCACCCGCGGCGTCACCATGAGGCTCACGCCCACGTCGGTGTAGGTGACGCCGCTCTGGGTGCCCACGTTGGTGACGCCGAGCCCCGTGACTTGAGGCACTGACTGGCCGACCAGGACGTAGGCCTGCTGGTTGTTCATGGTGGTGATCTTCGGCGAGGCGAGGACCTCCAGCCGCTTCGCCGACTTCAGCGCCCGGATCAGCACGCTCACGCTCTGGCTGGACGCGGAGAGGACCAGGCCGCCGAAGCCCGCGTCGGCGTTGGACCTCCCCATGGCGAGGTTGCTCAAGGCCTGGGTGCCGACCACGGCGGCGTCGACGGGGTTGTTGCCCAGCGACGGAGTGTTGAAATTAAAGCCGGGGACGCCGCTCACGCTCCGGCGAAACAGGACCGGCTCCTGGATCCCCAGCTCCATGCCGAACTCGTCCACGTTGGTCAGGTCCACCTCGGCGATGAGGACCCGGATCTCGACCATTTCCGGGCGGCGGTCGAGATCTTCGATCAGTTTCTCGATCACGGGCATGTACCGCTTCGTGGCACTGATGATCAGGCTGTTGGTGACCGTCTCCCCCACCACGACTACTTCCCGCTCGATCTGCTCCAGGGGGGTGATGAGCCCCGGGAAGGCCCGCTGTTCGACCGTCAACTGCTGGCCGAGGAAGTTGGTGATCGCCGAGGCCACGTAGTCGGCGGGCGCGTTTTTGAGCCGCCGCACCACGTTCTCGCGGCGTTCTCCTTCCTCCCTGTCCAGACGGAGGATGATGGCGTGAACCACAGTGAGATCCGCCGGGGTTCCGGTGGCGATGATGGTGTTGGTCCGCGTGTCTGGGGCAAAACGCAGCGGGATCAGCGAGCTTTCCGCCCCCACGGCGGCGGTTTGCATCGGCGCGGCGCCGGCGGCGGCCCCCGCGACTCCCATCGTTGGGGTCGGCGCGAACAACTGCATCAAGAGGTTCACCAGCGTGGTGGCATCCGCCCTTTCCACGGCAAACACCTTGATCTCCGCCCGCATCGTGGGAGGCTGGTCCAATTGCTTGATCAGGGCCGCGATCAGCCCCATGCTCTTGGCCGGGCCGGTGACGATGATCGTGTTGGCGCTGGGATTGGTGGTGATCTGCACGCCGAACAGGATCCCCGAGGTGAGCTTCCGCTCGCCCTCGGCGTCCGCAGTCACGAATTGGAGCATCGCCGAGCGTTCTCCTCCCCCGGCGGCGCCGCGCGCGGCGGCTGCGGCGGCCGAGGTGAGGGGGGCTCCCAGCCCTGCGCCCGCCTGGCCGGCGGCGCCCGGCGCCTGTCCGGCCGTCTGGGCCAGAATAGCGTTCTGGAGGATCAACGCCACCTGGTCGGCCAGCATGTGGATCAACTGGAATTGCCGGATCTCGTTGATGCTTTCGGTGGTGTCGGTGTCGATCTGCTGGATCAGGGCGGCGATTTCGGCCATCTCCCGGGGCGGGGCCTGGACGATGAGCGTGTTGGCCCGCGTGTCGGCCGTGATCGTCACCTGCGAAGCCAGCCCGCCCGTGGCCGCAGCCGCGGCCGCAGCCGCGGGTGCCCCCGGGACGCCGACCCGCTGCGGGAAGAGCCCCTGGAGAATGGTCTGCACCGCAGCCGCCGAGGCGTTCTTCAGCGGAAACACCTTGTGCTGGACGCCCGCCAGCGAATCCACGTCCAGCTTGTTGACGATTTCCACGACTTTCTCGACGTTCTCCTTGCGGCCGATCAGCAACAGCGCGTTCGGCCGCACCAGCGGCGTGATGCTCACGTTGCCCAGCCGCGCGGAGTAGACCTCCTGGTAGACCAGCTTGACCAGGGCCCCCAGGGCCGAATTGTCCACGTGGCGGATGTAGAAGACCCGAATCTCCGGCTCCGTCACGCGGCTGATTTCCTCGATCCTTTTGATGATTTCCTTCACCTGCTCGATGTCCCGGCGATGGCCGCGGATGAGGATGCCGTCGATGCCTTCGAGGACCTGGATGTCCACCTGGCCGATCAAGCCGGCCCCTTCTTCAGGGGTGGATTCGGGCTTGGCTTCCCCGGGCGCGGCCTTGGGCTGCGGCGCGGCCGGCGCCGCACCCGGCTGGGCCGCCGGGGCAGGCGCGGCGGCCGGCGGGGCCCCTGCCAGGCTCTCCTCCCCGACCGCGGCGGTCTTCTTGGGCTGAAGGAGGCGGGCGGCCAGTGGGAGCCGCAGTTCTTCTAGGTCTCTTGTCCCCGGCAATGCCCCTTGGCGAGCATCCCGGGCCCCACCCGCCAACCGAATCGCCGCGATCGTTCGCTGGACGTCGATCGGCCGGGCGAGCCCGAGGGGAACCAGTTGCGTGCTGGTGTCGGAGGGGCCTGGCCCGGTGTCGAGGGCCCCGATCAGTTGGAGCATCGACTGGGCCGCAGCTCCCCCTCCCACCAGCATCACCCGGTTCGACCGGTGGTTGATCGAGAAATCGATCGCTTCGCCGCTCTTGAGCATCAAACGGTAGGCGCTCGCGTCGGGGGCCGACGCCGCCAACGGCCTCAACTGACTCCCCAACATTTCCACCAGCGATGCCTCGAGCCTGGCCGCGGTCGTGCTTCCCAGCCGGATCTCGATGGGCTGCGCGGGCTTCGACGACGGTGGAAGAGCTGGGCCAGCCGCCGCGATCGCCGGAGCCGGCTCCTGGGGTGTCGCGAGAGCGACGCGGGCGGAGATCCGCTCCTGGATCTCGGCCGGGGCCAACACGAGGATCTGCGAGGTCCGCTCCACAGGGACGATCCGCACCTCGGGAACCTTGCCGAATTCCTCTTGCAGGGCCGCCGCAACCGATGCGACCCTCCCTGCCGGGCAGCGGTAGGAGTTGAAGACGGTCGGGCGTGCCCCAGCGCCCGGGCTGGGCGGTCCTTCCTGACCGGCAGCGGGCCGATCGAGGGTTGCACCGCCGGTGCCCTCGGCCCGATAGACTTGGCCAGATAGCTCCTGGTGCCCGATCCCCAGACCGAGGAGGAGCACCGATAGCACCGTGCAGCGGAGGAATCCTAATCGCTCTTTGGGGGGGAACATGAGTGGGCTCTCGATCGTGTCCCGGTGAAGGCAGTTGGTTTGCCGATCCTGCGCTTTGAGGGCGCAATGTTTGTGCGATCCGAATAATCGGCAAAGTTTGCCCACTTCTCCAGGAGAATCAGAAAAGACTACTTGGATTGTGTCCAAATCCCCTGGCTTCTCTCGGGTGCCCCACCCAATGGCCCCCCGAACTGGGGGCAAACTGCCCTGGTAGACGCTACTGTTGGAGGCTTGGCGTCTCGGGGCAAAAGAAGTGATCGAGGAAAGTGGGCTGCACCGCAAAGTCCAGGTGGACCATGCTCCCCACAGAGTGGAACGAGCCCACGAGGCAATACTGATAAGCGGGCTCCGCCGAAAAGCTCATCAATTTCCCGGTCGGTTCCAGGCGCCAGGAGGCATTCTGATACCCGCGGACCTGGGCGCCGGCGTTGCCGAGCCAATTGGGCCGCGACAAGGTAAGCTCCAGGGGTTCGGCACAGCGGGGGCCGGCAACGAGGCGGGCCACGGCGGGAAGGACGCCCACCATCCGCTTGAACTCCCCGTCCGGCGTCTCCATCTGCTGGCAGAGGTAGGCCGCTCCGCCCCCTTCTCCGTACACCCTGCGGCCGGCGCACAAGTGGCTCCGCAGGGCGGCCGTCATGCAGTGATTCTCCGACAGCGTCGCCGCATACCGCTCCGGGTGGCCGCAGCCGAAGTAGACCACGTCGGCCTGCGGGGGGAGGTGTTCGTCGCGGAGCGGCGAGAAATCCACCACCGACGCCCCCCGCGCTTCGAGCATGTCGAGCGCGTCGGGGAAATAGCAGTTGAACGCCTCGTCGTAGGCGATCGCCACGGTCAGCTCGGTCTCCGCCGGTCCACAGCACGGACGCTGCGGACAGAAATGCGGCATTTCCCGCCGGTAGGCGAGCTCGAGGAGGCGATCGGGGTTCCACCAGCGGGCAAGCTGCTCGCCCAACTGGTGACATACCTCCCGCGGCGGGGCGTTGCCGCGGGGAATCGCCGCCAGCTCCCCGCGCAGCTTCGGCACGTCTTCCAGCGCCCCCAACACGGGAGCCCTCCAGAGCGATTCCAGGTCCGTCGCCAGGCGGGCGAACTCCGCGCGGCCGCTGACGCGGTCCAGCAGCAGGCCGTCGAGCGGCTGCGGGCAGCGAGGCAGGCGGCACGGACCGATCTCGGACACGTCGACGATGGCTACCCGCGGCAGGTCGAGCCACTCACAAAGCGGCTCCAGCTTGCCCCCCCGGACCTCGGGATCGCCCGACGGATCGAAGCGTCCTTCCACCAGGGCCAGGTCGGCAGACCGGGCCCCGCGGACAAATGCTTCCCGGCAGGTCTCGGGCGACATCAGCCAACTGTCGAGATGCCGGGCATCGAGCCCGGTGATGGCGGCAGCTCCGGGGTGTCGAGGGAAAAGGGCTTGGGAGAGGAAGCTCTGGACTTCGATCCCCCGGGACCGCAGAAGGTCCATGAGTGCCCAGAGCATGGCCTGGGCATCCGCTTCCGGCTGAATGGTTCCTATGGCAACCCGAGGCAAGCGCGACATACTGGCCCGCCGAGCGAATGAGCGACCGATGCATTCTTAGGTCACCCGCCGACGAAGTCAAGTTTGATCGGCGAGGAGTCTCTAACCCGAATGGTCCGCGGGCCTTTCGCTTAACCTCCAGGGCGCTGGAGTCCTGCCAGAAGAATCGGCGGACGACCCCAAGAGATGTAAGATATCTGTGGACAAGTGGTGTGGCCAGCGGCTGCCGATGCCTTCATCACGCTCGGCATCCCTGTACAGGGGGGAAGTTGACAGGGAGCTTATCCCCAGTTAGGATTATGTGAAAGGCACCGTTCGGCGGTGCGTCGTGTGTCCGGTCGAAGAGTCTGCGTCATGGCAATGGAAGTCCAGCGGGACCAGGATTCCGAATTGCCGTCGCTCCTCAAGGGATGCGAGGCACGGATCGGCTACGAGTTTTCCGACAAGAGCCTGCTGCGGTCGGCGTTGACCCACGCCTCCGGGGCCCTGCACCGGCTGGGCTCGAACGAACGGCTCGAATTCCTCGGGGACGCCATCTTGGGCGCGGTCGTTTGCGACCTCTTGTACCACCAGTACCCGGAATACCTCGAGGGGGACCTCACGCGGCTGAAATCGATCGTCGTGAGCCGCCAGACCTGCGCGAAGATCAGCGAGTTCCTGGGGATGGAGGAGTTCCTGATCCTCGGCAAAGGAATGACGACGCACCCCAGCGTCCCCCCTTCGCTATTGGCCGACGTGTTTGAATCGCTGATTGCGGCCATCTACCTCGATGGCGGGATGAAACCGGCCAGGGAGTTCATCGAAAAGCACGTGGGGGCGGAGATCGAGCTGGCGGCGGAGGGAGAGATGGGCGGCAACTACAAGTCGCTGCTCCAGCAACTCGCCCAGCGCGAGCACGGCACCACCCCCGTTTATCAACTGCTCGACGAGAAAGGGCCCGATCACAGCAAGTGCTTCAAGATCTCCGCGCAGGTCGGCTCCAACCGTTACCAGGCGGCCTGGGGACGCAACAAGAAAGAAGCGGAGCAGCGCGCCGCCCGCAACGCGCTCCACGAGCTGAACGGCCAGCCGCCCCCGTTCCCCTCGGACTGAACGAGCTTGCCCGGATCCGATGCCTCGCGCCGTCGCCCTGTTTTCCGGTGGACTGGACAGCATGCTGGCGGTCCGCCTCATGCAGGAGCAGGGGTTCGAGGTGCACGCGCTGAACGTCCGCACGCCGCTCCGCTGTTGCCGCACGTCGGCCGCGGAGGCGGCGGCCGATCTCGGGGTTCCCCTGGCGGCTCTCGCCGCCGGGGACGACTATCTCGACGTGATCCGCCGGCCCGCACACGGATACGGCAAGGCAATGAACCCCTGCGTCGATTGCCGCATCTACATGGCCCGGCTCGCCCGGCAATGGAGTGCCGAGATCGGGGCTTGCGTGGTGGTGAGCGGGGAGGTGCTCGGGCAGCGCGAGATGAGCCAGAAGCGGCTTGCCTTGGACCGGATTGCCCGCGAGTCGGGTTTGGAGGGGCGGCTGCTGCGTCCGTTGTCGGCCCGCCTCTTGGCGCCGACGATTCCGGAGCGGGAAGGGCTGGTCGACCGGGCGAAGCTCGGCGCGGTGAGCGGCCGGGGGCGACGGGAGCTGATCGCGATGGCCCGCCGCTTGGGAATCCGCACGATTCCCACGCCGTCCGCCGGTTGTCCCCTGGTGGAAGTCAGTTTCGCCCCGCGGGTCCGCGACCTGATCGCCCACCGCCCCGCGGCAACGCGTTGGGAGTTCGAGCTTCTCGCCCTTGGCCGGCACGTTCGCGTGGACGCTCAGACGAAGCTGGTCGTGGGCCGCAACGCCGAGGAAAACGCCCTGCTGGAGCGGTTTCTCCAGCGCGCGGACGTCGGCCAGGCGGCGCGGTTGAGTCCGGAGGGGTTCTCCGGGCCGGAGGTGCTGGTCGTCGGCCCTCGAACGCGGCCGGCGCTCGACCTGGCCGGTGCGCTCATGCTTCGCTACGGGAAAGGCGGGGGCGCTGCCCTGGCCCGGCTGCAAGAAGCACGGTCGGAGAAGGCGGACATCGTGGAAATCCGGGCCCGGCAGGAGGCAGACCGGGCCTTGCCCCTTTGACGCGACGCCGTGCAGCGGCCGCCGCAGGCGGGACAATCGCCCCGGACCCGGAACGCCGCGGCGAGCCTGCCCAAAAACAGAAACGCCCAGGCGGAACCCTGGGCGTCCCTTTCTCGTCGTAGCAAGGGAAGGGCGAAGCTGTCAGCCCCCGGCCGGCACGTCGGCCGGGCGACCTCCATCTCCGCGACGGCCTACTTCTTCCTCTTGGCTGTCTTCCTCTTCGCTGCCTTCTTGGCCGGCTTCTTCTTCGCTGCCTTCTTCTTCTTGGCCACCTCACGTCCTCCTAACAGGCGTTACGGGCGAATTCCATGCCGGTCGTCGGGCTGGGACCGAAAGTCGACAGGCACCTCGCCACCGAAACAAAAACGAGCCAAGCCCACGTTTCGCGCCAACGCCGTCCTGCACTGACTCGAGCCGCGGCTTGCTCTTACTACTCCTTTCAATCGTCCATCCTTCGCGAGGAACGCTTGACCCTCGTCTCGCAATCGTCTTCAGGGGTCCCAGTTTTGAATTATCCTACCCGTTCTAAAATATTTTGCAAGTACAATTTTCCATCTCGCGGAAAAATTTTTTCGCGCCGGCGCGCCGCTCGTCCCGCGTCGCCTCCGCTCGGCAGCGATCGCGCTGCCGTCTCGACGCTCCACGGCTCCACCATCCCAGACGCGATCGCGCGACGACAAAACGCGCCGAGCACCTTCTCGCCAACCGCCAGTCGATGCCAACGCGACTGCGCGCGCCGCGCGCGAGATCCGGAGCGAAGCAATCGTCGTCGCGCGCGCAGCGACCGGCGCGATCGCGCCGCGGCGTCGAGAAGACCATCGCGGCCCCAGAGCGCCGTTCGAGACCAGAAAGGAGCAAGGAAGCCCCGAGATCACCGGCGAAGCAGGGCCGACTGAGTTGACGCAAATTCTTGCGCCACAATAACTTGCAGATGCCGCACCGGCCCGCCGCACCGCGGCGACGATGGCTCGAGCGCCGCGCACCGCCACCGACGGCGAAGACCCTTGCGGGCGTCCGACAGATCGCCGTGCCGCGCCGCTGGAAGGGAGCAGCCCACCTGGCCGAGAACACGCGCCACCACGCGCCTCACGCCGCGCGTGGCAGTGGAACGCGCGTGACGGAAGGATCGTCGCCGCGCGGGCGGTCGCGGTCGCGCCGCGCAACCGCGCCCCCGTGAGGGCTTCCGCGCGCGGCTCGCTACGGCTTCTCGGGAGGAACCGGCGGCCGACCTGCCGCCCAAGCGGTTCCCCGGCGGACAATTTCTTCCACGCCGGGCATTTTGACCGACTTCACGTCGTGGCCCAGGGGCGTGTGAAACACGCGCCCCTTGCCGACCTGGAGGACAAAGGCCATCGGATGATCCTTGCCGGTGACCTTGGATCGGGCCGTCGCCAGGACGCGGACCGGTTTGTCGCCGACCAGGCACGTATAGAGCTCGTCGTCCGCTTGGAAGTCCTTCATGCCGCGGGTGATCGGGTGGTCCGCGTCGGCGATCTTCACGGTGAACGGTCCGCGGGGATCGTGGCCGGTCTTCCGGTCCCACACCTTGCCGGCGAGATTGACGAACTCGGGCCAGTCTTCAAACGCCCCGCAGGCGAAGTGGAACAGGACCAGGCCCCTTCCCTGTTCAACAAACTTCACCAGATTCGCCTTGGCCTTTTCCCCCCGCTTGAGCGGATCGTAGTTCTTGAAATGCATGAACAGCACGTCGTACTTGAAAATCGTGTCCGAGGCCAACTCGTCGGGACTCTCCACCACGGTGACCTCGAACCGCGGGTCGTGCTTGAGCGCCTCGACCAGCACCGGGGTCGTCTGCTTCCAGAGGTGCCCGACGTAGTCCACGCCGGTCACCAACAGCACGCGGATCATGCCGGGCTGCGGCTGGGTCTCGGGAGCGGCACCGGGCAGGGCGATGCCCAGGGCAACGGCTGCGAAAAGCGAATTCATCGGAGAAACCCCCTCCTCAAAAAAGGGACGCGATGGAGTCGAACCGTACCGGCGTCAAGCCACCAGGGGACGGAGGAACTCGATGCTCCGGCGGATGTTTTCCTCCAGGCCGGAGCATTCGATGGAAAGGACGCCGTCCCAGCCCGTTTCCTTGAGAAAGCCGATGCACTTCTTGATGTTCTCGGCGTTCACGCCGCCGCCGATGGGCACCTCGGAGCAGCCGATCCCCGTTTCCTCTCCCCGCACCGCGGCGGCCAGCGCCGGGCTGACGTCCTTGACGTGGCAATGGTTCACGTACTTCCGGAACCGCTTGAGGTACTCCGGCGGATCGTTGCCCGAGATGTACGTGTTGCCGGTGTCGAAATTGAATCCCAGGTGCTCCGACTGAAAATGCTCGAAGACGCGCTCCAGGAAATCGGCGCTGGTGGTGTACGGACCGTGCGTCTCGATGTTGATCGTCACGCCGTAGTCCTCGGCCCAGGAGAGGCACTGCCGGTAGTTTTCGCAGGCGATGCGAAAGACTTCCTCGTCGCTGTAGCCCTCGGTCTTGAGAGCCCCGTCGGTGGTGTCGACACGGGGGCAGCGGATCTCGGCGGCAAAGCGGATCGCCTGCTGGACGTACTGCACGCCGAAGGTTGAGCCCTCCGGACCGAAAAGTGGGTAAGCGGCGTCGATTTGGGAAACTTCCAGCCCCTGCTCGTCCAGGTACTTTCTCAGCCTCCGGGGGTTGGACAACAACGACACCGAAGGCTCGTAGCCCAAGCCGTTGACGAAGTATTGGCCGTGGATCGTGCCGAATTCGATGTGCGTCAGCTTGTACTTGACGGCGGTCTGGACCGCCGTCTGAAAGCTCCCGCTCAAGGGACGCCAGTTGTCGGTGTGCATGCCCAGTTGAATCATGCTCGGTCTCCTGCAAGGGATTTCGTTACGGATCAGGCCCGGATGGTAAACAGGATAAGGAAAGGAACTTGCGGTAGCAAGCCCCCTCTCGATACTCCACACGGAGATTACCACGGGACATGGAAGCACACGTATCACAGAGAAAGTGAGTGATGACAGAGGCGTGGTTGTCCAGAGGACACCCATGCCGGACGGCAGTGTGATGGAGGAGAAAGGGGAGATGACAGGGAAGAATGGGGTCAGAGCGCACTTAGTCATTAGCGATTGCGTTGCGGTGATCGAGGCCCTGGAACGGCAACCTGCTAATGACTAAGTGCGCTCTGACCCCATGACTCCTCTGGGGCGCCGCCGGCCTGCCCCTCTTCGGTGTCGATGCCGAGCGGAGCCCGGCCCGTCTCGCCCAGTCCGCCGCCGAGCAACAAGCCTTCGATGGCCACGGCGGTGGTCCGCAACTGCCGCAGGCTTTCCAGGTAGGCCAGATTGGCGCTGAAACAGGTCCGCTGGGCGGTCAACAGCGTGACGTAGCCCACTTCCCCTTGCCGGTAACCGGTGGAGACGAGTTCCAGGGAGGCTTGGGCGTCTGGGAGGATGCTGGCTCGGTAGGTCTCCACTTGGCGGCGTGCGTCCTGGTAGCGCTGGAACGCGGCCGCCAGCCGGTCGTGCAGGTCGAGCTCCACCCGTTGGACCTCGTGCTGCGCGGCGACCAGCTCGGCCTGGGCCCGGGCGATGTTTCCCTGGTTGCGGTTGAACAGCGGCAGGGGCAGCCCGATTTCCACCCGGGCGATGTTGTCCCCCGTGGCATTATCGTGCTGTACGCCTGCGGCCAGGTTGACGTTCGGGATCCGTCCCGCGCACTGCCGGGCCACGGCGCACCGGGCCCGTTGGACGGCCGACCGCGCCCTGGCCAGCTCCGGGCTCTTGGCCAACAGGTGCTGCAAGGCGTCTTCCCAGGTCAACTGCGGCAGATCGTCGTCGAGATTGCCAGCCACGCTCACCGGCTGCATCGCCGGCCGCCCGAGCGCGGCGGCCAGGCGGCGCCACGCCGCCCGGCAGCGGTTCTCCGCGCTGGCGCGGCGGAGCCGGGCCGAGGCGGTCTCGATCCGCGCCGCCAGCACGTCCACGCGGCTGACCTGCTTGGCCTCCAGCAGTCTCTCCGCGGCCTCGAGGCTCTCTTCGCCGATCCGCGCCAACTGCCCGGCCAGCTCCCATCCCCGCTGCGCCGCCAGGAGATCGTAGTAGGCCGTGGCCACGTCGTTGAGGACCCGCTGCCGCTGGGCCGCCCACTCGTGCTGGGCCTGCTGGACCTCATGGCTGACCACGGCGCGATTGAGCCGCAGCTTTCCCGCGGTCACCAACTCCTGGGCGAAGAACGCCCCCTGCTGCCCCGCCGAGTGCTCATTGCCGATCTCGTCCCCCTCGTAGCCCGCGATGGGATTGGGGTAAAGGCCGGCCTGGAGCCATTTGCCCCGCGCGGCTTCGATCTTCATCTGCGCCTGTTTCAAGGCGGGATGTTGCTCCAGCGCGGCGGCCTGGAGCTCCGCGAGCGTCAGCCCTCCCTGCTCTTCGGCCGCGATCCAGTCGTGATCGAGGCACGCCAGAAGGATCAGGCCGGCGGCCAGTCGCTGGAGCCGCATTGGGCACCCCCTTCGTTACCAGTACGATATCCCCCCAGAGTCGTCGACGTGGACTACCCTGGTCCGTGCGCCGCTGCGAGCCGCAAGGCAAGCAGTGAAGCCAACTTGCGGGCGTCGCTGTTGCTCACGAAACAGCGGCACGCCGCTTTGGCGGAGCGAGGCTATCGATAATGTCGGAAACGCGGATTGTCGGGGTTGAAAAGATCGGAGCGGACGGTGCGGTTGGGGCAAGATCTCGTGGCTTCGGGCTGTCGAGCCTGGCCGGAGCACGCCTAATAGGGCATACGTGGCCCGCTCATTGGAAGGGCCACTTGCTCCAAGGCCATCATTCAGGTAGCCTCGCCAGAAATGGGTGAGGATCCGCCGCACAAGGGAAACAGGACAATTCCGATGACCCCAGAACGGTCGGTGCCCCTCGCTCGTCGTTAATCTAGGCGGGTGTATGGATCGGTCCGAACATGCCCGGCAGGCCCAGGACGCGGAGGGTGCCCAGCCCGGCGATCCGCTGGAAACGGCCTTCGCGCGTTACCAGGCCGAGCTGCTGGGGATGCTGTACTACCTGCTGGGGAACAGCGAAGACGCCCGGGACGCCTTCCAGGAGGCGTTTGTCAAGTGTTGGCGGCGGCGCGAGAAGCTTGCGGAGGTGGTGAACCTTCGGGCGTGGGTTTTTCGCGTCGCGTTGAACGTGGGACGGGATTTTCGGGGAACCGCCTGGCGTCGCCGTCGTCGCTCCCTCCCGGATGACGAAACCGCTGTGCCTGCCTCCCCCAACTCCCCGCCCGAGACCGATTTGCTCCGCCGCGAACAGTTGGCCCTCCTCGAGCAAGCCCTGTACGGACTGCGGATCGAGGAGCGCGAGGTGTTCCTGTTGCGCCAGAACGGCGACATGACGTACGAGGAGATTGCCCAGGCGACCGATCTTCCCGTGGGCACGGTGAAGACGCGGATGCGCCTGGCGTTGGAGAAGTTGCGGCACTCGTTGGATTCTCATAGGGATTGAGTCGAGATGGCGATCGACCCCGAATTGCGCCAGCGCTTGCTCGAGTTGATCTACGGGCTTCTGCCTGAGGACGAGGTGGCCGCGCTCGGCAGCCAGATTGCCGAACAGGAAGAGTTGGCGCAGGCGTATGCCGAGGCCCAGCAGGCGGCGGGGTTGTTGCGGGCGGCGGCGCGGCGCGAAGCTCCCCCGATCCAGCTTTCCCGGCCCACGCAACCGGTGGCCGTGCCGCGGGTCTCGCTGCGGCCCGCCGAGTCGGCCCGCCCCAGGCCGCCCGGCCGCGCCGGCGGCCCCGTCCAGGCGGCTTGGGCCCGGCGGGCCAACTGGGTCGTCGGCGTAGCGGCCGGAATCCTCCTGCTGATCTCCGTCGGCGGATACTTCTACCACAGCGAGCAGTTGGCCGACATTGCCGCCGAGCACCTGCGTCTTCGCGTCACGGGCCCGTCGCGGCTCCAGGGGGGCGTGCCCCATCGCTATACGGTCAACACCGCGACCGTCACGGGCAGTCCGCTCGAAGCCCAGATCGAGTTCGCTCTGTATGCGCCGGATGGAAAACCCGTCATGCCGCCGCACAAGGAGAAGGCCGACGAGCAGGGCTCGCTTGCCGTGACGATCCCCGCGGGCCTGGAGCTTCCTTCCGACTTGCGGATGGAAGTGGCGGCGAGGTACGAGGGGCTGGAGGAGCGGGTGGAAAGCCGGCTGGAGGCCGAGCCCGAACGCTACATCACCCGGCTGGCCATGGACAAGCCCCGATACCGCCCCGGCGAGACCGTCCGTTACCGCTCGCTGACGCTCAGCCGGCTCGGCTTGAGCGCGGACCGCGAGGTGCCCGTCCGCTTCGAGGTCCTCGATCCACGGGGAAAGGTCGTGCCCGGTTCCGTGGCGGAGGGGAAGACCGTCCAGGGGGTGGGCGGGGGCGAGTTCTCCCTCCCGCTGGCGCTCGGCGAGGGACGGTACGCGTTGGTGGCGCACAGTGGCGACGGCTCGTTTGCCGAGGCCTCTAGGCCGTTTGCCGAGGCGTCTAGGCCGTTTGCCGTCGTCCGCCGCGATCCGCCGCGGCTCAACAAGGAGCTGGAGTTCGTCCGCCAGCGATACGCCCCGGGCGAGAAGGTGGTGGCCAATTTCTCCTGCTTGCGGGGATACGAGAGCCCTTCCGCCGGGGCCAGGCTCACCATCAACGCTACCGTGGAAGGCAAGACGATCCACCGGGGCGCGGCCGTGCTGCCTCCGGGCGGCGCGTTGCGGCTCCCCTTCGTGCTCCCGGATCGGATCGACCGGGCCGAGGCTCAACTGGCCGTGGCCGTCGACGACCGCGGCATTCGCGAGGCCGTCGTCAAGGACATTCCGCTTCGCCTCGGCAAAGTCCGCGTGTCCTTCTATCCCGAGGGGGGCAACCTGGTGGCGGGATTGGAGAGCCGCGTCTATTGGACCTGCCGCGACGCCCAGGGCAAGCCGGCCCGCGCGACCGGCAAGATCGTCGACAGCCAAGGCCACCCCGTCGCTCCGGTGGAGTCGACGCACGAGGGCATGGGCTCCTTCTCCCTCGTGCCGCTGTCCGGGGAACAGTACCGCCTGAAGATCGACACCCCGGCCGAGGCCACGGAAGAGCCCAAGCTGCCCGAGGCGGTCTCGGGCGCAGGGTTCGTGCTGAACGCCGGGCTCGGCGTGTTCGACGCCGGCAAGCCGCTGGAGTTCAACGTCCTGGCCTCCGAGGGCAACCGGCCGCTGGTGGCCGCGGCCTTCTGCCGGGGCGCGCTGGTAGGCCAGGAGGCCCTGGTCACCCGGGAGAAATCCAACCCGGTCGCGATTCCCTTGGACGAAGGTATAGGGGGCGTGATCCGGCTGACGATCTACGACTACCGCTCCAGTCCGCCCAAGCCCGTCGCCGAGCGGCTGGTCTATCGCCGGCCTGCGCACCGGCTCCAGGTACAAATCGCCGAGCATCGCCCCTCCTACGCGCCGGCGGAAAAGGTGGGCCTCGGGTTAGTGCTGACCGACGAGAACGGGGCGCCTGCCCGCGGGGTGCTCGGGGCTGCCGTGGTGGATAGCGGGCTGTACGGCCGGTTCCGCGAGCCGGCGCCGCTGGCCAGCCAGTTCCTCCTGACCCACGAGTTGGACCGCCCCGAAGACCTGGAGCACGCCGACTTCTATCTTTCGGAGGATCCCAAGGCCGCCGCGGCCCTGGACCTCCTGCTCGGCACGCAGGGGTGGCGGCGGTTCGTGGAGAAGTCGTGGGAGCAGCTTGCCCGGGAGGGGGAGCCGGCGGACCGGCTCGCCCGGCTGGTGGCCTTGCACGGCCCCTCGCAGCCCCCCGCGATGTTCGACAACCTCCCCGAGCTTCAGGCCCGGTACGCGGCCAGCGTGGCTTCTTACCGCGCGAATCGAACCAGGGTCCTCAACACGCTGACCACGCTCAGTTTCTTCGGCGGCGCGGGGCTGGTGGTGTTCGTGGCGATGCTCAGTCTGATGAACGTCCCGTGCGGGCTGCGGCTCTGGGGGCCGTCGGTCGGGGTGGCCGCCGTGTGCCTGGTGATCGGGTTGATCCTCATGGAGCCGGGGCGCCTCAAGTCGGGATCGCGCGGCGCGGTGGCCTTCGCTTCGTTCCAGCCGCCTGCGGCTGACGCCGGCGGAAGGCAATTGGAGAAGAAGATGAAAGGGGCGGAGAAGGCGATGAAAGCGCCAGCCGACGACGCGTTCGCCTTCCCCCAATGGGACACGGAACCGGCGCCCGCTGTCGAGGAGACTCTTTCCCGGCATTCGGTAGCACAGCAGCTTGCGGAGCCAGCGCAGCCGCCCCCGGCGTCGCCGGCCGCTCGCCCCGAGGACCTCGCCGATCGAGGGGAAAGGAAGAAGATGAAAGGGGGCGTGGCCGGGGAGGAGGCCGCGGTTCAGGCTCAACAGCCCGCGCCGGCGGATCAGGTTCAGCAAGCCGCGCCCGCGCCGACGGTTCAGCAGCCCGCATCCGCCGATGCACGTTCCCGCCAAGCGCAGCCCGCCCGAAGTCAAGCGATCATGCCGGATCAGGTTGCCCCGTCGGGCACCCCGACACGCCTCCTCAAGGCGAAAGGCGGGCCGGTGGTGGACCAGCCGGCGCTCCAGCAGGTTGAGGAGCTTCCCCAGTTGGACGTCCTCGTCACCAAGTCGTCCGATGAGAAAGGCCAGCTTGGCCGACACCTTAGCAACGGCCCTTTCCTCTTCCGGGAGTACGAATACAACTATCAGGTCGCGCAGTCGCGGCGCCGCTCGGGCCCTTCGGCCGACGAGTCTGCCGAGACCCTTGCCTGGCAGCCGCTGCTGGCGACCGACGCCGAGGGGCGGGCGTCGCTCCAGTTCGCCCTCCCCGATCGGGCGGCCACCTACCGCGTGCTGGTCGATGCCCATGCC
>Ga0153916_10000180_pt1 | contig 38675 bp, 36 predicted proteins | sample Opewatmetagenome_FD_109642 | JGI IMG/M metagenome (GOLD analysis project Ga0153916, IMG submission 109642) | Freshwater wetland microbial communities from Ohio, USA - Open water 3 Core 3 Depth 4 metaG | ecosystem: Environmental > Aquatic > Freshwater > Wetlands | place: USA: Ohio, Lake Erie...
AAGCGGCCGTTGACCACACGGTAGATCGCCAGCCCCAGCTCGGCCGCGGTGTCGCCGCGCCGGTCGCCGTTCTCGTCGAACTGGATCGGCCCGGTCAGCCCGGCGAATCGCTGCGCCCGCAGCGCGTCAGCGAGGCGCGCGCGGTCGATCACCAGCGCCCCGTCACCGGCTTCCGTCGCGGCGGAGGCGACGGCCTCGAGCAGCACGTTGACCGCATCATACGACTGCAGCACGAACGGCGTCGTCGGCATGCGCTGGAAACGGTCCTTGAAGCGGCCGCTGAATGCGTCGTCGGGCGTCGCGCCGCCGGTCACGATCGTCCCCTCCGCCGCCGCGCCGCCGGGCGCGATGAAGTCGCGCACGCTGAGCAGGCCGTCCGGCGCGATGAAGGAGCCGGCGTAGCCCGCGTCGCGCAGCGCCTTCACCAGCAGCGCTCCTTCGGGGTTCAGCCCCTCGAACACGACGGCGTCCGGGCTCGCGCTCTTCACCTGCTGCGCGAGCGCCGAGAACTCCACCGTCCCGCGGTCGATGCGCTCGCGCATGGCGATGTGACCGCCTGCCTGCGCGAACGCGGCCGCGAACGCGTCGGCCAGGGTCTTGCCGTACGGCTCGCCGTCGTCGACCAGCACCGCGCTCGATGCCTTCAGCGTGCCGGCCGCGAACTGCGACTGCGTGGCAGCCTGGGCATCGTCGCGCCAGGCCGTCCGGAAGAAATAGCGCTCGCCCTGTGTCGACAGGTCGATGCGCGTGGCCGCCGGTGAGATATGGACGACAGCCGCCGCTTCGTACACCTTGTCCGCGGCCTGCGCGCCGGTCGTACACATCGGCCCGACGACGCCGACGAGCGTGTCGATCTTGATCAGCGAGTGCGCGACGTCAACGGCGTTCTCCGCGTTCGTGCAGCCGTCGTCGAGCCGCTGCACCTTCAGCGGATGGCCCTTGAGCGTCCCGCCGCGGTCGCCGGCCGCGAGGTCCGCCGCGTCGGCGATGTCGCGGCCGAGATTCGCCTGGTCGCCGCTGAGCGCGGCGGAGACACCGATGACGATCGGCTGACCGCGCGGTATCACGATGGAGGAAGGGGCCGGAGGAGGCGCCGTCGGCGTGGGGTGCGCGCCGCGCGCGCCGCCGCACGCCGCAACGGTCACGGCTGCGACCGTGACGGCGATCCAGATGGCCACTCTGTGCATGCGCTCCCCCGCGTGGCGCTGCCCGTGCGCCGTTGCCGCGCGTATTATGGGCGCGGGAGGGTGCAGCCGCCACTCGCACGACAAGATGAGCATCGAGAAAGCATTCGCGATTCGCGCCACGCCCGCGGAGATCTACGCAGCGATCGAGCGCGATCTCGGCGGCGCGGCGGAGCACGCGGGCCGCACGTTCGAGGTGGTGCGCCGCGATCCGGGCCGCTCGATCGACCTGCGCGTGACGATCGGCGGCGTGCCATGCTGGCTCACCTACACCCTCGAAGGGAAGGCGGACCACACGGAGGTCGTGGCCACGCTCACGCCGTTCGGTTTCAAGTACACGTTCTTCCGGATCATCACGTTCGGGATGCACGACCAGGGCTTCGCTATGGCACTCGTGCAGGGGCTCACGAACCTGAAGGAAGCCGTCGAGCGCGGCGCCGGCATGCTCGACGAGGGATCGCCTGCTCCGTGACCGGCCCGCCGGTCGGCGGAGCGGGCAGGATGAGGATGGCGTCATGACAGCGCCGCTCGACGCGTTCTTCACGCCGCGCAGCATCGCTGTCGTCGGCGCGTCTCGCAATCCGCAGAAGCTCGGCTACGTGCTGCTGGACAATCTGACGCGCGGCGGGTTCGGCGGGCCGGTGTACCCGGTGAACCCGAACGCCGAGTCCGTGCTGGGCCGCGCCGCGTACGCGCACGTCGACGAGATCCCCGGCCCGGTGGATCTCGCCGTGCTCACCATACCCGCCGCCGCCGTGCCGGCCGTGATCGACGAGTGCGCGCGCAAAGGCGTGCCCGCGGCCGTCGTGATCACGGCCGGCTTCCGCGAGACCGGGGCGGAGGGCGCGGCGCGCGAGCGTGAGTTGCAGGAGCACGCGCGGGCGGGCAACGTGCGTATCATCGGGCCCAACTCGCTCGGCATCATCAACACCTTCGCGAGCCTGAACGCCACGTTCTCGGAATCGGCGCCGCACCGCTACGAGATCGCCGTCGTGAGCCAGTCGGGCGCGATGGCGACGGCGATCCTCGATTGGGCGCGCGCCATCGACGTCGGGTTCTCGAAGTTCGTGTCGCTCGGCAACATGGCGGACGTGGACGAAACCGACCTGCTCGACTACCTGCGCGCGGATCCCCAGACGAAAGTGATCGTCAGCTACCTGGAGGGCTTCAGCGACGGCCGCCGCTTCCTCGCCGCCGCCAGGCGCGTGACGGCGGTGAAACCGCTGGTGATCATGAAGGTTGGGCGCAGCGCCGCCGGCGCCCGCGCGGCGCAGTCGCACACCGGCGCGCTGGCGTCGTCCGATGCCATCGTCGATGCGGCGTTCCGCCAGGCGGGCATCGTGCGCGCGTACACGATGGAGGAGCTGTTCGACTACACGCTCGCGTTCTCGTTTCTGCCGTTGCCGAGGGGGCCGCGACTGGCGCTCGTCACGAACGCGGGCGGGCCGGGCGTGATGGCGACGGACGCGGTCGAGCGCTACGGCCTGCAGCTCGCGCAGCTCTCACCTGTGTCGCGCGACCGCCTGGCCGAGGGGCTGCCCGCCGCCGCTTCCTCCGCGAACCCCATCGACGTGCTGGGCGACGCGGCCGCCGACCGCTACCAGTTCGCCATCGAGATCGCGCTCAACGACCCGAACGTCGACGGCGTGATCGTGATGCTGACGCCGCAGGCCGTGACGGAGCCGGAGCGCACGGCGCGCGTGATCACGCACCTGTCGCGCATGCACGAGAAGCCGGTGATGGGGGTGTACATGGGCGGTGACGCCGTCGCGCGTGGCCGCCTCATGCTCGACGCGTCACACGTGCCGGCGTACCACTACCCGGAGCGGGCCGTCCGCGCAATGGCCGCGCTCGAACGCTACCACCGCTTCCTGCACGAGGCCGCCGACGGGCACTAGGACCGGGTTGGTCAGCCTGACCGCGGGTCCGCGTCCCGCGGCACCAGCCACGTGTGCTCCGTCGTCAGCGCGATGCGCCAGTTGCGGCGCGAGGGGATGTTCAGCACCTGGTACGGGTGCGCCGGCACGTCGACCTCGAACACGTACGGCACGCCTATCTCCATATCCGGCGGATCGGCGCGCATGAAGAGACGGTGCGTATTGCCCATCGCCACCTCTTCGATGATCTCCGCCTCGATCACGGTGTTGCCGCCGTCGCGCGACTCGCGCCCCTCGCGCTCGATGATGATGTGCTCCGGCCGGATGCAGACGTACACCTCGCCCCGCACGGGCGCGTTGGCGTCTCGTACGCGCGACGTGAACCACGGTGTCCGCACGACGGCGACCCCTTCGGCGTAGGCGACGATGTCGCCGGGGACGATGTTGCGCACCTCCACCAGCTCGGCGACGCGGCGCGAGTGCGGGCGGCGCAGCACGTCGTCGCGGCTGCCGTGCTGGAGCACGCGGCCGTCGTCGTAGACGACGACGTGGTCGCCCAGTGCGTACACCTCGCCGAGATCGTGCGTGACGAAGAGCGCTGTGAGGTCGAGCCGGCGACGCAGCGCCGCGACCTCGCGACGCAGCATCGAGCGCAGCGGCGCCTCGAGCGCCGAGAACGGCTCGTCGAGCAGCAGCAGCGACGGCTCGGCCGCGAGCGCGCGCGCGAACGCCACGCGCTGCTGCTGGCCGCCGGACATCTGGCGCGGGCGGCGGTCGGCGAGGCCCTCCAGCCCCAGCAGCGCCAGCAGCTCCGTGACGCGCTGCCGCCTGCGCGCCGAGGGCCAGCCCGCCAGCCCGAACGCGATGTTCTGCGCCGCCGTCATGTGCGGGAAGAGCGCCAGCTCCTGCACGACGTAGCCCACGCTCCGCCGCTGCGGCGGCAGGTTGACGCCCGCTTCGGCGTCGAAGGCGACGGCGCCGCCCGGCAGCTCGATGCGGCCGCGGTCCGGCGCGAGCAGCCCGGCGACCGCCTGCAGCGTCAGCGACTTGCCGCACCCGGACGGGCCGAAGAGCACGACGAACTCGTTGTCCGCCGTGAACGACGGTTGCAGGTGAAACTTGCCGACGCGCGCCTCGACGTCGATGCTGAACACGCTACACCCGCATCGCCGCGCCGCGCGCGAGCACCCGCAGCAGCAGCAGCAGCACTGCCGCGGCGAGGACGAGGATCACCGAGAGCGCGATCGGCACGTCGATCGACTTGCCCGCCTCGAATGCGGAGATGATCGCGAGCGGCATGGTGCGGGTGCTCCCCTCCAGGTTGCCCGCGAAGATCAGCGTCGCGCCCAGCTCGCTGAGCGCGCGGGCCCAGCACAGGATCGCGCCGGCGACGAGCGACGGCCACGCGAGCGGCAGCGTCACGCGCCAGAACGTGCGCAGCGGCGACGCGCCGAGCGTCGAGGCGACGCCCTCGTACACCGGCTCCACGCTCTCGAAGCCGGCCTTCACGGTGCGGATGTAGAACGGCGCCGAGACGAAGAGCTGCGCCAGCACGACCGCCGCGGTGGTGAAGGCGATGTTGACGCCGGCCGCATCCAGCTCGCCGCCGAGCACGCCCTTCCGGCCGAGCGCGACGAGCAGCGCCACGCCCGCGACCGTCGGCGGCAGCACGATCGGCAGGTCGAGGAGCAGGTCGACGAGCATCTTGCCGGGGAAGTCGCGCCGGGCGAGAAGGTAGGCAAGCGGCGTGCCCACCATGATCGCCACGGCGAGCGTGACGGTGCTGGTGATGGCGCTGAGCCGCAGTGAATCGAGCACCAGCGAGGACGTCACGTTGTCCGCCAACTCGCCACTGGTGACGGCTCGCCAGGCGAGGGCAGCCAGCGGCACGGCGAGGAACGCGGCAAACAGCAGCGCCGGCGGCGCGAACAACCATCCGAGCCCGAGCCGGGCCCCGGTGGTGCGTTCCCGTGGCTGCGCCAGTACCTGTGTCATCTCATCGAGCCCGACCCGCCGGCCGGCCTTTCCGCCTCGTTCGACGGCGAGCCGACGGGCTTGCCGCCATTGTAGGCGCCCGCGATGCCGGCCGTCGCGGCGTCGCGGGCTGCATGCGGGAACGATACCGGGCGGCGGCGCCGCCGGAAGGTGCTGATCGGCGGCGCGGCCACGTGCCGGAAGGCACGTCGGCTCGCGGGGTCAAGCTCCCGGCTGTTGCTCCGCGCGCCGGGCGAGCTCCATGCGGACGTACGGGTTGCGCTGCCGCTCCTGGCCGATGGTCGTCTGGCCCATGTGACCGGGCAGGACGATCGTCTCATCCGGCAGGACGAGCAGCCGCTCGACGATGCTCGCCATCTCCTCGTCCTGGTCGCCGCCGGGGAGATCGGTGCGGCCGATCGAGCCCTGGAAGAGGGTGTCGCCGGCGAAGACGATGCCGTTGGCATAGAAGCAGACGCTGCCGCGCGTGTGGCCGGGCGTGTGCAACACCCGGAGCTTCAGGCCGTCGACGTCGATCTCGTCGAGGTCCTCGACGAACGCGTCAGGGTCGGGCGGGTTGGGGATCTCGACGCCCATCCAGCCGCGGGCGGAGGCGGCGGTGTTGCGCGCCAGCTCGAGGTCGCCCTGGTGGAGCAGGAATCGGGCGCCGGTCTCCTCGCGGATCCGGCCGACGCCGAGGATGTGGTCGATATGAGCATGGCTGTTGGCGATGTACTTGATGCGCACGCCCATGTCGCGGGCCATCGCCAGAATCTCGTCGGGCTCGTCCCCCGGGTCGATGCAGATCGCCTCGCCCGTGCGCCGGTTGCCGACGACCCAGCAGTTCTCCTGGAATGCCCCGACGACGATGCCGTGGACGATGATCTCGCTGACCGCGGGCGCGCCATCGCTCATGTCACATGAATATACGGGCTTTGCCACGGCGTCGCGAGGATCTTCCCGTACGCCCACGGACGTACTGTTACAAAGCCATAACAACGGGCGCGCAGCGGTCGATACTATTCCGGCCCGCCGCGACTTGTGTTGGGATCGGCGAGGCTCTACAATCTCCCGACATTCAAACGTTCACCGCCCGCCCCGGGCGACGCCAGAGGCCCCATGACGTACCAGGCAGAAGACAAGACTCGCGTCAAGCGCGTGCGCACCGAGCAGGCGATCCAGTTCGCCATGCAGAGCCGTTGGGAAGACGCGATCAACGCCAACCGGGCGATCATCGCCGCGTTTCCCAACGAGCCCGAGGCGTACAACCGGCTCGGCAAGGCGCTGAGCGAGACGGGGAAGATCAAGGAGGCGCGCGAGGCGTACCAGAAGGCGCTCGAGCTGGAGCCCGCCAACCCGATCGCGCGCAAGAATCTCGATCGCCTCGCTTCCGCCAGGGCCAAGACAGAGCCGGACAAGGCACAGCAGGTCGACACGAGCCTGTTCATCGAGGAGATGGGCAAGACCGGGGTCGCCACGCTCAAGCCCGCCAACATGAAAGCGCTGGGCACGCTCACCGCCGGCGACGAGGTCGCGCTCAAGGGCATTGGCTCGCGGCTGACGGTGGAGACGATCGCGGGCGAGTACATCAGCGACATCGAGCCGAAGCTCGCACTGCGGCTGACGAAGCTGATGGCCGGCGGCAACAAGTATGCCGCGGCCGTCGCCGGCGTCAGTGGCGATGGCGTCAAAGTGATCATCAAGGAGACCTTCCAGCACCCCACCCAGGTCGGCCGTCTCTCCTTCCCCGCGGGCAAGGCCGGCGAAGTCGTCCGCCCGTACACCAAGGAGACGATGGTCCGCGCCGATCTCGAGGAAGAGGAAGAGTACCCCGAAGAGGCCGAAGAGTGGGAAGAGGCCGAGGCGGAGGGCGAGGCCGAGGCGGAACCGCGCGACGTCAACATCTTCGACGTCGCGCGGGACGAAGACGCCGACGAGCCACAGTTCGAAGAGTAGCGCCGAGCCAGGCGCCGGGAGATCGAGCAGGGGCGTCCGCGCGGACGCCCCTGCCGCGTTTCGCGCGAGCGTGCGTGCGTGTTAGCCTGCCTCGCAGGCTAAGGGATGCAGGACAGATGACCGACGAGCTGAAGGTCGGGGTGACGCGCTGGGAGGACGTGCCGGGGGAGGCCGTCGACCGCTACTGGTCGCGCGTCGTCGAAGCCGGCGGCGCCGTCGTCGACCTCGACGAATCGTCGGTCGGCCGCGTGGCCGAGCTGGCGCCGGCGATCGACGCCCTCGTGCTCACCGGCGGCATCGACGTCGACCCGTTCCGGTACGCCGCCCAACGGCACGCCAGGGTGAAGGAGACGTCGCCCGAGCGCGACGCGATGGAGCTGGCGTACCTGGAGGCCGCGCTCCGCCGTGACATCCCTGTCCTGGCGATCTGCCGCGGCCACCAGTTGATGAACGTCGGTTTCGGCGGCACGCTGCTCCAGCACGTCGACAGCGGCGAGCACCGCGCCGACTACCGCACCGAGGGCTTCCCCTCGCGCTGGCACCAGGTGCGCCTGCTGCCGGACTGCCGCCTCGGCGACGTCTTCGGCGCCACGGAGTTCGAGATCAATTCGCGGCACCACCAGGCGGTGCGGGCCGCCGACCTGGCGCCGGGGCTGCGCGCGGTCGCATTCGCCGACGACGACGGGAGCGAGCTGATCGAGGCGGCGGAGAGCGAGCAGCACCGGTGGGCCGTCAGCGTGCAGTGGCACCCGGAGCGCCTGGAGCCGCACAAGCCGGCCTTCGCGCCGTTGATGCGGCGGCTGTTCGCGGCGTTCGTCGCGCAGGCGCAGAACGTGCGCGCCTGACGCGCCCCTAGCGGGGCGGGTTCTCGACGATCCGGAACGGTACCGACCGCGCGAGCGCGCCGTCCAGCCACAGCTCCGCGACGGCTTCGACCGGCCGCTCGATGCGGATCCCCATGTTCACGGTCAGCATCATCCGCTGCGTGGTCCCCGGCGGCAGCCCGGGCGGGCGCCCCTGCTCGAACTCGCCGCTGACGTCGGAGAAGGTGGCGCCGTCTTCGCCGCGCACGTGGATGCGGAACTGGTGCCGCGAGTTCGTCTCCAGCCACGGGATCAGGATGCCGGCGGCGACGGCCATCTGGTGCTGGGCCGGGAACTCCTTGGCCCAGACCATCGACCAGCCGCCGCCCAGCATGTACAGCTTCTCCCCCTGCACTTGCGCCGCGTCGGCCAGGATCAGGAAGTCGGCGGTGATGCCTTCGCTCATGCGGGCTCCTTGCTACGGCGTGACCCCGGCGGCGACCAGCAGCTCCGCAGCCCGCTCGCCGGTCGTGTGATCGCCGAAGGCGTCGTCGATGATCTGCGCCGCCTTCGTCGGGTCCAGGAGCTGGATCGAGGCCGTGCACGTCACGCACGACACCGCGGCATCCCCCAGCGACTTCGTCTTGAGATCGCTGTCCGACACGCCCTTGAGCAGCGAGAGCACGCCAGCCGACTGGCGCAGGCTCATGTCCGTCTTCACCGTCTTCCCGTACTGGTCGTAGACCGACGGCAGGCGCAGGAGTGAGAGCGGGGACTCGGCCTTGTGGATCAGCGCGGACCCGACGCGCTGCTGCCGCATGATCCGGTCGAAGTCCGTCGAGCCCTCCCGGATGCGGCCGTAGGCGACGGCCTGGTAGCCGTCGAGGGAGAGCTTCCCCTTCGCGAAGTGCTGAGGGACGACGTGTACGTCGTCGTCGGAGTAGTCCTGCTGTCCGAACTCGCGCGGGTTGTCGATTGTCACGCCGCCCATGGCGTCGATCAGCCCCTTGGCGGAACGCTGGTCGAAGATCACGTAGTGGTCGATCTTGATCCCGAGGTTGTGTTCGATGGTGCTCATCGTTGCCTTCGGCGCGGCGCTGCTGTCCTTCGACGACCAGTTGTAGACGAACGCGGTGTTGATGCGGTCCTGCGTGTAGCTGCCGTCGGGCATCGCCACCTGCATCAGCGAGTCGCGAGGGATGCTCAGAAACGCCGCCTTGTGGCTGCGGGGGTCGACGCGCAGGATCAGGATCGTGTCGGTCCGGCTGGGGCCGGTCTCGCTCGGGCGCCGGTCGAGACCGATGACCAGCACCGTGAACGGCCGGTCTGGCAGGCCGAACAGCATCGGCGCGCCGCCGGGAAACGGCACCGATACCCGGGCCGACGTAAACGGCACCGCGATCGGCTGCACCGTCGTGCCGATCGCGAGGACGAAGTACGCGAGGACCAGGAGGACGGCGTTTCGGAGCCAGTGGGAGCGCCGCGGGCGGCGCGGCGCCAGCACCTGCGGCGGCGCGCCGGCGGGCGGCCCCGGCCGGTCGCGCAGCTGACCGTAGGCTTCGATGTCTTCCATGACGTCAGCCATGATAGCGGACGCGCGTGTGACGGGACGAGCGACGCGTGCGCGGCGCCCGCTAGAATCATCACATGAGGATCGGGCAGGGGATGGATGCGCATGCGTTCGCCGCCGGCCGCCGGCTCGTGCTCGGCGGCGTGGAGATCCCGCACCCGCGCGGCCTCGCCGGCCATTCCGACGCCGACGCGCTGCTCCACGCGATCATCGATGCGCTGCTCGGCGCGGCCGCGCTCGGTGACGTCGGCGGCATGTTTCCGTCGTCCGATGCCCGCTGGCGGGACGCCCGCAGCCTCGACCTGCTCGCGCTCGCGCGCGACCGCGTGCGCGCGGCCGGCTACGTCGTCGCCAACGTGGACGCGACGGTGGTCGCACAGGAGCCCCGGCTCGCCCCGCACGTTGCGGCGATGAGGGGCGCGATCGCCGGCGCGCTTGGACTCGACATAAGCCTGGTGAGCGTGAAGGCGACAACGACCGACGGGCTCGGGTTTACAGGCCGCGGTGACGGCATTGCCGCCTTCGCGGCGGTGCTGCTAGAGTAGACGATAACGACAGCCGCCGGATTCACGGCGCCGGAGTCACACGTGGCGACGTCTTCCTCCCTTGGATTCGCGACCAGCGCCCCGGACCTGAGGGGCGTGCTCTGCTGTTGTCCCCGGGGGTGCTCCGCCTAGCGGGTGCCCCCGCCCACGGCTGACAGCCCTCACCAGGGAGTAGGAGGAGGACCTCGTCCTCATGTCTGTTCTCAGATCAATCAAGCGCGACATTGACGCGATCCGCGAGCGGGATCCCGCCGCCCGGAGCGCGCTCGAGATCATCGTGGCCTACCCGGGTTTCCACGCGCGTGAGCTGCACCGGCTGGCCCATACGCTCCACACGCGCGGAGTGCCGGTCATCCCTCGCGCCATCTCCAACTTCAGCCGATTTGTCACCGGCATCGAGATCCACCCCGGCGCGAGGATCGGCGAGGGGCTGTTCATCGACCACGGCATGGGCGTGGTCATCGGCGAGACCGCCGAGATCGGCGACGATTGCCACATCCTGCAGGGCGTGACGCTCGGCGGCACCAGCCTCCGTCGCGCCAAGCGCCATCCGACGCTCGGCAACCGCGTGACCGTCGGCGCCGGCGCGAAGCTCATTGGCGCGGTGGAGATCGGGGACAACGCCCGCATCGGCGCCGGCTCCGTCGTCGTCACGAACGTGCCGGAGAATGCCACGGTCGTCGGCGTGCCGGGCCACGTGGTGGCGTACCACGATCCCGGGAGCGATACGATCACGAAGCTGCCCGACCCTGAGTGGGATCGCATCGACGCGCTGGAGCAGCACATCGAGCGGATGGACCGCCGCATGCGCCTGCTGCAGGAAAAGCTCGAGAGCCTGGGTGTGCCCGTGCCGGAAGCCGAGCCGGAGGGGAACGAGCCGCTCCACCTGCACCGTCGCCGTGAGGGTGAGGCCGCCGATGCCGGCCCGCGCCCGAGCAGGGAGGCGATCAGCGGTTGATCCGGTTCACGAACACGCTGACGCGCCAGCTCGAAGTCTTCGAGCCGCAGGGCGACACGGTCACGATGTACGTCTGCGGCATCACGCCGTACGACGAGTCCCACATCGGCCACGCGATGAGCTACATCGTCTTCGACGTGCTCAAGCGGTACCTCCGCTGGCGCGGCTATACCGTAAAGCACGTCCAGAACTTCACCGACATCGACGACCGCATCATCGAACGCGCCAACCGGCTGAAGATCACGACCGACGCACTCGTCGAGAAGTACATCGGCCTGTACATGGACGACATGCGCGACCTCAATGTCAATCCCGCGGACGTCTATCCGTACGCGACGCGCGAGGTCCCGGGCATGATCGAGATCATTGAGGGCCTTATCGCCAACGGCCACGCGTACGAGGCGCCGTCGCCGCAAAGCGAGTGGTCGGACGTGTACTACCGCGTATCGGCGAAGCAGGATTACGGCAAGCTCTCGCATCGCGCGCAGGAGTCGCTGCTGGCGGGCGCTCGCGTGGAGCCGGGCGAGCAGAAGCAGAACGCAGCGGACTTCGCGTTGTGGAAGGGCGCCAAGGCGGGCGAGCCGTCGTGGGACAGCCCCTGGGGCAAAGGTCGCCCGGGCTGGCACATCGAGTGCTCCGCGATGTCGCTGCGCTACCTCGGGCCGACGGTCGACATCCACGGCGGCGGCGAGGATCTGATCTTCCCGCACCACGAGAACGAGATCGCCCAGACGGAGGCGTTCACGGGCAAGATCCCGTTCGTGCGCTACTGGCTGCACAACGCCTGGGTGAAGATGGGTGAAGAGAAGATGAGCAAGTCGCTCGGCAACTTCATCACCATCCGCGATGGGCTCAACAAGGTCGGCGGTGACGGACTCCGGCTGTGGGTGCTGACCTCGCACTACCGCAAGCCGCTGACGTTCAGCGAGGACACGCTCGAGGCCGCGAAGCACGGTGCCGACCGCCTGCGCACCGCCGCGCGCGCCGAAGACGGCGGTGCCGGCGATGGCGGCGTGGACCTGGCGGAGTTCCGCGAGCGCTTTATCGCCTCCATGGATGACGACCTCAACACACCGCAGGCGCTCGCCGTGCTGTTCGACCTGGCGAAGGCCGTGAATCGCGCGCACGACGAAGGCCGTCCGGCCGCCGATGCCCACGCCCTGCTGATCGAGCTGGCGGGCGTGCTCGGCCTGCGCCTCGAACACGCCGAGCGGGCTGTCGAAGCCGCGCCCTTTGTGGCGCTGCTGGAGCGGCTGCGGACCGAGCTGGCGGCCACGCAGCTCGGCGAGCTCGAGCAGCGCGTCTCGGCGCTGCTCGCCGACGGAGCGCGCGCCGGTGCCGTCCAACCGGGTTCGATCGACGCAGTCGTGCAGCTCCGCATGCAGCTTCGCTCCGCGAAGCAATGGAAGCTCGCCGACGGCGTGCGTGAGGGGCTGGCGGCGCTTGGCGTCACGCTCGAGGATGGCCCGCAGGGCACCGTGTGGAAGATCGAGTAGGGCGGGCCGTCCTCTAGGCAGCCGACAGCGCCGGCAGCCCTTCGATGTTCTCCGCGTGTTCCGGGAAGAGGAACGTCGTGACCTGCCAGTTGCCGGCCTGCCGGGCGACGCGGTTGCGGATGCGCATCAGCGCGTCCTTGGCGCCCCGGGCGTCGGTCTCGACGAGCAATACCAGCACCATGTCTTCGAACACGCGCGCGACGACGTCCGACGGGCGAATCGTGGCTCCGATCGCCTCCAGCGCGTGGTCGACCTTCCGACGGATCGGTATGCCGTCAGTGGAGGGCACCGCCTCGAACAGGAGCAGCGCGAAGCGCCGGTCGTAGCGGCGCGCGCGGGCGATCTCCTCACGCAGCCGCGACTGTATGTACGCGCGGTCGTGTGTCTCCGTTCCCGGCATGGGCATGCTCCCTCACCCGGTTCCCGGCCCCATTCTCACTGGACGTATCGGCGTTTTGCCGGCGCCCTTGCAGGGTATTTGGGCCCGTCAACCTCGCGCGTTACGCCTCCGCTCAGATTCGGTTGCTAGTAGAGAGGCCCCTACCTATAATGGCGGGACGCCCTGCAGAAGCGGGCCGTAACGCCCGTGCGCGGAGTATGACCAGACCTTGGCTGCACCTGACCCCACGGCCGCTGTCCGCTCGATCCTGGTCCCCGTCGACGGCTCGCCGGCCAGCATGGACGCCGTGCTGCTCGCATGTGCGATCGCCAGGAAGAACAAGGGCAAAGTGTACGCCGTCCACGTGATCGAGGTGAAACGGTCGCTGCCGTTGGACGCAGAGCTCACCGAAGAGGCCGCCACCGGCGAGGATGTCCTGAACCGCGCGGAGCGCGTGGCCAGCGACGCGGACTTCAAGATCGAGGGCGAGCTGCTGCAGGCGCGCGAGGCGGGCCACGCCATCGTCGATGAGGCGATGGAGCGCGGCGTCGACCTGATTCTGATGGGCGCCGAGCACAAGGCGCCACTCGGCGAGTACCAGATGGGGCGGCTGACCCAATACGTCCTTCGCGCCGCCCCGTGCAACGTATGGCTGTGGCGCCACCCCGTGAGGGAGTGACCCGCGGGTGGGGAGCGAGATGAAGAAGGTCGTCGTCATGGGCTGCGGGCGCGTCGGTGCGGCGCTCGCCGCCGATCTGGCCCGCGCCGGAAACAACGTCCTCGTCCTGGATATCGACGCCGCCGCGTTCCGGTTCCTCCCGGATGACTTCAACGGCCAGAAGATCGTTGGCAACGGCATCGACGTCGACACGCTCCGCAAGATCGGCATCAAGGACATGGACATCTTCGTGAGCACCACCCGCGGCGACAACCGGAACGTCATGGCCGCGCAGATTGCCAAGCACATCTTCGGCGTGCCGGTCGTCGCGACGCGCGTGTTCGACCCGCTGCGCGAGGAGATGTACCGCAATATGGGCCTGCGGACGATCAACCCGACGCGCGTGCAGGCGAAACGCCTGAAGCGCATCATCGAAGCGACGTCCGACCAGGAGGCGAGCGAGATCGCTGCGACCTTCCAGGAGGATCTCTAGTCCATGTACGTCATCGTGGTCGGCGGCGGGAAGGTCGGCTTTGCCCTTGCCAAGGAGCTCGTCGAAGCGAATCATGAGGTGCTGGTGATCGAGCAGGACGCCGCGAAGGTGGCGGAGATCATCGATGACCTCGGCGACATCGTCATGGAAGGCGACGGCTGCGAGGCGACTGTGCTGGAAAAGGCGGGCACCTCTCGCGCCGACATCTTCCTCGCAGTGACGGGCGATGACGAGGACAATCTCGTGGCCTGCCAGGTGGCGAAACAGCGGTTCAACGTCGCGCGCACGGTCGCGCGTATCAATAACCCGAAGAACGAGGAGATCTTCCGCCGTCTCGAGGTCGACATCACGGTCAGCGCGACGTCGGCGATCATGGCGCACATCGAGCCGGAGCTGCCGACGCACCACCTGGTCCCGCTGATGAAGCTCCAGGGGAGCGGGTTGGAGATCGTCGAGGTGCGGATCCCGGACGACTCGCGCATCGTCGGCCAGCCGATCAAGAACGTGATGCTGCCGTACCAGTCGATGATCTCACTGATCGTGGGTGAGGACGGCCGGCCGAAGGTGCCGTCGGGCGACACGATCGTCCACGCGGGCGACCAGGTCGTTGCCGTCACCATGCACGAGAGCGAGGAGTCGCTGCGGGAGGCGCTGCTGGAGCCGCCGCCGCCGCGCAGCTTCTAGTGGCGTCGGACCTCCGCGTGGCGTACCTGGGCCCCGCCGGTACGAACTCCGAAGTCGCCGCGCTGCGCGCCTACCCGGACGCCGAGCACCTGCCCTGTCCGACGATCGTCGCCGCCGTGCGCGCGCTCGAGGCCGAGCAGGCCGACCGCGCCGTCGTCCCCATCGAGAACAGCCTCCAGGGCACGGTCACCGACACCGTCGACCTCCTCGTCCACGACGACGGCATCGCCATCTGCGGCGAGCTGGTGCTGCCGATCGAGCACTGCCTGATGGTGCAGCCGGGCACGGATCGGGCGGCGATCGACGTCATCTACTCGCACCCGCAATCACTCGGCCAGTGCCGGCGCTACCTGGAGGCGCACTTTCCGCGCGCTCGCACGGAGGCCGCGCTCTCCAACGCCGAGGCGGTTGCCGTGATGATGCGGACGCCCGGCGCCGCGGCGATCGGCCCCGCGCGCGCTGCCGACATCTACGGCGCGCGGATCATCGAGCGCGGCATCCAGGACTCACGCGTCAACAAGACGCGCTTCGTGGCGCTGGCGCGCGAGGGCGCCCCGCCCACCGGCCGCGACAAGACGTCGCTGGCGTTCGCCGTCGCGCACGACCGGCCCGGCACGCTCGTCAGCGTGCTGCACGAGTTCTCCGACCGCCAGATCAACATGACGAAGATCGAATCCCGCCCCTCCGGCGAGGAGCTGGGCGTCTACATCTTCCTGATCGACATCGAGGGCCACCGCGACGACTCGCTCGTCGCCCAGGCGCTGGCGGCGGTAAAGGAGCAGGCGGACTTCTTCAAGGTCTTCGGCTCGTACCCCGCCTGGACGGAGTAACGCACCCACGCCGCTCGCGCCTCCGGGATCCAGCCGTTACGATGATGCACCCTCAGCTCATCGGCGGGCGCGGAACGGAGACGCGAGATGGGAGCAGCGGCGGCCCTCGGCTCGTCCGCCTTGTGGGCGTTGACGAGCGTGCTGCTCGCGTCACAGTCCGGGGGGCTCCGGCCGCTGATGATGTCGGCCGTCCGCAGCCTCACGGCGAGCCTCATCCTCATCGGCATCCTCGTCGCCTCCGACGGCCTCGTCCAGCTCCGGGAGATGACCTTCCTGACCGGCGCCTCCATGATGTGTTCCGGGATCCTCGGACAGGCCGTCGGCGACACGCTGTACATCAACGCGCTGGGCTACATGGGCGTGACCCGCACCTTCCCGATCACCAACAGCGCGTACCCGTTCCTGACGTTCCTGCTCGCCGTCCTGCTGCTCGGCGAGCACGCCGCCTGGACGCTGCCGATCGGCGGCGCGCTGATCGTCGGCGGGATCACGTGGATCGTGCTGGAGCAGCGCCGGGCGGACGTCGCGGGCGATGTGCGGGTCGAGCTGGCGCGCGGGCTGACCTTCGCGGTGCTGGCGGCGCTGTTCTGGGCGACGGCGACCGTATGGCTGCGCGGCCAGCAGGGCAACCTCGATGCGATCGGCGCGGCCAGTCTGCGCATCCCCGCCGCGTCCGCTGCCGTCTGGGTGACCATTGGGCTGACACGCGGCGGTGAGCAGCCGTTGCGCGTGCTGACGCGGCGCAGCATCGCGATCGTGGCGCTCGCCGGCGTCCTCGGGACGGGGCTCGGCAGCATCCTGTTCATCTACGCCGTCGAGACGCTGGGTGCGGCGAAGACGGCGTTCCTCACGACTTCCGCGCCCGTGTTCGCGCTGCCGATGGGCGTGCTCTTCCTGTCCGAGAAGCTGACGCCGCGCGTGCTGCTCGGCACCGCCGTCACCATCGCGGGCATCTGGCTCGTGCTGCTGTAGGAGGGAGCGGGTCCGGGGCGCGCATGTACAATCGTGGCATGGACCGCCGCGTCAACGTCGTGGATGCCCGCGCCCGCGTCGCCACCGGCCTCGCGATCTTCGGCGTGATGCTGACGACCGGCACGCTCGGCTACATGCTCATCGAGCGCTGGTCGTTCCTCGACGCGCTGTTCATGACGGTCACCACCGTGACGACGGTCGGGTACCGCGAGATCCACCCGCTCGACACGCAGGGGCGGTGGTTCACGATCTTTCTGGTACTCTTCGGCGTAGGCACGGCGTTCTATTTGCTGACGACGTTCGTCGCGCTCGTCATCGAGGGCGACCTGCGGGCAGCGTTCGGACTGACACGGATGAAGGGACGCATCGAGCAGCTCCGCGACCACCACATCCTCTGCGGATTCGGGCGCGTCGGCGAGGAGATCGCCCGCGAGTTCACCGAGCGCAAGGCGCCGTTCGTCGTCGTCGAGAGCAACCCGGACACGCTGCAACGCGCCGTCGAGCAGGGCTACCTGGTGGTGCAGGGCGACGCCGCGTCGGACGACGTGCTGCTGGAGGCCGGCGTGAAGCGCGCGCGCACCCTGCTGGCCGCGTCCGACTCCGACTCCGGCAACACCTACATCACGCTGACCGCCAAGGCGCTGAACCCGGACATCTTCGTGGTCGGGCGGGCGGCCCGGCGCGAGAGCGAAGCGCGCGCCATGCGCGCCGGCGCGGACCGCGTCATCTCGCCGTATTCGATCAGCGGGCGGCGCATGGCCCTCTCCGCGCTGCAGCCCAACGTCGTGGATTTCATCGATACGCTGGCCGTCGGACGCAACGCGGAGCAGATCCTGGCCGAGATCGAGGTGACGGAGGAGTCCGGCCTGTTCGGGCTGTACATCCGCCACGTCCTGGAGTCGTCGCGCGTGACGATCATGGGGCTGCAGCGTGCGAGCGGCGAGCTGATCGTCGGGCCACGCGCGGACGTGCGGCTTGAGATGGGCGACCGGCTGATGGTCGTCGGCCCGGAGCAGGACGTCGCCGCGGCGTCGCAGTCTTCCGGCAAGCCGCGGCTGGCGTAAGGCCGCTCGCATCAGTTTCAGGAGAGGAGCACCGATGGCGCTGCGCACGCCCATTTGCGACCGGCTGGGGATCAGCGTGCCGATCGGCAATGCGGGGATGGCGGGCGGCACGGCGCTGGCGCCGCTGGCGGTTGCCGTGTCGAAGGCCGGCGGGCTGGGCGCGATCGGCGGCATCGACCGTCGTGGGCCGGAGTTCCTGCGGCAGCAGATCCGCGCCGTGCGCGAAGCCACGGACCGTCCGTTCAGCGTCAACCTCCTCGCCTTCGTGCTGGACATGGCGCCCGCGTTCCTCGACGTCTGCATCGAGGAGCGCGTGCCGTCGATCACCTTCAGCTTCGGCGACGTGACGCCGCACGTCGCGAAGGCGAAGGACGCCGGCATCACGGTGATCCGCCAGGTGCAGACCGTCGCGGCGGCGCGCGAGGCGGTCGCGGCCGGCGTCGACGTGCTGATCGCGCAGGGCGGCGAGGCGGGCGGCCACACCGGGGTCGTCGCGACGATGGCGCTGGTGCCGCAGGTGGTCGACCTGGCGGGTGCCGTCCCCGTCCTTGCCGCGGGCGGCATCGCGGACGGACGTGGGATGGTGGCGGCGCTGGCGCTGGGCGCGCAGGGCGTGATCATGGGCACGCGCTTCGTCGCGTCCGAGGAGTGTACGACGACCGCGCACGGCCACCGCGAAAAGATCATCGCCGCCACGGCGGACGACACGGTGTACACGGACGTGTTCGACATCGTCGACGGGATGAAGTGGCCGGCGGGGATCAGCGGGCGCAGCATCAGCACGCCGTTCGCGCAGGAGTGGCACGGCCGCGAGGCGGAGCTGGCGGCGCAGCGCGACGCGATCCGGGCGGAGTCGACGACACCGGGCGAGGCGCCGGAGCGCGCGCACTCCGCGTACGCGGGCCAATCGGCGGGGCTGGTGCACGACGTGAAGCCGGCCGCCGCCATCGTCCGCGACATCGTGCGCGAGGCGGAGGCGGTGCTGGCGTCGCTGTCCAGCCTGCGCAGCGTTTGGTTGTAGATTGCTTGGCACTTCTCGCACGAGAGACAGAATTGGCGCGCTGGTCCGGGCCCGATTCCATCCCTGTTCCAAGCAAGTTCATGTGAGCGTATAATCGCGCTATCGTGGGCGTTCTCGATGAGATCCTCGCATGGTCGTCGGGTAGGCCACTGTGGCAGCGAGACGCGCTTCGGCGGCTCGTCGTCAGAACGCGGCTAGAACCAAGCGACATTGACGAATTAGTGGACTTGGCCAAACACGACGACAAGGGCGCATTACCGGTCCGACCGATAACCGCGCAGGACGTAGCCGTCGCACCCACGCCAGGACTCCCTGTAACGATCCGAGCCATCAGTCAGGTCACGAACGTTAATGCCCTAGCCGACGGACAGACGTTGCCTTTCGATCAGAAGGGTTTGACGGTGGTCTACGGCGACAACGGGGCTGGCAAGTCAGGTTATGTTCGGATCTTGCGGAAAGTGTGTCGAGCTCGTGCCCGGGATGAAGAGATTCTGCCGAACGTGTTTGCTGAAGACGCAGGCGCTCCGGGTGAGACCAGCGCTTGCATCAGCTACGGCCATGGAGCCGCTGAGGAGGTCACCAAATGGGTGGACGGAGTAGCAGGTCCTGACGCGCTTAGTCTGGTCAACGTGTTCGATTCTGCGTGCGCTGCCGTGTATGTCACGGGAACCCAAGATATCGCCTACGTCCCTTTCGGTCTGGACTTGCTCACGCGACTAGCGGAGACATGCGGCGTAATACGTTCGCGCCTTGAGGGCGAGGCGAATTCCGATTCCAAGAAGTTGTCGGCTCCCCCATCGGGGATAGCCGAGACGCCGACAGGGCGCTGGATTCGATCTCTTGGCGAGAAGACCTCGTCAGAGGAAGTGGAAGCCCGAACGAACTTCGATTCTGCTGCGTCAGGGCGGAAGACCGCCATCGAAAAGGCGTTGGTGACGGACAATCCGCTGAAACAAGCGGACGAGCTCAGGGTACGGTTGCGGCGATACAAGAAGGTTCAAGAAACTCTTGAGAAAGCTGTGGAATTGCTGTCTGCCGATCGAGTCGAAGAGCTTGAGAAGGTTCACGCGGCGCTGAAGATTGCCGTTGCTTCGAAACGGCTTGCACTTGCGGCTTCTTCTGGTGCGTCTGTAATGGAAGGAGTCGGTGCGCCCGCATGGGAACGAATGTGGGAAGCGGCCGAGGAGTTTCACCTTCTGCACAGCCAAGATCCTCTCTCATCCGCAGAGCGCTGCCCGCTCTGCCAGCAACTTTTGGGCGCCGACGCCAGCGAACGATTTCGCCTGTTTGCGGAGTACTTTCTCTCGAAGGCATCACAAGATGAGAGCTCGTTGCGCGACCAACTGAGGCTGGCGCTTGAGCATATTGGCGCGCTCGATCTGGGAGAGAACCTAAACGACACGTTGGACGAACTTCGTGCACAAGCCCCGGACATAGCGGACCAGGTCGCGTCCTTCATCTCTGCGATACGCCCTGTTCAGGTAGCCGTGAGTGAATTCGCTGAGGAGGGCGACGTGATCACGCTTGCGCCAGCACCCGTGCTTGATCTCGGATCGCTGACGACGCACGTTGGGGAACTCGCGCAGCTCATCGGGGATCTCGAGGCTCGCGCCGACCAGAAGGAACTTCAAGAACTCCGGGACGAGCTTGAAGAATTGAACGCCCGGTCCTGGGCAAGCGGAATGCGGCCGCAGGTTCGCGAGGAAGTGGCTCGGCTGGCGCGCGAATCCCTGAGGGACTCGGCACTGACGAAGACAAGCACAAATGCCATCACGATGAAGGCGCACGAGCTGACTGAGAAGTACGTTACCGATCAACTGAGAGAGCGATTCAAGCAGGAGCTTGACACCATTACAGGCCGATCTCTTAGGGTGCGCTTGATCGCAGAAGCCGAGCGGGGCTCGGGCTATTTCAGACTCCAGTTGTTTCACGACAACTACCCCATCTCGACGCCATTGTCCCGCGTGGCTAGCGAGGGCGAGCTTCGCGCCATTAGCCTTGCGGCCTTTCTGTCCGAGGTTTCTGACGAGACGACGAAGTCCTGCTTAGTCTTCGACGACCCCGTGTCTTCTTTGGACCTGCCAAACAGAGAACGAATTGCGCTCCGCGTCGTGGAGATCGCGGCAGGTCGTCAGGTCATTGTGTTCACTCATGACCTCTTTTTCCTAATTCATTTGCGAGACCTCGCCCAGCGACTCAACGTTGACTGTCAGACGTACTCGGTGGTGAGGCGTCTAGACGAATCTGGTGTCTTCCATGATGACGTCCCTTGGGAAGCCAAAAGTCTCTCGTCGCAAGTCGGTGCTTTGAGAAAAGCGTGCCAGCAGCTTCAAGGAGAGGGGAAGTCTCTCACCATCGGGGAATTCAACAGCAGAGTCGAGCGAATCTGCAAAGACCTTCGCAAAGCGATCGAGACAGCGATTGAGGAGGTGCTCCTAGGCGGCATCGTGGGGCGCTACCAGCGCGCAATTCATTCCGGGCCGCTCCTTAAGCTCAAAGCGATTGAATCGTCCGACCTACAACTCCTCGATAAGTTGATGTCTCGGTATTCGGTTTACGAGCACGCACAGAGCACGGCGAGCGCGGCGGCGTTTCCAGACTTGAGCGAGGTTGGAGCCGATGTGGAGAGTCTGGACGCGTGGAGACGTGATTACGGGAAAAGGTTCGATGGAAAGTAGCCAGCGGCGGCGTTAAGGCTGCGCCGACGCGCCGCGAGCTGGCTTGACGGGCTCCGCCCCTACTCCGTAAGCCGGCGATACAGCGTCGGCAGGCGCTGGGGGAGCTGCTCGATGTCGGCGACGACTTCGTAGCCCATGTCCTCGCACATCTGGCCCAGGTAGTCGTGGCCCTCCTTGTCGACGGTCAGCGCGAAGGGCGTGATGCCCTTGCGGCGCGCTTCGAGCAGCGCCTGCTTGGTGTCGTGGATCGCGTACTCCTTCTCCGTCCGGTCGCGGCCGTAGCCGTGGTCCTGCGGGCGGCCGTCGGAGACGAGTATGAGGATCTTCACCTTGGCGTCGTAGGCGTCGAGCTTTGACGTCGCGTGGCGGATGGCGGGGCCCATGCGGGTCGAGCGGACCGGCGCGATCTTGTCGATGCGCTTCTTCACCTTGTCGCTGAACGGCTCGTCGAGGTCCTTGATCACGTAGAACTCGACGTTGTCGCGGCCGTAGCCGCTGAAGCCGAAGATGCCGTAGCTGTCGCCGATGGTCTCCAGCGCCTTGATGAAGAGCACGGTGCTCTCCTTCTCCAGGTCGATGATCCGCTTGGGCGGCGTCATGGCCTGGCTGACACGCCGCTGCGCGAGCCACTGGAAGTATTTGCGCGGGTCGTCGTCGAACTGGTCGTCCTCCGCGTACTTCTGCTTCCGCTTCTCAATCTCCTCGTCGGTCGACGCGCTCATGTCGAGCAGGAACGCGACGGCGACGTCGCGCTCGATCTTGTTGCGGCGCCAGTAGATCTTGTCGGTGTAGCTGTGGCCGGACTTGCGCTCGACCGCGTAGTCGATGACCGCGTCCAGGTCGAACTCCTCGCCGTCGAGCAGCCGCTTGATCTTGCGGAACAGCTCCGGCTTCAGCAGCTCGAACTGCTTGCGCGTCTCGTTGACGAGCGCGGCGTGCTCGCGGAGCGCCTCGTCGAAGTAGGCGTCGCCGCCCTCGTCGAGCGGGCGCTCCTGCACCCGGCACCAGCGCGGCTTGTAGTCGGCGGCCCGGAAGTCCCACTCGTCGTAGTAGAATGACTTCACCTCGACGGGCACTTCCTGCTCGTCCACCGCGTCCTCTACGCCCGGCGTGCCGTCCTTCAGCTCCTGCTGGTTCTGGTCGCCGATCGGTGTGCCCGCTTCCTTCTCCAGGTTGGAGAGGAAGAGGCCGATCGTCGACGCCAGGTCGCCCTCCGCCATGGCGCCGACGGTGATCTCGACGCTCTTCTCCAGCATCTCCTTGAGCTGCTCCGCGGTGAGCGGCGAGAGCGTGCCATCCTCGCTCACCTCCCCCTCCTTCAGGCGGAGGCGCATGAGGAGCTGCACCAGCTCCGGCTTGAAGTCGCCGCGGAAGTCCACCTGCTCCGGGCTCTTGTAGTCGACCTCCTCGCCGGCGGGCATCGGCTGGCCGTCGCCCTCACCCTCGCCGGGCTGCGACATCATGAGCTGCAGCGAATCCTCGGTGACGCTCTCCCAGTCGACCTGGTCGAGCTGGTCGGCCGGGATGTTCGGCACCTTGCTGACGATGTCGTACAGCCGCAGCGTCGCCTCGGCCGCGTCCTCGACGGTCGCGCCCTTCTCCTTCAGCGCGAAGAGCGTGCGCACGGCGTCGGACAGCACGGGCTGGAGCGGGCGCGGCCAGATCATCGTGTGGGCGCCGTCCAGGCTGGCGCGGATCAGGTTCTCGACGAGCGCCTGGCGCAGCGGCAGCTCGCTGGGGAGGCGGCGCGACTCCAGCTCGTTCTCCTGCGTGCGCTGCCAGGCGCGCCGGATGCCGCCGTACTCGCGCCGCACGAGCGTGTCGATGCGCGTGTCCTCGGCGACGGCGAAGAGGTCGGAGGCGAGCTGGCGGTCGTCGCACAGGTCGAAGAACCGCTCCATGTCCGTGAGGTGGCCGCTGGCGCGCACCTGCTGCGCGCCGCTCTCGACGCGCGTGCGCTCGCGCTCGTGGCGCGTCGTCTCGAGCAGGCCGCCGTCGCGCAGGAAGCGGAACAGGAAGCTGCCGAACTCCAGGTGCGCCGCCTGGTGCGTGGCGAACACCTTGTACACGGAGAAGTTCTGGTCGCGCTCGACGAACTCCTCGACGAACTCCGGCAGGTAGACGGTGGTGCCCTCCGTGCTCGGCCGGTCCTCGCTCACCCAGCCGATGCCCTTCTCGGCGAGGTACGACACCGGGTGGATCGAGACGTTGGCGGCGGTCAGCGCCTTGCAGTACAGGCGCAGCACCTCGCCGACGCGCGACAGCTCGACACGCGACGTGAGTTGCTGCAGTACCTCCTCGCCCTTGCCGGACTCCAGCCGGAAGTACGCTTCGCCGCCCTCGACGCTCTGGCGGAGGATGCGCGTGCCGGCCTCGTGCCAGCCCGCCAGCTCCGAGATGCGGATGCGCTTCAGCACCTCCGGCGAGCTCTTGAGGAACTCCATCGCGGCGGTCGGCGACGCGGCGGCCAGCTCCTCGGCCATCGTCAGCAGGTCGTGGTGGCTGTCCTTGCTCACGACGGCGAGCGACGTCGCGCCCTCGGAGAAGAGCGCGTAGGCGTGGCGGCCGCTGCGCTTCGCGACGCGCGCTGCGAGCTGCAGGAAGCGGCTGCGCGCCGTCGTCTCGATCGGGCCGAGCAGCCCCGGCGCCCGCTCGAAGCAGATGCGCACGTCGGCCCACGACGCCTCGCCGACGGCGCTGGCCAGCGTCAGGAACGGCGCCCGGTCCGCCTTCGGCAGCGCCGCGAACAGGGCCGGCGACGCGTCGAGGCACGCCGTCGCCAGCTCGTACGAGCGCTCGGCCACGGACTCGATCAGCGCGACGAGCCGCGCCATCTCGGCGAGCGTCAGTGACGGCAGGATGCCGGGGCTGGCGCTGAAGTACACGCTCGACAGCGAGATCGACTTCCAGTGGCCTTTGTACAGCCGCTGGCCCAGCGACGCCCACTCGACGATCGTCTCGGCGTCGAGATACGGCATGCTCTTCGGGCTGGCCTTGAAGTACGACGCGGCGACGACCGACGAGTACTCGGCCAGGCCGCGGCCGGCGTGCGCCCAGCGCCGGAACGCCGCCGACGGCATCGCGCGCAGCACCTCCGGCGAGACGCGGAAGTAGTCGACGGCGGCCTCCCAGGAGCGGAGGGAGTGGGCCGCGAGCTCGGTGCCCTCCTCGGACCACGTGCGGAAGTCGGATTCGGAGAGGACGGGCAGCAACTCCTGCGCCGCCTGCCGGTACTCGGCCGCGAGCGACGGCGAATGCGCCCCGAGCTTGCGCTCGATCGTGTCGATGAACTGCTGGTCGATGGCCACGGTTGAGTATAGCGGGCTACTGCCGCGTACGAGCAGCCGCGGCCATCGGCCAGTGCTGGAGGGCGACGCGAGGCGCTAGGCCCGGGCCGTGGCGAGCGCCGTCACGGGCACCCTGCCGACGATGTCGGCGAACTCCTCGCGGCTGAACGCCTTCAGGGACGTGATCTGCACGGTGCCGAGCGAGCCGAGAGCGAGCGAGAACGTCATCGCGGTCTTGTCGTCCGGCGCCTCGCCGATAGCGACGTAGTCGTACTCGCCGGCGACGGCGAAGAAATCCCTGACCCTCCCGCCCATCGATTCGAAGAGCTTGATGGAGGAGTCGATGCGCGAGGGCGCGCCCTTGATCTCGCGGGCGCCGTGTTCGGTGAGCTTCATGAGCATGACGTAGGTAACCATGGCGGACCTCCTTGCGACTGAGCGCGTGCTGTTCAGGCCCGCTTCCAGTAGACCCCTACCGCGCGCGCACGTGCAGTTCCGGATGACCGGGTGATGGTGAGCCGTTGGTCACGTTCTGCGGACGCGGGCGATCTCAGGGGCGCGTTTTGCCGCTACGGCGTCCAGAAGTTGATGTTGCCGGGTGGGCGCTCGCCGCCCGGCCGCCGCTTGCCGGACACGCCGCCGGGGATGATCGACGGGTCGACGGCGGCGCGCGTCGGGTCCTGGAAGTTCTCGAAGGCCACCTCATCCGTCCCGGTGTCGAGGATCGCGTACGAGAGCTGGAACGCGTTCCGCGCGTCGCGCGCCTCGCCGGCGGAGCCGGGGTTGATCACCAGCACGCGGCCGACGCGCTCCGCCATCTGGTAGTGCGTGTGCCCGAGGATCACGTAGTCGGCGTCGATCGTGCCCAGGCGCGAGAGGCTGGGGCTGTTCGGGTAAATGTACTCGTTGTGCGGCTCGAACGGGCTGCCGTGTACCATCACGAGCTTCTTGCCGTTGACGCTGGTCTCGATGCGGTACGGCTGCTCGGCCATGTACGCCAGCTCGTCGCGACGCACCCACTCCGCCGCCCGCGCGCGCTCGCCCCAGTGCCCCAGGAGCACGTCCTCGTGGTTGCCGAGGATGTAGCGGGCGCCGCGCTCGCGCAGCAGCTCCATCACCTCGTTGGAGAAGCGGAACTGGTACACGGCGTCGCCGGCGCACAACAGCTCGTCGACCCGGCCCATGCGGTCGAACGCGATGCGCAGCGCCTCGTGGTTGCAGTGGACGTCGGAGATGATGCCGATGCGCATGGAGCCAGCTTCGCAGAACAAAGAACGAAGAACAAAGAACAAGGTCTCGGCTAAGCTTTGTTCTTTGTTCCCTTGTTCTTTGTTCTGCCGCGGCCACGCGGCCCTACACCCGCAGCGTCTTCCAGCGCCCCTGCTGGAAGCGGCGGAACACCAGCGCGGCGCGTGTCCAGTTCTCGGCCACCGCCGCCAGCCAGGCGAACGGGGCGCTGAGGCCGAACAGCAGCACCATCGCCGCCGCGAGCGGCACGCGGATGCCCCACGCCGTGAACGTGAACGTGCCGAGCACGAAACGCACGTCGCCGGCGCCGCGCAGCACCCCCGACATTGTGCTGTGCAGCCCCAGCGCCGGCAGCGCGACGGCGAATACGCGCAGCAGCTTCGTGCCGGTATCGACCACCGCGGCGTCATCGACGAAGATGCGCACGACGTACGGCGCAAGCAGGAACTGGAGGACGGCCATGGTCGTGAGCGCGCTGACGCCGAAGAGGCGCACGCGCTTCGCCACGCTCTCCGCGATGTCCGCCCGTCCCGCCCCCAGGTACTGGCCGACGAGCGTCGTGCCCGCCGTGCCGAGCGCGAACCCCGGCAGGATCGCCATCTCGACCGACCGGAGCGCCAGCGAGTGGGCGGCGAGCTGGTCGGTGCCGAGGTTCGCGACGATGCGCGTGTAAACGAGGAAGGCGAACATGAACTGCGCCTCCTCCAGCCCGACCGGGATGCCGATGCGCGCGAGCCGTGCGAACGCCGCGCGGGACACGCGGTGCAGCTCGGCGGCGTTCATCCGCACGGGCGCGGCGCCGCTCATCGCCAGCGCGAGCGCGAGCACGCCGCCGGTGGTGCCCGCGGTCGCGTAGCCGATGCCGGACGCGCGCACGCCCAGGTCGGCGATCGTGCCGCTGATCAGCGTGTAGGTGACGGCGGCGTTGATCGCGTTGACGATGAGGAGGATCAGCATCGGCATCCACGTGTTGCCCATGCCGCGCAGCGAGCCGCTGACGGCGTAGAGCGCCATCAGCATCGGAAAGCCGAAGGCGCCCGCGCGCAGGTAGTCGACGCCGAGCGGCACCACCTCCGGCTTCGCGCCCATCGTGCGCATGAGCTGCGGTGCGAACGCGACGACCAGCGCGGTACACAGCGTGCCCCAGACCAGCGCGGCGACGATCGCCGTGTGCAGCCCCATCTGCACGCGCGAGCGGTCGCCCGCGCCGACGTCCCGCGCGACGAGCGCGGTGGAGCCGACGTCGAGCGCCAGCGCGCCGGACAGCGGGATCCAGAACATCAGCGCGCCCAGCCCGACGGCCGCCAGCCCGTCCGCGCCGACGTAGCGGCCGACGAGGACGGCGTCGACGGCGCTGAGGACGGAGATGGAAAGGCGCTCGATGACGACGGGCCAGGCGAGCTTGAGGATGGTGCGGGAGATGCGCGTGCCGGAGAGGTCGAGCGCGCCCGCATAGGGCGGCGGCAGGACGTCGACGTCGGTGGCCACGGGGACCTCGCATCCCAGACGGGCCGTCCGGCCCGGACGGGCCGTCCGGCTCCAGGGGGCCGGTGGTGCAGGGTAGCACGAGGCGGTAGCCGGGACTGCTACGTCGCACCGGAGCGGACGCCTACGAGGCTGGAGCACCACCTGAGCAGACGGCGAGAGATGCGGCTCAACTCAATCCCGCCGCATCACCTCGCTTCCGGCGGCTTTACGCCCGTGAACGTCACGCCGCGCGTGTCAAACTCCTTCGCGTCTGACTCATGCTTCGACCCGGAAAATACGTCGACCTCCTGCCCCCAGCGCACGTCACGGAAGCCAATATGGTCCAGCACCCACTCCCACTCTGCGTACAGCAGAGCACCGGCTATTCAGCCAGACCACAGGTCGATATCGTCCTTGGCGTCTTGCGGCACTTCCGTGTGGACGATGATGTCGCCGATCTGGAATCTTCCACCGGGCCTCAACACGCGGAAGACCTCACGCATGGTGCCGGTCTTGTCCGGCGTGAGGTTGATGACTCCGTTGCTGATCACAACATCGATGCTGCTGTCTTCGACCGGGAGCTCCTCCATGTAGCCGTGCCGCACCTCGACGTTGCGCAGGCCCAGTTCGGTGGCGCCTGCATGTGTCTTATCGAGCATCGCCTGGGTCATGTCGACCGCGATGACGTGGCCGGAAGGCCCGACCTGCGCCGCGGCCTGCAGCGCGTCGAACCCCGCGCCGCAGCCAATGTCGAGCACGCGCTCGCCGGGGCGCAACCGGCCCATGGAGAAGGGGTTCCCGGTCCCGGCGAAGGAGGCCACCGTGGCGGCAGGCAGCCGCCCAAGGTCCGCATCGCTGTAACCAAGCATTGCCGCGAGCGGGCGCCCGGTGTGGAAGTGGAACCCCTTCTCGGGATCGAGTGCGACGTCGGTGTACTTCTCCGAAACCTGCTTCCGAAGCCGGTCGCGGTCCACCGCCGCAGCGCGCACAGGCTGGGGCACGATCACCTCCTCCAGCGTCGCTGCGCGTTTCACGCGACGCCTTCGAGCCGCGATCCTATATGCCGTGCGCCAGATCGTCAAGGGAGATTCGCGCAGATTCGATGGCTACGCCGTGGGTGTCGGCGTCGGCGTGTCAGGCGGAGGCGACGGTGTGTCCGTCGCGGTGGGCGGCATGGGCGTGGGCGTCGGTGTCGCCGTCGGTGATGGGGGCGTGTCGGTCGGGACGGGCGTGCTGGCCGGGACGGGTGTGTCGCTCGGGGCCGGTGCCGGGGTGTCGCTCGGCGCCGCCTCGACCGTGGGAGTCGGCGTGTGGGTCGGACGCGGCGTCGGCGTGTGCGTTGGCCGGCTCGTGGACGTCTCCTCCGGCGTGGAGGCGCCGTCGACGGCAGGGCCGAGGTCCGGCGTCGGAGTGTCCGCCGGCACAGGGGTCGCGTCGTGGTCGCCTTCGAGCAGCGACGGGTCGGCCGGCGTCGCCACCGGGTTGAACGGGCGCGGGTCGTGGTGCGGCGTCAGCTTGATCTTCTGCGGCTTACCGCGTCCGAAGTTGCCGGAGACGTACGACTGTCCTTCCTGCGGCACGCCGTCGTTCTTCGAGATGTCGTCGAAGGCGATCGGCAGCGACTGCGTGAAGTAGTGGCGGCCGTCCTCCGTGCGCTCGACCTGGAAGTGCAGGTGGCGGCCCGGACCCTTCATGTCGTCCGAGCAGGTGAGCCCGGTCTCGCCCGACACGGCGATCGCCTGGCCCTGGTCGATGAACTGGCCCGGCTTCACGAAGACTGCGGCCGGCGCGAGGTGCAGGTACAACGCCGATGTCCCGTCGCCGTGGTCGATCACCACGTAGTTGGCAGCGCCGCTGTACGCCCCGCTGCAGCCGCCGGCCGTGGAGTCCTGTCGCACCATGACGACTTTGCCGGCCCGCGCCGCAACGACGATGCCGTAGTTCAGGTCGAAGTCGAAGGCGTAGGCGGCGAGGCCGTTGTGGGTGACGCTGGTCTCCTCGCCCTGGGTGACGGCCTGGATCTCGCCGCCGATCCAGGGGAGCACGTAGCCGGGCGGCGCCGGGAAGGGCGGCTTGTCGGCGGGCGTGCTGCCGGGCAACTGGAAGGTGGGGACGATCGCCGCGATCAGCGCGACCGATACGGTCAGGAAGGAGGCGAGAAACGGCAAGATGCTCGACCTGTCTGGAACGTCCGCTATCTAGAGGAACGATAGGCGAAGCGGGGGATAACCCACTCTACCGGCGGCAACGGACGGTTCATACGGGCAGGGGCGGGATTATTGACCGAAAGTAACGGGTTCCGTCAAGTACGGGATGTACCCCCGGCAGCCGGCAGGCGCTCACGCGGCCGGAAGCGGCGGCGGCAGGAAGGCCCCATCGGACCGGCGCAGGATAGGGACGATGTCGACGATCGCGTCGCGGTTGAGCGGCCCGTAGATGTGCGGGTGGATCCGTTCCGTGTCCCCGTCCTCGTAGACGATCTCCGGCACGACCTTCGCCGTCTCGATGACCAGCACGACGTACATCCGCCGGTCGTCCTTGTAGTGAGTGTTTCCCGCGATAACGACGTTCTTGACGCCGTTGCTGCAGTGAATGAAGCCCTCCGCCTCGAACTGCTCCGGCGTGTAGGGCGCACGGCGGTCGGTGTCGCGATAGTACTCGCCCGGCACGAGATGGTACGTCACGTCGCTCATGGCACCTCGATGCCCGCGAGCACGCGCCGCACGATCTCCTCCGCCGTCACGTCCTCCGCCTCGGCCTCGTACGTCACGACGATGCGGTGGCGCAGCACGTCCATCGCGACCGACTTCACGTCGTCGGGCTCGACGTAGCCGCGGCCGTGGACGAAAGCGTGGGCGCGCGCGGCCTGCGCGAGAAAGACGCTCGCCCGTGGCGACGCGCCGCATTCGATCAGCGGCTTCAGCTCCGGCATGCGGTACGCCTCCGGCTCGCGCGTGGCGTAGACCAGGTGGACGACGTAGTCGCGCAGCCGCTCGTCCACGTATACCTCGGCGAGGGCGCGCGCGGCGACGATGATCGTCTCGGGATCGGCGACCTGCGCGACGTCCACGACGGCATCCGGCACGACGAAGCGGTCGAGGATGCGCTTCTCCTCCTCGCGCGAGGGGTAGGTGACGTGGACGTTGAGCATGAAGCGGTCGAGCTGCGCCTCCGGCAGCGGGTACGTGCCCTCGTGCTCGATCGGGTTCTGTGTGGCCAGCACCATGAACGGGTCTTCGAGCGGAAACGTCGTGCCGCCGATGCTCACCTGCCGCTCCTGCATCGCTTCCAGCAGCGCGGACTGCACCTTCGCCGGCGCGCGGTTGATCTCGTCGGCGAGGACGACGTTGGCGAAGACGGGGCCCTTGCGGACGTGGAACTGGCCGTCCTGCGGGCTGTAGATCGTCGTGCCGGTGACGTCGGCCGGCAGCAGGTCCGGGGTGAACTGGATGCGGACGAAGGAGGCGTCGACGGCGCGCGCCAGCGTGCTCACCGTCAGCGTCTTGGCCAGCCCCGGCACGCCCTCGATGAGGATGTGGCCGCGGCAGAGCATGGCCATGATCAGCCGCTCGACCAGCGTCTCCTGGCCGATGATGACCTTCGCCACCTCGGCCTTGATGGCGTCGACGAACCGGCTTTGCGCGCGCACGCGCTCGGTGATGGCGGCGATGTCGGTCCCCAGGGCGGCCTCCCTGCTTCGGCGCAGTGTTGCCGCAAGTCTAACAGGGCGTTGATAGATGCCCACCCCGCCTCGCCTGTCATGCTGAGCGAAGCGAAGGTAGTGTCTCAGTTTGAGAGGCGCAGGGCTGCGGCGCACCCGCTTACAGTGCCGTAGACTGTGGGTATGCCATCGCGCCGTAAACGCCCCCGCGACCCGAACGCGCTTGCCAAGCTCATCGTTGATCTGGGCACGGGCGCGGTCCGCGAATTCCAGAGCGAACAGCCGCACCAGAGGCAGCGCAAGGCCGGGAAAAAGGGCGGTGTCGCACGCGCTGCTTCCCTGACGAAGGAGCGGCGCGGAGCTATAGCGAGAAAAGCCGCTCTTGCACGGTGGCGGAAGGGTCCGGCAGTTCCGGGTTAGCAGTCGCGGCATCCGCCGGCTGACTTACCTGCTTCTGCGTGACTGGCTCTGGTGCCGCCATGATCGCCGGCGCCGGTTGCTTCGGAACCCCCTCCAGCGTGTCCTGGATCGCCCGCGTCAGCACTGTGGCTTCGTCGGCAGCCAAGCCGGCATTGGCCCATTCAGCGCACATGGCTTGCCAAAGCGTCTCGCCGCTCAGGACGAGCTTGTTGGCGGCGGCGCGTACCCACTCATGGTGGTTAGCGAGATTCATCGCGCTGGCGCAGGCATCGGCAACGTCCGAGTATCCACGCCCGACCCGCGCCTGAAGACCTTGCCAGCCCTTCTCCCGGAGCGCCTCGAAGACTACCCGCTCAGGAGCATCGTTTCCAGGGAGTAGCATGCACCCAACGGCCTCGGCCTTGTCGCCATCGAGGAAGACGCAGGAGGGCCTTGGGAAGCGTTTTCCTGCCACCATTTGGCCGAGCGCTTGGCCGACGCCGGCGGAACCAAAGGGAATGGTCTGGCACCGCTGAACGAGATCAGGAGCGTACCGCACCAGAATCTCGATCAGCATGCGCTCGGCGTGTTCATCCTCCACGTAAAGATCGGCCTCGTAGTACGGTTCGTCGTCCATCTTGCTCATGGCAAACTGAGGGCTAACGCCGTACACGATCTGTCGCTTCTGCCCGGGTGTTTGAATGATGTAAGCGCGTGCGTCCAAGGGCAGCTCCTCAAGGACGTACGGGGAGTGCGTGGTGACGATGATCTGTAGTTCCTTCTCGCGGCATAGCTCAGCTAGGTCTCGCATGAGCCGCCGCTGCACGCGGGCGTGAAGGGAGCTTTCGATTTCGTCGATGAGGACGAGGCTGTACTTCGGGATATCCGTGACGAGCAGTTCAGCAATCGTGGTTTCACCGGCTCCTTGGTGAAAGCCGGAATAGGTCGAGCCGTGCTGCGCCACGACGGGGACGACGCGCTTCGCATCCGCGTCCGTGGTCGCCATCTTTGCTAGGTCATATTTCCGCCCCATGATCTGGCTGAAACGGCGAAGCCGGACCGGATCGAAGGCACTGGCTGAGACCTCGCTGATCTGAGGGTTCGCCAACCTGGTGTATCCAACCCGCGCTGGAACCGGCTGCATGCGGCTCAGGTCGATGTACTCGACATGCCGCCGCTTTCGTTCTATGTTCCCGCGCCAGCGTCCCGTCGGCTTGCGAATTGAGTTCGACACCGATGCGCCGCCTTCACGTAGCGCATACTTGATGTCTGCCTTACGAACCTGGTCCCAGACTGTGTCCGGAAAGAAGTCCGAGGCGTACCGTTCCTTCTTCAGTGGGGGGTCGGAGGCGTACACCGAGGCGGCGCATTGAAGAACGGTGCTTTTCCCGGCTCCATTCTCTCCCACTACGGCCATGATGGGGTAGCGCATCTCGAAGCGTTGCCCGTCCCATCCGCGCAGGTTGTCGATCTCGATCCAGTCAAGGCGCTTCGGCCATGCCGTGCCCATTTGCCACTTGGCAGTTAGCCTCCGCATCTCGTTGCTGTCCGGCATATGCGCCTCCCCGATGCGCCGCCTGCCGCGTAGCCCCGTCACGGGCGGCATATCTCTGCCGGGGCACCGACATATTAGCAGGCTGATAGCGCCAGATAAATGCCGTAAGTACCGGCACGCTTCAAAGTTTGTGCCGTGAAACTGAACTATTATGCTTGACATAGCCCGGATCGGGCGTAAAATGGGTCCATGAACCGTCTACCGCTGGAGCGCCGGACCCAAATCGTTGGACGGCTGGTTGAAGGCAACAGCCTTCGGTCGACTAGCCATCTGGCTGGCGTATCCATCAACACGGTGACCAAGTTACTCGTTGACGTGGGAACCGCCTGCTCCCGCTATCAGGATGAGAACCTGCGCTGCCTGTATTCTCGCCGCATCGAATGTGACGAAATCTGGGCGTTCTGTTATGCAAAGGCGAAGAACGTCCCCGAACAGCACCGAGACGGATTCGGGTATGGAAACGTGTGGACTTGGACGGCCATCGACGCCGACAGCAAGCTCGTACCATGCTGGCTGGTCGGACAGCGCACGCAGAGTGATGCGATTGCCTTCATGAGCGATCTGGCCGACCGGATGAGCCAACGGATTCAGATCACCACGGACGGCCTGAAGGCGTACCGCGATGCCGTCGAAGTCGCCTCCGGTGAGAACGTGGACTTCGCCCAGCTAATCAAGGACTATGGCAAGGACCCGAGCGAGCCGGAGAGCCGCTACAGCCCCGCGAAGTGCCTTAGCGTCGAGACGCGGGTGTCACAGGGCCACCCGGATAAGCGCCACATCTCTACGAGTTACGTCGAGCGACAGAACCTCACCATGCGAATGGGGATGCGTCGGTTCACCCGGCTAACCAACACCTTCTCCAAGAAGGTGGAGAACTTGGCTGCTGCCGTGAGCCTGCATTTCATGTGGTACAACTTCGGCCGGGTTCACAAGACGCTCGGCATGACGCCTGCGATGGCCGCCGGTGTGACCGATCACGTTTGGAGCCTCACCGAAATCGCGCGGCTCGCAAACTGAGACACTACCGAAGCGAAGCATCTGGATCCGTTGAGCTCCGCTCAGGCGCCCCACGCCCGGGGGCGGCGCCAGTCACACCTGGCTTCATCTGCGATTGCCCCGAGTCATCTATGTCCGTCTGCACCCCGGACAGCCCCTCATGCATCTGTGCGTATCTGTGAAATCTGTGGTTCCTTTCCGGGGGCGCCCCGCCGCAACCAGATCGTGACAAACGGCAGGTTGTAGGCCTTCCCGCCCGCCCGAATAATGAAGCAGATGGTAGCGAGACTCTTTCGCGCTGCGCTCCGGCATCGCGGGCTTATTACGGGCACGCTCGTTGCCGTGCTGCTCGTCAACCTGCTGGTGATCGGGCGCCTCCAGCCGAACGACTCAACGCACGGTGACCTGCCGCTGGCCGCCCGCTGCCAGGGCGGCGGCCCCGGCTGCGCCGAGCAGCCGCTCATCCCGCCGCCGGTCGGCGGTCTGCCGCACTTCGATGCTCCGCCCGCGCCGATCTTCGGGCAGCTCGTGCTGGTCGAACCGGCCGCCCCTGCCGCCGTCCACGAAGCGCCGCCTCTCGCGCTCGAACGTCCTCCCAGAGCGGCCTTCGCCTGAGATCGGGGCGCCCTCAGCGGCGCCATGCCGGGGTCACAGCGGCTATCCGCTGCCGTCCCCGGAAGCGAAGATCTGATCGGGAGGAACTATCGTGTCCACTTCACATACCGCACGCAGGACACCAATCAAGGCGCCTGCTCGCAAACGTCCGGCGCTGCTGTTCGGCGGCGCCGCCACGTTCGCCATCGCCCTCGTGGCCGTGTTCATCGTATTCCAGACCATGTCCGGCGGCAGCAGCAAGGTGCCGTCGCGCGTCGCCACGGGCGACGGCTACGTGCTCGGTGACGCGAACGCGCCGGTGACCATCGTCGAATATGCCGACTTCCAGTGTCCCGTGTGCAAGCGCGCGGAGACGTCGGTGATCCCGCAGTTGGAGAAGGACTACATCCAGACCGGCAAGGTGAAGCTGGAGTTCCGCGCCTTCCCGTTCATCGGCCAGGAGTCGTTCAACGCGGCGCAGGCGGCAGCGGCCGCCGCCGACCAGGGGAAGTTCTGGGAGTACCACGACGCGCTGTACAACGCGCAGGGCCCGGAGAACGGCGGCAACTTCACGTACGACAAGCTGGTCGCGATTGCGAAGGGGATACCGGGCCTCGACGTGGCGAAGTTCGAGCAGTCCCTGAGCAGCAACGCGCACCTGGCCGAAGTGCAGAAGGAGGCCGATACCGCCGCCGCGGCGGGCGTGAAGTCGACGCCCACGTTCTTCGTCATCGCCAAGAATGGCGATAGCCAGAAGATCCTCGGGTTGCAGGACTACTCGCAGTTCCAGGCGGCGATCGCCGCGGCGCTGGACAAGGCGCAGGTGCAATGAACCGGGCGAGGGTCCGGCTGCTGCTGCCCATCGGGGCCGTGCTGACGCTCGCCGGCATCGGCATCGCCGGCTACCTGACGACGGTGCACTACGCGGACCAGCCGATCGTCTGCAGCAGCATCGGCGACTGCGAGCTGGTGAACCAGAGCAAGTACGCGTCGCTGGCGGGCGTGCCCGTGGCGCTGCTCGGAGGGCTCGCCTACGTGTCGATGCTGGCGCTGATCGCCGGGGCGTGGCTGCGGCGCTCCGCCACGCTGCTCGCGGCGGCGTGGGGCATCGCGCTCGCCGGCTTCGCCTTCTCGATGTACCTGACGTACGTCGAGCTGTTCGTGCTCGACGCCATCTGCATCTACTGTGTCGGCTCCGCCAGCATCATCACGGTGCTGTTGGCCCTGCTGTCGGCGTGCGTCTGGCTCGCGCGCGACGAGATCTTCGGCGAGGCGGAGGACGGGATCTATCCGCAGATGGCGCAGGTGGACGCGGATGAGGGGTAGAGGTTAGCGGTTAGAGGTCGGAGTCAGGCGCGGCGCATCCGGTGCGGGTGCGCCGCGCCGCTTCATCGGGTGACACCGCCCGCTTGGAGTTCGCCGGCCCTTCGTTGCACCCTTGCCGCATGGTCGCGTACCGCATCCCGCCGCCGATCACCGGTCTTCGCCGTTCCGCCTGCCCGCCGACGGCGAATTCCGCGGGCACGGCCAAAATAATCAGCACTCAAGCCCTTGGAGTGCTAACGGTTCTCTCTCCGGGCAATCAAAGAGCTGCCGGCGCGGAGGAGTGCCTACGCGTGTACGCCCTGGTCCGGCTCGCGCGAGGTCACGCCGTCCGCCTCCAGCTCCGCGATCTCGGCGTCGCTGAGGCCGAGGAGGTCGCGCAGCACCCACGTGTTGTGCTCGCCGTACATCGGCGGCGGCACCCGGACGTGCGCCGGCGTGCGCGACATGCGCCAGACCGGCCCCTCCATATCCCACGTGCCCGCGTCGGCGTGGCTCACGGACTCCCAGAAGCCGCGTGCGCGCAGGTGCTCGTTTTCCATCAGTCGCGGGATCTTGAGCACGGGCGCGGCGGGCACGCCGGCCGCCTGCAGCGCGTGCGCCGCCTCGTCCTGCGAACGGCCGCGCGTCCAGGCGCCGACGATCGCATCCAGCTCGTCATGGTTGCGGCGGCGCGAGACGACGTCGGCGAAGCGGGCGTCTCGCGCCAGCTCGGGCTGGCCGAGCGCGCCGCACAGCGCCGCGAACTCCGCGTCCGGCCCCACCGAGATGGCCACCCACTCGTCGTCGGTCGCGCACTCGTACACGCCCTGTACGCGCGAGACGTGCCGGTTACCGAGCGTCTCGCCGGTCGAGCCATCCATCTCGTAGCCGAGTACGTACTCGCCGATGTTGCCGATCATCGCCTCCCACTGCGCCACCTCGACGTGCTGGCCCTCGCCGGTGAGGCTGCGGTGGTGCAGCGCGGCCAGCGCGGCGGCGGCGGCGATGGCGCCGGCGTTCGGGTCGCCGTAGGCGATCGGTGACTTGTGCGGACCGCGGTCGGGGTAGCCCGTGATCGAGACGAGGCCGGCGAGCTGCTCGACGTTCGTGCCGTAGGCGACGTGGTGTGACTCCGGGCCGGTCTTGCCGTGGCTGGGCATCGAGACGAGGATGATGTCCGGCTTCACGCTCCGCAGGTCGTCGTAGTCCAGGCGGAGCTTGCTGATGACGTCGGCTCGGTAGTTCTCGACGACGATGTCGGACTGCGCGACGAGGCGGAGGGCCAGCTCGCGGCCGCGCTCGGTCTGTAGGTCGAGCGTGCAGGCGTACTTGTTGCGGTTGTTGTGGTTGAAGTACGCGGCCTTGTTCCACCATCGCTCGGTCGTGCCGCCAAGGAAGTGCAGCGAGCGCAGCATGTCCCACGAGCGCCCCGACTCGACCTTGATCACCTCCGCGCCCATGTCGGCGAGCAGGCGCGTGCCGGAGGGTCCGGCCCAGACCATCGTAAGGTCGAGGACGCGGATGCCGTGAAGGGGGAGTTGGTGGTGCATGCTCGTGTCAGAGGACGCCGGCGGCTGAGAGGACACAGATGTCGCGGGCGCTGAGCCCCAGCTCGCCCAGCACCTCCAGCGTGTGCTCGCCGAGGAGGGGCGCGCGGTGCGGCTCCGGCGGGGTGGCGGGCATGCGCGCGGGCGACCCGGGGTACCGCATCGTCCCCGCGGCCGGGTGGTCGATCTCGCGGAAGAAACTGCGGGCGTTAAGGTGCTCCGACTTGAGCAGATCGGCGACGGTGTTGACGGGCGAGATGGGCGCCCGGGCGCGGGCGGCGTGCGCGTACGCCTCGCGCCTGGTGACGCCGCCCGCCCAGATGAAGAACTGCGCCGACAGCTCGTCGTCGTTGCGGAGGCGGGCGCGGTTGTCGGCGAAGCGCTCGTCCGTGGCCATCCACTGCGCATCCATGGCGTCGAGGAGCTGCGGCCAGTTCTTCGGCATGCAGTGGATGCCGATGTAGCCGTCGGCGGCCGGATAGATGCCGACGACGGCCGACGAGAAGTTGCCGCGCCGCGTCGTCAGCGCCAGAGACTTCCGGTAAGCGTAATCCGGCAGGTAGATCTCGAGGATCGACGCCTGCACCTCCATGCCGGCGACCTCGGCCTGCTGGCCGATCCCGGTGCGGCGCGCGTCCCACAGCGCGGCGAGCGTCGCGCCGAACGACCAGGTGCCGGCCTGGTATTCGGCCTGGTAGCCGCCGTTTTGCAGCGGCTCGCGGTCGGCGTCGCCACTGAGGTAGTGCTGGCCGCCAGCGGCGTACGAGACGATGTTTGTGGCGCGCCAGCCGGCGTACGGCCCGCTCTGGCCGAATGCGGTGACGGATGTGGTGACAACGCGCGGGTTGACGGCGGCGAAGGCGTGGTGCGTGAGGCCGAGGCGCGCTGCGTCCGACGGGCGGTAGTCGTGGACCACGGCGTCGCAGCGCGCGGCGAGGCGCAGCAGGAGCGCGCGTCCGCTCGACGTCGCCACGTCGAGCGTGACGCTGCGCTTGCTGGTGTTGAGCCAGAGGAAGAGGGCGCTGCGCTCGCGATGGGGGATGCCGTCCGGGAAGCGGCCGTGGCCGCGCGACGGGTCGCCGGTGCCCGGGCGCTCGACCTTGATGACCTCGCAGCCGTAGTCGGCCAGCAGCTTGGTGCACCACGGCCCCGCGACGCCCGACGTGAGGTCGAGGACGCGGACGCCGTGCAGCGGCGCGGTCATGAGCGCTCCGGGCGCGGGTTGGTCATGCTCGCCGGGCTACTTCTTCGCTGCGGGCTTCCTGGCGGCGGTCTTCTTCTTGGCGGCCGGCTTCCTCGCCGCAGTCTTCTTCGCTGCGGGCTTCTTTGCGGCGGCCTTCTTTGCCGGCTTCCTCGCCGCAGTCTTCTTTGCCGCGGGCTTCTTGGCGGCAGCCTTCTTCGCGGGCTTCCTCGCCGCGGTCTTCTTCGCGGCCGGCTTCTTGGCGGCAGCCTTCTTCGCGGGCTTCTTCGCCGC
>Ga0153916_10000181_pt1 | contig 38664 bp, 37 predicted proteins | sample Opewatmetagenome_FD_109642 | JGI IMG/M metagenome (GOLD analysis project Ga0153916, IMG submission 109642) | Freshwater wetland microbial communities from Ohio, USA - Open water 3 Core 3 Depth 4 metaG | ecosystem: Environmental > Aquatic > Freshwater > Wetlands | place: USA: Ohio, Lake Erie...
GCGGAGTTGCGCACTGTGGAATCTGACATAAAACGTAGATTGGCGGAGCTACTCGAAATCATACGAAGTTGATTCTCTGAGCCTGAAACAAGAAAAAGGAAAGTGCAGGACTCTGAGGAAGTCCTGCGTGGATTGATTGCTCAAGCGTATTGACCTTGATCGATCATCGCATCAGCCACTTTCAGGAATCCGGCAATGTTTGCACCAATGACATAATTGCCCTTTGCCCCAAAGAGCTCTGAGGTCTTGTATGCGTTAGCGTGAATACTCTTCATGATCTCTTGCAGCTTAGCATCCACCTCTTCACGATTCCAAAAGATGCGCTGACTATTCTGTGCCATTTCAAGGCCAGACACAGAAACTCCTCCCGCATTCGCGGCTTTGCCGGGGCCATAAAGAATCTTGTTCTCAATGAATATCTCGACCCCCTCCGGCACCGTGGGCATGTTTGCACCCTCACAAACAGCAGTTGTGCCATTATCAACAAGCGTCTTTGCTTCTTTTCCATCGACCTCGTTTTGGGTTGCACATGGGAGGGCAATATCACACTTGACACTCCAGGGACTACCCTGCGTTGAGTAGTCTACTTTGAATTGCTCACCGTATTCCTCAATCCTCCCCCTGCGATTGTTCTTAAGGTCCATGACCCAAGCAAGCTTTTCCTTTGTAATGCCGGTAGGATCATGGATCCATCCATTTGAGTCACTTAATGTGACGACCTTGGAACCAAGCTGGATACACTTCTCGGCTGCATATTGAGCTACATTGCCGGAGCCAGAGATACATACTGTTTTTCCCTTTATATCATGTTTCTTGGTCTTGAGCATCTCTTCGACAAAATAGACGACACCGTAACCTGTAGCTTCAGGCCGAATCAGCGAGCCACCCCATCCGCCGCCTTTGCCCGTCAGTACGCCTGTACCATGATTGTTAGTGATTTTTCTGTAGGCTCCATAGAAATAGCCAATTTCGCGTCCACCAACACCGATGTCTCCAGCAGGGATATCGATGAATTGACCAATATGCCTGTAGAGCTCGAACATGAAACTCTCGCAGAATCTCTCTACTTCAGCATCCGACTTACCCTTTGGGTCAAAATCGGAACCTCCCTTGGCACCACCCATTGGCAGCGTTGTCAGGCTATTCTTGAATACCTGCTCAAATCCTAGGAACTTGAGAACTCCCAGATTGACAGTAGGATGAAGTCGAAGACCACCCTTGTAAGGTCCAATCGCTGAGTTGAATTGTATTCTATACCCTCGGTTCACCTGAATCTTGCCTTTGTCATCCTTCCAAGGCACGCGGAACTGAACAGAACGTTCTGGTTCAGTAATCCTCTCAAGAATCGAGAATTCTTGGTACTTGGGATACTTCTTGATAGCAGGCTCCAAGGATTCGAGTACTTCCAATGCAGCCTGATGAAAGACCTTTTGATCGGGGTCTTTTTCGACAAGCTTGTTGTAGACAGTCTCTATGTATTTGTTCATACTCGCACTCACCGGTAATGTTAGACGAGAACGCCTCAAACGAGGTGCCCGTATAAATGAATCGATTGATAATCCTCTAATAAACCAATAGTGATGCTATGACTGTAATGAGTTCGTAACACGAACAGTCATTAAAGAGCTCACTATTCAGGAGATCGGAGCAACTGCTATGCCAATATTCGAACAGGAATGGATTTCACCAGTCCTTGAGGTGTACAAGAAGCAGAAGATAACTGAAACGTACTCGGTCATCTTGGGTCTCAATCCGATGGGGCAAGCATTGTGCAGGCAGCTGTACGAAAAGAATGGCTTTGATACCCTGTTAATTTTCAATTCCCCAGCGTTCTCGCCCTGGAATCGATACCCCGTGGATGTCAAAGCCCCGGTCGTACCAGTCCATGGAATGGTAGCCGATGACTTGATGATTGTTTTTGGAGATGTTGTTTTCAAGGAATACGATTGGATGACGGACATGCTCTTCTATCTTAGAGGCAATGTTCCCACACGGTTTGTCGTGTCCGTGATGACTCATGATGGACCTACATGCGGACAGGTGCTCTCTTCCAAGGGGGACCGGTTGTTGAAGAGAATGGATGTTCCTCTCGGGCGAGCTGATTTCTATGACGGAATCACGGCACCACTGATTAGCGCAGGTCCTGTGGCTGGTCTTGATCCAGTCATTCTGTTCTTGGAAGAGTCGAGTGACCAAGAGCTAGTACTCCAAGTAGATGACGTATCTGTTTTCCAATCTGAGATTGACGTTGCTCTCGAACTTCTTCAGAGAGGACTCAATCTGAATCTATCTCTCTAGTACAGAAACGCTATTCAGATGTGAATCCGTACCCGTTGCGGTCTCTCTCACCCAGTCTTCCAAACCGCGCTTCGATGCTATGGGCCGAGGATATTTTCTTATCGCATTCTAGACACATGAGAGCGTGGGTTTCTTTTGCCTCAACGATATTGCCACACGAGATGCATGTCCATAGCCCACCCTGGAGAAGTTTTGTCTTTCTGAAGACTGCACGGGCAATCTCTCGAAGCGCCTCAGGGCAATCATCAGAGATTCCAATTATCCCCTGTTCAGACCACTCACAGAGTAAAGATACGAGAGTTGTCATCAGTTCGATTATGCGAGTTGCTTGTTCTTCAATCTCTGTTGACGTCTCGGAGCGTGTGTCATGTGGGGCATCGACTACCGTCGAGAGCATCTCAATGAAGGCGAAGAATGCAGGAGGAGGAAAACGCTTCTTTCCTCGGGCTTCAACCATTTGCCCAAGAACAGCGGATATCATCAGAGTCTGAGTATAATCCTCACGAAGTATCTTCTCAACCTCGGCGACTATCTTCACAGGATCAATGCTGTACTTCCCAGGATCAAGTCTGTTCTCTTCTGCAATCTCTGTGACAGCCTCAAGGAAACCCTTGCCTTTCTCCATCCTGCGATTGACACGTTTTGCTACGGTATCATAAGGGAGACCCGTGTCATCTGCAAGCCTCTGTAGGAGTTCTCTCGCAGTCAGACTCAATCAAAGCACAGACCTGTAGTGGCAGAATAACTCTGCAAGACCATCATTTTAGGTTATTCCTTCATCGTACACGGAACAGATTCGGACGAACTGGATACAGGCTGCCCAATCACTTGTTTCCCTCTAAGGGGCAAACCTCTTTAGGGCGTGAACTTCGGCCACATTCGGTGGTCGACAGTATGAAAGACTATGATGTCGTCCTAGCCAGTGGAGCTGAGCACCTTCGAAACCGATTTGAAGAGCTGGGATACCGAGTCTATACGTCGGACCTCAATTACGACAACAAACGTATGTTTCCGAATGCGGACATCTATGTCAAGATAGGGAAAATCACTCAGCTCTCCGGGAGGAGAGTCATCGTGATTCAGAGCTGTACCGGCTCAGGTCCAGCTGAAAATGAGCAATACAGTACATCAGACCGCGTTGTTGAAGTTCTTCTATTGCTGGAGATGTTCTCAAGGCCTCTCGAAGTGGAGAAGAGCGGCCACAAGCAGTATCTCTGTACACCAGTTGAACCCCCGAAAACAGTCGAAGTCGTGCTCACTTTCCAGCCCTTTGCACTGCAGGACAAGTGCTTTGAAACAGGCGAGATCTCCTCGGCGAGATGGGCCATCGAAACGATTGCAAAGGCATGCAACAAGGTTCATGTCGTGAGCCCTCATGCACCAGACAGTCTGGATTGGGTCCGGAGTCTCAAGGAGAAGGGGCTCTACAGAATAATCGACGTAGTACCGGACCTTGTCAAGTTTGCAGAGAAGGAGTTCAAACTTGGAAAATGCATCGTTGTCGCGCCTGATGAAGGAGCACAAGAGCGATACAAAATCGAGGGTTTTGGAAAGAGTAGAACGAACTCCTTCAGAGTCGAATTGCATGGAGACCTTGATGTCAAGGGTCTGAACGTCGTTGTCATAGATGATCTCACAAAAAGCGGCAGCACACTTCTGAAGGCCAGAGACCGCCTACTTGACCAGGGCGCAAAGGAGGTGGTCTTGGCAGTCGCCCATGTGCTTCCCCTCATGGAGAGGGGAGAGGAACTCCTTGAGAGGCTGATTGAGATGTGCAACGGAAAAATCGTAACATCTAACACCGTATTCACAGAGGCCTTCTCCAAGGAGCATCCAAACCTCTGCTATAACATCGTGGATACACTTGTGCATTCAATCTGATGATTCCCATCAATATCGTCGGGAATCGCGGAAGTGGCCCTTTTCGAGTGCAATGTACTTGGGGTATATTACGAAACCCTTTTCTCACGCTCAGTATCCCTCGCTTGTGGTCTTGTCATGGAATCTGAGAAGGAATATCACATTGGGATTGCCCGAGGAGAGATTCCAGAACTAGTCTTGCTACCTGGAGACCCTGATCGTGCAAAGAAGATAGCCGAAGAATTCCTTGATACTCCATCTCAGATTGCCAAGCGACGTGAATACTGGAGTTTTAGTGGAACGTGGAAAGGCATTCCTATTGGAGTCTGCTCAACGGGCATAGGCTGTCCTTCTGCGGCCATAGCTCTTGAGGAGCTAGTCAAAGTCGGCTGCAAGACCTTCATTCGAGTTGGTACCTCCGGAGCAATCAGCAATAAAGTCACGACAGGAGACATAGTCATCTTCAGTGGCTCTGTCCGGGATGACGGAACCTCGCGTCAATATGCACCGATCGAATTCCCTGCAATTGCTCATCCAGAAGTAGTGAGAGCGCTCGACCGTGCAGCCGAGAAGAGACATGTGAGATACCATGTCGGTATCGGACACAGCAAGGACGCGTTCTATAGCGAGCATCCATCTTATGTCGCGGAAGATGATAAGATGCGTCAGAGATGGTCTACATTGAGAAAGGCCGGAGTCTTGGCGACAGAAATGGAGTCAGCAGCCCTGTTCGTGATTGGTCATCTTCGGGGAGTCAGAGTAGGCTGTGCTTGTGTTGTAATCGGCGAGAATGTAGCCAAGGAAGCGAAGATTGTGGGAAAACCGCCCATCGATGACCTTGTAATAATTGCGCTTGATGCGCTAGTATCTCTGGAACCATCGCGTAACTAAATATCACTGAACCAGAGTCGCTTCTGCACCGAGATCAGAAGGTTCTCAGCTGCGTGTCTGTCAAGTCCAGAGATATTTGAGAGTTGGTCCGGGCCTGTTGCAACAAGGTCAGTAATGGTTCCAATCCCCGAGTTGAGAATGAGATTGATCACGGGATCCGTCGTGCCCAACTCAATCAAGACATCTCTGAGGGCTGCTACACTGTCGACAGTCGTCGTTGGGGGAGTTACATCTGGCATCTCGGCTTCAAACGAGTCCTCCTCCGATCCCAGGGCTGTTTCTTTCAATGCAGTAAGCTCTGGCAGTTCCATAGGACCAGTGTGCTTTGCAACGAAGGAGGGATTAAGAAAGACCACTCCAAGAATCATCGACAGAATCAGAAAGGGCACTAGAAACACATTGCTAATATCAATCCCGATAATCGTGGTGCCCGGCCCGGGGCCTATCAGTCCGCGAGTGACTCCTTTCAGCAATAGATCCGTCCAAGAGTCACCTGAAATCTCTGTAGCAAAAAACAGCCAGAGAGGGGAGAAGAAGAAGAAGCCTCCGGCCATAAAGATCAGGACCTCCCTGAAGAGATCTCTTCTTGCGAAGCGTATCATAAGGAGGAGACTAATCGGAAAAATGATGCTTATGAGGAACCACACTACATAGGTATCCCAGAGAGCATCCACAGTGAGTGCGTCAGCACCGATGCCAGCGATTTTGATAACGGCGGCTCCCAAGAAAATGATGCCCGGAATAATCGCACCAAAGATGATTCCATGCGCATACCTCATGCTTCGATCTCACCTTGACATTAATGCTCTAGAGTTGATTTGACGACTGTGTCTTTTAGATGTTTTGAGAAACCCATTATCAGGCTCTCTTAGAAGCGAAACTCGAACCACTGTATTTCAACGGTCTTCAAAAGAGATTATTGCGGAGGAATCAGTGGGATGCTATCATTGTCCTAGGGGCCGAGCGAGTGATGCTGAAGCATCTCGCTGTATATTCATCGACCCAATTGCTGAAAATGCGCAAATCCATCAAAACAGGCAAAAGGCGCCCAAGAAGTGACTTTTCTGTAAAGCCTTATATACGACTTAGGGGCCATCTAGGGCACTCTACGGAGGTAACACAGAAGATGAGTTTTGTCGTTAAGAAAGCAATTCAAGACTTTGCTAAGAAAAAGAACCTTCAAGTGAGCGGTGATTTCTACGGGGCTCTCGATAAGAAAATCGGTGAGATCCTTGGTGCCGCCGCTGTCAGAACAAATGAAAACAAGCGTAAGACGCTCAAGCCCTACGACTTGTAGAGGGAAGCACTCTGATGCCGGGAGTGAGAGCAGTTGTGCTCTCACAGCCCTCTCTTTTTCATATCATTATTCTTATCAAGAAGTCATAGTACAATCAGTTGATTGCAAAACTGGAGTAATGCTGATTGCCGAGAGTGTGTCTGACTAACGATGATGGACCCCGCAGTGAGGGACTACTAAAACTCGCTGAAGTACTGAGTAGAGAGGTCGAACTCTTTGTCATGGTTCCGGATGTCCAGAAGAGTGCTTCTGGAAAGGCCCTCACATTGACAAGGCCGATTCGAATCACCGAGCAGCATACCATAAATGGATACAGTTTTGTGACTCACGATGGAATGCCCGCAGACTCCATCATACTTGCAGCGTCATTCTACAAAGACATAGGTCTGCTTGTATCAGGAATAAACACAGGCGCGAATGTCGGGTATCAGAGTATGCTAACAAGTGGAACGGTGGGAGCCGCCTTCGAGGCTGCACTGCGCGGAATACCAGCCATTGCAGTATCACGCCAAGCAATACCCGAAGAGTGGTTTGACTCAACAGGGACAACGCAGGACTGCAGCAAGATCTGCGAAATCACGCGAGACCTTGTGATGAGAGTATTGGACAGAGGAATGCCCCAAGGTGTTGATCTTCTGAATCTGAACTTTCCCGGCGAATTGTCAGAAAAGAGCAAGGTAGTAATCACAAAACCGACAAAGGTTCGGATGCATAACGAAGTGGAACGCAGGCTTGATCCAAATGGCCGGCCGTACTATTGGTATCTAGGCATTGAACAGGAGGCGCCTAGAGGAACTGATGCCTACGAAGTTTCGGTCAACAACAATATCGCACTTTCGCCGGTGAAAATTGAGTTCATCCATGATGAGGAGATTGACCGATTAAAGAGATTCATGAAGGAGTAACTTTCTTGAGCGCCGTCCATAGCGCATCGCTCTTGGGTCGAGGCATATCAACTAATGAACCACTAATCAGAATCTTGCGATGATCTGGGTCGCTCACTATTGTTCCTATGCGTGTCGCTGCTATTCCTTCCGATTCAAGCGCACGTATTACTTCATTCGCATTCTCAGCAGCACAGCTCACAATCATGGAACCACTACTTATCAACTCAAGGGGATTGATCTCGAGAGTTTCGCAGATTCGTTTTGTCGGACTGCCGATGGGAATGTCATCGCTTCTAATCTCGAAACCAACATGGCTGGCATCACACAGTTCATAAATTCCGCCTGCGAGACCCCCCTCAGTGGGATCGTGCATTGCATGAACATGCCCAGTCGCAAAAGCGACAACGCCATCTTTGACTACACTGATTTGCTCTCTGAGTTTGCGACCTTTTCTTATGACGTCAACGCTGATGCTCTTAGAGAGTGTTGCATATCCATCAGTTGCAAGAATAGCAGTACCTTCAATGGCCACAGTCTTGGTCAGGAGTATTGCATCCCCAGTTCGCGCACCACTAGCTGTGACATAATTATCCTTCTCAGTGGCACCCATCATGAAACCAACGATGATGGGCTGGTCTATTCGCTCTGTTACTTCTGAGTGACCGCCTACGACGGCAATACCTAGCTCCCTCGAGGCTTCATCTATTTGCTTCATTATTTTCGCTAACTCCAGCGGTTTGTAGCCGCTGGGTAGCATGATTGAAACCAACAACCATCTCGGAGCCACGCCAAAGGTGGCGATATCATTCGCGTTGACATGAACCACCAGCCATCCAATATCCTCTACTGACCCAGTGATAGGATCAGTTGACACGACAATCACCTTGTCCCCAATCTGAATGAGAGATGCATCCTCTCCAAGACGCGGCCCGAGTAGAACACTGGGGTCCAGAACACCGAGGTGAGAGAACACTATCTTCTTGAGAATATCTGGTGGAACTTTACCCGGAAGCATTCATTGAACTCCTCTGTTTTGAAGGGTGCGCACGACTTGTGTCTGGTGCATGAAAAGCAAATTCACAGAAACCCGTACGGGGCTCTCCTCGCTCACTATGACAGAAGACATCTATCAGCCATGCGCATATGTCAAGAACACTGCCCCCGTTAATAATCTAATCGCGAGTGCAAAACCGTGCAATCATTTTGGAAGATATGCTTCAATCTCTCTCAGGTCTTCCTCACGAAGTCGTGTTCTAGTTCTACCAGTATGCAAGAGAGTCCGAAGTATCGATTTCTCCTTCATGAGCTCTCGTGAAAGGTGTGCTCGACCGCCACCGGCCCTAGCTACGAGATAGGCACCGAAAGACCTCCTAAACTCGTCCACTGCAAGAACTGCTTCGATTGGATCATCAAGACCGTCCTTCCTGGCTCTAAGCATTGCTGCTAGTTCGAGCGCTTCATGATAAGGACGCTTAAGGAATCTTGGCCATCTACTCTGCTCCGGGTCAACATTGATAGCGGCGAAGCGAATCTTCGCCTTGCGCATCATTCTAGAAGTCCTGATGAGATCTTGCACGGGTGTATACTGACTGTCACCGGGTCCGACGGACTGAGCTAGCGGGATATTTGGTGAGAAATCTGAGATAATCATGACAAAAGGCTCGATATCAGGATTCCTCATTCGCTCTCTCTGGATAGTTTCAAACGCCTTTCGGAGAGCGTCTGCAAGCGGTGTCAGACCAGATATCCTCAGTCGGCCCAGAGCTCTGTAGATCTTATTCCAATTGGTTGTAGGAGCCTGAACTTCCACGGCTCCGCTATCCTTGAAGGCTATGATTCCGGTCCGGTCCTTGGAACCACGTGTTTCGCCTTCAATGCGTTCGAGAAGCTGCCTGACTTCCTCCATGCTGCCCTTCATTGATAGGCTTACGTCGATGACAAGAATAATCGTTAGAGGGCACCTGCCAGCGAACATGTTCTCACGAAGGTCACCACGCGTGATTCGAATTGGCAAATGCTGTGCATCGCCGGTTCTAGCAATTGCTGCAAGTACTGTTGAAGTAACATGTATGCTCTCGATTTCTCGGTTAGGCATTCGGGAGCGGATAGGCCGTCCGTGTTTCACTGCACCTGAGGACTTCAAAGACCCCATTGCTCGTGAACCTACTCGTTTGTTGATCCAGTTCCCAGTTGTGACTCTAGAACGAATCATGGCTCTCATCCGGAGCTTTTCATTATCGAAGATCTCCTCTCCCGTGTCGATATCGGGCATTTTGACAAAGAAATCATCGTTCAGCCCAAAAGGAGACTCTCTAATGTCGGATTTTGGTCCTGTAATCAGACTCGGCTTTTCTGGAACATAGGGTCTTGTCGCAAGTCCCCACTCATCACCAGATTCAGGCAAGGCGCGACCTGGTTCCACTGTGTCGATTCCAGCTGTAGGTCCGCCCTTTCGCCGGGTCATGACTTCAAGCCATTTCCTAACGAGTCGCCAGATAAGAGGGATATAGACGATGGTGTCAATAATGATGACATGGAGAGGAGGAAACTCAAGAATCCAGGAACCAAACAGCCAATTCAACGGACTTACAAAAATCCAGAGAAAATAGCTGAAGACAACGACCATCATCACCGCACATATTGTGCCCTTGATGGGATTCCCCTCTGGATTTCTTATTTTTCCGGGAGTTTTTTTTTGCCCTCCTGTCTTTCGAATTGAGCAAAGCTTGATTGCCGGCCAAAGCGACCTCCGCTTCGCCGCTCTCCTTGCTCAGCGGGCTCTTCATCCTCCTTCGGAACTTCAGTGGGTGATTTCCTGCGGTCATTCTTCTTTGCAATTTCTACCGCTTTTGTTATTGCCCGATCAATATCGTCAGAAGAGGGAGGCTCCAAGAGACCACCTCTACGGGTTCTATGACTTAAGGCGAGTTGCGAAGCAAGCTTCATGTCTTCAAGAGTGACCTGTGCGCGGCCTTGAAATGCGGCATGTGTAATTGCTGTCTTGCTAATCACAATGTCCGGTCGAACACCATCGACTTCTAATGCATCACAGGCCATTGCTATGGCGCGTAGGTTCGTATCGTCTAGCTCTACGCTTTCCAGTGATTCTTTGGCACGAACGACCCTTTCTCGCATCTCTTGCTGAGCATCCGACCAGCGTGCACGAAATCCATCTGGGTCTCTCTCAAACTCAAGATTCCTTCTTACAAGCTCCATCCGTTCTTCGATTGAGTGATTCGAGCCAATTGCAACATGGAGAGCGAATCGATCTAATAGCTGCGGTCGGAGCTCGCCTTCTTCTGGGTTCATTGTGCCTATAAGGACAAAGTCCGAGGGATGCGAAATAGAGATTCCTTCGCGTTCAATCGTGTTGACCTTTGTCGCAGCGGCATCGAGGAAGTCATCAACGAGGTGATCTGGCAATAGGTTCACTTCATCAACATACAGAACATTTCGATGCGCATCGGCAAGTATCCCTGGTTTGAGTGCACGAATCCCCTCCTGAAGGACTTGCTCGATGTCTAATGCACCAATAAGGCGGTCCTCAGTGGTCGATAGAGGCAGATTCACAACCCGCATCTTCCGTCTGGTAGATTCAAGCGCTGCACCACCTGACACACGAGACTTGCATTCTTCGCAGAAGAAATCCGGAGTACTCGGATTGCAGCCAAAACGACAGTCTTTCACCACATCGACTTCAGGGAGCAGATCAGCAAGTGCTCGAACAACAGTCGTCTTCCCTGTACCTTTCGGACCTGAGATGAGCACGCCTCCGATAGAAGGATTCACACCGTTTAGAAGTAGGGCTAGCTTTAGCTTTTCTAGGCCGACGATGGCTGTGAAGGGCAACGTTATCCGCTTGAGCTCGCCCAGATACATCCCGTCCGAATACTCTCAGAGCAGAAGAACGCCTATACAACAAATAAGGGTGTTCATTCAATCAATCCTACATGCTTATGTACAACTGCACGGAATATCATGTAATCTAAGTTCAGGTGAACTCATTGATCTCTCATATATCGCACCTTAAATGTCCGCAATGTAGAAGAGAGCACTCTGCTGACCACCTCAGCACATATTGCGTCTGTGGATCACCCCTGTTTGCAGTATATGACACGGGCAGCGTCCAAGAGGAGATTGATTCCGGAGAGTTCCCTTCAGACCTTAACTCGATGTGGAGATATTCACAACTTCTGCCTGTGAAGTCCCCATCTTACGTCATTAGTCTTGGTGAAGGATGGACACCACTTCTGCTATCAAGACAGCTGGGAAAGCACTTGGGTCTCAGGATGCTGAGAATCAAGGATGAAGCCCAAAATCCAACAGGGAGTTTCAAGGATAGGGGACTCAGCGCAGCTATATCCAAGAGCCTTGAACTCGGAGCGAAGAGCTTCGCCCTGCCTTCAGCTGGCAATGCCGCTGTGTCTGCGAGCGCATATAGCGCGGCTGCTGGAGTGTCAGCGCACATCTTCATGCCGGATGATACTCCTGAACCTTTCTTTACACAGTGCGAGCTGTTCGGTGCCGAAACAGTTCGAGTGCGCGGTACAATATCAGACGCAGGACAAGAAATGAGGAAAAGAAACGGTGATTGGACAGACCTTTCAACAACAAAGGAGCCCTACAGAGTAGAAGGAAAAAAGACTCTTGGTTTTGAAATCTCTGAGCAGATGGGTTGGTCGGTCCCCGATGCAATAGTCTGTCCTACTGGTGGTGGAACAGCAATCATCGGCATTTGGAAAGCATTTGAGGAGCTTGAAACTCTGGGCCTTGTAGGAAGTGAACGTCCAAGAATATATGCTGCCCAGAGTGGTGGATGTGCTCCCGTTGTGCGAGCGATAGAGAAGGGAACAGACAATCTGGAGCCCTGGGTGAACGGAAAGACCATGGCACTCGGTCTTCGTGTGCCCAGTCCTTTCGCTGGAAGGCAGATTCTCAACGCCATAAGAAACTCAGGCGGCGGAGCTGTAGCAGTAGCGGAACATGACATCGAACCAATCCGACGCATGGTTGCGAGGTTGGAGGGATTGGATATCTGTCCTGAGAGTGCAGTCGGGATTGCAGGCCTGAGGAATCTCATCGATGCAGGTACGATTGATTTTGACGAAGATGTCATTCTTCTCAATACTGGGAGCGGAGCCCGATATACGAATCTCAAATGAGAGCGCTATGAATAATCGCCATCATTAAAAACCCGTGTGAATCTGTGGAGAGAAAGTCCTCAACGAAGATTCATGGGGGAACCATCAATCATCGAGTCTGCAGACAACGATCAGCCTCACCTGCATGGAGTCAGAGATTCGCTCGTTGCAGGAAAGAAAGAATTTGCTGTGGTTATTGGTCTACTGGTTGTCTACTTCTACTTGAGACTGGCAGGGATTGAACCGGTATTGGTTCTCTCTCTTGGATTTCTTGTTGGGATTTGGCTGGCGTTCAGACCCTCAGAATGGGCTGTTGAGGGCATTGAGAGTGCCGCAGGATATCTGGGTTACACTGCCTATATGGCAGGAATACTTTCAAGCCTCGCAAGCAACATGCCTGAGGCAGTCATTAGCGGAATAGCTGCGTATACAGGTTGGACGAACAATCAACCCGATTTGCAGGATATTGCTGTCTTGTCTGTTCTAATTGCAGCAGGATTCAACATGCTGCTCCTAGGAGTGACAATAATCATATCCACTCGAAAATCAGGGCCCTTGAAAGTGCCAGAGGAGGCAATCAGGAAAGACTCTGTGCTAATCAGGTGGACTATCGTTGCTCTAATCAGCATGTTCGCCTTGGGAATCCTGGACATGGTCGGTCCAGACTCTCCTCTGAATCCAAAATTCCCAGCGGTCGCTTCGTTTACGTTATTCCTATCATACATCATTTACACGGGAGCATTAGCTAAGGGTGGTGTGACTGATACCACTGGGAAGGCACAGCCTTCTCATAGGAAGAGGAGTGCTCTAGTCTTGGCACTGATGGGATTCATAGGCATATTCCTTGCTGGCGAGATTCTGACAGATTCTGTCGAGTTGTTTCTTGATCGCTTCAGCGAGTCCGTTTCAGCTCTAGGAATCAATCACGTGGCAATTGCTGCCCTCATATTAGGCGCTGCTGGAGCATTGCCAGAACATGGGATTGCATTAATTGCAGCGGCGAAAGGGAAAGTAGGTCTGGCAATTGGAAACCTCATTGGAGGTGTTCTTCAGATTGTCTTGCTGGTCATGGGCGGAATTGGGATGTTTGTCCTCATCCCCTTGGACAGGTATGTGCTCTTTCAAATCATTGTCATAGCAGGAAGTCTGTGGTTTCTAAAACGGGCGATTACCGACGACCAAAAGCTGGACCTATTTGAGGGTGCAATGATCATACTGCTTCAGGTCTATGTGTTCATTCTTCTCATCGCTGGTACCCCGATATGATATGGGGGAGGATTGCTCGAAGATCGCTCTCTTTCACAGCGACCGTTGCTGCATTTGCTACCTCCTGATCTGCGGGATTGAAGGCGATTGAGAAGCCGACCACAGCAAAGACGCTCATGTCATTCCTACCATCACCAACAAAGGCGGTCTGTTCGCGCTCGACACCAAAGTGGTCAAGAACCTTCTGAATATGACTTGCTTTCTCAGCCCATCCGATAACGTTCTCAACAGTACCTGTCAGGTAACCATTCTTATGGACAAGTCTGTTCGTCAGGACGAATTCAATTCCTACCCTGCGCGCGATGTCCTCGGCCATTATGTCGAGTCCGCCAGAAAGAATTGCTGTGTGGATGTCATGATCTTGTAGGGTCTGGATGGTTTCTTTGGCGCCCTCAACAAGCCGCGTGTCTTGTACGACTTTCAACACACGGCTGACTGCTTGTCCTTTCCAGAGAGCTACATCATAGTCAGCCCATTGTTGATAACTGATTTCTCCAGCGAAATACTGGTCGAAGTAGACTCGACCCTCCTTGGTTGTACCGAAAAGCTCGTGAAGTCTCCACCATACGCTACTGTGCTGGGTGAGCGTCCCATCGACATCAAACACTACGAGTTCTATTCTCAACGTCACATGCACCTGTAGAATAAGTTCAGACTCTGTGGACTCGACTATCCCTCAGCTTCTCGCTCTCTTTCTTCACGAGCTTCTTTCTCCAAGTCTGCAAGGAGGGCGTCAATCCGTTTCTCTCCTGCCTTTTCGGCAGTCGCCTCCTTGGGCCTCTTTCCTCCTTCAACCTCGAGTGGTGGAAGAACTCCCTCTTTCTGAAGAAGAACCTCTGCTTCCATAGCATCCAGTTCGCGGTCAACTCGCTCCTCCATTTCAACAGTGGACTCAGCCCCGCTAAGATCCTCCGAGAGCAGTTCACCCGCTATGGAAATGTGTTCGAAAGATTCAGAGAGCCTATCGAGCTGTGCCTGGATTTCCTCGGGTTTCAAGAGAGTCCGTGCCTCTGTCAAGGCATCATTGGCAATACTGAATGCCCTAAGAACCTCTGATTGAGTCTTTGCTTCCTCGAGGTTGAGAAGCGCTGTTTCCAGTGTTAGATACTGCTGTTGATATCGGGCTTTCCTATTCTCTAGGTCCACGACAATACTGAGATGAGACCGAGCAATGGACCGGTTGCCTCTGGACATAGCCTCCTTTGCAGACTGTTGTTCTTCAGCCATTCTGGTCTCTAGTCTTCTGACTCTGAGGGTCAATGCATTCATTGTACCCTTCATCTCTAGGATTCCACGTTCTGTGTCGACTTTCTTTCTACCGCTCAAGAAACCCATGAGAACCACCATGTTGTGCCTTACGTCTTTATTTCATGCCTTGAACCATTTAAGGTATTGTCTAACTCACACATTCCATCACAAGAATGTTGGGTCTGTCAAAATTCATGTTAGCACCGTCGCATTGTATGTGATGGCATTCCTACCGCTTAAGTGAAATAGACAAAGAAGACTAGTGTGCGCGATGAGATACTATGACCTTGCTCAAGACCATCAAAGCCGCCACCCATTCAGCAAAGAGGAATACCCTCGAGAATGTGGATTGTGCCAATGAGTACACAGGTACAATCAATCCCTACGGTGACCGGACACTTGTCTCGGACTTGAGGGCAGAAGATGAGATAATTTCAGTTCTTCAAAGCTCGAACGTGGAATTTGCCATTCTGACTGAAGAGAAGGGATTTCTAAAGCCCGCCAGACAACCGGAGTATCTTGCCATTGTCGATCCTATTGACGGTTCGGCAAACCTGAGGAGAGGCATTCCTCTTGCGTCTATTGGAATATCGATTGTGCCTTTCGACTCCAGAATGACCTCAGATGATGCAGAAATCAGTGTCATAGAATCAGTGTTTTCAAATGAAACCTATGTCGCGATAAAGAACGAAGGGGTTACTCGAAATGGAACGAAACTAACCACAGCGGCTCCGGTCAATCTGGCAGATGCTGTCATATCCTATGACACCAAGAGAGCATGGGAATCTGATTTTCTTGAGAGCTCCGTGAGAATAATGAGCGCAGTGCATGATATACGAAGAACCGGAAGCAATCTACTTGACCTCTGTTGGACAGCAGCGGGCCTACTTGATGGAATGGTCGATATGAGGAACAGACTGCCAGTCATCCACATCTGCGGAACACATATGGTATTCGAAGCAGGAGGATTCGTACTTGACCAAAGAGGAGAGAGATTCTGCTGCCCTCTGGAACAAGGTGTCATGATGAATTTCGTTGCTGCTTCGAACGAAGAGCTCGCTCGCCTGATTCTAGACACACTCAAGGGTCTTCGAGAACGCCCTTAGTTCTCAAACGTATGCAAAGTCTTTTTAGAACTAGTAAGGCGCCCCATAGTGATTGTCATGGCCAAATCACCTGTACCTCCAGAAGTCGTAGAGAATATGAAAGGAATAAAGCACAAGATTGTCATTTTGTCCGGAAAAGGAGGAGTCGGAAAGACAACAGTCGCTGCTAACCTTGCAGTTTCATTCGCACACGAAGGTAAGGCAGCAGGAGTCCTCGATGTCGACATCTATGGGCCAAATATACCGAAACTGCTCGGCCTAGAAGGCAAACATCCAACTGCAGAGGGCAATTTCATTAATCCCATCCTTGGACCACTTGGTGTCAAGGTCATGAGTATGGCTTTCCTCCTCAGAAACGATGATGATGCAGTTGCGTGGCGAGGGCCTATGGTCGCAAAGGCAATCAGTCAGTTCCTCTCCAATGTTAATTGGGGATCGCTTGATGTTCTTGTTGTAGACCTTCCGCCAGGAACTGGAGATGAGATATTGAGCATCCTGCAATCAATCCCAGATATCGATGGTGTGGTCATTGTGGTGACGCCTCAAGAAGTAGCAGTGCTCGATGCTAGGAGAGCGATTCAGCTTGTTGAGAAGATGGGCATACGTATCCTCGGTATTGTGGAGAACATGGCAGAATTCGTTTGCCCGAAGTGCGGCGAGTCCTACAAGATCTTTGGAGAAGGAGCAGCCAGAAAAGCCGCAAAGGAATATGGAATTGAACATCTCGGTACTCTTCCTTTAGACCCTAGAGTGATTACTCTGAGTGACAATGGCACCCCATTTGTTCTGGCAGATCCAGATTCAAAAGCGTCTAGGGCATTTGCAGTACTCGTGAAAAAGCTCGCAACAAAAACGAAACTCATGTAGCATGATGATGTGAGGAACGAATAAGCTAATCGTCTCTCGCGTTCCCTTCGTCGTTTTTCACTGATTCATCTAGAGCGTCCTCTATTCCTTCAAGATCAAGTTCTGCCTCATGTTCATCTTCCTCTTGATCTTCAGCTGCTATCTCTTCCTCCTCCTCCACATCTTCAGCCTTAGTAATCTCAGGCTCTTCTTCAGAAACTTCGGGCACTTCCTCGACGATTTCTTCTTCTGCAGCAGATATGACGCCCGCCTTCATTCTTGAGATGTATAAGTAACCAAGAGAAAAGCTGATCAGTCCAAGCAGGAGTGTCACCCAGAGAGCTCCATCATAGCCGAACCATTCCACTAGATTGAGTGTCAATTCAGTTCTTGGAGTACCTAGAAACACATGCTGGAACCATCCTGGTATCGTGAATGCTAGGGGTATGCAGATTATCACAAGCAGGATGACCGATATTATGATCTCAGCAGCGTATTTCAGTATCCGTCGAAAAGTACTGTCAATTGCACTCTTTGCTGTGGACATGCTTGCTCGCCTTCGCATGGCTCCAGAGTCTACTCCTTTAAAACTTGCTGGCTTAACAAGCAATGTACCAGGCTATTATGAGCCAAACAGAGAGCGATATCATGAAGAAGTGTTCTTCAAAAACGATGAGAGGAGGGAGGAGGGGGTCCGAGAAAGAGACGATGTACGTCATTCGGGTCGGAAATTTGGGAGGGAGAGAGAGGAGATTGAACAGACTCATGAAGGTCGCGTTGGACCCCCTATCCAGGATATATTACAGTATATTATCATATAAGTATTCCTGTAATGAACCAGCCGAGGCAATGCCTTGCAGCGATCGTGTAGTTTGGTATTCGTTGACAGCTGACAACAAGGATTTCGGGCTGCCAGTGGTGATTTCCATTACGTTCCTCAACTCGATTCATCAAGGAAATCAAGTCTGAGAAAAGAGAGAGGGGGGGCCGAAGAGAACATGGAAGGAGGAGAGAAACTGTTTTTGAGAGAGAATGGCCCCGGGCCCCTAGACTCTACTAGTCTGGAATACATTTAAGCAAATGTCGCATAGTGGATGTCTTTACTAGCTTTCTGTGCTATCATCAGCTGCATCCTGAGCTCGTGGGGGCGCCTCTCAATAGAGTAGCCACACAGACCTCTTTCTCACTCATTCTGAGCATCTCTGGGAACATTGAGTTGCATTCCGCATTGAAATTAGAACAACCCGGATGATCATTCATAACAAAGGGACTCGTCCTAGGCAGATGGAATCATATCCATGAGAATAGGGGCATAGCCATGAGAGAATACTTCAACAACAAAGGGATCATTCGCCTCGGCCACCTTCGTCCATGAGCCATCATCTCGGCGATAGTATGCATAATGTGCGTTACTGTGTCGTATCTCGATGATGGATTTTGCAGGAAGCCGATTGAGATCCACAGTCTGAAGTCGCTGCGGGCTGAATGGTTCTTTCTCTTCAGGTTGAGAGAGAAAGACAGTGAAGATACCATTTGCATCAGGCAGTAGTAGCGCAACGTGAGGTCTATCGAGTGAGTTCCAGTGACGAGGGACAGGCGGATATCTGCATGTAAACGCGCCTGAAGCTGAGCGTAGCACTAAGAATGTTCCCTCATCTATAGTCATTTGGTCTGTGACCTCTGGCGTGCGATCCGCATGTTCAAGTACGGTAATACTGCCTGTCACAGTAGTGATAGTAACGAAAGCGTATATAACCTTCAGTTCGACCACATGTGAAAAACAGACCCTGCAAAAAGGCTCTGAAACAAAGCTGCACGCCTAATTGGCGCGCGAGATGGAATCGATCATGAGTTGTTCTAGAATGCGAATACTCTTACTAGAAATCAAAATCGCTTCAAGTCACTAATCATACAGTGGACTTAACAAATGGCCAATTGACTGGAGCAGACTTCATCTTCTCGAAAGTACTTCATCGAGAATGCCGTCAAGTGACTCAAAGACGACAGAAGCACCAGCATCTTTGAGAACCCACGAGGGAGTTTCACCTGTCGCTACGCCCCAGAATTCAATTCCTGCTCTCTTCGCAGCTGTAGCATCTATAAGCGCGTCACCAACATATGCAGTTTCGTCGGGATGGACGCCCAAGACAGAGACTAGCTTCCATAGTCCATCGGGAAATGGCTTTGGTTGAGGCGATTCATGTCTCGTTTGTATGACGTCAAAGTAATCTGCAAGGGGGATGTGCTGCATTATCCTATCGACTGACGGTCTGCCATTATTAGTGTAAATCGCAGTACGAACACCCAGATTTCTGATCTTATGCACTATCTCTAAAGCTCCTTCGATGAGTGCCGCATTCACAGCGGCAAATCCTTCATGTCGACTGAGCATCTCGTCAACTTCAGACTCCATCTGCTCCCATTCCCTTTGCGATAAACCTAGAGAAAGGAAATACTCCTTCGCTTTGGCAGTAGAACTCGAGATTCCATCTGCGGGTTCGAGTGATTCTGCCGGAAATCCTCTTTCGAGAAAGTAGGTCTTAGTGTCTTGCCTCATTGCCTCCAACGGCAAGGATAGCTCAGTTATTGTACCATCCAAGTCAAAAATCAAAGCCTTCAACAACTTGGGCCACCCATTTGATTTCAAAAAAAATCGCTACTTAAGGATACCTTTCAGCAGGCAGCCTTCTTGACAGTCCAGATACGAATGAACGAATTTCATCACCTACGGTCTGCATTGATGTCTGATAGAAATGATTCTCTTTCTGTAATGAAATCGCCCTAGCACCTGTAATCATCCGGGCGAACAACTGCAAATCAGCATGAGGAACAAATGTGTCCGATTGACCATGGAAGAGAAGAGTTGGACAGTGTATTTCAGATAATGATGATGCATCATAACCGCCTTCAAGAAAAAGGTCAAATGAAGCGCTCAAGGACACCAAGAAAGCAACTGATTTAGACGAGGCTACATGTATTGCAGTCGAACCTCCAAAGGAATAGCCCGCTAATCCCAATGTCAAAGGTTCGTAGCTCTCGAGCAGCTCAATCGCCCCATAAGTATCGTCGGCAGCCCCAGCAATCCCAGCATATCCTCCGTCAACTCCTCTGAAATCAAACCGCAATGTCGTGTAGCCCAGTTCCAGAAAGATCTTGTCCAGGTTTCTGACTACTTGATTGTCCTTGTTTCCTCCATATAGAGGGTGAGGATGGAGCAGAACGACTGCCCTAGTAGGCTCTTCGCCGGGTCGTGATAGAACACAAGCGAGTGATGAACCAGCGACAGGAAGTCTGATGTTCTCTCGCTTCAACTCAGTGAGCATCCTTCGCGGGAACGAATAGGGCCTTGACACACGGTGCGTTCTCGTCAGAAGCTCGTACGACTTCCATCTCTACACCCTTGCCAATATTCTCTGCTACCGCGCCCACATAGGGAAGACAGGCGTGTGTACAGTATAGCTTCCCGTGCTTGAGGAATTCCTCATACTGTGGGCAATAGCTGTGGCTCACTTCTACCCGATTCTCTGAAACCCAATTTGGCACCATCTTAGAACCCATAATATTGGCAATTACGAGCCAAGCATCAAGAGAGTCTCTCAGTGTATCTCCAAAACCCAAGCGCGTCTTCATGGTCCTCGCATCTTCTTCGCCCAGTCTTCCAAAGATCTCCTCAGCTGCTTCAAGGCCAGCCGCTCCAAAGCGTTTCTCAAGAACTCCTGAGGTCTCGTTTATCAGCCGAACAATATTCGACCGCAGTTCTCCGACCTTGTTGCGAGCCGGGATAATGCCTTTTACTGCTGCTGTCTTCATGAAACCCATTTTGAATCCTCCAAGCTATTGAGAGCGCGACGAAGATGAATCCCGTACTTTAGTCTTCTGTTTATTGTGGTGAAAGGAGGTGTGTACTGATGCGATTACCTTTAAGGAAAGAGAGCCTATTGAGATTGCTATGAGGAAGCTACCAAAATCACTAGACTTGACAGACATGAGAAGTATGGTTTCTCATTTCGCGCAGCTGCTGACACTTACTGATATCGACCTAGAGAATATTGAGAGAGCCAGAGAATTCAACGAGCAGGGCATCGAGGGGCTCTGTTTCGTAGGCATGGGTGGCAGCGCGATAGTTGGTGATTATGTGAGAGAAGTTCTGTGTCACGAAGCACTCATACCGATTTGCACTGTAAGAGACTACATTCTCCCGAAGTATGTGACGAAGGACTGGGCAATTGTTGCAGTCAGTTATTCTGGTAATACTGAAGAAACACTCTCTGCTCTTAAACAGGCAAATGAGAGAGGCGCAAAGATACTCACTATTACCTCAGGGGGGCAGATGAAAAGTGAGTACAGCCACCATCCTCAACTCCTTATTCAGAAAGGATTGCAGCCAAGAGCTGCACTTCCACTTCTCTTTTCTGGAACATTGGAGATTTCACAGTCGCTTACCGGATTGAATCCCACCAATCTTGACGATATTGCCAAGGGTCTGACGACTGCGGCAGAGAAATGGGGAGACTGGATTCCCTCACCATCTGCGACAGCTGGCAAAATTCATGGCAGAATTCCCCTGTTCATTGGGGGTCGATACATGAAACCTGTTGCATATCGAGCAAAGTGTCAAGTCAATGAAAACTCAAAGATGATGGCTTTCAGTTCAGAGGTGCCTGAAGCGATGCACAATGAAATCGAGGGACTCCAGGGCAAACATCAAGGTTTCGTTCTCCCCGTTTTCCTGAGATACGAAGACGAACCACTTCAGGCGGGAAGGCAATTGGATGCTATCGTGGATCTCTGTATTGAGCTGGAACTAGATCCTATCAGTCTGAAAGCATCTGGCAGATCGATTGTCGAAAGGATGCTCACATTGACTCATTATCTCGACATGTTATCCGTCGAGCTCGCAGAAATGCAGAGAGTGGATGCTCTGAGCGTAGAAAGGATTAGCCTACTAAGGAAGAAGCTGTCCACGCGAAGCTAGTTGCTTCCACTAGGTCAAGGTAAACTCGGTGGTGTAGAATTCAAGAGAGCGCCAGGCGATTGTGTCACGTACATCAAAGACTATGAAGGAGTACCTCAGGGTAACATTCCATGCCCAAGTGGAGGAAAGATATGCATCCAAGACTGTCTGTCGGTCATCAGTCACACTCTGACTCATTGTGACATTACTATCATAGTCCGAATGGAGATATTGGTCGACAAGAGTGGGACTGTGCGAAAAGGAAGTGTATGATAGAAGGTCATTATTCAGCCATAATGTTGCACCAAGGAAAGTCACCCTTACATTCCCTACAGCCTGTACATCTATTCTCATATTGAAAGCAAGAGAGATTAGAGGGTTCACCGAAGAATTACCAGGGTCAACGTTGCTCACGTGAATTTCTGCCAGACTAACCTCCAGTCGCTCAGCTAAGACGTAGGTACCTCCATAATATGAGGCATTCGTCACTATGAATCCAGAGCTGATAATCGCAACTGCTATGGTAAGAACAATAATGATGTTCTGGAATCGTCCGCTGGCAATCATGCTACTTCAAGCCTCTGTTTCTCGCGTGGCACATATTTGGCTTCCGCTTCAAGCAGCTATCAAATGAGGAGAGCGTAGCTCACAATGTGGGCAATCCATGGGAAGAGGGAGAGGATTGCTGGAAGTGGAATCCCCGGGAGAATCTTGTCCTCCTCGGCCAGAACTGCTGCATTGATTGCGATGCCTACGAGAGCCAGCACGACTGACATAGCCCAGACATAGATTGGAAAGAAGATGAAAGAGTGAGCCGCGATAAGTGAGAAGGCAATGAAATCGCCAGCTCCGACAGCGACCCTCTTGGTCTGTATTCTTGTGTAGTCAAAAGGATCATCTCCCGGTGTATCTGTCAATGCTGCAGCGTGGGCTGCAGGAGAATGGCGAGTAAGAAGGAAGTCTTCCAAGACAACCGCAACAACCAAGACAAACATGCTTGGCGTTATCGACATTACTCCTAGAAATGTCCCAAAGACACTCGCGTAGAACGCTACGAAGACGTTCCTCATCACTGGTGGAACGGAATCTATCATAATGAATACGAATGACATGAGCAAAACACCAAGAGAGGCAAAGGAGAGGATACTCGGAATTATGGAGGTTGATGTTCCTCTGAAGAGGACGAATAGCAGCGATTGCCCCAAGAGAAAAAATGCAGCAGTCAAGATTGGTGAAACTACAAGAGCTACAAATGCTCTCCTTGCACCAGGTCCCTGTCGCTCAATAGCATAGAATAATGAAAAGACAATCAATGTTCCAAGGCCAACAGATACTCCAGTCTGAATCACAAGTTCATCTATTGTAACTGGTCGCGTGTTGATGAGCAGTATGTCCCCTATTGTGGCAGCGTCGAGAACAAGAATCGCCAAGACTGAGCCAATCGCCAAAGGAAGTGCTGAAACAACTAGTATCGTCAGCCGTGATCGGTTGATATTCATCACTCTCATTCCTCATGGGTCCTGTGCTCTTACCATTAAAGAGGCTCTCTTCAACGCAATGAATGAATCCATTCATTCTATTAGGATACCTGAGAGGTGAACAAAAAGAAAAGGGGAAGGGGACAGCTGTCCCCTTATGCTAGACTAACCTACTTCTGCCTGAACAGAACAAAGCCACCAACGAGAATCACAACTGCGGCTCCTACAGCTCCAGCTACAAGGGCCAATGTCCAATCTGGACCAGGTGTTGTAGTTGGGAGTGTGGTCGTAGTCGTTGGGCGGCTAGGGGCGTAGTAGAAGGTTGGGTTATATGAGACCTCATAGAACTCACCGGCCTCCATGCTGGTGAGGTGGAAGGGTCCACAGTTCACGTTGGGCTGGGCTGGGTCAAATCCCGGGTTCCAGATGTTCCATCCTGCATAACCTATTCCAGCACCCTCTTTGAAGATATGCTTGGGTATGATCGAGTTATAGGCGAAGTTCTGGAAGTGCCAGTATGACACGGTGCTGAACTCAACGATGACTCTGTATGGGGTCGGTGCATAGGCTGCAACCAGGTCACCCATGGTTGCTCCAGCCGGGTTCCCATAGAGGTAGCTTTCAAAGTAATAGGTGTTCGTGAATGCTACGTCATCAGCGGTCAATTTCACGCCATCACTCCAGGTTGCATTCTGGACTATGTCGATAGTGAACCGAGTATGACCACTGGGAACGTCAGGATTGTCAGCATGTGTCTCTGTGATACAACTCTCAGCCAGATCTCCGAATGGCTTGAGGTCGGGACCACGCATGTAGAGCTGTGGCCACTGGTTCTCCAGGACGGCTGCTGCGTAGGCAGAGTTTGTGACGAATATGTTGAAGCTGTCAGGTTCCTGAGAGAGGGCGACTGTAAGTGTACCACCAAAAGTGCCACCAATGTTGTGGATCTTTCTCATGGTCCAGGGACCTACGATGTATCTGGCAGCGTCAGCGACAAACCCAGTGAACTTGTCAGTCCTGTAGGCCATGTTATAGGTGTTAACATAGCAGACAAGTCTTGGAACCTGCTCATGGAGAATCTTCTGCATCCAAGCTGAAGCATTGGCAATTGCATCTGTGGTCGTGCTGTAGAGAAGCTGAGGTATCATTGAGTCGAAGGTTGCGTTCCTGAAATTGCATGGATTCTGGTAGTTAACATCAGCCCAGTCTGACCGGTACGTACGTGCGAGCCAGTCGACACTGTCGGACAAGTAGTTGAGAGCGTAGAAGACCATGTCATAATCGCCATGCTGGTCCAGTCTTGAGATGTACTCGTTGAAGCTCGCAGGTCCTGGAATAGCCGGGATGCCGAGTGCGAGTAGGGCATCAACGCCGATCTGCGCGGTACCACGTGGAATAGCATCAACTGAGGAGTACTCAATCTTGATAGGATCTATTGGTTGACCCTTGTATGTCCTCACGCTACTTGAGGCTGCTGGGTCCAGATATGGGAATTTTCCAGATGCGTTGAGCAGTGCGTTACCCTCCGTCACCATAGCAGTGTAGTAGTGGGGTAACAGCTGATCCTCAATACAGTAAGGATTGTCAAAAGGTACCAAGGAATCATGTTCTTGGTTCCAACCATTCATTACCTCATCAGTGACTCTGGTCTTGTCAAACGCGAAGGCAAAGGCTCTTCTCAGCACACTCTCGTTCAACGGAGCATCACGACAGTTGATCGTGATATGACCATAACCTAGTCGCCGGGCACTGTATATATCGATGTTTGGACTTCCAGCAAGGGTAGTATAGTACGATGGGTCGAAGTAACTGTTGTCCATGTCAATCGTCCCGGCCTGCATCGCCAGAACCCTTGCATCTTGGGTAGTAATCACCTGGTATACAATTTTGTCTATATACGGGCCAATCTTCAAACTCTCTGTAGTAGGATCCACTGCCTGTACATAAGCAGGGGATGCTACCATGAGAAGAAAAGCTGCCGCAAAGGTGATAGCCACCAACCTTGTATTACGTTTTGAAAGCATATTTTCTCTCTATCTCCTTTCCGTTCCGAGTCGAATTCGGATGGATGGCTTTTGCCAGCGGTCAATAAAAGCATTGCGTATCCTGTAAGCGCTGCGTCTATCTGAACATGGTGGAAATATAGTTAGATGTCGGTCGAATAAAAAAGTAGAACAACGAAATGATTGTAGTCGATGTTCTGCTAAATGTACTCTGAATATCAGCAAAAGCAAGGGAGGGATCGGTCAGAGCACGACCCCGCCCAGTTCATCGACTACCCGTACTTGATTCGAGGATCTAGTACTCCGTAGAGTAAATCTGCGACGAAGTTTGCCAATATTGCGGTGATTGCAATGATCATGAAGATTGTCTGGATGACAGGGTAGTCCATAAGCAATAGGCTGTCGAATATGAAACGCCCTAGACCCCGCCACGTAAACACTGTTTCTGTGAGTGTCGCTCCATTAATGAGAAAACCAAAGTTCATCGCAATGATAGTGACCATAGGAAGCATGGCATTCTTTAGACCATGCTTGTAGAGCACTTGACTCTCGTCTAGACCCTTTGCACGCGCCGTCAAGATATAGTCCTCTGTCATTACATCTATCAGGTTGTTCCGCATAAAGAGGAAGTATCCCCCATATCCACCTATCCCAAGAGTGATCATTGGTAGGAAGAGATGGTGAAGCACGTCGCCCGCGACCATGAGGGCGCCCAGCGGGTTGTTTCTGGCGGCCTCCCAGACCTCATAGCTGATAGTGCCATACTGCGGAAACCCGATACGAACTCCCCACACGGCTTGTGTCCACTCTGGAAGCATGAAACCGAAGAACAGCAAGAGCACCATCCCCAACCAGAAAACGGGCAAGGCATAAATGAAGAGAGCTACAGTGACTGCACTGACATCCTTTCGTGATCCAGGGTCAGCAGCCACCTTCACACCAGTCCAGATTCCCAGGAGTATCGAAACCATTGAGGATGTGCCCATCAATAACAAGGTGTTAGGCAGACGTTCCACAATCGAATCCATCACGGGTCGTTGGGTCAAGAAAGAAACTCCGAAATTGCCCGAGAACATGCTGACAACGTATCTCCAGAACATGTAGATCCAATCGAAAATATCAGGATCAGGTACAAGGCCAAAGTTCTGGAACATCTGCTCTAGGAGCTCCTGTGTCAGGTTCTGGCGAAGCTCGTCGCTGAGCATCAGGCTGATTGGATTGGCCCCGAACATGAATGTCGGGAATCTGAAGAGGAAGAAGTTGAAACAAACGACAGCTACTACGAGTAGAAACATGTAGATTGATCGTCGAATGACATATTCTCGAAGTCCCATTATCAAAGTCACTCCAGTTTTCGAGCTACATAGAGATACTAAGTACCGATACAAGTAAAATGTCAAACAACTACCTAATAAGCGTAGTGCTCTCGGCTGACGTAAGTGACGATTGACAAAAGGGCGGATAGAGATAGGAAAGCGAACTGCTTCCTATCTCGACACCTACTCCTACCTTTCCCTCAGTCGTGGATTGAGCACTTGGTCTAATGTATGCCCCACGAATGTGAAAGCAAGCGAGAGCAAAGTAATCATGAGACCAGGGAAGAGAACCACCCACCATGCACCACCACTAAAGGCTCCACCGGCAACAGCATCAGCAAGCATTCTGCCCCAGCTTGGGTCTTCGGGATTGGTCAGGCCAAGGAATGATAGTCCTGCTTCTGAAAGAATTGCACCGACGACACCTAGAGTGATATTGGCAAATAGGATTGGTGTCACGTTGGGCAAAATATGCCTGAACATGATGTAGGTGTCGGAGGCACCAATCGCTCGGGCTGACTCGACATAGGCCTTATTCTTCTCGGCCAAGACCTGAGACCGTATGAGCCGCGACGTTCCGGTCCATCCCAATATTGCGATGACGATGATGATGTTTTCTATCCTTGCTCCCAGAAACGCCGCCAGCACCATCATCAGAGGCAAACCTGGAATAACTAGCAGGAAGTCGACGACTCTCATCAACACTTCGTCAACCTTGCCACCGAAATAGCCAGCAACCATTCCAACAATGACACCGACTAGGGTCGAGAGGCCAGTGGCAAGAACACCAATAGTGAGGGAGATTCTGCTACCATATATCAACTGCGAATAGGCATCGGCCCCCCAGTTCGTGGTGCCCATGACTCCAAAGTACTCCCCGTAGGCAACCATCTGCAGTTTGGTGACCTTGACCGTTACCGAGCCATTGTAGTACTGCCAAGGATAGGTGTAATTACCAGAGCTGTAGAAACTACTGTCGAACCAACGATAAGGCGCAAGACCGACTACAAGTCGGACAACATCTGTAGGATCTTCCTGTGTACCATTCGTCATAGCCATGCCATCAAAGACAGACTCGATACTGACAGGGTTCATACTGATGCGTCGCATTTGCAGCTCTTCGACATACGCAGCATCTCGGGATTCATACACTCTTGTCCATTCGCCCGAGGAGTCAATAAGCCAGACATAGACTCTCAACATCAGACTATTTCCTTCCTGAGCACCTGGAACAAAATCACCAGTTAGACTCGTGCTATAGAAGATAGACATGTTCACATCACTTGGTGGGCTATTATAGAGCCAAGTGAAATCCTGCTCAAAGTAAACGAAATCACTATAGTCAGCTCGAATTCCGTCTGGATCAATGCCAAAGTCAAGCTGAGTCCCAGCTGTATGCGTCCATGTCAAGTTCACATAACTGTCACTGACACTCTCGCCTCGGGGAACATGCAGTCCGCTGAATTCAGAACTGGTTCCATTTGCCTGGATAATTGGCGTTTCATCGAGATCCGCATCTGGCAAGACTTCGCCCGTTATCACACCATTTGGATCAAAGACTGACAGCCATGATGGCATGAGATAGGCAGGAGCGACCTTCGCGGTTGGCGATGGACTATGAGTGATAATCCCATCAGCAAATACAGCCATGCCCAGGAAGATTATGATTAGAGCCAGGCCGACTAATCCAATCTTATGTTTGCGATACTCTCTCCAGAAACCAGTGATACTAACGTACCAATTACGATCTTTCCAACCCTTATGGGACCCGGACAAATGTCATCCTCCATTGGTAGGACGAATCGCATTCAAGTGAGCGAATCTGTACTCGTTCAATGAATCCGAGAAGTCCTCTTGTCTCGTATAGGTGATGACGACCCTGAAAGATTGCCTAAAAAAGGAATTGGTTCGGGTACCCGATTAATTCCCTTGAAAGCCATTGCCGTTTACATCGCAGCTCGCTGGGACTACTCTTCACCAAAGGTTTCTTCAAAAGGATCTTCGGCTGGAGGTATGTCCGCAGCAGCAGAAGTAACACGACCTTCCTCTTGACGGCCTTTGATTAGCTGTTGCGTCCTTCGATATGAGGCCCAAAGATCTGCATATACTGCCCCTACTAGGAATATGGTCAGGGCTCCTGTGAGGGCAATGATGCTTCCGAGGAACTGGAGGAAGTAGACGAATGTCATAGCCCAGCCACCTACCATGAGAATGAAGGGGACTAGGAGAATCCATTTTGGGGGTTTATTGTGTGTCCTTGGAAAGGATCTGACTGCCATTTTAGACATCTTGATTCAGAGGCAACTACGTATCGAAGTGCTTTTACTCTTTCTAAACGAGCGTATTATTGGACTCACACTAAGGCAATAGTAGATATCAGAATAGCTTCACTATTGTGATTCTATTCTAATGCCATTGCGTTTGCTGCTGTCGGACGACCCTCGGAAGAATGTCTTTGAAAGCAACATATTTAAGCCGACCTCATGGCAGGCGTACCCCAAGAAGGGCGAGGCGGATGCCCTGCCCAGGGCCACTATTGGCTCGATGGAGTGTACAATCATGCCCTTGCTGGACATTCGTAATCTTAGGATGTACTACCAAACACAGAAGGGTCTTGTAAAAGCAGTCGACAACGTTTCCCTGGCGCTGGAACCTGGTGAGTCCATCGGACTTGCTGGGGAGAGTGGTTGTGGAAAGTCAAGCTTGGCATATTCAGTTATGCAACTTCTCCCGCCTGCAGCAAATATCATTGGTGGAAGCGTGTACTTCAAGGGTGAAGACTTAATTCGCAAGACCGCCAAGGAGATGCGTGACATCCGTTGGAGGAACGTAGCTATCGTCTTCCAAGGCGCCATGAATGCGCTGAACCCCGTATTTGAAATCGGAGAACAGATTGCAGAAGCAATCCTCATGCATGAGAACGTGACCGAGGAAGAGGCACTAGACCGTTGTGCTAAGCTCTTCGAGATGGTTGGTCTTGACCCCGGTCGCATTCACAACTATCCCCATGAGTTTTCGGGAGGAATGCGTCAAAGAGCCATGATTGCTATGGCTCTTGCCTGTAATCCCGATCTCGTCATAGCTGACGAACCGACCACTGCACTTGACGTCACAATCCAGGCACAGATTCTGAGGCTGATGCAGAAGCTCCAGAAAGATCTTGGCTTGTCGCTCATTCTCATCACACACGACCTGAGTGTCATTGCCGAAACCTGTGATAAGACCGCAGTCATGTATGCTGGCAAAATCGTTGAGCTGGCTGATGTCGTATCAGTATTCAAGGACCCAATTCATCCATATGCCACTGGACTAGTGGGTGCAATCCCGAGTATGGTGAAGGCAGAAAAGAAGAAACTCACTTCGATTCCAGGGTCTCCACCAGACCTAATCTCACCTCCAACGGGCTGCAGGTTCCATCCTAGATGCCCATATGCGCAAGACATTTGCACGAAGGATGACCCGGTAGCTCAGGAGGTTGAACCGGGTAGGTTTGTTTCCTGTCACTTTGCTGAGCAGCTTAGAGGCGAGATTGAAATAGACTTGGAGTGATAGATGATGACAACAGATGAATCGAGAGTTCTACAGGGTTCCGAGGAAGTCAAGGATGGCAATACTCTGATTGCCGTCAGGAACATGCGAAAATGGTTTGCAGTCAATACGGGTTTCCTATCGTCAATGCTGTATAGGCAGGAGCTCTTTGTGAAAGCAGTCGATGGAGTGACTTTCGACATCAAGAAAGGAGAGATACTTGTTCTGGCAGGAGAATCTGGTTGTGGGAAGACTACAACAGGCAGATGCATTCTCCACCTGGAGGTTCCTACGGATGGTGAGGTATTCTATGCAGGTCAGAACTTGGCGACCCTTGACAGAAATGAAATCAAGAACCTCAGGAAGCGCATGCAGATTACATTCCAAGACCCCTACGAATCCCTTAACCCGAAGCAGAGCATCTTCAGCATAGTGCAAGAGCCGCTTATGGTTCACAAGATACCGCTGATGCCAAGTCAGAGACGCCAAAGAGTCCTCGAAGCACTGGAGAGCGTTGCCCTGACTCCGGCCGAAGACTATATTGACAGGTATCCCCATGAGCTATCTGGAGGACAGAGACAGAGAATCTCTGTTGCCAGGGCGCTTATTCTGCATCCTGAGTTCATGGTGGCTGATGAGCCAGTTTCAATGCTTGACGTGTCCATACGTGCAGAAATCCTGAACCTGTTGTTGACTCTGCGTGAAGAGCTCGGACTCACGTATCTGTTTATCACCCACGACCTGGCTGTTGCAACATATATTGCTGATAGAATTGGAATCATGTATCTTGGGAGAATCATGGAGTTGGGGCCAGCACACGATGTGGCTTTCAGTCCACTGCATCCGTACACTCGAGCATTGATTTCAGCAGTGCCCTCTGGAGACCCCACCATCAAACGACGTATCGAGTCTTTGAAGGGCGAGCCTCCAAGTCCTATCAATGTGCCATCCGGCTGTCGGTTCCACCCTAGATGTCCATACGCACAGGAAATCTGTGTAAGGGAGATACCCGAAGACAGAAACATCAGCGATGCACATATCGTAGCATGCCATTTCGCCGGTGAGCTGCCAGAAGTCCAATTATAGAATCCGAACCACGGGTGTGACCCTTGAAGCACCCGTATCCACTTCCTTTTTCTGCACTTCTCACTAAGGTGATTTCATGATTGACTCTATCGAACGACCTCGAATCTTGAGGGCAATCAAGAAGTGTCTAGGGGACGGGGATCAGTTCTTCCAGAATGCTATGGATACACTTGATGATATTGGGAAAGGTTCACTAGGTATGGGAATGACTCCATTGGTCGGAGGGTATGCCATCAAGGATCCAAAGGGCAGCTACCGCGGTGCATTGATAGAGATTGATTCAGCAGAACGAGCACTTGAGCCTCTTATTACTAGGTTCAGAAACGGTAGAGTGAATGAGTCTCACTTCAAGTCAAAGAGTGCGCTCGTATTGTTGGGTGATCTTGCTGGGGTGGATTACAATATCATTGTGAGAAAACTTGCAGATCAAAGTGGGCGAGAATCAACTTGGTATCGTCTGAAGGAGCTTAGGGCAAAGATTGATGAGTTGATGAGTTTGATTGCAGATGCCTAGTCCTTCTTGGAACTGCATTGAACTAGGAAAGATAATAACGAATGAGCGGAACTGTTGCTTGTTGAGCAATACTCAGAGAGTGGTAACCTATCAATGACCAGTGCTAGTGAAGGAGCAGTCCTTCTCCAAGAACTAGAAAGAGCAGAGCAGATTCTTGGGAGTCTCTTGCAGCGACTATCCAATCTCCACACTAGTTTGGAATCCATTGAAAGCAACCTGCGAGTGGATGACTTCTCTACGACTGTCCTCATCGTCCAAGGTTCAACGACTGGCATTGTATGTGCGTTGACCGCCGACATCAAGGGAGACCCAATTCACGACGCGTTTGAAAGCCTCAGAGGAAGAGGATTCAGACTGCCAGTCATCATAAAAGGCTCAGACCGAAGCGAATCACAGGCTACGTGTGATTCCATCATGAGAATCATCAGAGCACAACTCAAACTCAAGACATCCCAACTAATAATCAATCTGAGGTGGTCGCCATTACCTACCGTCATAGATAGCAACAGAGCAGTAATCCTAGGAACAAGATACAAACATGGTAGTCCGAGAGAGATATCGACTTTCAAGGAGAAGCTCAGAGAGCTGAACCTCCAAGTGCTTGATGATGATGGTGAATTCGGGGGAGGATTGCTCACATACAAGCTGACTGAATTGGCAAGAGAGGCTGAAAATGTGGTGGTCCTAGAAATGACACTCTCCTCAACACTTGCAGGGAATGTACCAAAGATTGCCGAAATTCTCGAAACCATCACGACCCTCTAGGTGGTAGGAATGATCCCGACCTCAAATGATTCAGAGATGCAGTTGCCCTTTCCTCATGGCATAGAGGTCGAGCTCCAAGTCATTCGCAAAGATGGTACTTGGATTCGTGGAGAAGACATCTTAGATTTGTTCGACAAGATAGTCGCGAGCGCAAAGGGGCTTCTTGACAAGAAAATCAGGTCTTCATCAGTGGAAACTGTCAGACAGAAATACGATCATTCGGCGCAGACAGAAGAAGGAGAACGAGGTTCACGAATAGTTGCCACGTATAAGGATCCCGCAGGACAACTAAGAGAATACACTCTCCTAGGACATGACCCGAACGTTGTCAGCTTGACCTGGATTCTCGAAGTCGCAACGCCTCCATGCACGACACTCGAAGAGCTCGCATGGTGGGTACAGACACTGATAGCTATCTCATATGAGTCACTACCCAAGGACTCCCAAGCGATTCTCATATCAACTGGCCTGAATCCCACACAGGAGTACCTGCGCAATCTGTCATTTGGTGAGCATCATCACATTCTCAGCCCGGAAGTTGATGAAACCACCAAAATCGCTGTCTATAACATGATACGGAACTTCATTCCACATCTCATAGCACTATCAGTGAACTCGCCATTCGAAAACAAGAAAACGAGTGACGAAATAACAATGGATGATAAGGGCGTGGTCCGTGCACCTCGTTGCAAGAGGTCGATTAGACTCTTCAAGAACACAACACAAATGGGTCCAACAAACGAATTCGAAATGATTCCATACGTCAAGGCAGCTGATAAGGAAGCATTTGCTAAGCATGTAAACAGAAGCTATGCAAGGATGGTGGACTGTTATCCCTACACGGATTACGGAACGATTGAACTCCGAGTGTTCGATACTCAGTTGAGTATTCCCAGAAGGATGGGACTCGCACTAATCCTTCAGGCTCTTGCTCTGAAAGCTAAGCGCATGGTCAATCAAGGCAAGATAGTCCCAGATGTTGGCGCAAAATCACTTAGCGCGAATAGAGCATCCGCAGTGGCTGCCGGACTATGGGGTCCATTCAAGCCGGGAGAGGGTGGAGGTGAATTCCTTACAATCTACAATCACCAAGTGTCTGACTCAGGAACTATTGACGAAACACGACGGAACAGATACATTGGAGATGCAATTGTCTCGATGCTCTACCTGATCCGCGATGAGCTGGACGACCTCAAGGTTATTGAGAATCCATTCATTCAGGCATTGCTTGTTTCGATATTTGGAAGTGAGTATGTAAACCCGAGGACAACTGAGGCAGACTTTCAGCTTGATGTCTATGCAAAGTCCGATTTCAATATGGTTGCACTTTTAAAACGTCTGGCAGAGGTCACGAGGGAGTGTTGCACCAACTGGCTCTATGATCCGATTGAAGGAACTCCACATCTTCCTACGTGGCTGTGTTGGTGGAAGGGCCTTGAACCTGAAATCGTCATAGACGCCGATAGAGCATTCGCGGGGCAAGACGCACAATTCAATATCCTCGTTCGCAACAGTACTGGTAGAAGTCTCGAGAACCTGACTGTGAAATACTCAATAGAAGACTCTCACAGGAATACTGTGGATGGTAATGTTCTGACAATCGACAGCATTGAAGCTGGAGAAATACATGTTTCTCAGGTTGTCTTCAGAACTCGAAAGGACACGACTGCCTATAACGTGATTGCAGATGTGGGTTTTGCAGGTCGTCAGATCAGTTTTACTAGCACCATCAACACATATTGGATGAGTGCATCAATCAAACCAGGCACGACAACTCAGTTTGCAGATGGCAAGACGCCTGTTCTCTTTGTCGGAGAGATCGAAACCAACTATCCTTCAAAATCACTCGTCAGCTGTCAAGTCAATGTACTTGCCCCCAATCTCGAGCGCGTCATTGTCGGAACTAGAGAGATGCTTGAGATTGAGGGAGGAGAAACCACAGTCCTTGAGAGTTCACACCTCCCGCCTCTGATGATTCCACCTGATGCGGCTGAAGGTGTTGAGAGATGTGTTCTCCAGATACGCTTGCTCAACGAAGAGAATATGGAAATAGCTGAAGGAACATCAAAGCCCTTCTACGTGGGATTTGTGAGAAGGGGGCCGCAAGCCGTCCTAGAGTCAGATTTGAAAAGCAGCTACGTGCCCGGCGAATTCGTGACGGGGAGTGTAGTCGTAAGTGATAGGAGCAAGGTGATTGGGACATCAGCAACGATGATTGTTGACTTCTATTCAGAATCAGAGAAGTCGACTGAAATTGAGAGCCTGCAATTCGGGGAGTTCATGGGCACAACAGCGACTTTTCAGTGGAGAGTCCCTCATGTGGAGAAAATGACTCAGTCGGACAGAGTTGGCGTAATTCGCATTCGTGTAATTGAGAGGGGAGGTATCATGGCATCGGTCGAGTCAGACAGATTCAGCATAGACGAGGTTGCGACTCGCATCAATCTAGACTCACTTCGAGTTCCCCAACGTTCTCACATCGGAGGTAAAGTGTCAGGATGGTTACGAATCCGGAGGAACACGGAGCAGGGAGATCCTGCTGTTCTCTCATTATCATTCGTCTTTCCTGATGGCGAGGAGCACATGGTCCTTCGACAGCCTGTAAAGCAGAGCAAGAACCTATCATTGGCCTTCGGTCCCATCACAGTTCCAGCTCCGGAGTCATCCACAAACCCAAAGACGGTTTCGCTTGTTGCAATCCTCAGCTATGCAGATATGGAGATGGATAGGCGTTCGGCAACAATAGACATCGTTGGTGGTCCCTCAGCAGGTTTTGCGGCGATCGAGTTCATCGGGCTTCCCAGTTACACTCTACCTGACCAAATGGTTCAGATGACAATACAAATCCAGGGCGGCCCAATAGAACCAACAGATTGCAGTCTTTCAGTCAGCCTTGAATCAATTGCTGGTAACTTCAGCCTGATTGAGAGAAACATCAACCTAGAACCTGAAAAGGCAAAAATGATTCCAGTCCAGTTCAGAGTACCTCTCGGTGCGGAAATGAGTACGGCACACCTGAAGGCGAGCCTAACTTGTGGCACACAATCGAATGAGAATAGCCAACGATTTAAGGTCAAGGCTATCGAAAAGCCATTCTTCAAGGTCGGCTTTTCAATAAAGAGCGAAACAGGTGATGAGATTCCGGGTCTTGTTGCTAGACTCACTCCAGTCGATATTGTCGTGGATGTGGAGAGCGCGAGAGAGGATTTGGAGGACCTGAGAGTCAATCTCAGAGTGATGTCAAGACGTGAGATTGTCAAGGAGTTTGAAATCCGTCTACCTAGCGGAGAGAAGAACACAATGACTGTGAGATGGCTGACTCCACCGATCGATGTTGTGTCAGGGTACTACCTAGATGCAGTCATCTCGCAGCACGGTCGTCCGCTTCCAAATCGTGCGGTAGACATAGTGAAGAAGCAGTTCACAGTCTATTAGGTGGCCGTATGATTTCACGACCATTGATATTCATAATCCTCTGTTTGGCAGAGGGTGAGCACAAAAAAACAACGCCCGGAAAAGGGTGATTTCGACAGTTGCCGATATAAACATCGAAAATTCATTATTCGTCTATTGCCGAACTATTCATGAAAGGCACCATATTGACGAAGATAAGTCGCAGGAGAGCAATACCTAAGGCAAAGCTATAAATGCAAAATCGGAACGGCAGAGTGTTAATCTGGTGTAGATTAGGTTATGATATATGCTCATAGAACATTCGAACTAGACCGCAATGACATTACCAAAGCTTGAGCTAATGATGATTCATGGATGTGAAATGAATGTTTGAGATACTTGCGCATCCGGCCGTTTCCGGACTATTGGTGATGGGTGCTTTCGGGGCCTTGGCCTATAAGCTCCATTTTGTCGATATTTCTGGACTCATCAGTGCCTTCATTGTGGGATTCACCATCTGGTACACTGGTGGCGTTTCGGCTTTCGTAATTGTGCTCTTCTATTTCCTGAGTGCAGGGATTGCTACTAAGTATAAGTACAAGGCAAAGATGCAGAAGAACTGTGCTCAAGAAGGAAAAGGCAAGAGATCATGGAAAAACGTCTTCGGAAGCGGACTCATTCCTATGATGTTCTCGGTTACTATGTACCTTGCCAGTCTCGTCCCAGACTTGGCGGCTGCAGGTTGGCCGTTCTTTCTCTTCGGTGGCTATATCGGAGCAGTATCAACTACAGCCGCGGATACCCTGGCTAGCGAATTAGGAGTCTTCAGCAGGAGCAAGCCGAGATTGATTACTAATCTTCGAAGGAAGGTACCGACTGGTACGATTGGCGGAGTTTCCTTGCTTGGTGAGGCTGTTGCCATTCTGGCAGGTCTTACGATTGGAGTAATTGCTGTTCTCTTCTCAGTCTTTGCCCCTGGCTGGGTACCAGCAGTCACAGCAGTTGACCAAGTCTACTTTCTCATACCTCTGACTGTATTGACTGGCTTCATAGGCTGCAATGTTGACAGCGTTCTCGGAGCAGTCTTTCAGAATAGATATGTCTGTGAGATATGCGGAGCAGTTACTGACAAGGAATTTCACTGCGACTATGAAACGAAATATGTCGGAGGCTTCAAGAGCTTCACAAACATGCATGTGAATTTTGGCTCATCCGGCATGGGAGCTACGCTTGGAGTTCTACTAGGCGCAGGTCTTTTCGTTTGGATCTTGGGCGGTTTGTTCTTCTGGATTGCGGCATCCTCAAGTAGCTAGGTCCTACCATTGTGACTCCCCTCAAATTTGACTTGGCATTCATAGATGCCTCTAGTAGTCGAGCCTTCGACAATCATCCTCATGAATGCTCGAAAGCACACTACGAGCGATTTGTGATGCGAGTATTGCCCGGACGGATTCATCTCTAGGCTTCCTTCCAGTGAGAAGTGAGTGAATATGCTCAAAGATGAGCAGTTGGCTTCGTTTCAACGGTCCGAACATCTTCAAATATCCGTTTACAATGGCGAATCAATGCCCATAGTGCCGATGTGGTCTGCTGAACAACGCTAGAAGAAGGAGCGAGAATAATCATGTTTAGAGTGTACGTATCTTTCAGGTCGATGAGACTGCGTTTTGGAGTACGTGAAATGGCACTCCTAGGCATCTTCGCTGCTGTACATCTCGTGATTACGCTCATCCCTTTCTCTATCAGTGTCGGGGGAGGAGCCACAATCTCATTTGGACTCGTATCGGCACCCATTATGGGATTCTTGTTGGGACCGTTCTTCGGCGTCTGGGCAGTGCTCATCGGATCTGCTATAGCTATTAGTCTGAATCCAACACTGGCAGTCATTGGCCCATTCACGATACTTGCCACAGCTGCTGGCGCTTTTGGCGCAGGAGCTTTCAGGACTGAGTTGCGATATATTATGCCTCTGTTTTTTGGCATCAACATAGCGCTTTATCTTTTCGGTCCGATTGGAAGCCTCGTGCCAATGTTCGTCTGGTTTCATCTTATCATGTTCCTCGTGTCATTCCTGTTTGTAATCCCAGGCATATCTCCAAAGCTAATAGAACAGCTAGGGTTTGTACACTCAACAAATAGAGCCTCGAAGTTGTTCTCTATATGGATTCTCAGTTTGGTTTCTGTTACATTAGACCAAGCAACAGGTTCGGTGTTGGGGGCGTATTATTTTGTATCGGTACTTGGTTTACCTGCGGCTACAATCGCAGTCTACTTTGATCTCACTGTATTCGTATATCCTATAGAGAGACTGCTAGGTTCCATAATTGTTGCAGTGATACTACTCGCACTCGGAGAGACCATATCAAGGACGGATTTCGGGCTACCCCTAACGAACCTTGATAGTGCCGAACTGGCTGAATTGAAAGAGGATGAAATTTAGCTCACCCATTCTTAGTACTCAAGCTGGAAGAAGGAGAGATTTCCTTCAAATCCTGACTTCTTGAGGCAGTGAAGTGACTCAGAGACGAAGCTTCATAAGAACTCAGGCGAAGGATACTAGTAGTGCAGGGTCGCATGAAGGACTCTGTTAGGTGTCCACACGTAATCGTGTGAATGCAGGAGTGAACGGATGTTGCAATTATTCGATACTGGTACGTTAATGTTAGCGCTCATTGTTGTAATCGCATTCTTTGCACTAATGTTTGTCGCTAGTGGGATAAAGGTCCTCAAAGAATGGGAGCGTGTAGCAATCCTCAGACTCGGAAAGTACAAGGCAGTGAAGGGGCC
>Ga0153916_10000183_pt1 | contig 38563 bp, 50 predicted proteins | sample Opewatmetagenome_FD_109642 | JGI IMG/M metagenome (GOLD analysis project Ga0153916, IMG submission 109642) | Freshwater wetland microbial communities from Ohio, USA - Open water 3 Core 3 Depth 4 metaG | ecosystem: Environmental > Aquatic > Freshwater > Wetlands | place: USA: Ohio, Lake Erie...
CAACTGCGCTATTAATAGCATAGCCTGAATTAGATGCCAGATAAGCACCGTCAATATGCCCTCCTATGTGGCTTGTCCCTGTGAAATATATGGCATCAGTAGCGGAATCAATATTGAGATTGGATAACCAGGCGTCATTACAGGAGTCATGTAGGTGTATGCCATATTTAGGTATGCCTGATGTCAGAGAATAAGGAGGAACTATATTGCCCGTGATGTCAATCTTCTCAATTTTGGCGAAATAGCTTTGCGTCAGTTTGATGCCCTCACCTGTTCCGGTCGCAGATGTTCCCCCTCGAAGATAGAGATTAGACAATTCCAGATTATCTGCCGCCTCTCCGACAATCGCCTTGCCACTTCCCGAACCTCCGAGAACAGACATATTATGTATGCGTATGCCCTTTCTTCTTGTGCTGCCACCTGTTGATTTTGCCAGGTGAATAGCATCTGTATCTGCCGTTGCCTGATAAATTACGCTGGATATGCCCTTACCCTCAAGCTGAACAAAATCAGCGTCGATATTTATTGGAGTAGTGATTTTATAACATTTATTGTCAAATTCTATTTTCCCCTTATTTGCTGGCAGTGAGGTAATAGCTGTTGTTATGGCTGATATATCATCAGTTGAACAGTCTCCTGCTGCGCCGAACCATTCAGGATAGATGTCGCCAGATGATATTGGAACCGATGTAAATCCATCGAGAAATTGAAACCTTCCTGCCCGGAGCGGGCCATTAATTTCAAGCGAAAACCCGTTGGCCGTGATCATGCATCCCTTCAGTATTGTCAACGCGATATTTGCCGGCACAACTGCGTCGGCGGTTAATGTTGTCGCCTGGTTGCAGACAAGTTCCTGCGCTCCTCCGCCTATGTCCGTGATTGCCTGATTCAGCGAGTCCTGATGATTTGCCAGCGTGTCGATGCTCGCAGAGTAAACCGCGGTTGTCGGGTATGTTGTCAATTCTGTGCCCAGTGCGTCCCATCCGAGCGCCCTGCCGGCCGATACCGGGATCTCCAGATCGAGCAAGCCGCTCGTCCGGCTGAACTTCGGCGCACGGCGTAAGCCCTCCCCCAGCTGCTGGATCTGCATGATCGCCCGGTCAAAATCATTATTGAGCACAGCCGCGCGGAGATCTCCATTGTTGGTGTAATTCGTCACGCGGTTAAACGGGATATCCCGTGCGATCCGGACTGCCCCCGTCGGCGCTGTTACAAAAACCACGTTGCCGCCTCCTGTCTCTCCCTCACCTGTCACTGTGTAGTCTGTCGTCAGCACCTTCGTCACGCCGTCCACGGTAACAAGCAAATCCGCCTCCTGCTGTATCTTGAACGTATAAGGGAACGTCGTCACTACTCCGGCCCCGGTATAATCGACATAGATAGTCTGGTCCGATACAGACGCGGATGCCGGCATTACGGTAAACAGCATCACCAGAGACAGGATAGCCAGGGCGCAATAAATTACGCCCCTACCGAAGAAGGAATTCAGGAAGCGTCCCGGGTTTCCTGTAGGGGCGTGGTTTACCGCGCCCGGGTTTACCGCGCCCTGCCTGCCCGCTTTACGACATAACATTTTGATCATTCCCGATACCTCCATTTTTTTATTAATATTCAACTTCAACCTCGTATTGCTCCATGTTCGGCCGCCATTCGTTCCGCGCCTGCGGCAGCGCAGCGTGTACCACCTTCCCGATCTTGACGGGCAGGTTTCTGATGCATCCGGCTCCGGAGTCAATCAGATCATCCTGCTGCGCCTGCCTCGAGGGGATCCATGAATTCATCTGCTGCGCGAGGCCGCTTTCCAGGACGGACCTGTGCACATGCAGAAACTGCCCTGACAAAGGCACTTCGTATGCGTCCAGAATATACGCCGTCTTGTTCTGTGATCTGTTCACTTCCGTCACTCCGCACTGCAGCCGCGCCTCCTTCAGGGCCTTCCTGAGGATCGGTGGCAAAAAGCCTCCTATGCCGTTTGTCTCGATCATCACCGACGGCAGCTGATATTGCCTGACAAGCGGTATGATGCCGTCGCACTGCTCGAAAACTTCACCCTTCTGCACTTCAAGGATATGCCAGTAGAGATGTCCCCTGTCGTCCTGGAACATCACGGAAAACGTGCTGTCGTCGCTGTCTGCCTTGCCTTTTGACGGGTCCCAGTAGGCCCTGCAGCCGGTAAGCTGTACACCATTCAGGTACATACTGAGGGCGTTATTCGCCACAACGATTTCCGGCTGTTCTTCATATACAATCAGCCTGTCGGGATTCAGCCGGATATTGTGCACCGGCCGGGCCTTCAGCATGTACTGACTGTCCCAGGCATTGAACGTGTTGCACTCCTCGCGCTTGAATTTGATCTCTGCCCTGTCGAACCGCGACGGCCAGGCATTGCCTGTTGCCAGATCAATGATGTTGCCCTCCTGAAGCGTCTCGTGGAGTTTTACCATGCCGCCGGTCTCAGTCCGCGCCAGTTCATATTCTCCGGTTTCCAGCACCCGCGCCGCCTGGCCGATGTTTATCATCACATAGAAATCCAGCGGGTCCGTAACCGGGAAATGAAACTCGAATATCCTGCCTTTACCGTCCGCCTCGTGCCTGACGCTCTGCGAAAATAGAGGGATGATAAGGCTTTCATAGCCCGCCTTGATCTTCTCATCATAGATCGAGTCAACCGTGTGGTCTGTGCCGATATATAGGATCTTCCCGCCGGGAATGAGGATGTGGACTTCTTCCTGCAGCTTGTCTCTGAGCTTTTGCCTCAGCATCGGCGTCTCGATGTTTTTCGGGACTTCGGTGTCGTCATTGATGATCTCATTCGCCCTGGAGGATGTCGCGTTTGAAAGGATGCCGTAGGCCGTGCACGAGGCGTTTCTTGCCGCCTCGGGGTTGCCTTCAACTGAAAAACGTTCGACGCCTGCCTTGCCTTTGATCATCCCCCTGCAGAGAGGATGCTGCAGTATGTTGGCGGCGGTGTCGGCAGACAACTTTGTGGCAGTCGCGTCGTCGGCTGAGCGGTTAATGAAAAGCCATGTCGGGTCATTGCGAAGCACCCAGGCCTCATATGCCGCGACGATCGTGCTTTTTGCGGCGCCCCTGAAAACCTTCAGGACGCCCTTTCTTCCCCTGTGCTCCATGAAGTGGCAGATCCGGTAATGTATTTCCGGGACATCCCAGCCGCGAAGCTGGGCCTTTATCGCGTAGAACGCGGCAAAGGATATGTACGGCCGTTTCTTCATCTATTCCCTGCTCCCTCCGAACATATAACCGAGATCGGGCGCTTCCTGAGGCAGCGTGTCCTGCGGGTCCCAGTAATACGTTTGATTGTTTTCGTTCTCTGTCCGCCTTCTCATGCGCCTGAGATATCCGGGATTCATCGCCTCCTGGACGTGGAACAAAAGCAGGTGATCGAGCGCGGCCCGGGTGTACCAGAGATTTACCAGCGGCGTGTAGTTTTTCACGAACTGGAACGCCTCGGCACCGAAATGCGTGTCCTTGCCCATAAGCGCCTGCCGTGCATTGCCAATCGTCAGCTTTGTCGCGTCACTCATAAACCCGCCGACGGGCCCCGCGATCGTCGAGGTGATGTCTCCGCCAAAGCGGTTGTAATCCGCGAAAAGAAAATCCCCGAATATCCCGAGGCCTCCGGACTGTGCCGCTGCCGCCATCCAGAAGGAAGGCGTCGTGATGTCGCGCGGGTTCCTGCCGAACGCCAGGGACTTGAGCTGATACGACACGCCGCCGGCGATGATCATGCTCAGCGCAAACTGTGCCGCGAGGCCTGCCCTGAAGCCTGCGGTCCCTTCCGCACCGAACACCCTCGGCAGCACCTTTGTCGAAAGCGATAGCGTGAACGTCTTGAATAAAGCCGTCGTCCTCATCACCTCTCCTGAGAGCGTGCCGGGCTTTGTGCTGTTTCTGATCAAGGCCCTTTCCCGTGCACCGGGAGAGACAACCGCGATGTCCGCCTCCTCTGAAAGCATCGCCGCGTATTTGATCGCTGCCTCGCGTATCTCCGGCGACTCCCCGAGCGACTTGATGCTCATAGGCGTAATCATCTTTTGCCCGCTGTAATCTGCCTGAGGCGCTTTTTTGATGATCTCCCAGTCGGCATCGGTGATGCCGTAACGCTCGAGCATCCGTTTGAAATGCGGGTCTGTGATGCCGCTGGTTGCAGCGTCCGCCGTATGAAACGCCGTCAGCAGTTCAAAGGACCGCTTCATGCTCTCTGTCCACCATTCCATGCCTGCAAGCCGCACCGTGCCGTTAGCAAACCTGCTCGACAGCTTGGTGCCCTGGACAGCCTCACCGTAGCGTGTGGCGACGTCATTAATCATCGCCTGCGACGCGATCCCCAGCTGTGCGGCCTGCTTTCTGCCTTCCGCGCCGAGCGGAATCAATTCCTGGACTGCCAGCTTCAGCGCCTTGCCGATCCCCAGCCCGTCACTCCGCGCGATCGCCGTATATGTCGCGACATCGTTCACCTGTGAAAGCAGGACGCTTCCCATTTTTGCGGCTACCATCCACTGCCTGAGTCCGAGCGAGGCGTTAGCGAACAGCTCCCCCCGGTCTGATACCGGAATGTTCGCAGTGCCGGCGATCTCGTCAAAGTAGAGCTGCGCCTTCCATGCCCCTTTATCGGAGCGGTCATAGTGTTTTGCCTGCGTCAAGGCAGTCTCGAAGCCTTTCACCGGGTTTGGCCCGAACACCTCCAGCAGCGCCGTATCCCTGCTGTTCTGGATGATCGCCTTCTGCATGATCCCGAGGACATCCCTTGTGCCGGTGGCCTTGTTGAATTCCAGCCAGTCAACCGCTGTCTTGAAGTGCAGCGTCCTGTGCTCCGCGAGCTTCTGGGCAAGCGACTTGCTGCCTGACATTCCGACGATCTCCCCGGCCTCGTTGTATTTCAGCGGGGATGACAGCCCCTTGGTCGTAATGATATCGAATGTCTTTGAAAGCACATCATGCAGCTCCTCGTCGTTGAACTGCGTGCCATCGTCGTTTTTGTACTTGTCCCGGTTCATCCGGGGAAACGCCTCCTGAATCCACGCCTCACGCGCCTTTTTATAGAGCGCCTTCTTTTCCGCGTCCTTTGTCGTAGGCAGCAGCAGCTGTGCCCTTTCCGTATTGTCCAGCCCGAATTTCTTGGTCTCTGACGGGTCCCAGGCCTGCGGCAGGCGCCAGTCCTCAAGGTGTCCGATGTTCGCGCCGAGTTCGTTTTTCCGGGCCTTTGCCAGCAATGCCCACTTGTCCCAGGACTTTACGAGCTTTGCCGCTGCCTTGTCGCCGGTGCTGCCGCTGGCGTCCATCTCCTTCGCGATATTCATCGCCTGCTGATCGGTGAACTTAAAGCCGAAGAATTTGCTGTACTCCTCGAATGCGTCGTTCATCTCAGCCATATCAATCTTCAGGATGCCGTTCTTCCGGCCTTCGAGCGTCAGTGTGTCCTGCCTGCCGCGCATGTCTCCGACAAGGAGATTGATCAAGGCCTTCATGTGCGAGGGCGTCTTGCCGTTCGTCACCTGTTTGCGCATGTACTTGTCCGTCCAGATGTTCTTTTCCACCTGCGCATATATCTTTTTCAGCTTGTCCCTCTGCTGCTCCAGAATGTTATCGAACAGTCGCTGCGCCATTTCCTGCGTGCGTCTCTCCGGTGAGAGTTGTCTGATTTTTTCCTGATAGTCGGCAAAGTCTGCTTCACCGACCTTCAGAATGTCCTCGCCGCCTGAAGGCGTGAACGCCTTTTCAACCCGGCTGAAGATCTTCTCCACCTCTCCCCTGGTCATCACCCCGGACAGTTCCTTTATAATCTGCTCCCTGCATTCAGCCATTATGAAGCTCCGATCCGGGCGCGGTGAACCACGCCCCTACAAAACCCTTGACCCCTGTTTTTTTTCATCTATCCTCCCTGCCTCACGCATAAGCCTATGCGGTCGAATGTTCCTTTGTGCTGCTCCATCGCCTCCAGGTCTGCCCGTGTCCTGTCGAGGATGTCCTTTGCGGTTCCGGTAATCGTGTTGCCGTCCTTGTCCATATAATCCAGCGTGCCGGGCAGATCGCCCGCGTCCGCCAGGAAGTCCTCTACGACAATTTCTGACGTATCATCCTCGAGCATCCGCTTCCGTTCCTGATATGCCTCATACTCCGTTGCGAAGTCCCTGCCCTCTGCGGATTCCGGATGCAGCCGGTTTTCCCTGACCGCCTCTAACAGCGCGTCCGGAGTCGCTTCCTTGATCCAGCCCTCGTCCTTCGCCATGAGAGCCAGCTGATCAAGAGTCTGCCCCGCGCCTTTTTTCCTCAGGATCTTGCCGACCTTCGGATTGTCTTCGATCACAGCGTCAATCTCGCCCTTCAGCTTTTCGACCTTGTAATTGATCCCGCCCTTGTTGTCGATCCATTTAAGGATCGTGTCGCCGGATTTCTTCCCCGTAGGGGCGCCGCTTGCCGCGCCCTTCTTCGTCGTTGGTTCGGCGATACCGGGCGTGGCAAGCCTCGCCCCTACATCGGAATCCTTCTTCAACGGCTTCCCCGTATAATCGAACTGATCAGGGATCTCCATCGGCGGCACCTTCAATGTGCGCTCCTCCGGCCATTTGTCCGCCTCCACATTCGGCCAGAACTTTTCCCAGGCGTCTACAATCTTTTTCTGAATGCCGGCATCCGCCTTTTCGATCAGCCTCAGCTGCTCCCCTGTCTTCCTGTCATGGACGACAAACCACGCCTCCTGAGCGCCTGAGATCATCAGCTGATGCTGCACCTGTGCGCGGTAATGTTCGGCAATCTTCCCCTCTGCTGCTTCCTTCCACGTCTTTGAATTCTTGCCTTCATAGGGCACCTTCACTTCGAGGATCGTTTTGCCGTCCGGGCTTAGGCCGTCGAGCGACGCGCCGAATTCGCCCTTCATCATCACCGACGGCTTGAATTCCACGCCGTAGGTTTTATTTACCGCTTCACGCGCCGGACCTTCCATCTGTGAGCCCATCGCCATGCGTTTGTTAATTTCAAACTGTTTCCTGCCCGTCTTCAGCTCCCACAGGTCGCGCGGCTTGGTCCACGGGCTCAGGCCGAGCACAGCCGCCGACTCCGACGCCATGCGCTTGCCCATGCGCAGCTCCAGCCATTCCGGAGTGCCCTGCTCCATGTCCACGATCTGCGGCTCCATATCGTTCATCCTGGCAACTTCGTCAATCTCGTCTTCAGCCCTCAGCACTTCGTCGCTGATGATCTTCCGGACTTCCAGCTTTTCGATCGCCGCCGGTCCCTCAACCTCTGCGAACATCCGGTCGAACACCTGCCGGATCTCCGGCGACATCTTCACGTTCCACAGCTCCCCGCTCCTGAGCCTGCGGTAGATGTCCACAATCCACGTTTTCAGCTTCTCGAATACCGGCTGCAGCTCCTTCGAGGGTGCCTTGCCCTCTCCGATGTACCGCTCGAACGCCTTCGCGAATTGTTCATGGTGCCGCGTCTGCCACTCCATGCCGTCCTTCACTCCCAGCCAGTTGTTTGTGATATCGAGATCCGGGCCGGTCAAGTCCCGCTGCCAGATATGCGCGAATTCGTGGATGGCACTGGACAGGTCCGCTTTCTGAAACGCGTGGATAACCGCCCGCCCGTCCTTCAGGAACTGGACCGCCGCCTTCGGCGCTTCGCCTTCAGGGGAAAGCTGATACATCAACCCTTCCTGCTCCATGCCAGGCACGACGCCTGCCACGCGCTTGCCGAGATGTTCGTCCACTGTTTCCCCGAGCATCTTCGCACGGGCCTCGATCAATCCCATTACCGCGTTTGTCTCATCGTCACCGAGGCCGAATTGTTCCTTGAGCCCCCTTATCAGCTCCGGCCGTGTGAACTTCGCGGGGATCTCCTTCATAATGTCCCGGACTTCCGACGTGATATTTACCGGCATGTCCTTTGAGAGGTCCGCCAGCGCCTTGTCCATCGCGTCGAGATGCTGCCTGATCTGGGCCGGCGCCTTTGAGTCAAACGGCGTCTCCCTGATTTTCTGCTGATGCTGCCGGATGATATTTAACGCGTCCTCCGCCTCAATCGGCAGTGTCTTCAGATAATCGTTGTACTCCGCGTTATTGATAACACTGTCCAGGTTCGCCACTGCTTCGGCCTTGCCCTTTTCGAATGCTTTTTTTGACCGCCTGATGCCTGCGTGATGCATCGCCCCGAACGCCAGCCCCATAGCGAAATCGACGGACCGGCCTATCGGATCAAACGGATCGTACTGCTCCGCCTGCTTTTCATAGCCCTCGCTCTCCAGCAATTCCCTTGTCAGCGCTGTCTGGCCTGCGCCCAGGAGCGGGTTCGCTGTTACGAGTCCGAGCGTCCTGGCGATTGATTTACTTGCCGCCGGGATCTTCACCATGCCGTACATCGAGAGTCCCGCCAGCATCGCGCCTTTTCTGGATGTGCGTTCGTCCACGCCCTGATCGATAAGGTCCGCGCCGGTGTTTATGACGCTCTCTCCGATCATCACCGGCGCTGCTGCAGGCCCGAACATGAGCGGAATCCCGATCTGCGCTATGCCGTGGAATATCTGCCCTGCCTGCGACGTGGTGTTCGGGTCGATGCTCCAGTACTTTTCAGCGGGCTTGATATAATCCTCGTAAAAGTTATAGATCATGTCCCTGCTGCCTTCGGTATTGCCTCCGTGTCCATACGCGAGGATCGTCGCGGCCTTGGCGACATTCACCCCGCCCTTCATAAAGCCCATTCCAGCGGCCTTCAGAAAGCCCGTCGGCTTGCCGGTGAGGATGTCCCGCTCGGGTAAATCTTCTTCGAATAAGTTGATCACTTGAACATCACCTCTAAGATGGTCCCGTCCTTCTTCAGGAGATAGCGGCCGTCCACTTCCGGCCGGTAGGTGTTCGGCCGTGACGTAACGTGCCAGCGTGCGTCATCCCTGATCACTTCGGCCGCGTCCTCGTTCGTCATGCCCTGGACGCCGCCGCCTGAGAGTTTTCCGATAAAGCCCGCGTCAATCTGCTTCACTGAATTTATGAATTTGCCTTCGGTGTAGCCTTCCGGCAATACGAGCTTCTTGCCGTTTATCCTGGCAATATCCCCGACGATCGCAGTGAAAGCCGACTCCGCCCGCTTCCTGTCCACACTCTCCCCCAGGGTGTCGCCTTTTCTGCCGGCCAGCGCCGCGTAGTAACTTTGAAACGCCTTATAGTGCGTCTCCTGATTCTGCGGCATTCCCAGCAGCGCGTCGCCGATCATGCCGTCAAACTGGCTTCTCATGTCGGTTTCCTTCGGGAGCCTGACCGCCTTTTCCTTCAGATACCGGGTGCCTTCCGCGAGCATCTTGGCTGTGGCTGTTTTGCCTGCGGCAAAGAGGCCGATGAACATACCTGCCTGGTCATCTTCTGTTGTTATCTGCTGCGCGATTGACATCATGCCGTCCTTGCCGACGCTCTCTTGGAGTTTATTGAGCAATTGCGTCCCGCCATCCTTTTCCGTTTTCATCATCCCTGCCAGCCCTGCCGCTTCTGCAGGCTTCAATATCGGCGTGTAGGGCATGTTGTACGCCGCCTTGATCTGCTTGCCTATCTCGGCGCGGTTCTGGAGCTGCTTCGTCAGCAGCGCCGGATCCTGCATGTTCAGCGGCTCGATCTCGATGCCCAGTGTTCCAGCGCCGAATGTGAGCGGGTCCTTCGCAAACTGCTCTGTTCTGAAGGCGAGGCTTTCGCCTTTTTGCTTGATGCCCTTGAATTTCTCCGCAAGCGCCGGGAATTCCCTCACTGCCTTGGCGATCATCACTTCATCCTTCGGGTTGATCGGCATGCCCGCCAGCTTTTTCTGTTCATACACATCCAGAAAGTCCCTGATATTGTCCTTGCGCTCTGCCTTCGCCGCCTTTGCTGCCGCCTCCCGCTGCCGCTTTTCCTGTTCGATAGCGTTTTCAATCGCGCCGATGTAATGCTCCCGGCTCTTCGGATCCATGTCCGGCAGATACAGCGGATTACCGTCCTTGCTTTTTGCCTTCAGGTCCTTGAGCACGCCGTTCAGATCGTTCTTGTTGATCCGGTTGTCGATCTCTATCGTTGCCGTGCGCTCTTTGAATTCCTGTGCATATTTCTCTTTTTCCTGCTCGTTAAAACCTGTCCAGTCGATACTGTTAAGGATTCGTACCGCTTCGGCCCTGTCCTTCGGGGATATCGCGGCCCTGCGTTCCAGGTCCTGAAGTACGGTCAATGTCGACGCCCTGGCCGTATCGATCGCCTGCTTCTCCTGCAGGTTATAGATGCTGTGCTTCGCGTTCAGCAGCGCCTCGGTATGTACCGGCTCCAGGAGATAGGCCTTATCCCCGAAATCCTCTGTGTAGAGGCCCTTCATCTTTTCCGCCGCTTCGTTCAGCTTTTCCAGCTTCTCATCACCGGGGATGTTTTTGTCCTGCCAGATCGTATCAGCCATCTCAGCCATTGCGCCCTTATAGCTGAGAATCGTGTTCTGCATCTGGGCGTGCTGTTTTTCTTTTTCCGCCTGCTCCGCCTTCGCCTTCGCCTCGCGCTCAATGCGGTCCCGTTCGGCCTTCAGCTCACGCCGGGCGGTCAACACTTCCTCCGTCTCCCTGGCCATCTCCTGATTGGCGATGTGCGTGAAACCAGCGCTCAGGTCCTGAAGGCCCTGACCGATATAATCAGGGCCCTCAGGCAGCGCCGTAGCCGGCGTTACCTCCGCTACACGGTTGCCGAATATGTCCGCCGCTTGCGGGATTCTCACTCGGAGGCCCTCAAATCAACGATATTAGTTACTGTGTTGCCTTGTTCGCCGGTTAATGGAAACGCGATCGAGGACGCCGCGTCGATGATCTGCGAGATCGGCGCTGCTATCGCCTGCCAGGTTGCCGCCTGTCCACCGGTCGAGACGGATTGCACGCCACCGATGATCGTCTGTGCCGCTGCCATCACGAGGTCCTTTTTTTGCTGGCCCGACTTCGGGACACTTGAAAACGCCCGCTCGGCGATGCCCATAAGCCCGAGAATCGACGGCAGCAGGGTAGTTAATAGCGTAAGTATCTGCATTATTGATTCACCTCCTTTCTTGATAAGGCCTGTCCTGTTGCAAAGCCGAAAAGGCCGGAATAGGCCAGTTCAGCAAGGCGTTGTGTTTCGGGTTTCGGCCAAATAGCTGTTACGGTATAAATTGCAACGACTGCGATGATGACCTGTGTTTTATCGTTGTCAAGGATTTCAAATATCTTTTCCATCGTTCATTGTCTCCTTTTCCCTTTCAAATCCCGGGCAACCACAAGGGATTGCCCCTACATTCATACCACTCCCCGCCTTGATAAGGAGGGGTGGCCGCAGGCCGGGGTGGTTATCCTCGTACCCTGCCGTTATCAATACGTCCATATCACCCGCTGCGGCTTTTCTGTATCGATGTCCAGGTGTATGAAATTCTTTGCTATGCCGATCCGGTTGAACAGCTTCGTCTGGAATATAACGCCGAGCAGTTCATATTTCTCCGGACTGCCGGCGGTAACGTCCACGGCGATCCCGTGCATGTGCGCTGAATCATTCACACCGCCGACTTCCGCGTTATGTTTTGAACAACGGTATCCGGAGGTTATATGCAGCGGCTTGCCGTAGAATTCCCTCAGCGCGTCCAGCCGGTTGATCAACTCCACATTGACATCCACCGCCCCGCAGCACTTGCAAGCGAGCTCCTTGTCATCGAAATATTTCCCTATCTTCATGCCTTGCCTTTCTTTTTGAGATAACATCCTTCACAGCTTTTGTTGAACACTGACGGCCCGGACAGCTCAAGATATATATGACAATTCGCACAGGAACCGTCCGCCAGACAGCGGTTCAGGAAATCCGCCAGCGCAACGTAATCCACGCGCCGGTCGGTCATGGCCGGGACCGCCTGATCTCGCTAAGAATCTCCTGTTTGAACTCCCTGAAATCCTCTTTAGTCAGCAGCCGCTGTTGATCGTCACCTATGCTTTTGCTGTATAGATACGCCCCAGTTATCAGGGTGAACAGCAGTCCGACGATACTCCAGAACACAATCCATGTCGGCCGGTCGTTAATGCGGCTATGAGTTTCGGAAAAACCGCCGTTTATCTTTTCATGCATCCTCGACAGCGCCCCGGTTTCCGGCTTTGTGATGTTGCATACGTCCTCTTCGAGTGTCGTGATGCGCCTGTCACATTGCTGATACTGGATATCATGTTCCATGTGTCGCCCCGCTCCTCCCGTTATTTAGTTCGTCAAGGCCCGTGAATATTTGATATTGATTCCTGCAACGTCAAAGTCTTGGGCATACGTGTCGAAAACTTCTTTTACCGACGCATTATCAATCGAACCAATGAAGGGGCCTGCTGTAGATACAAATGACAACCCGTAGTCTGCTGCAGCAGTAAACTGTTCAGTATATGTTCCCGGGGCGGTTCTCCCCGTCAAAAATACATCACCTATTGTTGCAGCAACAGTTCCTTGTGTAATGGCGGTAATAGTATAGGTCACCTCATACCGCTTGCCTGTTGTTATTCCATTGGCAGATGTAGCCCATCCGCCCCCACTGCCTGAATATGACAAAACACCATCGGCAACGCTCCAGCCCGAGCCAAGCGTCCAACTCGAAGAATCAGCAAAGGCTGTATTTGCATTTATTTCTGCGCCTAACTCTGCCAGTCTGGTAAGCGAACATACAACCGTCTCCCCTGCTGCAATGGACCCAGCCGGTGTTATTGCGGAGGAATAGGTCGTTGCAAGCCTGTCGTACTGGAGATATGTTGCGTCTGCCGTGAGACTTGATGTCTGGGCAGTGCCGACGGCCGTGCTCAGGATCTCGCTGTTGCCCTGCGATACGCAGGCGAGGCTGAAGTCAACGATCTCGTTTTCAGCCGGGGCCGTGGCGTTGGAGATATAGCCGACGACATTAAAGGTGATTGTGCTGCCGGTGAAATCAAACGGGACCTGCCAGGTGAACTGGACGTCTTCGTTTGATGCGCCGTCGAACGCACGCGTGTTGATCTTGTTGGTGCTCGTGAGTGCTGCGAGGATTGCAGGCGCGGCAGCTCCGTCAATTGCGTTGCCTATTGGAAGAAAATCAGACCCTTTGATTGTCGGTAAATCCCCTGTAGCGATAGTATCCCATGCTGGCGCTGCTCCATTTGAGCCGTCGCCTGTTTGCCGGAAAAACTTCTTCGTTGTCGTTGTGTTCGGACTGAGCAGTGTCGTGGTGTCTGTATTGGATTGATACGGCATTGAACCGAGCAGTGTCGTACCGTTGCCGCCAGTAAGGTTTGTGCTTTTGGTGGCCGTTGCCGCATTTCCTGTGGTGCTTCCTGATGATCCCGAACAATTACCTGTCAGATTTGCCGTAATCGTTCCTGCTGCGAAGTCGCCGTTTGCGTCCCTTACGACGACCTTACTTGGAGTATTGGTTGATACTGCCCCGTGCGCGGTTGTGGTGTTCCCGGTGTGCGTGTCCATCTCCGATTGAGTGGTCACGTCATAACAGCCCTCCACTTCACCGGCCGCGTCAACTCCCAGGGGCGCCTGTCCTGCAGCGCAGTTCGCCCCGTTCGCCGCCAGCTGTGCGACGCTTACCGTAGGCCCTCCGCATGTGACAGTCGTGCTGTATGCCGGGATTGCCGACAGAATAATGAGGAGAACAACTAATATACTTTTGACTTCTGACTTATGACTGTTTTTCATTAATTCCCTCCCGAGGTGCACGTTATTGTGATGCTGGTTGTCGCGTCTCCGTCTGACTTCGAAACGTAATTGCCCCTGATGTATCTGACCGGCTTGTTGACGACATGCGTCATCACCGGCGTTGCGGTCATGGTTGCGCTGTAGAGCGCCTCAAACGTGCTGTTGTCGATAGAGCCCTCGACGTTAAAGGTTAGATCCGTCGGCGCCGTCCCTCCCCAGGCTGCCAGGCAGGTGTGCTGGCTGGTCGTAAAGCCCAGGTCCTTTGCCGTGCCGGCCCCGGTGACTATAACCGCGCTCAGCAGCGTATTGTTTGCCTCCGGCCTGACTGCTGATGGTATGCCGTTATCATCCAGCGGGATAACCTTCGGGACATCGACCTCCGTCGCCATTGCAGGCAGACAAAATAGACAAATCAGAAAAATTGCAAAAAGCCATTTGTTCATTTGCGTCCTCCTTTCTTTAGTGCCAGAGCATTGATTCGGATTCGGAAGGGGTTTCGCTGAAATTAAAACCCGATCCTCCGCCGACTGTTTTTTTATAGTTGGAATAGTTGTATCCCATATTCGCGAGGTTGCCGCCGAGCGACAGGAACGATCCGACGGCGTAGCTGTCCGCCCTGTCCTGCGCCATTGCGCCCTTCGAGCGGTAATAGCCCGCCTTGTTCTTGCTCCCCTTCAGCGCGGCCAGCGCATCGAGCTCGCTCAGATAACTGGTTTCCCCGAGTATGAAATCCGGCGTCCCTTCGTCGCTCAGCAGCACGCCCGAGCCTGCCATTGACGCTTCCTGCTGTTTCTTCATGCGGAGCGCCTGCCGGCGGATGTTCTCCGCTTCCGACTTTCCCGCCTCCAGTTCGTCCGCGGCCATCTGCTTCATCAGTTTTTCTTCTTTGTCCGCCGCGTCCTGTTGAGCTTCAATCGAATAGACGGTGCCGGCTACTGCTGCTACTGCCGCTATGCCCAGGGCGATACTTGTTAGTGCCGGCATTATTTGACCCTCCTCATGTGATGTTCTTCGAGACATTCATATCCGAGATGTTGATATGCTTTTGTGACTCCTTCGTAGTTAAGCGATTTCATGACTGCGAGTGCATCCACCTCAGCGCCTTTTTCCTTGGCCCATTGCTGATATGCCCTCAGAAGCCTCAGCGCCGTTGTTCCTCCCCTGTGCTCTGCCGTGATGAACCAGAACATTTCCTGCGAAACTACGACATCGAAATTCCACGGAGATAGCGACAACACGCCGCCAATGCCGCCGATGACCCGGTCTCCTTTTTCGGCGATAAAAATAACGGCGCCGTCGCCCTCGATCATGCGCTTCAGTGTTACTGCAGTGCTGGTCGCCTTGAACGGTATATATTTGGATATGACGGTAGACAAGAAAAATTCCTCCGCAAGCGGCAGCGCCCCGGGGATGTCCTCGAACCTCGCTTCACGGATTCTGATAGATGTTTGTAGAAAATTCGGGACGCTTTCTGAAGGCCGTTCGGAAGTGTCCCTGGAATTTTCTATCTTCATTTGATTATTCATTTATCGTCACCTGCTTTATCACCGCCAGCACGCGCAGCGGCAGCGGTTGTGTTTGTTTGATCTCCGCGGTGCCGGCATCCCATCCGGTATTGGTCATCTCCTTATCTCCTGTGAACGGTGGCACAGCCTCATTCAGCACGCCGTCTCCTACCTGGACAAACGGCAGCTCCTCTCCATTGAGCGTGCAGCCGACGGTTTCATGCAGCCTCGCAATCATCTTGTTCACCGACATCGCCCGGCCGACTGATATGCCGTCAGGCAACTGCAGCGCCGGCGGCAGGTCCTTTGTCGTGCTGTCGTAGTGGATTCCTATTTCCACTGCAGTAGCTGTGCGGTCGGTCACACCGTCCGCCTCCTTCAGCGTAATCTGTCCGCTGCTGACAACATACTGCGGCTGAGGTATGCCGTCAGCGAGTACGTCAACCGTCTTCCCTGCGAGGTGTCCGAGACCTGTCCAGGTCGCCTTTCCCGTGCCGTCCGTCCCTGTGATGCAGGAATGCGTTTGTCTGCCTTCCTCGATCACCTCGATGTATGTATGTGCGACGCCGCCGATCGTCCGTTGCACTGCCAGCCATACCTGATCGGTATTGCCGTAGGGAATTACAGACACCCATTTGTAGAGTCCATCCGTCGTGTTCTTTGTCCAGCCCAGCACCATCTCCGTGCCCTGGCGTTCATACGTGATCGCCAGCAGCTTCCCGCTTGCCGTAATCGCGTATATGATCGGGTCCGGATATGAGGTTTGTGCCATACTGATGATCTGCTCGCCTGCCAGATGCTCCGCAAACACACTCAGATCAGTCGCGCGGTAGGAGTCCGTCTCCCATTCGTAGGCTATCGCCCTGAGTTGTTTCCCGTGTTTGGTGACGAAAAGCGCCTCATCCCCGACAATGAGCGGTCGGGTCATCGAGCAGCCGTATGCTGTCCTTTTTTTCGCCTGGATATTTGTCGGCGTCAGCGCCTTTTCACTGCTGCCGGAGATGGTGTGTTCCCCCGAGGATTCCAGCGCGATGATCTGCTTTGTTGCGCAGAGGTGTCTGATGAGGCCCTTTGCGGCAGCGAGGCCATAGCTGCAAGCGTCGCTGTCACCTGAGCCGATTTCAAAATTCTCCGGCTCTCCGATCTTGGATTTCCATATCTGCAGCGGCCAGGTTGCTGAGCCTCCCATGATCATGCTCTGTTCAAAGAACGTCCCCGCCCCCGGGTATCCTGATTGACTCGACCAGTAAGTTGTTGTTTTTCGATACGCCGTTATCGTCCCGGTTGCCGGAGTTGCAGGTGTTCCGGTTACCGTATAGGTGAATTTTGTTGGTTCGTTTGTAACAAGGGATATTTTGAATATGCCGTTATAGTCCGCTTGGTTCGCTCCGCTTATCTGGACAAAGGATTGGTCCTTGAATTTGTGGGCTGTCCCCATAGTGACCGTTGCCGTGCTGCCTGACCTCGTAATTGACACTACGTGCTGGACCGCCTGGATCGTGCCGGTTGCCGGCGTTATAATGGTATTGGATTTCGACAGGCTGGCTGTGGAAAGGTCGTTTAATGTTATATGGAAATTGCCGTTATAATTTGGCTCAGTCGCGCCCTCTACGGTCACATACTGCCCATCTGTTAAGCCATGCGCCTGGAAAAACGTAAACAGGTTGTTCCAGCCTAATTTCGTACCGGATACGACGGCCTGGACTATGGTTATGTCCCCGGTTGCCGGTGTTGCCGGAGTGCCGCTTACCTGGTAGGTAAAGATATAATCGTCAACCTTTGTGAGCTGAAATGTGCCGTTATATTCAGCTTGATCCGCGTCGCTTATGCGTACATAATTGCCAGTGACCCAGCCGTGCGGCTGAAACATGGTTACCGTCGCTGTCGAGCCCGTCCTGGTTATCGAACTGGAAACTTTTTTGTACGTTATCGTACCGGTTGCGGGGATCGCAGGTGAATTCGCCACGGTGTAGGTAAAGGAGTTTGCTGAGATAACTGTTATGATAAATACGCCGTTGTAATCCGCTTGATCGGCCCCCTGGATTTTCACATAGTCAGCCGATACCATGCCGTGTGGACCAGATGTCGTAACGTATGCTGTAGCGCCTACACGTGTAATTGATATGATCATGTTTGTTAGTATCAAATTCCCGGGTATGGGCCCCGACAGATTTGTATTGACCTGATAGGTGAAGGCCATATCATCAGTGACCGTGATCTGGTATAACCCGTTGTAGTCCGCCTGCTCCGCTCCAGACATCCTTATAAGCATGCCGCTTTCAAAGTGGTGAGGGAGTTTCATCACGACGGTGACAATGTTGTCCTTGTAGGTTGCTTCTTGCACTGCCTTTGACTCTGTTGTACTGAAGCTGATCTCCTCCAGTGTCCAGCTCGTGTCCGTCGTCCGCTTCAGTCTCCTGGGTGCGTAATCCCCATGCCAGAAATACAGCTCGTTGCTGTTTTGCTCCCATGTGACGTTCGGCAGCTTCGCCGTAGCGTAGGGATGGCTGATTTCGTAGGGCACGAGTGGATTCCCGGTTTTTATGAGCGCGTTTGCTGTGTAAAATCTGATTTTCCCGTCCGAACGAAATTCAATCTGATATCCGGTGAGTTCCGGCGTGATCGTCAGCGGCATGAGATACGCCGTGACGCCAGCTCCGGCATCGTAGATAAAGCGCGTCCCCGGCGTCCGCTCTGCATAGCCGACAAGCGCCACGCGGACATTTGTCAGATTCTCAGCGCCGTTTTGATATTTTGGCGCATCCAGTCTGCCGAGCATCTTCGGTGATATTTCTCCTGCGGAGAAATTTGTCTGGATGGTATGCAGCTTAGGCACGTATGCTCCGCGCGTCGAGCAACGGAAAGTCTCCGAATGTGTCCCCCGGTTCTTCCTGTGCGTCCACAGCTCGGGCGATTTTCAGCATCTCAGTGAGCAGTTTCTGCATCTCTTGACGTGTTGAGTTTGATTTTGTGATCGGGTAGGCCAGCAGCATCGCCATATACGCCTTCATTGATTCGACAAGGAGCGCGTCCCAGGTTTCATAATTCACGTTGCGGTAGATGTATCTGAGATAGATGGTGCTTTCATCGCAGAGGATCTGCCGTGCTTCGACCTTATAATCAGTCACCCCTTCGACTTCGAGGATCCTCAAACATTCCGGCGGTATGGTGTATGCATAGGCGTAGGTATTGACCGGCGCCGTTGCTATCGGATCTAGCGCCAGGCGTTTGACAGCGCAATTCCAGGGATGCATCCGGAGCACCGCGTCCCGGCTCGTTGCAAACAACCCGGTTGCCAGCTTCCGGCGCTTTGTGTTTTCATCGAGGGATACAATCGGATCGTCTCCCAGCATCAGGAGCGCCCCGTTCATGATGATCAACTCTGATACAGCCTCGTCCGCCATTTCATCTCCTTGTTAAGGGGTCTGTCCCAGATTTACGGACGGTTTTATCGTCGTAGAATCGGGATTGTCCCCGGCTTTCCGGCACAACTTAAAGGAGTGCCCTCCCCGGGTGCCGACGCCGGAGAGGGCGGAGAGAAAGCTTTTTCAAAATCCGGGACGCTTCCTGTAGTCCGTTGGAAGTGTCCCGGCGATTTTCTTAATCCGTCACGTACTTGAAATAGCCCTTTATCGTGGCGCCTGCCGGTATTGTTCCGCCGGCTACCGTGGCGTAGAGCTTTACGCCTTCTCTGCTGTCGAAAAGTATCGTGGGATCAGTTCCCAGGGCTCCGGTTCCTGCCCCGCATTCGAGTTTTGCTGCTGCGCTGACATCTGCGTCATCAAGGATGGCGTTTGCTGACAGGGGGACAGCCGTGCCGTCCGCGTTGGTGTGCGCGGCATAGCCGATGTCCAGCGTCCTGCTTGATCCGAACGCAGAACAGACGAACTTAGAATCGGTTTTTATAAGCCTGACGATCCCCGGCGGTAATGTTACGAGATCCTGCGTTGATGTTGCGTCCCCAGCAGCCGCGCCCTGGTTAAATGCAAAATAAGCGGTTCTTACCCTTCCGTGTTCGTTATAGGAAGGATTTTTGACAGGCGGTGTTGCCGTCCTGTTCGTTTCCTGAGTCGATTTTTCTGTGGTAACTCCCATTTGAGTTGCCCTCCTTGTTTTCTATTTCTGCGGGGGCGTCTCCGCCCCCTGGGTTATTACGTTTCAGCCGTTACTCAGTGGTGAGCACTACGCAATCGACCTCTACAACCTTTTCCTCTTCAACCCTGACGGCCCCGAGTGACTCCTTCGCGTAGGGCTGTACCGCCATTGACTTGTCAATCCTGACATCGAGCCTCGTTTCCAGATTTGCTCCGGTCCCCAGCGCCATGCCCGACTTTGCCCAGGCATACGTGTACCTGTGTGTAGTGTCTGCCTTGGGGAGCCTTTCGGAATGCAGCCAGTAGAAGCCCATCCAGTACACGATCTTGCCGTCCTGCAGCGGCCGCACGGTGTTGTAATCCGCACTGACTGCTTCAGTGATTCCCAGAAGGTCGGCGATCTGCGCCGCGGTGATTGCCCAGAAAAGCGCGTCGTCGGGATTGTCCCCGTCAATCGCCTCATTCGCCAGGAATATCTGCCTGCACTGGATGATCTTTGTCTTTGTGAGTCTGGCGGATCCGTGAGCGATCTTCTGGGTGCTCGGCAATGCGGTATTCGAAAGTGCGACTGCGGAGCTGCCTTCAGCACCGGTCACCGTAACCGCGTTGCCCCTGAGCGCGGCGATAACAACATCGTCCTTGGACCTGTTCATCGCGCCGACTCCGGCCGTGATGATAGAGCTCGTGGGATCGTTCATCTTGTCGATGTCCTGAGGGTCGATGAGATCAGCCCATTCGTAATCAGTAAGGAACATTCTCCGTCTGTCGAACGGGGTTTTGATAAGTGGGGTGTCCGAGTTTCTTGAGGTCTTCGCCCGCGCCGTGGTCTGTCCTACGCGGTCGACGTCCTTTGATGTTCCGACGATTCCCGGATGTGGCATGCAAGCCGCCTCCAGCCTGCTCTTTAACTGCTGTGATCTTACAACGAAGTTGTCGGCGAATGCCCGACGCATTACATCTGTGATTTCTCCCATGATCGGTGTTCCTCCATAAAAATTAGTTTTGGTTTCTAACTCTTAGGTTCTCCACCGCCTTGGGTCCCTTGCGGGATTATCCTACCAAGTGGGCCTGCTCTGTCCTGTGCTACATTACTGCGTTCGTTCGGGGTCCGTTCTGAAAAATGGGGACGCTTCCGTCTGTTTGTGAAGTGTCCCTATTTTTCAGGGCTGTGCGGATTATCCCTTCTTGCTGTACTTCCTTTCCCTGTATTGCGCCGCCTTCTTCACGGCGATATCATGCTCGGCATGGCCTGAATTCAGATAGGCCTCCGAGCGGATAAGCTTGTCATATTCCGTCTCATCAATCGCTGCGGCCTGATTCGGTGCCGGCGGATTATCTTCCACAAGGTCCGCTCCTACTTTCGACAGCACCCTCAGCAGCGCCTTATACGTTGCCTTTAGATCCTTGCCAATCAGCTCGGGCTGGTCTTCAGCCTCAAAAAACGTTTTTGCTGCCACTCTGAGCGCGTTCACGCTCGCATCTTTTTTGTCTCCCCAAGCCGTTGCCAGCTCCCCTTCAACTTCCTTCTTCAGCCCCGCCAACTGCGTCTGCTGCAGGGTGAGGGATTCCGATATATGTTCTCCGAATTTCTCTATGATCCCCTGTGCCTGTTTCTTGCTGATACCCATGCCGTGCATGGATTTCAGAAATATCTTTTCTCTCTCCGGGTCGATCTTCATGCCCTCGGGGAATTTTGAGTAATCGAGCTTATACCCCGTCTCATCTGCCGGAATATCCGCGATCAGCTCCTTCAGCTTCGGAGTGTCTTTGAGTAAGGCCTTCAGCGTCTGTGCGTCCGCCGTCCCGAACATCTTTTCGGCTTCCGAGTACGATCCGAGCACCTTCTTCAGCGTCGCCTCATGATTGATCGTCTTCCCGTCTTCTCCCATCACGCGGAATTTCTCCGGTATCTCGATCGTGTTATTCTCTCCTGGCAAAAACTCTCCGGCCGGTGGCTGATTGCCCTCGGGCGGACTTCCTGCAGGCGGCTGGTTCCCTGCTGCTGCTGCGATTTCTTCAGGTGTCGGCATTATTTCTCTCCCTTTCCTTTTTTGGTTTTCTCCTGAGCTTCTTCCATCACCTGTTTTGCCTTCATCGGGTCAACTTCTGAAAAAAGCTCCTTCGATTCGGTCTGCTCTGTCATTCCGGCTTGTCCGGAATCCTTCTTCTCTGTTTTTTCTACCACTGACACGCGGTCCCAGCCTTTCTCCGTCAACTGCCATTCCTTATTCGGCATAACCTTCTCTCCTTTCCTCTACTGCTGCGCCTCAGCGCATTTCTTTGCGATAAATAAAAGCACGGCCCTCTGCCCCTCCTGGAAAGCCGTCGAGTGCGAATCACCCGGCACGTGGCTCGTCCTGTCGGCAAAATTCAACCATAACTCCTCAAACACAAGCAGCCCTGACGGGTTCCGCTGAAACACATCGAAGTAATGCTCAGGCAGTACCTTCGTCTGAAGTGTCCCAAGGTTTTTCCTGTCTTTTTTCTTACCCGGCATTTTCCTGTGCTCCTCTCGCCACTACCGGCGCAACTGATTTCATCATCTCCGCTTTTTGCTGCTCTTTCTGCATCGCCATCATTTCCTCTGCCCTTTTCTCCCTAAGCTGCTGCACTGCCTTACTGTCCTTGATCAATTTCGCGGGCACATTCAGGAGCGTTGCCTGTTCTCTTTTTCCTTCTTCCCAATCGTAGACATCGACAACATCGGGCTTCACTTTTGCGCTGTTTATCAGTCCCGCTTCAAAGCGTTCAATCGCCATCACGTCCTGGTTGCGCTGGCTCTGCGACAGCGGCGCTTTGTACGTGATCTTGTTAACCCGGCCTCTGATGGATTCCGGCATCACGCCGCCCATGCCGCGCCTCAGGGCGATCCCCGCGCACCGCTTGATCATCCCGCTGATGTGTTCCGACTGCAGGCGTGAAAGCATCGGTCCAAACAACTGCCGGACTTTGTCGTATCGCCGCGCCACTTCATACGCCGTCATCTGCGGCCCGTCCTCCGGGTGCAGCTCGTCCGACATCATCGTTTCCTTCACATTGCCCTGCAGCTTCTCCTTGGCCAAAAAACCAACGTTAAAATCCCCGCCCGGCTTCAGCGGAAAAAAGCTGTCCTTCGAGGCCATCGCGATAATCTTCCGCGCCCCGACCTTGATCGTCTTCGCATTGACCACTCCGTCATCCACCGCGCCCCACATGCCCGCAATCGCCATGTCAGCATTGGAAAGCACCAGCTTCACCACTTCATTCAAAGTTTTATGATCAGGCAAAGCATCATCTGCAGGCCCCAGCGAATAAACCGAATCCGGAATCAGCACCGAGCGCCCCACAGTAAACGGCTGCTCGTGATAGCCGGACACCCTCACCAGCTTCTTTGTCTTCAGCTCCGTATGTTCCGAGGCCCAGGGCAGCTCCGTCTTTTTGCGTTTCTTCCCGCGTGGATAAATCGCATGCACAAAATCAAACATCTGGTCCGGCTTTTCCTTCGCCGCCTTCGTCACTTCATCGCTCAGCGGATATCTTTTGTCTGTGAACGTCGCCACCGCCTGCTCCGCCGTCAGTGAATACGGCCGGTACAGCGTGTCGATCTTGCCCTTGCCCGTGCTGTCCGCGAAATAACAGGAATGCAACGGCCAGGTATGAAACACATACAGGTTCTCCGCCTCCGGATCGGTCTCCAGCGCATCCTCCACATAGCAGACAGCCATCGCGCAAACATAATCGATCGCGAATTCAAACGAAGCCGAATCGTAATTGCTCCCGTGGATCTCCGCGTGCAGGTCCTTTGAAAACTGCTCCAGCCATTTCATCCCGGCCGAGTCCTTCACACCCGTAGCCTCCAGCAGAAACCACTGCATCGCCGAGGGCGTCAGGCCGCTGACCAACTGGGCCGCCAGTTTCCTCACTGAATTCTTCAGCGTCCCGTCATAGATCCGCGCCGATTTTTCAAACGAAGCCGACAGCGCATCCGCGCCGTCATTGCCGATCTTCGCCCCTCTCAGCGGATACGTCGAATTGTAGGCGTCCCTCCAGAACTGCTCAACCGTCAACCGCTTCGGCTTCAGCGCCTCAAGGCGTTTTATATGCTGCTGCCCGTTCATCCCGATATCCTCATTGCGTCTGCGTCGTCCTTTCCATCTCACGCACCTGCTTTTCAGCCGCCATAATCATCGCCCGCTCTTCAGCGTCATTGAACAAATCGCCCTGGCCGACATCTTCCTGCTTCTTCGCAATCGTCATCACCAGCATCACAAAATTCTTCTGAGGATTCGTCCTCGAAGAGAAATCCCTGAACTGCCTCAACCGATTGATCCGCTCCTCCTTCGAAAGCTCAAACAAAACCGTCTCGATCTCCTGTAAAAGTATCGGCGTTTTGTTCTTCGAGCCTTTCTTCCGACCCTTCGCGTGCTTATAGATTTCAGGGTTACCTCTGGCCATTGATACCTTCAATCAGATTTTCATTAGATTTTTGCAATGCAGCGTTTATGCGGGTAGTCTTGAACATTCTGGTTTTAACCATAGCACGGCGGGTAGTGAAACTTTTAGGGGGAAAGTTGCAAAATCTTTACATAAAGCCTTTAACGTCATTCCGGCTTGACCGGAATCCTTCTTTCCCATCACTCAGCAGATACTCCCTGCCTGCCGGTGATATCAGCCTGCCCTCGATGATCTTCCACTTGTCGTAATTCCTCACCGTCCTGACCGACAAGCCATATTTCCCGGCAATATCAGCATAATTGCCAGTCTTCAGCTCAGCCTTCACCTTCATCACAATCACATACACCGGCATCCTGGACGGGATCTCGATCCGCTCCCCTGCAAACCGCTGCCTGATTCGCTCCGCCAGCTCCTCGTTCCCGATCATCGCCGCCAGTTCATGCCACATTCAGCGTTCCCTCCAAGAAACTTATTTTCCGCTGCAGCTTTGTGATCTCCTCAATCCAGCCAGGGCGCCGGGCATCATCGTCGTCAGTGTGATCGAGATACCCCTGCTTCCGGGTCTTCATCTCATACGCCCGCCTCAATTCTTCCTTCAGCCGCTCCCGCTTCTCATCACTGCCCGCCGCTGCCTTTTCCGGTTCCCTGTGATTGATCCACTCCCTCCAGCTGTTAAACCATGTGCTGCCCTGTTGCGGATGCTTCCAGGTGTTTGCCTTCAGATGCTTCAGATAGTTCTCCAGCGCGGTCTGGATGTCTTGTCTGTCTTTCTCACCCTTAACAGAGTCTTTGAAGGCCTTTAAGGCTTTGGTGCGTCCGAGTTTTGAAGGATACCGCTTCCATAATTTCTCGAACAAAGCAAGCGGATCATCTGCAGGATGATCTATATTCTTTTTTATATTGGTATATAATGATAAATCCGACATCACATTTTTGTGATCTCGGCTCGTATTTTTTCCCTCCGACATCACATTTTTGTGATCTCGGCTCGTGTTATCAACAGGGTTATTAACACGGGTTTTTCCCGTTACTGGATAGATCCTTCGCTCGCTGCCTCCAGCCGCAAACCTCTTCATTTCGATCTCGATAAACCCCTTTTTCCCGAGCCTGTTGATCATCCTGCTGATACTCCCCGGACGCCGGCCGTACAGCTTCGCAAAGTAATCATTGCCCGCAAAACAACAGCCCTGCGGCCCACATAGCGCCGTAATTTCAGAAAACAGGATCTTCTCCATCGGTGACAGCTCCGCGTCATACCTCACCCCCGCCGTAAGCACCGAAAAATACGCCGGATCAGCCATTTATTTCCATCTGTCCGCTCCCCTTCCTCTTCATCTCCTTCGCCCTCTCCCTGGCCTTCCCGATCCCCGCCAGCGCCTCATTCAGCCGCGCGTCATTGTCCGGCCCGCAGCCGAAGCGCAAGCCCTGGTCCGTCGGCACCTTCTGCTTTTTTTTCGTCAAAATAAACACACGCAGATCCACAAAAAATTTATCGTGTACCTCGATCAGCGTCACACGCAAAAACGTATCCGTGTTTTTCTTCATTTCAGTGATGATCTCAGACCGCATGCACCCTCAGAAATGCCATCCTGATTTTTTCCACTACCCGCGACCAGCCTATGCGCTCGCTATTGGTCCGCTTGATCACCGTGCCGTCCACGATCATTTCATAGCTGTCGATCCTGTTCGATTTATGCAACTCAATGACCTCCCTGACATACCCAAAATCAAAATCCTCGATGGTGACGCGCCGCCGGAGATCCGGGATCGGCAGGGGCGCATCCGGCGCCGGTCCCTCCCCTATCTGCCGCAGCCTTGCCGCCCGCATGGCATTATATTTTTTACTGCCCTTTATCCGCTTCCTGTACATTTTCACCCCCTTGCACGGTCGGCATAATAAGTTGTTATAAATCCGTGGGCGAACAGCCGAACAGCCTCGGTTCAGCAATCGCCTTTCTCTCTGCAAGGCATATCGTGTCATGTTGCCTCCTCCCATGCGAAACTAAAAGCAAATCAATTATTTCATAGCCTTTTACCTCAGACATGCACGTTGAAGACCATCCAAACGAAAGCACTATTCCTCCGGGCCTCAGTATTCCGTCAATCAAGTCTCGTTCTGTTTTATAGCCTAAAGACTGTGCATCCTTTTCCGTAAACTCCATTCCTATGCCCGCGTAGCATTCTTTCAGTTGTGTCACGCTGTATGGTGGGTCAAAAAGCACCAAGTCAGCTTGCACTCCCTTGTCTTGTAGCAGCTTCAAAAATTCATGCGCGGGCAAGTGGTATTCAGCTTCCGTTTCGGGGTTCAGGTCGTTTGTGTATGTCGCCCATCTCTTGTTACGGGCGAAAGGGTCAACCGACAGTTCCGACTTTATCAGGTACTTTTTCACAAAATACGCTATGTCCTGAATGTCGAACGTATCCGCATTCGGAAAGCTCCACACCCTCTGAAAAGGAATAATCACAGCAACAGCCCGCCCACGGATTTATAACAAGTCATTCAACTTCGCTCCCTTCGGTCGCCCGACGCGGAGGAACCGCGCGGGTTAATTCCAGCGTTATAAAACTTTGCGCGAACAGCCAACAGCCTCGGTGTTCTCGTCCGCTTCTTTGAACATTCTTCTGATCTTCGGAATATTACGGTATTCTTCGCAATCTTCATTTTCAAGGTGTCCTTTCAGTCCTATATCGTCAAAATCATCTTCGTTACAAAACGGGCATTTCATAATTTGTTCTCCTATCCATTCCGTATAGGCGGGCGGGATTGCCAGTCCTAATTCAAACTGAGTCATCCAGTCTATACCCATCGCCTCTTTGCCCTTCTCGTGGCAGGAAGGCCCGCGCATGTCTCCAATCCGGCGGCAGGATTTTGTTAGCACAGTCACAAGGTCGCCGGAATGGTCACAGGTGCCAGGCGTCATAAAAAACATATTGGATTCAAATAGCCGGTGCCTTGCGACTTTTAGGCCGAACATCGTGCCGCAAAGCATAAATGGGCTTATCAGCGGCGCACCGGCTACGTTTTCGATTACATACGGCTTGCCGCTTGCAATCAGCGCATTACGGGTTTCCGGTATCAAGTCCTTATGCTCCCTTGTACTTGTCAGCTTTGTCAGCGAAGAATGCGCCTGGCAGGGCGGGGAAGCGTGTATCACATCGTATTCGTGCCCGTGTGCGCGCAGATAGTCCAGCGCGTCGGCTTCGATGAAGGCGAAAGGATATCGGGGCTGTGGCTTAATGTCCACGCCTGTCACCTCAAACCCGGCCCGGTGGTAGCCCATTCCCGCGCCGCCAGCCCCTGAATATAAATCTAATAACTTCATAGAGGCAACAGCCCGCGCACAGTTTTATAACAAGTCATTCAACTACGCTCCCTTCGGTCGCCCGACGCGGAGAAACCGCGCGGGTTAATTCCAGCGTTATATTTTTGCGGGGGAACAGCCAACAGCCATTTGGCCCCACTGTTCCGCCATCGCTTTTGCAATTCCATCATATGTTTTACTCCTTAATTTCGCCCTGTCCGGAGAAGGCGGCAATTTGTGTAATCTCTGTTCTCTGCCTTGGTCAATCACCGTTGACATTAAAGGTGGCAATCCCTTCAGCCAGAGGCATGTTGCTTTTGTCTCTCCGTGTCCGAAAAACCACGGCTGAATCACTTGGTCATATTTGCGCCCTATTATTTCAAGGGCGTATTTGTGCGGTATTGGATTCTCAACCGCAATCATCGGAATCGGCGCATCCAGAAACAGCCGGAAGAACTCCGCACCTTTCCTCATGTCATCCCAAAGGTTCCGCTTCTCAAGCCAGCACACGCCAGAGTTACAAAGTCTGGTGCAAGGCGGGTGTGCTATCAGCATGTCCCAATCGCTGCAAAGAATGTCTCTCACATCTCCTTGGTAGTGGTTGCCTGGCGTGTCTGAAGGCAAAATATCACAGGACCAGGCTTCGTGTCCTTTCGCTGTGAAGGCATCTCTCACGGTTCCGCTGTATTCGCAAGCAACTAAAATTTTCAACGGCAACAGCCCCCCCGCAAAAATATAACAAAGCCTTCAACGCCCGACGCTGAATAAGCGTCAGTGGTTTCGGCATTTGTGGTCTCAGCGCGGGTTAAGGCCACGTTATGATTCTTCAGAATACCCACTCAGGCAGTCCTTCTATCTCAACCGCCAGCCAGCCCGTAGGCACGATCACCTTTCGGCCATCCTTCAGATTTAGCCTGTGCGTACCGCTTGGCCTCACGCATATTTCTTCAATCTCATCGAAGGTCACGCGGTCATTGTTCGGGAAAATGTACGTCCTTTTCTTTTCATTCACTGTTTTGAAATCCATTGCCATCCTCCTTGTATTCGAGAATTAATAAGTCTCTTTTTTTCGTGCGTCCGGCCTCGTGCCATCCGGCTTTTTTAAAGCAACAGCCGGGGTTTGTTGAACGAATCTTTCGCGGGTTTATGTATGTATATAGGCGTTCTCCGGGCCATCGTTGCCCAGCTCTCGCCATTGCTTCCCTAATGAGGGCGGATGTCCCAAAACGTTTTCTTTTTAAACGCCAGCCGCGTGCCCACCCTCGCTGTCGTGATCGTCTCCTTCCTGACTAACGTCGTGATCATTCTTTCTCTCCTTAGAGGGCGCGATGAATCACGCCCCTACAGTATTACCGTTTTGCTTTTGTAGGGGCCTGCCTGTCCGGTAGGCAGGCGTGGTTTACCGCGCCCGGTATTGCCTTATCTTTCATCTTCACCGGAACTCGGCCAGTAAAGATTTCCCATATCTCGATCATCATACAAACCACAAACCGTCCCGTCCCGCACCGCCGCTGGTCCTTATCGCAATAATGAATTCCCTGCCTGCAGGTCCTCTCCAGACAGATCATTATTGTCCTTCCCCGGTTTTCGCCACCTGGACTTCATCCTCCGCGCGCGGCATGAATTTGATGTTGATATTCTTGAGCCTGAAATCATGCCCCTCTGCAGCGGCCTCCTCGATCGCGTGCTCGATGTTCTTCTCCGTGAAAAACTGCCCTGCATCAAAGCCGTGTATCCTGCCTGCCGTATAACTCACCAGACACGCCAGAAACACAAACAGAATCGCCGCCGACAAACAGACATCCCTGTTAAGCACCGCCCGTCTGATCCTCTGATAATTCGTCATGAGCATATCCCCTTTCTCATTTCCTTTTCGGCATCACCAGTAAATAAGCGCCCGGCCCTTTGAAATGCAGCGGGCTATATTCCCCATTCGGCCCTGCCTGGCACCATTGCCAGATTCCCGGCAGCGTCTTCATCACCGCCGCGACCTTCACCAGATACGTCAATGCGACATAGATGCCGTTGAAATCAATGGACCGGTGATATTTGCGGGAATACTCATCCGTGTCGCAATATTTCAACGAGCGTGTTCCATCGCAATCATCGCACCCGTCAACGCAGTACGGGCATTCCACCTCACTCTCTCCATCAAAAGCCCTGAACCGCTCGAAATTGACATACGATGAATACGATGAACCCTTCCTGTGCGGCCTCAATATCTTTTCGATATCTCCGACACACTGCCAGTCCGCGCCCTCTCCCTCGGATATCATGACTTCGATTTTATCCTCCGGATACCGTACTCGGTTATACAGATCAGGATTGTTATCTTCGGTGGCGTCAATGTGTAATTCAGAAAGGTCCAGCCTCAGCATGATTTTTCCATCACAGGCATACACATAATTGCGGCTGATCAGGGGAATTGACAGATCAGTTCTAGGGTTATGGCTTTCACCGCAAAACCATTGCAGATCTACGCCGCCGACGTTCACGCCTTCTCCTCCATCTCCGCCAGGCTGTGCCTGAGCATATACAAAAGCTGATCCCCCGGCGTCCTGATCTCCTCCTCCGCGATTCTCTTTAGATTTCCATGCAGCTTCGGCAACCTGCTGAAATCCACGGCCACGGTATAGGTCTCCGGCATGATAATATCCGGCAACACGGCCACGGCGGGCGCGGCAAGCCCCACTACACTGGGATCCTCGACCCCTTGAATCCTGGAACCCTGTTTCTCAGCTAACTTCTCAGGCTCGGTCATCCCCGGACCTTCCGGCCCTCCGTCCCTTTTCGTTGAAACCGATGGTTTTCGACGGGACACCTGAGAATTGTTATCCTTTGCGGCCTTGCCAAACGGCGGCTTGCCGTGTTTCTTCGTGTAGCATGCATAGCACAGCCCCTCTTTCTGAACAGGCCTGCCGCACTTCTTGCCCTCAATCTCCTTCGTACATTCATTTGTTGCCATTTTCTTCTCTCCTCTCTCCTTTTCGGGCGTGATGGGAAAAACAGGGACGCTTCCTGCTGTTGGTGAAGTGTCCCTGCTTTTCTTTTCACTGTCCTCCGGCCGCTTCGCGATCATCGCCACAAACTGGACGCACACAGAGCAATATCCCGAGGCATTCGGCGTCTGCCTCCCGCAACCGTTCCTGCAGAGCTGCCTGACCGGAGCGGTCTCCATCACCGCTTCCCTCCTTTCTTTTTCTTCATCGCCTTTAGGCTGATCACATTGCTGCCGCTGTCATGCAGGCTGCAGATCTCCTGAAACAGGTCCTCGATCGCCGCCGCGTGGGTCGCCTGCTTTTCCCTGCCTGCTCCGGCCTTTGCCTTCGCCTGCTCCGCAAGGCCCTCCAGATAATCGATCACGTTCTGATATATGTAATTTCGCGGCCTGCCGAACGCTCCCATGCGTGAGGCGTGGCGCTTTAGAAATGCGAGTGACAGGCCCAGGGTATTAACAAGATAACTGTCCTGAACAATGTAAGGATGGGGGGTGGCCGCCTGCGGGGAGGTGCCGCAGGCGGCCTGAGAAGGAGAGCGGCCCTTCATGACTCCTGATTTCATGAGGCCTGCTCTCCCTGGGAAACGCACTTTTCCATAATCTTGTTCCTGATTCTCTCCAGCATCCAGTCAAACCGGCTCTGGAAATCAGACGGGTCCATCAATTCCATTGCCGTGATCTCCTCTTCACCGGCAACCCTCACAGTGACCTTTGCCGTCCGCACCATGCAGTCTATCGTTTGCGTGAAATGCGCCTGAATCGTCACCTGGATAAACTCGATATGCTTCATTTCCTGCGGCCTTCGAGGATTTCATTGAGGACTGTATGTTCGAGTTCTTCAACACAACAGCGTATGGCACGACATGCAGGATCTTCTTTCCCATAAACCCTTTCCATGCCATTTGCCAGTAAAACCCAATTTTCCTTCAGAGAATACAATTTGGCTAACAACTCTTCAGCTTCCATAACCCTGCTCCTCCTCACCCGAATACATCCCGGGCTTAAACTGCGCCTCGTGGACAAACTTCTCCATCAGCAGCCGCAATTCCTTATTCATTCTTTTCTTCAGTTCAGGGGGTAAATCTTCGATGTGGTGCTTCAGAGGGTGCTGAATCTTGATAGAGTATACGTCAGTAAACTTTTCCATCTACAAAACCTCCCCGGTATACTTTGTTGACAAAGTAAACATTTCGACCCAAAAAAATATAAAGCACACTATATTCATGGACAAAATAATAAGGCCCGGTACAGCCGTGGAGCTGATGACATGGCGTTCATTTCGCTCACTTGGTCTGTCCGGGCCTCCCGTTGAGGGTTCTTTAATGATCTGCCATGTCATCATGTTTAACAGTATGCGCATTTATATTGCGTATGTCAAGCTGTTCGTTTTGCGCTTTTTCAGCAGTATCAGGCGAATACGCTCTTTAAAATGCGTTTATCTCGCATTTTCTAAACCGGATTGATAAATTTGCGCATTTACCGTAAAAAAGGAGAATGACTTTTATGGAACGCCTAGATAAAACCATCAAGGAACTCGGTCTCACCAACTATAGAGTTGCCCGGGATCTTCAGGTCCGCGAGTCAACAGTCCGCAGCTGGCGGACCGGCGTTGCCATGCCCCGCAAGCACCATCTGGACGCCCTCGCTCATTACCTCAATGTTCATCCCGCCTGGCTTCTCTATGGTGAAAAACACTATGCGCCGACGGCTGAAGATCATGCCGGAAGGATAGTTCAAAAAATCGCTGATTACGGAAAGAAACATCCGGAGGAACTTAAAAAAATAGAACAAATGATAGACGTGCTTGTGGGAGATACTGAGGGGCTTGAAAGTTATACCGATCGGAAGGAAAAAGAAAAAAAAGGCAGGCGAAAACAGACAGCTTAAACTGCCCTTTGCCGCCTGCGACAAGTGCCTTTACAAGCAGCGCCTTTTGAAATTAAAGGCCATGACATATATACTCCTGGAGGGGATATGAAAATATTTCTTTTTAGTTTGTTTTGCCTCCTTATCTTATTTAAACCTGCCGGAGAGGCATTCACATCTGATATGCTTTGCGAAGAAAAAAGCATAATGCTTAAAGCTAAGCATGATCGCTTATCGGCTATCTATGAACGTCTCATAGAGATGCAAATGAAGCTTGATGCAAAATCGTTAAGCTACAGCTTTTGTAAAAATGATGTTACTGAACGCTGCTCTATATTATACGGTGATCTATCAGACGATGCGTTTCTATACACCAATTATAAAAAAGAATTCACGTGGCTTTTACGCGAAATCGCTGAATTAATTAAAGCTGTCGATAGCAATTGCACAAAGCAGATGGAAGAACAATCAGAGAAAATGCGCAAAAAGTTATCTGAACGGTTTAAGTGAAACTCCTTTCACTTTTCCTGCTTATAATATTACAAACACACCTGATAATCGTGCCGCCTGTCGACGCGGGGAAAGTCCGCTCCACAAAGGCCCGCAACCATTTCATGAAGCTTAATCCCTGCCCTTCCACCGGCCTGACAAAAGGCAAGTGTCCCGGATACATCATCGATCACATCATCCCGATAAAGCGCGGCGGCCGGGACTGTCCTCTCAACATGCAATGGCAAACACTCGAGGACTCCCGTGCAAAGGACCGGGCCGAATAAATGCCTGTCTACCTCCTTGATTTATTTTCCTTGACTTATCATAACGGCTTATGATATGGTTAAGTCATGGAAACAAGAAATCATAAGATGGAGGAAAAGGAAATGACTAAAATTAAAGCAGTTTGGACAGCAAAAAAAAACGGCATACTGTTGACGGATGAACAAGACAATATCATTGCATCCATTCACGGGGATGCACTCCGGCAGCACGCAGCGGGGATTGACGTGTACGACATAAATGGCATCGTAGCGACACTGTGGCATGAGATTGATACAATACAGCTAACTGAAGAGGTTGCAGCATGAAGTGTCCTCACTGCAGAAAGAACATTTCCGAAAAAGTGATCAGTAGGCATTTCGCTTCAAAGGGCGGGAAGTTGTCGAAACGGACACTGACACCAGAACAAGCAAGAGGCATGGTTGAAGCAAGGGAAAAGAAAAAAAGGGCAAAGGACAGGCTCGAATAAATGGCGCTCTATCTTCGCGGCAAAGTATGGTGGATGGATATAACCCTGGGCGGCGTGCGTCTCCAGGAGCCGTTAAAGCAGGCAAAGAACCGCTCTCAGGCGCTCCGGATACAGGAAGATCTCCGCTCGAAATTCCGCAACAAGCAGCTGCACATCGAAGATCTCCACCCCCTGCCGCTGGCCTTCGCCGCAAAGCACTACCTCGAGTACTGCAAGGCAGTCAAAAGCGAACGAACGTACGAGCTTGAATTTACCGACTATAAAAAGCACCTTCACCCTGCCCTGGGCTCCGCGCTGATGCCGCTCTCTGCCGATATCCTGAAACGCTATCAGACACAAAAGAAAAAACAGGGCTATGCAAACAGGACCGTAAACATCCATATCGGCCTGGTCCGGAAGATCCTCCACTATGCGAAAGAAAAAAAGTATATCCATGAAATCAACTTCAAATTCCCCATGCTGCCCGAGTCGCAGAAAACAGCGGCCTTCCTGTCACCCAAGGAACTTCCGGCCTTCCTGCGGCAGCTCAGCTACTCTATGGCCTATAGGCGGAGCCTGTTCGGGATCTGCACCGGACTGCGGCCTGCGGAGCTGGCATATCTCTCCTGGGATGATATCGACCTTGCGATGCGGACCGCGCGGATCCGCTCGAAGCCTCCGGCCTGGACCATCAAGACAAAACAGGAGCGCGTCGTCCCGCTCAACAATACGGCGCTCCGGATCCTCCGGGATCTCCGCAAGGAAAGGAAAGGCCCCTGGGTGTTCTCCACCGGCCCGAAGCCGGTCAAGTCCATCAGGAAGGCGCTCGATACCGCCGCCACAAATGCAGGGATCAAACGCAGGATCACCCCGAACATGCTCCGGCATACCTTCGCCACTCACGCCCTGATGCGCGGCGCCGACATCAAAAGCGTCTCAGAGATCCTCGGTCACAGCAGCATCGAGACAACCATGAAATATCTGCACGCCATCAAGGAGCAGCTGCAGCGGACCGTCGGCCTCATGGACCTGCCCGGGCTCAAAACCCCTACATTTCCCCTACATTCCAAAAAGAAGGACCTACGGAAAAGCTCCGTAAGTCCTTGATTTAATTGGTCGGGGCGAACCGATTTGAACGGTCGACCACTCGCACCCCAAGCAGATGAGCTATACCAAAATGCTTATTTTTCAATAGCTTATCTTCCCGAAAAAGGGCTATTTTCCCCTATGTTTTTATAAAAACCCCTACAATTCCCCTACAGTTTAATTCGGCGTCCCTTTGCTGAGCTGGATCGTGGGCGTCACCGAATAAGCGTCCCCGTTGGCGTTCGGCGTATAGGTCGCCGGCATCTTCTCTGCCAGGATCAGCGTTGTCCCTGCATTATTGGTGATATAGTATCCACAGACTATCGGATTGTCTGTCAGGCTGCCGGTGAATGTCCACGTTTTTGTTGCATATGCGGCCTGTACGATATTGCTGACAGTGCTGACTGTCCAGCTGCCGTTTGTAAGAGTTTTCTCGGCACACTCTCCAGTTCCGCTGCCGGTGCAGCAGGCGCGCGGGTCCTCTGAGGCAGTGCAATCTGCGTTTGAGTAGCCTCCGCCAGCGGCCTCGGTATAGGTCGCAACCGTATCCGTGTCGGCAGGGGTACTGCAGCTGGTTGCTGTTACCCACAAATGTATTTTATGATTTGCCAGGGCCGGTGAACTGTTGAAAAATGTTCCCCATATTTCCGTCGCTCCTGTGTCTACCACAACCATTGCGGCCTGTGCCTGCCCCGGCAGGTAAACCTGAACCGCAAAAAACATCACCAACGCTAATACCAGGGCGCAATAAATTGAGCTCCTACCAATCATTTTTCTGTCCATGTGCAGCCTCCTTTGTACTTTTTTGTTGTTTCTAAAATGTTGCGGATACTGTTCTGTATCCTTGCCCGCAACTCTCCGGCGAGCTTTTCTGTGTCTCACCATATGACCATGCCAGAATTTTTGTGTTGTAGTGTTATGCTCGCTGCACCTCCTTCAAATGTGGAATATGGCGAGGTGCCGCCCGCGACGGCCCCGCCCGTGGAAACGTTAAGCTTTGCAGTGTTACCCGGCGATGTGCCGCCCGCGATCGCGCCGCCTGTGCCTGTCGCGGCATAGCTTGTGTTAGAAGCGTCGATGTCATAGAACGTATACGGTGAAGTCCCGCCCGCGACAGCTCCGCCTGCAGGGATATTCTGTTTCGTGCGTATGACCGGCGACGTGCCGCCCGCGATCGCTCCGCCTGTGCCAGGCGCGGCATAATCCGCATTGCCGACAAAATAAGGTGATGTCCCGCCCGCGATAGCTCCGCCTGTGGGGATATTCTGCTTCGTGCGGACGACCGGCGATGTGCCGCCTGCGATAGCGCCGCCGTCTGGAATATTCAGCAGGACCTGATTTGATGGTCCGCTTCGCGCGCCGGTAGCCCTTACCCCTTCGACAACACAATAATATACGCCGGACGCAAATGTAACAGGCATTGATGCCGATACGATTGCCGGGGTATACGTCATGCCTGAAGGCGATACCGTTGCTGTGCTGTAGAAATAGAGACGGTCCTCCGCATCTGACCAGTACCAGACATAATAATTAGATCCCAGTTGCGTTTTGCTGTCGTATGCCTGTCGCCATTGAACAGCGCCGGACCTTTCTATCCATGCCGGTGCAGTTGCCAGCGTCGCATGATAACGATTCGTCCCTGCTCCGTCAGATGTCCAGCCTGTCAGGGCAATATTTTCATATAACGCTGCGCTCAGGGTTTGCTGCAGTGTGTACGGCCCGCCATCTGTTTGCCCGCAAAGCAACTCCCATCTGTCAAGATCCGTTGTCGGAGGATTCGGCTCGTATACTCCGCACTCCGTAACGGTGCTGCATGTTTGCGTCGTGCTGGTAAATTGCGTGACCGATATCTCAGCCGCGCTCGTCCATGCAGCGTTATTGATTTCTCCTGTGGCCTTCAGTCGAACATAGCGCCCCGATATCGGGGTAAAGGTAATTGTTTTTTCTGTCATGCCCGAGGAGAATGTCCCTGTGGATACGGCGCTGCCCCAGGCTGATGTGCTGCTGCTCACATAAAACTCATAGGTCGTGATCGTCCCGTTTACGCTGCCATCTTGCCGGGGGAGATATTTAAAGCCGTTTATGTTGTACGTTGTGCCGAGATCTATCTGGATCTCATGAGGCCGCTGGTCGGTCGTCGGCGAGTATTTTGTATGCCAGAATGTTGCATTGTTGCCGTCAAAGGCCTTGATCGCCATGTTATCCGGCGCTGTTGTCTGCTCGCTGTCCACATACACAAGCGCCCAGCCGGACTTTGATATATCAGCCGTTGCCTCGACTGTCCTGCTGTGTGTCTCGCAGAAATCAGATGCCATCGAAAACCAATAGGTCCCGCTGCAGATGAGATAATTCCAGTCCATCCCAACATATGTCATCGGCTGCGGCCACGAGAAGGTGACCGTTCTGCTGGTCGCATATGCTGACGACAACATCAACACCCAGAGGATCACTATATGCAATATCCGTTTCATAGCAACCGCCCCTTCTCTTTCATCTCAACATAGATATCTGTGCTATCTTCATTATTGTTCAGTGTCTGCCCGCCCTCACCGTAACTCACAACCTTTCCCTGCATGTTTTTCCCTGTGATTTTTACTCCGAATTTGATAGCGGCTCCCTTTGGGATATTTACATCATAAGCAATGATGAGCGAGGTTGATCCTGTTGCTTCAATTTTGTCGGTAAGGTTGCCATTTTTGATTTCAGGCTCGGTTTCCTTTTCTACTTTGAGAGAATAAATGCCTGATAAATTATGGACGTGGACATTTACCTTGACGTTGCGGATATCATCACCGGCATAAGCGCTGCTGCATCCAAACAATATCAGGGCAATCAGTATTATTTTTTTCATATGTTCCTCCTGAGTTTTTTTAAGGCCCGCGACGTGGTTTCTCTTGCCATGCCTATGAATTCAGCCAGTTCGTAATGACTGTATTCCTCCCGGTTCCGGAGTTCCGGGAAATGCCGGAATGCTGCCTCGATCCTTTTTGTAGCGGGCCAAAGGCCCATTACCTCGATCCGCAATTCCATCTCCGGCAATGTCAATTCCCTGCGAAACTTTTTCTTCATCGTTTTTTCTGAAATCCCATCTGCGGTTTCTTCCCGTTCCGGTGTATGATTTTGTCGATTTCAGCCTCCAGAATTTTCCTCATGGCAAGCAGCATCGCCAGCTTTACATTAACCTCTGTCTGAACAACAAACTCGGTAGTAAACACAAGCCTTTCGATTGTGCCTGTCCGCTCGTTGCCATATACCTTACACACCTTCATATCAGTTCGTATCCGTCAGCGTGCCATTGAGTCCCATAACGGACCAGATGCCGGCCTCCTGGCATGCTATGGAAACGTATTTCCCGACAGCATCGCAGGTGAGCGTTACGCTGTCTCCTCCGGAATTGACATAGCCCTCGAACAATTCCGTCCCGTATGGCTCCAGTTTGATGTTCTGCAGCGCCTTGCAATAGAACATCGCCGAATCGCCGACCCGGGCGACCTCTGTGAATGTAAAGGTAATTGCGCCTGTTGCTGATTTATTATTGTAGACATTTTTTCTCAGCATGTTAGAAGTCAGATTCTGAGATGATGAAAAAGATGATATGTGAGCTTTCCCCGTATCAACTGTCTCGCCATTTAACTGTAATACAGCCACAACCTCCTTCAACGAGAATGAATCCAGCGTAAAGGCTTGCCCTGCTGCCAGAGTAGTTGCGATTGAAAAAGAACTAGTGCTTTGGGCTGTAAAATAGAGAGTATGTGTTCCTGCTGTCAAATCTAACGCGGTCATATTGGCATCAAGGGCATATGCGATCCGAGCTGTCGGACTGCCTGAAACTCCCGAAACCGTGTATACAAATTTATATCGTGCATTCTCTGCAGGGGGAATAGCCATATCCACGCTATTTTGATATATTTCTGCTGCTGCTCCAGCAGAATAGGTGCACGTAGCGGCATTGGCAGCTAATGCGCAATCACCTCCGGGTGTCGCTGTCCAGCTTGTTCCACTAGTCAAATTGGGATTTGTCAATGATTCTGCTGACGCTAAAGATGTCTCTTCGGAGAAAACTATCTGTGCCCCTGTTGAGGCATCCTCAATGGTTGGTGTGAGCCAGTAAGTATCTTTCCAAACGACTACTGGAGGCCATACCGAACCATCATTGAGGTTAATCCAGTGGCTACCTGTTGATGAGGACGTGTCAGGTGATGCCGTACCAGACTGCTGGACATTTTGCCATGTGTTATAATACCCATGATCTGCAAAAGCTCCTGCGGCCATATATGAATTATTTATGACGTTGTTGAATCGGCTGCTTGTTGACAGAATAACTCTGCACCCACTATCGAGGATGGTTGACGTATTCAGGTTATACCCGTATATATC
>Ga0153916_10000184_pt1 | contig 38462 bp, 37 predicted proteins | sample Opewatmetagenome_FD_109642 | JGI IMG/M metagenome (GOLD analysis project Ga0153916, IMG submission 109642) | Freshwater wetland microbial communities from Ohio, USA - Open water 3 Core 3 Depth 4 metaG | ecosystem: Environmental > Aquatic > Freshwater > Wetlands | place: USA: Ohio, Lake Erie...
GCCGCCAAAAGGTGAATAAGTATCAGTTGCGTAAGCATCTTTCCAGGCTTGTATTAGATTATCAGCACTAGCTATTCCACATGGTGTTGCATGTTTAATTATAACACAAGTTGGATCGGAAAATTCTTTTAAGCATTCTATTGCACAATCGCTATCTAAAATGTTGTTATAAGATAATTCTTTTCCCTGGAGTTTTTCAGCATTAATGATACATGGTTCAGTAATTTCTGGTAAGGTTTTATAAAAAGCACCCATCTGATGAGGATTTTCCCCATATCTCATATCTTGGATTTTATTAATTGCTATACTATTTTCGTTTGGTAATATATCATTTGTCCATTTGTTTCTTAAATAGTTTGAGATAACTGAATCATATCTAGCTGTATGGGCAAATGCTTCAATTGCTAGTTTTTCTCTTTCCTTTAAATTTAAATCACCTTTATCCTCAAGTGCTTTTAAAACAACATCATACTGTCTTTTGTTTATTACAATTATTACATCTTCAAAATTTTTAGCAGCAGCTCTAATAAGAGTTGGTCCACCAATATCTATATTTTCAATTACTTCGTCAATTTTAACGTTGGATTTTTTTATTGTTTCTTCAAAAGGATAAAGGTTACAAACTAATAAATCAATGGTTTTAATACCTTGTTTTTTAAGGGCGTCCATATGTTTTTTTTCTTTTCTTTTTGCCAAAATTCCTGCATAAATAAATGGATGTAGGGTTTTAACTCTACCATCTAGCATTTCTGGAAAAGATGTTACTTCTGAAACATCTATTATTTTCAAACCTGCTTTTCTTAAAATATTGGCTGTTCCACCTGTTGATAAAATCTCTATGCCAAGTTTAGATAGTTTTTTTGAAAAATCAGCTATACCATTTTTATCAGAGACACTAATAAGTGCTCTTTTAACCTTCATTACTCTTACCCAAAGAGCATAAGTAAGAGCCTCATAAACGTTTGGGTCTTTTCTGTTTTTTTTCTAGTTCAACTGCTTCTCTAATATTTAGTTCACCCTTCAAAACCTTTAAAGCAGTTTTTTCTGAAATTGAAAATTCTCCTTCTGCTAGTTTTCTACTTCGTTCCTGAATATTCTTGATTTCTCCTTTTGTTGGTTCTAATGGTAATTGTTTGTTAACCTTTCCACCACGAAGTAAAGCAATAGCTGCTGCAGCTTCGCCATCTCTTTCAAGTCTTTTAGTTTGTTGGGATGAGGTTGTTTTAGTTTCATTAACAATCTCTATAGGTATCCCAAGAGAAATTAATGAATTTATGATTCTATTTCTGGTAATTATTGATCCATGACCAATACGTATAATAGTTTCAATTGCTGGATATTCCATGCAAAATCTTTTTACAATACTAACAACCTCTTCAGGTGTTTCAACATTTATTTTTTGCAGAAGAATATCATCTCCAACAACCGCAATTCCTGGTTTATCACCAGGATCTATACCTATAAAAACCTTTGAATAAATGTCTTTACCAATCAGCATATGCAATGCTAGATCAACAGCATGATCAACTGTATCATAAGCATCAGCCGCAACTACTTTTGATGAATTTGTATCATGTAATTCTCTATGGGATGTTAGTATCACACCAATTTTACTAGGTACATTATCCAGAGAATCAAGTGAAACATATGCTATATTTCTCTTTTTTAAAACTTTAAGAAGATCATGATAAAGCGAAAAATCCTTTGTAAAAACTCCAAGAGTTTTCATATCATCTTTCCCATGACATCTTGTTATCTAAATATTTTGTCCAAAACATTCTAAGGTTGTTGTTAATTAAATCCTGTGTTTTTAAAACCACGTATTTATGTTTAACAACTGGATCAATATGTTTACCTAAACTAAGACTTTTTATTTGAACAGTTAATAAATCCTTAATATCAGTGAAATTCCGTTTTATTTCAACATAGTATCTTCCATTTTTTTCATAAGGCTCTTTGGTAACTCTTTGGTCATTCTTCCATTTTTTAATAAAATCATCAATATTTTCTTTTAATCTAGTTGGAGGTCCAGCGTGTTTCATTGTTTTAGAAAGTGGTTCAATTTTTGTTTTTATGATTATGTAAATTTCATTATTTATGTAAAATTTAGCATCAAAAACTGTGAAATCATACCTTCTACAAATCTCTTGTATTGATTTAACTGCCTTTCTAACCTGTGGATAAAGATTCTCAGAGATTATATTCGGTTTTTTAATACTCAATCCAGCATACTGACATTTTTGTTTTTTAATTTCCTTTTTTATTTTGTTCAACGGCCAAGGTTTAACTTTTTTTGGGAAAAAGAATGTTATTCTAGGCTTTTTTACATATTCTCTGCATGCTTTTATAAATAAATCAAATTTTTCTTTTGATACTGCTGATGCTACATTTCTATTTGTATCAACTGGGTCGATAAATGTTAAAGGTGTTTCAAAACTTGGATAATCTCCTTTTGTTAAAGTTAGTTTTTCTCCACTTTTCCATTTTTGCGCATATTCAATAAGTTTTTTAAAAGAACCATATTTTAAAACCAAAATTTCAGATAAGTAGCCTGAAAATCCTTCTATTTCTGCTTCTGCGCCGTAACAACCTATTCCTTTTATAAATTGTTTAAACAAACGCACTTGTGGTTTTTGTGAATCAGGTAAATATTTTTTTACATATTTTGTATGAAGCGGTGTTCTATCAACTGCTGATAGTTTTTGTGAAGCATTTTCTATCTCATAACATGGTACAACTTCCACTTTAAATTTTTTGAAATAACCTCTTATATAAGGGTGTTCTGCATAGGATTCTTGAGTGTTTATTAATATTGTTTTTCCTATTGATAGTGCGTTTTTTCCGATTTCTTCTTTTGAGTATTTTGTTGGGAATTTTATAAAAAAATCTATGTCTAAGTCATTTTTTAGATAGGTATCTTTTGCAATTGATCCAACTAGTTCAATTGTTACTAATAATCTTCTTTTTTTTATCTCTATTTCTAGTTTTTTATTTATTTCTTGGGTTATTTTTTTAATATTTTTTTTATATTCAAATGAGGGAGTAATGTTTTCTAGTACTTGTTTTTCTATTTTATTCATATTTTTACTCCTTCAACATTTTCCTTAATATTATTATTACTCCTAAAGACAGTATGGCACCAGTTATTACATCTGTAATCCAATGTATTGATAAATAGATGACTGAGATTATTATTGTAATTGCCGTAAAATATGAAAAATACGTTAATTTTTTATTACCTGTTAAACTTACTGAGTATGCAACTAGTATTGTCATAGTTGTATGAAGTGATGGTAAACAATTATTTTGTGTAGTTGTTGTATAAAAGAAACTTTCAACAGAAGGAATTGTACTTTCTAGAGCTGATTTTATATTATAGTAAGTAAATACATTTGTGATGGGTAAGAACAAGTAAAATGGTAGTACTATTATGTAAATTAGTAGTAATCCATATGTTAGGGTTTTCATTGCTTTTTTATTATTTGTTAAAAGAAAATAAAGTGGTGAGAACCATAGTGTAAAAGGATAAACAGCTATGTACATTATTACGAAGAAATAAACAAGAATGGGTGTCCAATGTTGTGAAAACCAGTATACTATGTCTCCTTCAAAATTTCTTATGTTGTTTGCATAATCATTTCCTGTTAATTGCGGTTCTATTACATTTACTTCGATTAGATGAAATGCTACAACTCCAATAATTATCAAAATATATGGTAATTGATTTTTAAAAATTTTAAAAAACTCTGATTTTTTTATTTTTAGGATTTCTCTTGGTATAAAAAATAAAAGACCAAAAATTAATAATACAAGATTAATTGATCCTAAAATAATCAACCAAGTTAATATTTGTTTCACCACCTAAAATTTATAATTTTACTTCCCTTAGGTTTGTGTATATTGGTCCTTTTGGTGTTAAATCACTTTTTTTTAGTTTAACTGAGTTAACATCGATTGTTGCGAATTCAACATCTTGATATTTTTCTATTATCTGTATGAGTTTTTCTTTGTTTCTTGGTGATTTAACTCTGGCTATTGTTAAATGAGCAGAAAAACCTCTTTTTTCGGGCTCAAATCCTAGACTTTGTAATTGTTTATCTATTTTTTTTGCTATTTCCCCTATAGATTCTGCATTTTCTAGTCCTATCCAAATAACTTTCATATAGTTTTTATTTGGAAAAACTCCTGATCCTTTTAATTTAATATTAAATGGTTTAAAATCTTTTGCAGAATTTTTTATTATTTCTTCAATTTCGTCTATCTTTTCTTCATCTGTATCTCCAAGAAATTTTATTGTCACATGTATATTTTCTGGTTCAACTAGTTTCAAGTCTGCTCCTGAATTATTTATTTCGTTTTCCATTTCTAATAGTTTTTTATTTGTTGGTATATCAATTGCAATAAATCCTCTAAATTTAGGCATATAATCCTCCCAACATTATTTTTCTGAATATTTTTACCTCTATATAATCTGTTTTAATAAAAAAATATGGTCCGTTTTTTGATTATTTGGTAATACTTGTCAAACAATCTTTATAATATAAAAGAAACAAAAGAAAATATAATCTGGAGAGATAAAAAATGTTTATATTAAAACAAAGGAAACACTTAAAAGGTTACATTGATTTAATCCGACCATTTACATTACTTGCTCCAATTTTTGTTTCTTCTTGTATAATGATTGCAAGTTTCTTCCAAAACAAAATATCTGATGATTTGTTTAGCCTGTTTTGGACAACAATAGTACCTGCTAGTTTTTCACTAGCAATTTTAAACGCTGCATCTAATGCATTAAACCAAGCAACAGATGTTGAAGTCGATAAAATATCTAAACCATATAGACCTGTTGTTCGGGGTGATATAAGTTTAAAGGAAGCAAAAATTGTTTCCGTTATTTTATATATAATTGCTCTCTTACTATCGTTTACTATAAATTTTACATTTTCAATAATTGTTTTTCTAATTGCAATATTTACAGTTTCCTACTCTCTTCCACCTAGATTAAAAGATAAATTGTTTTTAAACCAGATTTGGATTGCCATACCTCGTGGGCTTTTTGGAATTTTAGCATCATGGAGTGTTTTTGGAAATCCTATAGAAAAATTACCTTTAACCATTGGTTTTATTGTAATGACCTTTTTAATAGGTGGATCAATAACAAAAGACATAATAGATAGTGAAGCAGATAAAAAAACTGGTACAATTACTCTAATTAACACATATGGAATAAAAAAAGCAGCTCTTATAGCTTTACCATTTATGGTTCTACCATTTGCTTATATACCCATTTTAATAAACATTGGCCTACTTAAATCTGATTTATGGATACTTACATTTTTAGCAATACCTGCATACTTGGTATTTTATTTGATGCTAAGTGATAAAAAAACTAGTAGAACATTTGAAAACACGCCATCATGGATTTTGATGTATTGTACTTATCTACTTTTTGCATTCGGATTTTCATTATTAACCATAGTTGGTTCAGTATCTGCTTAAGATCTAATAAAAAACATTTAATAGTTATTATTTTATTTTCTTTTTTATGTACTATTATATAATATTAATGATTATTTTTGCAGTTATTCCATCTATTATACTACTAATTATTCTTAGAGATAGGATCAAATTAAAAAACCTTGCGATTTCTCTTTTTATATTATTTATTATTGGAGTTATTTGGGATCAGATATCTGTTAGATTAGGAATCTGGAGTTTCTCAGATGATAAGGTTATTGGAAATCTATTTGGAATTCCTATTGAAGAGTATATTTTCTTTATTTTCGTTCCATTACTTGTAATAACAGTATATACACTAATTAATAAAATCAATGAAAAATAGAAATCAAAATTATTGTTTTTTAACTCATCCACCACTAATCATATGAAGAACAGCAACCTTTGAATTATCAGGTATAATAGATATTGGGAAATCTTTCTTTTGAATTACTTTTTCATTTATTTTTACAACTACTAACGGAAATGTATATTTCATTCTTCTAAGAAGCTGTTCAACTGTTTCGTTTTTCACCCATTCAACGTTTTTTCCATTTACTTCAATACTCATTTATCTTCACCAAGTATAATTTCAAGAGCTAGATTTGCTTCCCAGTTTGCCATAAGAATAACTCGTGGTGCCATAAGTACATCGTCATCAGAAGATTTTGCAAGTTCATCATAACACATGCATAACTTACCCAACTTTTTTGTAACAATTCTATCTGAGTGTCCATAACCAGCTACACCTGAGGCGGCAACAATGGGTTTATCTTTAAGTTTAGTAAGGATTTCTTCTATAAAAGCTGCTTTTGTCTCAGCATTATCTAGTGCTTCTATAACTACGTCAACATCTTTAAAAGGTTTTTCCATTGAACCTTTAATTAATTTCAGATTATATGTTTCAACTTTTGTTTCTGGATTAATTTTTTTTATATTTTCTTTTAATGCATCAATTTTTGGTTTACCTACTTGATCTAAAAAATAGTATTGTCTACTTAGATTACTTTCTTCCACTATATCAAAATCAACTAGTACTAGTTTACCTATTCCTGTACGGGCAAGAGATATTGCCGCATTTGAGCCTAGTCCACCTAAACCAGCAATACCCACTGTTGAATTTTTTAACTTTTTCCTAATTTTTTCAGATTTTTCTTTATCCATAAATTACCATTTTTCCCAATATTTTGGTTGGATACTAGGTGGTTTTTCACCTTTTGTGTATTTTCCGCCCCAAACATTTAAACCAGCTTTTTCATCTTCATTTATTTTCTCCTGTAGCATTTTTAATATCTTTGGGTCATCCATACCTAGTTGTTTCATCTTTTGTGGTGTGGGTACACCATTTGGTGTCCATCCCCTTCTATAGTATACAGCATCGGTTAGTTTCTGGTATTGATCTCTTCTATGCTCATATAGTATTTTCATTTTTTCTTTTATACTTATTTTATTTATGTCTTCTTTTTTTAATCCTAGTTTTTCAATTAGTTGTTTATCATATCTATCTTTTCTTGATATGTATTCAGTTTCTGTTACAGGTCCCATTGAGCGATATGGTATCCAGTCATCTTTTCTTCGGCCTCGTCCCATCCAAACATTCATTGCTCTCTGCCAATTATAACAACGCTCACTTTGCAGAATTAGCTCTTTTTTATCGATATTTCCTCCTGTAACAGCATTAAATAATTCCACATAGTTTTGCACATGTTCAGGTACCTTTGGCGGTTCATCTGTTTCTGCATTATTTGCTGGTTCTATATCATTCCAAGGTAGTTTGCAAAGCCCATTTAGCCCAAACCATGTCCTCCACATAGGGAAATAGTGCAAAGCTTCGGCTTTATCCTCAAATGTAGGTATAGCATTATTCACCATATCCATGAATATAAGCCATGCTTCATCATGTTGAGGTCCTTTAAGTGTTAAACCATAACCTCCCTGCATAGCAAGTGATTCTTTTGTTACATATTCTGAGTATTCAAGTCCTTTACTTTCCATACCCGAATCTTCAATAATTTTTGGGTCACCCCATCCTTTTTTAATAAGCCAATCCTTTATTCTTCTGATTCCTTTTGATGCAACATTTATAAATTCACCCGGATCTCCTTTTGCTATTCTATGTAGAAATTCAAGCACTGCTTCTGTGTTACCAAAACACAACTCAAGTCCATCACATCGCTCTTTGTTTAATATCCCATATTCATACATCTCCATATAAAAAGCTATAGCTGTTCCTGTAGAGATTGTATCAATTCCATAAGTATCACAATAAAAATTAAATTCAAGAATCCACAATGGATCCCAGAAACTCATATTTGATCCAGCTGCTATTGTTTCGTACTCAGGTCCATCTACTGTGACTTTTTGTCCTTTGTATGGACCGGTCATAACTGTAAAACCATCAACGGTTTTTGAACAGGCCATTGTGCAACCAAACCAGCAACCATCAGGTATAATCTTTGTGAAAAACTCATAGAATTTTGGAGAAAAAATTTTTGGTGCCTTCGGAAAACTACCAAATCTGTAGTTTTCACATGGTAGTAGATCGTAAGCATCCATTATTTCCACAAGATGCCCTGTTCCAACAGCACGCATATTACATTGAGTTCGATCAAGGTCTCTAATTTCACGATGAAGCTTTGTTCCTATGCTGGCTAATGTAACTGGATCAGCAGGATTATTTGACAGTCCATGGATTTTTTCAACTTTTACAATTATTGCTTTAACCTTTTTATCCCTTAAAACTGTCCCTAGTCCCCCACGGCCTGCTTGTTTTATCCTTGGTACTTTCCTTCTAATATCATAAAATGAGAAATTAAGACAACCCCACCAACTATGTTCCGCACCTTTACCAGAAGATACAACAGCAACCTTCTGACGGGATTTATCATTATCTTCTGAAGCATACATATGCGTAAGTTGTTCGTTTAATAAATGAGAGTTTGTCTCTTCCAACGGTGCTGTTTCAATAGTTATTTTACCATTTTCACCATCAATAAAAATGATAACATCATCTTTTGCCTTCCCTTGTATTTCAAGTGCATCAAAACCTGCAAATTTTAGATAAGGACCAACAAAACCCCCAACGTTACAATCACAAATAATATTTGTTGCAGGTGAAATAGTTAAACAAAGCGATTTACCTGAACCAGGATATTGTGTTATACCACAAAGAGGTCCAGTTGTTATAACCAGATCGTTTTCTACACTATCCCATCTTGTTGTTGATTTTATTGAATCCCACATTAGTTTAAGACCAAAACCGCGACCACCAGTAAACTTTTTTTTCATTTCATCTGTTACTTTTTTTTCTTTGATTTCTTTATTTGTTAAATTAATGTATAAGGTTCTGTCAGCATATCCTTTTTTTACTTCCCCTTTCTTGTAATTATATTCAAAAAGTACTCTATGAGCAAATCTGAGTTTCTTAAAATCCCATTTATGTTTTGTATTTCCAGTTTTGTATTCTTCAACTGGAATTTGTCCCTCTACCATTTTAATTCCCCAGTTTGTGGTAAACAACTTCTTTTATATCATCGATTTTTACTTCCACTAGTTCAAGTGCACCGTTTGGGCATGCGCGAACACAGGCACCGCATGAAATACATTTAAAGGGTTGAATTCTAGATGCTGATTTTTTCATTGCACCAATTGGACAAAAACCAACACATGCTTGACAACCAATGCAAAGGTCTTTATCAAGCCATACTATGCCGTTTTTTTTTCTCGTAATTGCTCCTACAGGGCATATATCTATACACAAACCACGTTGATTACAAACATGCATTTTATAAGATTTACCAACCTTTATAATCCGTATAGCTGATTTTTCACCACCTTCATCTGATTTAAAATGGACTTGTGAACAAGCTTTTTCGCATCCTAGTCCCCCCTCACATTTTTCAGGATGGAATTTCAATATTTTAACAGTACTTGGATTATCCATAACTAATTTTCCTCTAAGCACCTATTAAAAACCAACTACCGACAACAATGCACCAACATAAAACAGAAATACCAATAGTTGTGGGATAATACAGACGATCTTTTACTGTAAAATCAACTTTTTTAACTAAAATTGTTGCGGGTAATACTACTCCACCAATAAGTGCTGGTAAAAGTCCACTTGAAAGAATATTAGGCATTAAAGCAATTAAATTTTCAAAATAGAAACCTAGACCAGAAATAATTGGTGTTAAAATCTGAGTTACAATATATCCACCAACATAAACAATATACGATGTTAAAATCCCCATACTCGCCTGTGTAGTAACTGTTTTTAGTTCTATTAAATCAAAAGAAATTTTATACCAAATAATTTCAAAAATCGCGCCTTCCGCCATAATAGCAAGTGCTGAACATAAATGGCAACCAGCAAATGGATTAAAAAGTCTTAGAGCCCCAGCAATAACACCCATACCAAGTTGCATACCTGGTTGTTTATAAAACATTCTACTAATTACAAGAAATGTTAATGCAAAAAAACCAGTCATAATAGCACCAGCAGGAAGACCAATATCACTAAGTGCTGAACCAATAATGCTTTCAGAAAAACCCCAAAGGGAACCAAATAACAAAATTCCTGCAAATATTTTCATCTTATTCATATTATTTCACCTCAATTTCAATAACGTTTCTAACCCAAAAAGTATGTGCAGTATCTGGGAAAAAAACTCTACTATAATCAGTTAGAATACCAGTTTTTAAAATATCCCAGCTAACTGTTTGTTGATATTTATCCTCTGCTTTAATAATATAATTGTGACAAGCAGGACAACCAACACCAGCTTTTAACATCAATTCATCAAGTGCAATTCCAGTTTTTTCGCCCTCATCTGTTTCAATAATACGCTTGTTACACATTGAAAAAAGTTGATCTATAGTATATTCATTTCCATTTATAGCAATTGTATCTTTATTTACTTGTGTTGCATTTACATAAAGTGCTGAAAAAACTCCAAGTAGTAGAACAGTTATTGCCAAAATTGGAATTGTTTTTTCCTTCCCCGAAATCATAGGTGCACTGATACTGTAATGTCTATTTAAAAATTATGACTTAAAAGGATTATATTTCTTTGAATTTCCTACTAATCTCATGTTTTCTGATTACATTTTCTATTGCTTGAATATCACCTAATCCTAAAATAGTTAATCTACTTTCATCAATAACTTTTGATGCAGTAGGTGCTTTCATTACTGAAAATGTAGCCACTTTTTCCAGTTCTGCTTTTATTTCATCTTTATCAGTAAGATATCTAAATGGTTTAGGTTTTCTTTTTTTAACATCATCATCCTCAATATCATGTTTTACCATTGCTTCATTAATAGTCCTATCAACTAAATCTTCAATTGTTTCATCACTTTGCATATCTATCCCCTCAGATAAAATACATAACGTTTATCCACTTAATAATTTTTCTTATTAAAAAATGATACCTATTCAAGACCTTTTTCTTTTATTATTTTACTATATTTCCTAAGAATTTCTTCGTCGTTTTGTCTCCATTGTATCCTTTCAAGTATAGCATAAGCTATTTCATCATTTATATTATTAATTCCTACTGGAGCCAATTTTAAATAAGATTCAATAAATAACTTGCATAATCTAAATTTTTCATTTGTAAACATTGGATCTGTAGTAAGTATAGATGAGCATAAACTTGCAATGTCTTCTACTGGTTTACCTATTCTTGATTCCTCAAAATCTACTCCCCATATGCGATCATTATAAATAAAATTCCTAAGATTAGAATCACCACGTATTTGGAAATTTTCTTCTTTTTTGAAAAATTTATGGAAATCAGCAAACCATTCAGCTAATAATACAATTAATCTTTCTTTTTCAATGATTTCAGTTTTTTCATCATTTAAAATATCACATAAGTTTTTCCCTGTTATGTAACTCATTACAATTACATTGTTTTCTTCATCCATTTCATGAACAACAGGAATATTAATTTTTAATGAACCGTTTTTAAGAATGTTATATTCAGTTTTCATCTGTCTTTTAAGCCCAGGTACAAACCATTTTAAAACACGAGGTTTATCATCAATAGTAACATATGCTACAGTGTTTTTTTTACTATCAAACTTTTTTTGAACGGTAACGTTTTTGTATTTCTCAGATTTTGAAATAAGTTCCTCTATTTCTTTCATAAATTGCTATATATCATATATGAAAAAATATAAAAGGTTGTGGTAAATAATTATTAAAAATCATCAATTACCAATATTGATACAACCTGTTTTATCCAAAATTTTGATGAAGTATAACCATTTTCATAAATAAATGCCAGTCTTAGCGGTCCGTCTGAGTCATCAAGAAATTCTCCGTTTTGTTTATAATAGATCATCATTGTTGCATTACCTATTCCAATTTGTTCCCCTGTTTCGTTGAAAATCGGTATATCCCCATTAATAAAACTTAAATTAAAATTTGTGGAATTTTCGTCTGCTGCTTTTATGTTTATGCTATAGTTTTCAGATTGAATATCATATTGATTCAAAATAGTTGATATTTTTATTCCAGTAAGATTAAATGGACCTACAATTGCATTATTTGATTTTATATATCCACCTGAACCTGTAAATGATTCTAGGTCTTGTAGTTGATCAAGAGTGTAGTTTATGTATTCGTCATTATAAAGTAATTGCAATACAATTTCGTTTTCTTGTTCATTTCCACCATTTGTCTCAGTTTCGTTTTCATTTTTTGGTAAACTTATATATAAAATAGTTATTGCTGCTACTATAATTATCAATGCAAGCATTATCGTTATAATTTTATTAGATTTATTTTCCGTTGCCATGAAACCCGTCAAAGCAAATACTTATTTTTAAATATTACGAAAAATCAGCGTTATCTATATTTCTTGCAGTCAAATAAATACCAGCAAGGATAATTCCTCCACCTAGTATTGTATATTGGGATGGAATTTGATTAATCCAAGGAATTACAAAAGCAAGCAATGTAGAGCCAAGTGGTTCACCAAGTAAAACGACTGATGCCAATGATGCACGCACATGTTCTAAAGTCCAATTATACAAAGTATGACCAAATATTCCTGCTACCACTGCCATCAATAATATTATTACATAATCTCCTAAACTAAAATTGTATAAAGATGCATTAAAAAAAAGACAAATAAAAAAAAGAACAATGGTTCCAACACCATATACCACAAATGCATAAGAGCCAACAGAGACAGTTTTACGAATTTTTCTTCCACCTAAGATGTAAAATCCTGCTGCAACGCCTCCAAGTATAGCTAAAATATTTCCTTCTAAGGTATCTAATACACCTGTTCCAAATCCATAATTTCCATAAACAAGAATAAATACACCAGATACAGAAAGTGCAATACCAAAAGCATTTAAAAATGAGAGTTTTTCTTTAAATAAAAAATGAGAAACAGGACCAACTAGTAGTGGATGTGCTGTAACAAGAATCACTGAACTTGCTACAGAGGTTAATTTAAGCGATGTAATCCATAATGCAAAATGCGCTGCAAGAATCACACCAATAATTACCATAATATAAAATGTTGAACGTGGCAAACTAAAAAGCTCTTTTCTTGTTTTGCTTCTTAAAAAAACTAAAGGCATTATTAGCAGTGTGGTAAAAAATAATCTATAAAATGCTATAGATAGTGACGGCACATTTTTTTGAATTGAAACAATAAATATAGATGCAAAAGAAACAGATACAATTGATATGAAAAGAGCTATGTATGCCTTATTTTTCATAAATATAATCAAGATTGGTTAACTAAAAAACGTATTTTGAGTTTATGGTTTCTAATTTAAAATAAGTAAAGCATATACGCATTTATTTTATATCAAATATATATGAATCCTGCAGTTTTTGGAGTATATGGTGAATCAGGTTCTGGAAAAACAAAATTAATAATAGATATTATTAAAAGACTTACAAAGGAAGGATTTAAGATTGCTTGTATAAAAATCACTGATAAAAAAATAAATATTGATACAAAAGCAAAAGATACTTGGAAATACTCAAAAGCTGGTTCAAAACTCGTTGTTCTATCATCAAAAAACGAAACAGATTTTTTAATAAAAAACAAAGAAGAAATCCAAAAAATAATAGATCAGATAAATAGTTTAAATAAATATGATTTAATAATTATTGAAGGAGCAAATGATAATTTTACCCCAAAAATAAGATTAGGTAATATAAAAATTCGTAAAAATACTATACAAACCTATAAAGGAGATTTTGAACAATTAATAAAAACAATAAAAAAAGAAATTATGAGGAGGAAAAATATGGAAAAAATTAGTATTAAAGTTAATGGAAAACAAATACCTTTGACAGACTTTCCAGCAGATATTATTAGAAATACTATTACCGGCATGTTAAAATCATTAAAAGGTGTAAAAGAAATAAAAAAAGTTGAGATAAGTATTGAAATGTAAATTATTTTGAAAGTGAATATATTATCCTAGTTCTATCTTTTCCTTTATGTTCTTTTTTTATTTTATCTATTTGCGGTATTTCACTAGTGTTTTTCACATGAGTACCTGCACAAGGACAAATATCAAAACCTTCAACCTCTACTATTCTAAGTTTTGTAATAAACTTTGGTAACAAATCTAGATGTGCACGTTGTTGATCTACTCTTTTTTCTAGACTTTCTCTATCTTCTTCATAGATTTTTATAGGAATGTTTTGTTTTACAATCTCATTAAATTTATTCTTAATTTTTTCTAAATCTTCATCTGTAAAATTTGCTGGACTAAAATCAACTCTTGAATAATCAGCATGTATCTGGTTTCCAACTGTTCTTGCACCAAAGTCATCAAAAATAATGCCTGAAAGTATATGTTGTGCTGTATGCATCTTCATATGAGCAAGTCGTTTATCCCAATCAATAACCGCATGTACTTTTTTACCAACAGGTGGAATTTTGCCTTCAATTATATGCTCTATTACCTCTCCTTTTTTTAATACCTCTTTTATGTTTGATTGCTTGTCATCCCATTTTAAAATACCAGTATCTGATGGCTGTCCTCCACCAAGTGGATAAAAAGCAGTTTGATCTAAGCATATATAATTTTCTTTATTTTTTGTAACAATTGCATCAAATTCTTTAATGTAATTCCCATCTATATTCTTCATATAAAGTATGTTTGTCATAATCTTTGGAAAATAATAATTTATTAATCAAGTTTTTTGTTTTTCTACTATTTTTGTTTTCATATTTACAATAACTAAACCAGAAATTACTAAAATACCACCTAAAATAAACATAGCTGTTATTTCTTCATTAAGTAAAAAGTAACTAATTATAGTTGATAATACAGGAATTAGATAAAGATAGATACTTATTTCACTAGCAGTCTTTTTTTCTAAAGCAATATACCATATAACATATCCAATTACAGTTGAAAATATCCCAAGAAACATTATTGCAAACCAACCTTTTATTGATAAATTTGTAACTTGACTAATAAGAGAACTATTGATTGTAAGTGGTAATAAACCTATACTACCTAGAAGCATAGCATACACAGTTAGTGACAAACCTGAATAACGAGTTAGTAATTTTTTCCCGGCGATCGTGTAAAAAGCACCAACTGCAGCTGAGATAAATATTGCTATTGCAGCGGTAATATATTTTATTTCAAATACGGCATTTTTTGTTCCCCATATGGATATTATTAAAACACCAATGAGTGCAAGAATAATTCCTATTAATTTTATGGATGTAATTTTTTCTTTTAGAAATATCACTGCTAATATCAAAATCTGAATAGGAATTGTAGCAATAATTAAACTAGCAGCGCCTGGTGAAACATATAGCTCTCCATAATTTAATCCCAAGTGGTATACAATTACACCAAAAAAACCTAAAATAAAAATTGGGATTATATCTTTTTTTTGAAGTTTTGAAATTTTTTTTGTTTGTATTATTAAAAGTATTAATAAAATACAACATACAATAAAAAATCTCATAATTGTAAGATTTGTAAATGAAAGCTCATCCAAACCTATTCTTATAAACGGAAAAGCAAAAGCCCAAACTACAATAGCAATTAACATCATTGAAACAAACTTCAATTCTGAAAAGGATTTATTACCAATCATTTACCAGGCGCAATAATTAATGTATTTATTAATCGTTGCAAAAATTTATGTTTTCATACTTCAACGAATCCACATATATTGGTAATTATTTTTAAGTTAAACATTAACTACCTTTCTTAACTGATATAATTTGTTACTTATATTACTAATTATTCTCTTTTTCAAAAAATGGTTAAAAAATTAAAGGATAATAACAAATTCAATAGTAACAATTATATTAATAATAATTCTTACAGTAATTGAAATTTCATGAAAACACTTATTCTTAATATTGATAGAGATGACGATTTCGGAAGAAAAGCAGATGTAAAAAGTCCAATAATCGGGATAAAAGATAATATAAATGCAGCAAATAAACTTGGACAGGCAGATCCTGAAGACTCAGATCTAAATGCAATTTTTTCAGCAATATCTATATATAACAATTTTTTAAAAGAAAAAAAAGATGTTGAGATAGCTACTATATGTGGCGATATAAATGTTGGAATAAAATCTGATGAAATAATAACAGAACAACTAGAGCAAGTAATCAAAGAAACAAAAGTAGATAATTTAGTTCTAGTAACAGATGGTGTAGAAGATGAGTATGTTTTACCGATTATTCAATCTAGAATAAAAATAACTTCAATAAATAGAGTTTCTGTAAAACAAAGTAGAGAACTTGAAGATACCTATTATAGAATAATTAAAATCCTTGAAGATGAAAAAGTTCAAAAACAGTTTGTTTTACCAATAGCACTAGTCTTAATAGTTGGGGCAATTTTTGTTTTACTTGATATGGCCGCAAGTGGATTTGGCGCCATATTGTTAACATTGGGATTATATTTATTGATAAGAGTGTTTAGATGGGAAAGAATACTTACAAGAGCATGGTCAGAAATAAAATCAGGTTTTTTAACTGGTAGAATGTCGATTTATACTTACATTATCGCTTTTGTAATAGTAATTGCTACATTTATAATGGCATATTATAATGTTAATAATGCTAATTTAAGATCTAATGTAGAAATTTTGCGTTGGATTTTCTTTTTAAATAATATAATCTGGGGCGTTGTACTTGCGTGTTTAGTTGCGCTGTCTGGACATGTAGCAGATGTTTATGTTAAAGATAAAAAATTATTAAGAAGGTATTGGCCAGCTCCATTTTCTTTATTTGCATTTGGTTTTATTTCTTCAACAGTGTTTAGCGCTTTATATGATGCTTTTGCAAATTGGCCAGAAAGTTTTGATGTAAATCCATTTTTTACTATGAGTTTCATTGGTTACACTTTTACTGGAATTATGATTGCCTTAAGTGGACTAATTATTTATCATTATGTAAAAGAAATTAATGAGCTTGAAGAAAAAAAACTTGAAATTGAAAAAAAGACATTAAAAACTCATTAAGGAAAATTGAAACTCTATGTTTTATAAGCAATGGGCGCCTATTTATAAAAAGATAGTTGATGATTTTGGTTTTTCAATAAAAAAAGATAAATTAGCAGCAGATATTTTAGAGGAATTATTAATGAGTAATAAACCATTTTTAATTAAAGAGTTAAAAGAACTGTTTTATGATAAAGAGGTCATTGTTTTTGGAGCAGGACCATCTTTAGAAAATTCAATTGAAATTAACAAAAAAAAGTTTGAAAATAAAATAAAGATTTCTGCAGATGGTGCAACAACTGCACTACTTGAAAAAAACATTAAACCTGATATTATTGTAACTGATTTAGATGGTAAAGTTTCAGATCAAATTAAGGCAAATTCTAAAGGAAGTAAATTAGTTATACACGCACATGGAGACAACATAAATAAAATTAAAAAATATATTTCTAAATTCGAGTGTAATGTAATAGGAAGTACACAAACTGATCCAAAAACATATAAAAATGTTTACAATTTTGGTGGTTTTACAGATGGTGATAGAGCTGTTTTTCTTGCTGATCATTTTAATGCAAAAAAAATTCATTTAGTTGGTTTTGATTTCAATGGCAGAATAGGTAAATATTCTTTTTCTGAAAAAAAGGATAAAAATCTAAAATTAAAGAAGTTGAAGTGGTGTAAATATTTAATAGAAATATTAATGAAAAACAAAAATAATATTTTTTATTTTTAGAAATAGTCAGTTACATTAATAAATAAAAACACATTGCATCCACGAAAAAATGACAATGATAGAAGGTTTGTTGATATTTTTTACAATTATTCTAATCTACATTTTAATAATCTATATTCTTCATAAGAAAGAAGTTCTTAAAAAGTACAATTTATCTCTTTATGGTCCAGCTTTACTTTTACGAACCAAAAAAGGTGTAGGTTTTCTAAAAAAAATAGCAAGTAAGAAAAGATTCTGGAAAAAATATGGTAATTTTGGTATTGCTTTTTGTTTTATTACAATGGTTATAATGGTTTTTGTTTTAATATGGCAAGCATGGGCTGTAATTGGTTTTACCCCAGCACAAAAACAAGCAATGCCGGGATTTGAAATAGCCCTTGTTTTACCAGGTATTAATCCTATTCTGCCACTGGAATTTATAGGATACATATTAGTTGCATTAATCGTAGCTATAATAGCACATGAATTTTCTCATGGTATTTTGACTTTTGTTGGGGACTTAAAGGTAAAATCCTTAGGAGTTTTGTATTTAATTGTTCCAATTGGTGCTTTTTGTGAACCTGATGAAGAGGAGCTTAAAAAAGCACAGACCGGTAAACGTATGCGTGTTTATGCAGTAGGTCCACTTTCAAATTTTGTAGTTGCTTTGGTTGCAATTTTGCTATTTTCATTTGTTTTTATGTCCGCAGTTCAACCATCTGCTGAAGGAATAGGGGTTTTAGATGTTTACAAAAATTCACCTGCAGATGAGATTGGAATTAAAACTGGAGCAATAATTACTGAAGTAAATGGAACTGATTTTTCTAAGCTTGAAACCTTTGAACAACGCTATATTAAATACATTGAAATTATGAATAATACCCATGCTAATGAAACAATTTCGATTTCATTTTTCTATAATAATAATTTTTATAATAAAATAATAAAACTTACAGATAGATATAATTATTTTCCTGTTGAGTCTAATAAGGGTAAAGGATTTACTGGTGTTTATTCACTAATTGGTGTTAAAGAAAACCTAAATATGCTTAAAAATCCTATTTTTGAAAGATTCCCCTACGGCTTTTTGTTTTTTTATATAATTCCTTTAACAGGTTATTTCGAAGGGTATAATCCAATTGTTTCTCCTTTTACTGAATCATATGTAATAACAGGACCACTGGGAGTATTTCCGCCAATTGTCTTCTGGGTAACAGTAAACACATTGTATTGGATTTTCTGGCTTAATCTTGCAGTAGGCCTATTTAATGTTCTACCAATGATCCCACTTGATGGAGGATTTTTGTTTAATGATGCTTTAGGATCTCTTGTAAAAAGATTAAAAAAAGATGCACCTGAAGAATTGAGAAATAAAATAGTAAAAAATGTCTCTTTTACATTATCTTTAATTATTTTGATAGCAATTATTTTTCCATTTATTATAAAATATATATAAGAGATTAAGCTGCTGTACCAAAATTAATCTTACAAGGCGAGGGTAATTTTGATGCTGCTTTTCTTAATGCTTCTCTAGCATGTTCAAAATTTTTATCTATTGTTTCTATTGTCATTACTGTTTGATTTGTTTCTACACGTGCTGCTGTTCCAACTGGCGCTCCAAAAGAGGCTCTCATCCCTTGTGAGACACGGTCAGCACCAGCTCCTGTTGCTTGTTTGTTTTCTCTAATTACATGATGCGGATAAACATGAACTATAATTCTAAAATCTGTAATTCCTGCCTTTTTTTCCATTGTTCTGGTTGCTGCAATACGGGCCGACTCTAAAGCTGAATGTCTGATTTGACATCTTTCATTTACTGTTAATGTTAAATGCATTGGAAATTTCTCAGATTTATTTCCAACTACAAACTGTGTTATACGTGATGGTGGTACACCACCCATGTATTCTCTTCTTGTATAGGCATGCTGTTTAATTTCTTTATACATATGTCCTGGTTTACGTGACATTTTTACACCTATTGTTATTATTGGTAGAAAAACCGAAATACCTATAGCGTTTATAATCCTTTTTACATCAGAGGTAAATAATTTTCCTATACCACAACCTTTAAAACGACAATGAGATTGCCTAAACTTACTAAAATTAATTAATTTATGGTGAAATAATGGATAGAAACAAAGTGGTATTACCCGGTGATCAGGTATCTACCTCTGAAGAATTATTACCTGGTGAAGGAACATTTGAAGAAGACGGGATAATAAGAGCTTCAAGATTTGGCACATTTTCTATAGATGAGAAACATAAAAAAGCTGTTATTCAACCTTTAACAAGTATACCAACTGAATTAAAAAAGAATGATATTGTACTAGCCTATGTTGAATCTGTTAGATCTAACATGGTTATTGCTGATGTAGTACATGTGATAGGTAAGAAAAGACCTATTTCTGGTGATACAAATGGAACATTACGTGTTTCAGAAATTTCAAATACTTATGTAAAAGAACCATCTACAGAGTTTAACACAGGTGATATTATTAGAGCAAAAATTACACAGGTTAAGCCAAGTCTTCAACTTACAACAAAAGATAAAAATCTCGGTGTAATTAAATCCAACTGTTCAAATTGTAGACAAATTTTATATAAAAAAGGAAACATTCTTGAATGTAATAATTGTGGCAACAAAGAAAAAAGAAAATTAGCAATAGACTATGGAGAATATGATATTGACAAGTTTTAATATATTTTAATTGATATTTTTAAGGAAGTTGAAAATTATGGAGCTTAAGACCATTAAGAAAACAACAAAGGAACTAGAACTAGAAATAACAGGAGAAAATGAGACTATACTTAATCCAATAATAGAAGTACTTTTTGAAAATAAAGATATAGATTATGCAACATATTTTACAGATCATCCTGAATCAAATAAAAGGCGCCTATATATAAGAGTAAAAAAAGGAGCACCAGAAGATTTTCTTAAAAAAGCTGTTAAACGCCTAGAAGAGGAAATAAAAGATTTCAGTAAAACTTTTGAATCAAAAAGTAAGAGTAAAAAATAAATGAAAGTTTTAGATGTTGAAAAAAACATTGGTATTAAAACTTTTTTAACACCTTTTAGTGGTATAGGTGGAAAACTTCGTTTTCAGCCTGAGGATTTTATAGTACAGGAGATTTCAAATTATCCTGCTAAATCTGAAACTGGGAAATTTCTTATTGCTAGTGTTACTTCTAAAAATTGGGAAACAAATCTACTTATAAGAGAACTATCTGATCATTTACATATTTCCAGGCAACGTATTGGTTTTGCAGGTACAAAAGATAAACGGGCAAAAACAACACAACTTATGTCTTTTTATAATGTTTCTCAGGAAAATTTGCTAAAAATAAAAATCAAAGATGTTACTACTGAGAATTTTTATCGGTCTGATAAATCGGTTAAAATAGGTAATTTGTCAGGAAATAAATTTGATATTATAATTAGAAATATTAATGATGATATTGATTTTGAGCATATTAAAAAAATTTCTAATTTTATAAATGAATTTGGTGGTTTTCCAAATTTTTTTGGTATACAAAGATTTGGTATAATTAGACCTGTTACACATATTGTTGGAAAATTTATTGTAAAAGATGATTTTGAAAAAGCTGTTATGACTTATGTTGCTAATCCTATGAAGGAAGAAGATGAAGAAACTTACAATCTAAGAAAGGATTTACAAAAAACCCATGATTTTGCAAGTGCTTTAAAATCATATCCAAATAAACTGAATTTTGAAAAAGCTATTTTGAATAAACTAGTAATTAATCCAAAGGATTTTGTTGGTGCTTTACAAGAATTGCCAAAGAACCTTTTAACAATGTTTGTTTATGCTTATCAATCTTATTTATTTAACAAAATTTTAAGCCAGCGGATTAAAAAGAAAATTTCATTAAATAAAGCTGTTGTTGGTGATATTATTCTTCCAATTAGAAAAGGTATTGTTGATGAAACAGGAATAAAAGTTACAAAAAGCAATATTAAAAAAATAAATTTACAAATATCAAAAGGTAATGCAGTTGTAAGTGGAATTATAGTAGGTAGTAACTCAATTTTTTCAGAAGGTGCAATGGGTGAAATTGAACATAAAATAATTGACTCTGAAAAATTAGATCCAAGGGATTTTATAATTCCTGATATACCATATATTTCTTCAACTGGTTCAAGACGTCCAATACTTGTAAGTGTAAAAGATTTAGAGTTTAAATTAATAGATGATGATTTGAATAAAAATAAAAAAGCATTAAATATGAAATTTGAGCTTTCAAAAGGTAGTTACGCAACTTCTTTACTTAGGGAATTTATAAAAGCAGATGATATAAGAAATTATTAAATTTTAATGTAATGGAAACGGTTTTAACGGTCTTTTGTCATTAGGGTGCTGTTACATATAATAATTTGTCTAAAAATTTGGTGTAAAAACGATGATTAAATCACCGCCTCAAAAATATAATCCAAAACAAGTTGAAGAAAAAATACTGAAATTCTGGACAGAGAATGATATTTTTAAAAAATCAATTGATAATAAAGTTAATTGTAAAGCTTATATTTTTTTAGAAGGTCCACCAACTGCAAATGGTTTACCTCATCCTGGTCATGTTCTAACTAGAGTTATGAAAGATTTATTTTTACGTTATCAAACAATGAATGGTCATTATATTTTAAGAAAAGCTGGTTGGGACACACATGGTTTACCAGTTGAAATCGAGGTTGAAAAAGCACTTGGTTTAGAAGATAAACAAGCAATTGAAAAATTTGGTATTGCAAAATTTAACGAAGAATGTAAAAAAAGTACTCTTAAATATGAAAAAGCTTGGGTCGAAATGACTAAGCGTATAGGCTTTTGGCTTGATATGGACAACCCTTATATAACTTTTAAAAATGATTATATAGAAAGTGTTTGGTGGTCACTAAAACAAGCTTGGGAAAAAAAACTACTTTACAAAGGACACAAGGTTGTACCATATTGTCCGAGATGTGGCACAGCACTTTCTGCTCATGAAATTTCACAAGGTTATAAGACTGTTGAAGACCCATCTATTTTTGTTAAATTCAAACTTAAAAATGAGGATGCTTATTTTTTAGCTTGGACAACAACTCCTTGGACTTTAATATCAAATGTTGCACTTGCTGTTCATCCTGATGAAACATACATTAAAATACGTTACAAAGGACAAATTATAATACTTGCTGAGCAACGTGCCGCGGTTTTACTAAAAGGTCAGGAATATGAAATAATTGATGGTTTTCCAGGTAAAAAACTACAAGGTATTGAGTACAAGCCGTTATTTGATTATGCCATAGTTGATAAAAAAGCTTGGTACGTCGTGCTTGCTGATTTTGTAACAATGGCTGATGGAACTGGAATTGTTCATATAGCACCAGCTTTTGGTGAGGACGACTATAACGTTGGTAAAAAATATGACCTACCTGTTGTTCAACTAGTTAAACTCGATGGAACTTTTCCAGAAGAAGTCGAACTTTGGAAAGGAAAATTTGTTAAAGAAGCAGATCCAAGTATTATTGATAATCTTCAAAAACGTGGTCTTTTGGAAGGAGTGCATGAGTATAAACATGATTATCCTTTTTGTTGGCGATGTGAATCTCCTCTTTTATATTATGCTATGGAATCCTGGTTTATAGCAATGACAAAGGTGCAAGAATCACTTGTGAGAAATAACAACCAAATCAACTGGTACCCGGAGCATCTGCAGCAAGGACGTTTTGGGGATTTTATTCGTGAAGTAAAAGACTGGGCGCTCTCACGTAAAAGATATTGGGGAACACCACTACCGATTTGGACTTGTACTAATAAAAAATGTAAAAATGAGCTATGCATTGGTAGTGTTGAAGAACTAAAAAAAATAAGTGAAAATTTTCCAGAGAATTATGATTTACATAAGCCACTAGTTGATGAGCTGGTTGTTAAATGTCCAAAATGTAAGAGTGTAATGAAACGTGAAGAAGAAGTAATTGACTGCTGGTACGACTCAGGATCAGCTTTTTTTGCCCAATGGCATTATCCGTTTAAAAACAAAGAAAAATTCAAAGAAAACTTCCCAGTTGATTTCATAAGCGAAGCACTTGATCAAACAAGGGGATGGTTTTATTCACTACTTGCAATATCCACTTTTCTTTTTGATAAAAACCCTTATAAAAATGTGCTAACACTAGGTCTTGTACTTGATGAAAACAATCAAAAGATGAGTAAAAGCAAAAAAAACTATGTTGATCCAAACTTGATTCTTAATAACGAGGGTGCTGATGCTATGCGTTGGTACCTAGTTTCTTCAAATGCACCATGGATGTCTACAAGATTTTTTGAAGAAGCTGTTAAGGACACCCTTGGAAAATTTATTTTGACTTTTTGGAATTCATATAACTTCTTTGCAACATACGCAGTACTGGATAAGTTTAATCCAAAAAAAGATTTTATTTCATATGAAAAAAGAAAACCACTGGATAAATGGATAATTAGCAGGTTTAACAAGGTTGTTTCAGAAGTAAATTCATATATTGGAACCTTTGAGGTACACAAAGCTGCAAGAGTAATTGAGAATTTTGTTATTGAAGATTTCAGTAACTGGTATTTACGCCGATCAAGAAAACGACTTTGGGTGGAAGAAAAAACAGATGACAAACTTGCAGGTTATGCAACTATTTATGAAATATTTTTAGGACTGTCAAAGCTTTTGGCACCATTTATACCATTTATAACAGAAGAAATATACTTGAATCTTAAAACAGATGATATGCCTGAAAGTATACATCTATGTAACTATCCAGAGTTTAATAAAAAATATGTTGACGACGAACTTGAAAAAGGTATGGATAAAATCAGAGAACTAGTAGAAATTGGGCGGGCTCTACGTTCAAAAATTGGAATAAAAGTTAGATATCCTCTAAAAAGTGCAACATTAGTCTGTGATAAAAAAATAGAGAGCTTGATAAAAAATTTACTTGACTTGTTAAATGAAGAAATAAATGTAAAGAACATCTCTTTTGAAAAAGATACATCAAAGTTCATGATAAAAACATTGAAACCAAACCAATCAAGTATTGGTAAAAGATTAAAAGAAAAAGCAAAAATTATTTTTAGTAAAATTGAAACAATGGATAGAGACAAATTATACAAAGATATTATGAAAAACAACAAAATAGAAGTAAAAATCGATAGTGAAAAAATAATTTTAATAAAAGAAGATTTTGAAATTGTAGAAAAAGAAAAGGAGCATATTGCTAGAGCTGAAATAGAAGGAATAATTCTTTTACTAGATACTACTTTAACCTCTGATTTAGAATCAGAAGGTTTTGCTAGAGAAATAGTAAGAAGAATACAATCTATGAGAAAAGAACTAGATTTAGATGTTGAGGATAAAATAATTACAGAAATAAAGGTTGATGCAGAAAAGAAAGCTTTCCTTATAAAATGGGAGGATTATATAAAAGGTGAAACTAGATCAGATAAAATTTCTTTTAAAGATAAACCTACAGGTGATCTTGTTAAAAAATGGGATATTGACGAGATACAAGTTGAAATGGGAATTAGCAAATAAAATAATTTTTCTGTTGTAGAAAAATAATTTACAAGCCAAATCTATTTTATACTACTCTTACTTTAAGCAATTTTATTATGATTTGTTTAGGAATAGAAGGAACCGCTCATACAATTAGTGCAGGTGTAGTAAAAGATTGGAACGAAAAATGCAAAGTTCTTTCAAATATTATCAAAATTTATAGGCCTGAGCAGGGTGGTATTCATCCACGTGAGGCTGCTAATCATCATGCATTTTATGTTGCAGATATAATTAGGGAATCTGTTGATAAAGCAGGCGTTGATTTTTCTGAACTTGATCTTGTTGCTTTTTCAAAAGGCCCAGGTCTTGGCCCCTGTTTAAGAACTGCAGCAACTGCTGCTCGTGCATTGTCATTATCTATAAATAAACCAATAATCGGTGTTAATCATTGTGTTGCTCATCTTGAAATTGGTCGTGGAACTTTAGAACATTGCACTGATCCAGTCTTGTTATACACATCTGGTGCTAACACTCAGGTTATTGCTTTTGCTGAAGGTAGATACCGTGTTTTTGGTGAAACCCTTGATATAGGAATAGGTAATTGTATTGACAAGTTTGGACGAACAATAGGTCTTGATTTTCCATGTGGACCAGCAATAGAAAAACTAGCTACAAAAGGTAAAAAATATTTGGATTTACCATACTCAATTAAAGGTATGGACATTGCTTTTTCGGGTCTTTTAACAGCTGCTGAGCAGTACTATAATAATAAAGAAAAGTTAGAGGATATTAGTTATTCTATTCAAGAAACAACCTTTGCTGCTTTAACCGAGGTTACAGAAAGAGCAATGGCTCATACAGAAAAAAATGAAGTTTTATTAGGTGGTGGTGTTGCAGCTAATAAAAGATTACGTGAAATGGTTAAAATAATGGCAAATGAACGAGGCGCATCTTTTTTTGTTCCAGATAAAGATCTTTGCATTGATAATGGTGCTATGATAGCATGGCTTGGTGTACTTATGTACAATAGTGGTATACGAATGAAGGTTGAAAACAGCTTTATTGATCAACGTTTTAGAACTGATATGGTGGATGTGACCTGGCGTGATTGAAAAAATAATTTACCAGGGTGCAGAAGCAAAAATTTGCATTTCAAAATATATGAATTTTGATGTTATTAAAAAAAGAAGAATAAAAAAAGGATATAGAATTAAACAGATTGATAATAATCTAATTTCAACAAGAACCAAAGAAGAAGCAAAACTTATGATCGAGGCTCGTGCAGCTGGTGTTTCAATACCCATTATTTATGATGTTGATTTAATAAACGGCGTTATCACAATGGAGTATCTAAAAGGTAAAAGAATCAAGGATATTTTAAATTCTTTAGATGAAAAAGAAAGAGCCCGTATTTGTAAAAAAATCGGTGAAAGTATTGCTAGATTTCATAATAATAACATTATACATGGAGATATTACAACCTCAAATATGATATTTCTTGATGATAAGATACATTTTTTTGATTTTGGACTTGGTGAAATAAATTCTGAACTTGAGGCAAAAGGTGTTGATTTACATGTTCTTATGGAGGCAATTGAATCAACGCATTCAAAATATTCAAACTGTTTTAACTATGTTTTAGAAGGTTACAAAAAAGAATTAAAACAAGATGCAAATCAAGTTATTAAAAAAATTCAAGATATAGTAAAAAGGGGTAGATATAGATGAAAAAAACCATTTATTTTATTACGAGTAATAAAGGTAAAGCTCTTGAAGCAAAATCAAAATTTTCAGCATTTAACATAGATGTTGTTCAAAAAAATCTTGGTTATCCTGAGATACAAGCTGATAGTTTAAAGGATGTAGCTTTCTTTGGTGCAATAGATGTTCAAAAAAGGTTTAATCATCCTTTTTTTCTTGAAGATGCTGGTCTTTTTATTGATGTTTTAGAAGGTTTTCCTGGTGTTTACTCAGCTTATGTTTATTATACAATAGGTTGTTCTGGTATTTTAAAACTTTTAGAGGGTATTGATGATAATAAAAGAAAAGCATGTTTTAAATCAGTTATTGCTTATGGAGAACCTGGTAAAAAACCTTTAATTTTTAGTGGCGAATGTCATGGTAAAATTTCTGTAAAATCTATTGGTGATCATGGTTTTGGTTTTGATCCTATTTTTATACCTGATGGTGAAGAAAAAACCTTTGCTCAGATGGAAACAGAGGAAAAAAATCGTTTTTCTCATAGAGGTAAATCTCTTGAAAAATTTATTAATTTTTTTCAATAATTTATAAATAGAAAATTTTAAAGTATATAAGTACAATACATAATACAAGTATAATTATGCCAAAACCACAGATACAAACTGAAATGCGCACCAAGGAAGCTAAACTCCTTGGTAATTACTCCTTTTGGTCAAAATTATTTATTTTGATCATAATTTTGTTAATTATTCTGCTTTCTATTGTATTTTTAGGTGTTTACATTTTTGGATATGCACACAACTGGGCTTTACTTTCTTTAGATGCGTGGATAATTGCTACATGTTTACTCTGTGTAATTTTTATTTTACTTGAGCTATTTTTTTACTATAATTTATCCTCAAATATAGCTAAAAGAATTGAACTTGAAACACCAAAACCTGAGATAATAGATGGTAAAAATGTACACATTTTCACATTTCCCAAAGGGGCCGAAGGGGGGGTTTTTAGTAAAACATACATAGAAATCGATAAAAAAAATATTTTACGACTTCGTTCTCTAATAGTTCCACCAGATGAACTTTGGGGCAATAAAGAAATATAAATTTATTTTTTGTTTACACCCATCTCAGCTAGTTTTTCAGGAAGATATGTATCAGTAACATAATCTAAACCATATTTAGCTAATGCCTGTTGTTCTGACTTCTTGCCCATCTCAAGTTGCAGCTTTATCTCATTCTTCCAAAAAGAATCTTGGAAACGTGGATCAGTCAGTTCACTTTTTAATGCATCTATATCCTCAGTTGTTAGTTTATCAGTTGGTAACTTATAATTTTCAATATCAGATGGGGTTACACCAAGATATTGGGCAGATGGAGTAGCCAGGTATTCTGATATATGAGCTGTTTTTATTGCACCATATGCAAGACTAGCAAATATTCTGAAACTCCAAGGATCACAATCTGTAAATGCATAGACAGGGAGTTTTTTTTCTTCGCTTAATCTTTTTATAAATCGTCTTGTGGATCTAGCAGGTTGTCCTTTTAAATGAACAAGAATAGATTTATAAGATGTATCAAAACCGTTTTCAACTAACCTGTCAAACATACCACCGGTTTCAATAGCAAGTATAAATTTTGCATCAGCGGACTTAAATGTTATTTTTTCAGGCTCAACATTATAAGGAATAGAGTAACCTGAATCTCCAACATCATCTTGACAATGGATTTTTTTCTTAGTATTATTACGTGTCATTTCCTCAAGTGTGAGATTGCCTATTACTCTTGCGCCATCTTCCTCAGGTCTGAGTTTAAAGTCTTCTCTCATACAACCTGTTATTACTTCAAGATCTTCTGCAAGAAAATCTGACTCCTGTTGTGAGCTGAATTTGGCTAGATTCCACCCTTCGGAAATGTAATACATTTCTCTTAAAGTGGAAGACTTGCTTGCCTTTATCATCTCCTTGATGAAATCAACCACGTACATTGTACGAAGTAGCATATAAGCCCCGTCTAATGATTTAGCTGATCTCTCGGTTGTACTTTTGCCATATTTCCAGACATTTAGTTTATCATCAAATTTTATATTTGATTTTGTACGAGTTGAAAGTTTAAGAAATGGTATATTTGTTTTTTGTAAATCATCATAAATCTTTGAAGCAATTAAATCAATTCGATTAATCACATCTGAATAATCCTTATCCACCATAATTCTACTCGCCCTCCCATTTATCTGCTCCAATAACATATGCAGGGTTTATATTTTCTACAAATAAATCATTTTCTTCTAAATCCCCTTTTTCGAGTCCTGCCAGCTCAAAATATATATCAACTTTGTTTGCTGGTGAAATACTGTCAATATTCCATTTTATGTAATTATTAGTAATTTTAGATGCTTTAGGTTTCACTAATCCAACAACTGCATCATTTGGGATAATTGCATATAAATTGAACTTCTGAGATGTACGCTTGTAGTTAACAACCATTATTGTACTTTTAGTTATAATTCCTTTTCCACTGACCTCTTTTTCTTCTGGGTTATTAACAAGCTTGGTTTGTACAGGAACCTTTTCGTACTCAACAAGATCCTCAATCCAAACAACATCCATTATCTTTGTTACAACAGCATCAAGAGAAGGAACAGGTTTACCTATCATATTTGCTGATTTTTTAGCAATCTCTGGCAGAATTCTTGTTATAAGGTCAAACTTTTCTCTTGTTTTTACACGTTTAACTTTTTTATTAATATGATGTTGAACTTTTCTTGCGCATTCCCTAACAGCAAGCTCAATTTCACTCTGCATTTCAGGTATATCAGCAATTGCTTCTTTACTTTCCGAAGTATATGGAATCTGTGTTGAAGAAACATGAACCAAAATTATTGCTGGACCAATTGGCAGTCCCCTACCAGATGGTTGATCAAGTCCATATCTTCTCCAATCTATGTTTGATATTGCATCTGTAATTAAACAATCTCCTTGTTGATATAATAGTGGGATACGATTTGCAAACCGTAATATCTTAATTTGTTTATCTTTAGGAAGATTACCTCCATAAACAAGACCTGATTCAACTTGAAATGGATTGCCTGAATAAACACTTGCAGGTCTAGATGCAGTTATGATAAACTCTGGAGAAATCTCCATTGTTTCGGACTTTAAACTGCGTCTAATTAATGTCTCACCAATTGGTGAGAGACAATCTGTTGATGGAGCCATTATTTTTACTTTTTTAAATGCTTTATGCAATTCTAAAAATTGATCCCTTGTCATTTCTTTTGGATTAAGCTCTTTATCCAAATGTGCTTCTTCACAAACTGAATCAGTGGTTCTATCACCCATGCTGCTAAACTCTGTCTTTAAAAATGAAGAAAGCTTACGACTTTTTGTATTCTTAGCCATTTTTATAAGAGTACCAAGCTCAACACCATATGGATGTGGATTAATTTCAATACATTTTTTTGGAAGTGCATCAGATGTTCTTTCGAAAATTTGTTCTGTCCCTTCTGCATCCTTAAAAACTATGCGTGCATGTGGATTAACAATAGATGTACCCTGAAGATAATCATAAACAAAACGTTTACCACGTTTGTAATCAGCCATAATACTTATTTCTGCCCGAGTTCCAGATGGTTTTTCCCAGTGTGTTATATCCTGAGTTATCACCTCAGCACGGTTTTTATTAGTATCAATTGCAAGCTCTGTGACAACAGCTGGTTTACCTTCTTCCACCTTTGAAATAATTTTTGCGTGTTTACCGGTTGTAAGCTGACCATACAATACAACCGCTGAAATACCTATCCCCTGTTGACCGCGACTTTGTCTAACAACGTGAAACCTAGAACCATACAGTAATCTTCCAAAAATATGAGGAATCTGTTGTTTAACAACACCTGGTCCGTTATCCTCAATTGTTACTTTGCATTCGCTTTCATCATGGTTCTTAATCTCAACAATTATATCAGGTAATATACCTACTTCTTCACAGGCATCAAGAGCATTATCAACACCTTCTTTTACACTAGTTACAAGGGCTCTTGTTGTATTACCAAATCCTAAGATATGTTTATTTCTCTCGAAAAACTCAGCAACAGAGATTTCTTTTTGTTTTTTTGCTAAATCATATGCTGTTATCTCAGCCAAAGTTATACCTCCTTAAATGGATAAATAATAATGCATCCAAGCCAGTAATACAGATGGTTATTATAAAATTATTCCTTTAAAACTTTTTATTATTAGAAAATATAATATATTAATATTCCTTTTTATTAAAATAAAAATTCGAAAACAATATATATTTTTTTCCAAAAACAGAAACTATCATCGTTGGAAACATTGCACCAGTTGCAGATTTCACTTGGTCTGCAGTAAATATTACAGTAACATTCACAGATGAATCAACAGATATAAATGAAGATGATTTAACATATGCTTGGGACTTTAATGAAGACGGTGTAGTTGACAATGAAACAGCTGGACCAATTGTTTACACATTTGCAGCAGCAGAAGTTATAATGTGACACTAAAAGTAACAGATCCTTGGGAATTAGTTGATGCTAATACGCAACTGATTATTGTTAAAGAAGAAAACTAGCATTATAAAACAATTTGATTATTGGCAAGAAGAATTTCCTGCTAAAAAATTTTTTTTCTGATATTTTTAAGAAAAGTATAAGTTACATTCAATAATTCCTAAATTAATGGAAGTTAAAAAAAATGTTTTTAAATTTGGTCGTATATATTTTTTAATCATAATCTTATTTTTATATTCATTTAATAATTTTTCAACTATTAAAACATGCAAAGCTTTTGAAACAAATAATTTATTTGTTGGTGGAACTGGTGATAAAAATTATTCAAAAATACAAGATGCAATTGATAATTCAAAAGAAAATGACACAATATTTGTTTTTGATGGAATGTACAAAGAAAGTGTTGTTGTTAACAAATCTATTAACATTATTGGAATAAACAAAAATAATGTATTTATAAACGGAACTGATAAACTATATGTCTTTTTAATAAAATCCTCATATGTGAACATATCTGGATTTACTATCCAAGGTGGTAAAATTGGAATTTTTGTTTCAGGACAAGAATTTTTATTTAATAATTTTTCAGGAAACAATATTTCAAATAACACTGAAGGTATAAGATTTGTAAATACATCTAATAATAATATTTTTGATAATATAATTCAATCTCATAGCAACTTTGGTATAGTATTTTATGAGTCTTGTTACAATAATATATCTGAAAATTTATTATTAAATAATGGGAAAGCAATTTTTTTAAATAAATGTTCTGATAACAACATTATACAGAATAATAATTTAACAAAAAATGACCTTGGTATTTCACTTGACTTTTCTTTTAATAATTTAGTAACTGAAAATTATATTGGAAATAATAGTTATGGTATTTATTTAACTAATTCAAAAACTAATAATATTACAAATAACATCATAGAATTTTGTGATGAATGTGGCATATTTATTAGTAATTCAGATGATAATGTAATTACACCTAATGTTTTTTTAAAAAACAATCAGGATATTAAGTTAGATACAAAACTTCCTGAAATTAAGACCCCTGGTTTTGAATTTTTATTCTTTTTTGTTGCGTTATTTTTATTTTTATGTTTAAAAAAATACATTTAACAGATGATTTTTTTTTAAAAACATAGATAGGAAAATATAAATAGTATGAATAAGAAATATTATGTACTAGGACAAGAGAAGGGATATTTTATGCATAAAAATGAAAAAATTGATAATAATATTTTAAGGCATGATAATCTTGGTTTTGTTTTATGGCAACTTGAGGAAATCGAGAATTTTTACCCATGTTATAAAACTATGATAAAAAAAGAAGAATAAATATATTTTAAAAGTCTTGAATTTAATAATATTAATTTTTTTTTCTATTAAAATTGTATAATTTTTCAAGATAATCAAAAAATACCTATACAATATTTTTTAAATTAATTTTTAGCGGAGAGATGGGATGTACTAAAAAGAACTATTTAATTTTTTTAAAGGCAATGATAACTTCTCCGCTCCCTCCCCAAAAAAATAAATTTGTAATTAAATTGGGAAAAAATAATATATATGTGTATTATCATTAACTAATAAAATTAAGGGGGAAAAATATGAAAATAAAATTTTTGAATAAGATTAAGGTTTTTATTGTATTTATGTTATTTATTGGTACTTGTTTAATACCTGTTAATATGGTAAGATCAAGTTCAAATCCTATATCTACAGTTGTTAATATAGAAACTCGAAATGTAGGAACTCAAGAAACAGAATATTGGGCTTTAATTGTTGGTGTTGGAGTTTATGCTGATGATCCTGAGCAGAATCGACCTTTAATGTTGGAAGAAGTTGATGATTTTTACAATGTGCTTCTTCAATCTGAGGTATGGTCTGAGGATCATATAAAATTAATAAAAGCTGAGGATGCAACTGTTTCAAACATAATTTCTGGATTTAGATGGTTAGATAAAATGGAAGATGAAAATGATATTTCTGTTGTATATCTAACCACGCATGGTGGTCCACTTGGTTTTGACTTACCTCCTTTTGATGAGGAAGATAAAACAGATGAAATACTGTCTACTTATTGGAGTTTTGCGTATCCAACTCTAGGTATTTGGGATGATGAAATAAATATCTTGTTGAATCGATTGGAGTCTAAGGGCGTATGTGTTATTGTCGATAGCTGTTATGCTGGAGGTTTTAATGACCATTGGAAAGGTTTATTTCCACTATCAAACAAAGATATTAAAAAATCTTCATCAGAATGGATAGAAAACTTTTTAGATGATGTACGTGGCCAAGGCCGAGTAGTATTGATGGCATCTTGTGAGGATGAGTTATCATATTCTGGTGGTTTTGCCCCTTATTTAATTGATGGTTTAAGAGGATTTGCAGATAGTAATTTAGATGGTGTAGTTACAGCAGAAGAGGTATTCTTTTACACATTACCTAGAGTTTATATGCAAAATCCAACAATGTATGATGGCTATGAGGATGAACTTCCCTTGGTTTATCTTAATTCTTATTCGCGTGGTAAAAATAAAGTTGGAAACAAGCAGAATATTGTAGAAACAAAAACACTTGGATTCACTCCACAATTAAGTGTTTTTCAGGAAAACTCAATTATTTGCGGGTATGTGAAAGATAATATAACAGGTAATCCTATTGAAGGAGCTGAAATAAATCTAACATACGGCGATTTTCATGAAGAATATGGTTATAATTCTACCTTTACTGATTATACTGGTTTTTACAGTATGAATGTAGCAGCAGGGGAATTCAGACTAAGGGTTAATGCAGAAGGATATTGTGGTGAGTTTACTTGGCATAATGAAATTGGTGAGAATGAAACAGCTTGGTTTAACTTTTCTTTATATCCTCGTCCCCCAGAAAATTCGATTGTTTGTGGTTATGTGATGGATAACCATACAAATGAACCTATCCAAGGTGCTCAAGTTAGACTTGAATGGGGCGATGAATTGCATTATTATGAAAATGATACCACATCCGATACATTTGGTTTTTATAGTATGAATGTTGCAGCAGGATCGATATACTTTGATGTTAGGGTTGAAGGTTATTTCCCGGGATTTGTAGAGTATTATACAATTGGTGAGAATGAAACAGCTTGGTTTAACTTCTCTTTATGTCATCTTCCTCAAGAAAACTCTGTTATTTGTGGCTACATAAATAATAAAACAGGAGATTCAATTAATAATACTCGTATTGCAATTGAATGGGTTGATGTAAGTTTAGGTAACAGATATCAAAATCAAACCTATACTGACCCAAATGGTTTTTATAGTATAAACGTAGCATCAGGAGAATTATATCTTGATATTCGTAAAATGGGATACGAATATTATGACCCATACAGACATGATGCTGATGAAAACTCAACTTTATGGTTTAATGTAACACTTGAACAGCAAACCATTGAAGTTGATTTTTTAAAACCCTTAAGAGCATTTTACAAAAACAATAAAAGAATAATACCATATTATAAAACAAGAATTATTGGAAGTATTGACATAGAGGCCTATACCTATGAAGATTGGTACGGACATAGCAGAGTTAACAAAATGGAGTTTTACATTGATGGTAAGTTAAAAGCAGTAGTAGATTCGGAACCATTTGTATGGACATGGAATGAGAAACAAATTGGAAAACATACAATAAAAGTAGTTGCATATGATTTTGAAGGAAATAGCGATTCTAAAGAAATAGTGGTTTATAAATTCCTTTAAATTTTTTTTTTATTTTTCTAATAATTGAAATTTTTTCGTAATATTATAATAGAAAATCTAACTATGACTTATCTGCATATTTTTGTATTTATATGATTAAATTGATTTTTTCATTTTTTTAGATTAAATAAATATTATAGACAATTAGTTTTATATACAATCGATATATACTAGTTTTAAATCTAATTATTAAAATAATTATAAAATAAAAGGTGTAATTTATGAAGAAATTAATAATTATATCATTGATAATAACATTGTTTTTTGGTGGAATAGTAACCTCTGCTTTACAGGTTTCAGATGTTGAAGATAAAATAGAAAATGAATCAATATCAATAGAAGATTATGACCCACTGGTTGATATAAATATTACAATTGATGTATTAGCAATTCGTGCTCTGGATGAGATTGATTGTTCATCATTACCTAATTTTTTTGTGAAGATATTTATCGATGAAGATGAGTTCATTAGTCCAGTTTGGTATAATAAGAGTTATTTGTACGATTGCTGGTCAGTTTCAAAAGACGTTGATGATAGTATTGAATTAGTAAATATTTCCATTGAACTTTGGAATAGAGGTTCGTCTAAAGACCAAATTTGTGATATTAGTAAGGAAAAAAATGTAGATAACAAAGGTTATGTTGTAAATCTTTTTTATAGTTTAAAAACAGGCAAATGGCATGGTGGTGATAATTATATAGGTGATGTCAGTGGTTACGGAAGACTTTGCGGATGCGATGATGGAAGTATCTATAAAGATGAAAATGACTGTGAATTATGGTTCAATATTTATCAAAATGATTATGATAATGATGGATTGCCATACTATGTGGAAAATTATGTTTATGGAACTGATCCTTTAGTAAATAATCTTGGTGAAGATAATGACAATGATGGTATACCTATTGAATGGGAGCATCACTGGGGTTTTAGTCCATTGGTTTGGGATGATCATGAACATCTTGATCCAGATGGAGACAGCTTAAATAACACTGAAGAATTTTTAACTTATGAATTTGGTTCAGATCCTTTTAGAAAAGATATTTTTCTAGAAATGGATTTTATGGAAAATGGATCTGATGGTGAACAAATAAAAGTTCCTGATGAAACATTTGAGATATTAAAAAATCCTTACAATAGACGTAATATTGTTTTTCATACTGATTTTGGAGAAGCAGAAGGTGGAGAAATAATTCCTTTTGATAATAATACTGACCAACAAGATCTTTTAGAGATTCACAAGAATTACTTTTTACATAATGATTCTGGGAATTGGAGACGTGGTGTGTTTCATTATGGTATAGTTGTTTATTATCGTAGACCAAGTATGGCTTTTAGCGGCGATGTTTCACCTTATTATGGTTATTTTCCTGGTACTAATAGTTTTGTTATTTCAAAAACTAGTCCTGATTATTATTATAAATTTTTTGAGGGTAAAAAAAGTATGGCATTTTTATATGCTGCAAATTTTATGCATGAAATGGGTCATCATTTTGGAATAAGATTCGGTAAGCCTTTTGGTTGCGATAATTTTTTTGGAACAAAGGCCTGGCAACCAGCTTATTGGCGTTTTGGGAGTTATAAAAGTATTATGAATTATAGATATGTTTTCACGATTTTCGATTACTCAGACGGTTCACATGGTATTGCAGATTATGATGATTGGAAAAATATTGATCTTACATATTTTGAGAAAAATTCTGCAAATGTAGCAAAATTCAAAGCCACAGGTGTTTAAAAATAAAATTATTAACCACCCCTATAAAGATTCAGTATTAATTGGTATAAAGCCAACAACATAACTAAAATAAAGAGGAGATTTCAACGTGTATTATAGATAATTATATTAATATTATATCTGTTAAAAATTTTTTTTATTATTTCATATTTTTCTAAAAACAAAAATCGTAATAAAAAATTTTGTTTTTTTGTATTATTTTTATATCCCCTTATTGCATATATTTTTTCATAAAATTTAAATCAAGATAGTATATTGTGTGATAAATAATAGTAATTATTTTAATCGGAAGTAGAAATTATGCAAAAAAATATCTTTAACAAAAAATTTGTGTTAGGGCTAGTGATAATTCTTTTTGGAATAAGTGTTTTACCGGGAGTTAGTGGTGATTGGCCAATGTTTGGTCATGACTTAGGTCATACTCGAAGTTCAACATCTTCTGCGCCAAATACTAACTACACAAAATGGATTTTTTCTACAAATGGTTCTGTAGAGTCTTCTCCTACAATTGTTGATGATAAAGTCTATGTAGGATCCTATGATGGAAAGATTTATTGTTTGAATGCTTCAACTGGTAATGAATTATGGAATTTCGACACAGTCAGTAATGTGAGTTCCTCTGCTGCAATTGTTGATAATAAAGTTTATGTAGGAGCTTATAATGGAAAGATTTATTGTTTGAATGCTTCTGAAAAGGGGTCAAAAATTTGGGAATTCCCAACAGGAGGTTATGTGCACTCTTCTCCCGCGGTTTTTGATGATAAAGTCTATATAGGATCTAGTGATGGTAAGCTTTATTGTTTGAATGCTTCACTTGGTAATGAATCATGGAATCACACTACAGGTGGTGAGGTAGGTTCTTCTCCTGCGGTTGCTGCTGGTAAAGTATACGTTGGATCATCTGATAATAATATTTATTGTTTATATACCAATGGTACATTAAATTGGAACTATTCTACAAATGGAAGTATAATATCTTCTCCGGCTGTTGTTAATGGTAAAGTCTATTTTGGATCAAAAGATTGGAAAGTTTATTGTCTGGATGCGAATAGTGGTTCAGATATATGGAATGAGTCCCTTGGTGGTAGTGTGAATTCTTCTCCTGCGGTTTGGGGTGGTAATGTCTATATTGGCTCAAATGATAGTTTGTACTGCTTAGATGCTGATACAGGTGATACCGTATGGAGTAACGCAACAGGTGATACAATAAATTGGTCTTCTCCTGCGGTTGCTGATGGTAAAGTCTACATTAGTTCAAGCGATAGAAAATTGTATTGCTTTAATGCTGTCACAGGTGCTCCTATATGGAATTACACAACAAATGATTTGGGGTGGTCTTCTCCTGCGGTTGCTGATGGTAAAGTCTATGTAGGATCTCATAATGGAAGCGTGTATTGTTTTGGGAATCTCTTACCTGTTGCTAATTTTAATTTTGAACCTGTTAGTCCGTTGAAGAATCAGACGGTTTATTTCAATAGTACTTCTTTTGATTCTGATGGTTTTATTGTGAATTGGACTTGGGATTTTGGTGATGGTAATTTTTCCTA
>Ga0153916_10000185_pt1 | contig 38419 bp, 56 predicted proteins | sample Opewatmetagenome_FD_109642 | JGI IMG/M metagenome (GOLD analysis project Ga0153916, IMG submission 109642) | Freshwater wetland microbial communities from Ohio, USA - Open water 3 Core 3 Depth 4 metaG | ecosystem: Environmental > Aquatic > Freshwater > Wetlands | place: USA: Ohio, Lake Erie...
CCCGGCGGACAGGCGGACAGACAGACAGGCGGACAGGGACAGGGCCGGGACAGACAGGCGGACAGGCCCGGCGGACAGACAGACAGGCAGACAGGGACAGGGCCGGGACAGGGCCGGCGGACAGACAGGCGGACAGGGACAGGGCCGGGACAGACAGACAGACAGGGACAGGCCCGTGACAGGGACAAGGGACAGGGACAAGGGACAGGGACAACAAAAGTGCACCACTAATCAGTGGTGCACTTTTAAACAAATGTAAGGCACATCCAATACTTGTTGGATGTGCCTTACATTCACACTGCGAATATTGATACTCTATTATCTGTGCACAAAGTTTCCTGTGGCCTTTCACCTCTCCACCATCTACTATCTATAAATTTGTTGATCTCAAATTGGTTGTCCCATCCACATGGTGGGGTAGCCGATAGGACAGTAATGCTCTTATCTCCTATTTTCAGAGTGTCCTCTTGATTCGCGTACCATCCAGCATCGGTTATGATGCGGACTGCCTCACCAATCTCTTCCGGTGTGGCAATTTGCATGTTGTTATCATCAACATGCCACGGCTGTACCTTTTCGGGGCAAATATGGTCGACTTTATCAAGCATATCAATTGCCATGTCTCCGAAATGCGCATTCCTGAATGACCTCATGACATCCAGTCTTCTTTGGTCTTCCTCAGTGGCCACAGGGAAGTCTCCATTTTTCTTATCTCTTTTATGAAGATACTTTCCCAATGTTGCCCATGCGTTGGTAGCTTCACTCTCCTCGAATTCTTCGACTACATTTGATGCCACTTGCTCACATTTCTTCACGATTTCCTCAACTGCGTCGGATGCCTCCCTCCCGACAGCGGCTGCCCATAGTTCTGGGCTTCCGTCTTGGAAGGTCTGATATCCCCATGACCCCCCTGGGTATCCGACCCACCAGTTCTTCTGAAATTCTTTGGTTACTCCAGCGATCCACTGGAGCAAAGCTATGCGGATTCCCAAAACTTGGGATCCACCAAATTGGGTACTACCGATAATGATGGATAGGCCATATTTCTTTGCCGGCCTGAATTCTTCTCCGTCTCTTCCCGTGCACCACCTATATGCCGTTGCGCGGATGGTGTCTAGAAATTTGTCGATACCACCAAACTCGGTATCGATCTTATCCATGACGTATTCTTCGTCGATTCTCCTTTCTTTAATCAGATAGGCCGCGTCTCTCCACCTGACAATTCTGTTGATGTCTTGGTAGCCAGCCTCCGATACTACTGTAATCCATTGCACGATGGATGACAGCTGGTCTTCTTCGTTCGCGACCGCTTTTTCTGCTTTGGCAAGTAGTTCCTGGATCATGATTCTCCTTGTCATCGGGATATCTTCTATACTCCATCACCCCAATGGAATATGCAACCTGACTATGGTGTCAATACTGTGGCACGCACCACATAGTGGAGGCGATACACTGCCAACAACAGATAAACAACCAGGAGAAACAAGATGACCAGCAGATTCGACTCATACCAACACCGTGCTCACGCCGTGCGAGGAATACTCCGATTCCTCGAATACGATCACCTCACCGGACCAGCCAGAGACGTGAGCGAAGGATTCGCGGAACTCGCTGAGCGACTCCTCAACCAGCTGCCCGACGATCCTGAACTGAGCGTGGCTCTGCGCAAGCTCCGCGAGGCGAAGGACTGCGCTGTCGGACTCGCCGCTGTCACGACCAAGTCAGTCGACTGCTGATCCTGGTCGAGCCATAGCCGCTCGCGCCCGTCGTGTCGCGTACGCGGCGCGCGACGCCTCAGCCCTTCTCTTTCCTGTGGTCCGATTTCCAGGGCCTGGAACGGTGGCGCTGAGATGACGGATCACCTCAGAGTCGTATCGGATCGCCCCATGCCTCCCATATTCAGGGAGTTCCTCAAGCTTTCCGGCCCGTCGCCAAGCGAGGCACTGTCCCCTGACAGTGCTGTAATCGAGTCCAGTGATCCGTACGATGTCCGTCGCTGTCGTGGTAGCTGGCAAGTCAAAGTCAGCTGTGGCCATCCATTGCCACGACGCGACGGACGATACGATGATCTTCATTTCGTCGTCTTCGGTGGTTGGGTATCCGCCGCTCACTGTTTCGGCGGTCAGGCCACGGTGTCTTTTGATTCTGAGTATGGCCAGGACTGTGGATTCTAGATCTTTGGTTGTGATGCTCGCCTTGCTGAGGTCCTGATCGTTCTGTTCGATGATGATCTCGTCATGTCCGTCGAATAGGGTCGATAGGTCCTGTTTGATGTTGTCGATTGTCATGTGAGCATAGTCCGTCGTGCCGCTGGATTATGCAAGGCGTGGTTAGCGTGATGGGGGACGCGCCGGTTGGCGCGTCCCCCATCAGGAGAAGATCAGCTTTTGTCCATGCTGGCCTTAGTGGCAGCCAGAGCCGGTACCAAATCCAGGATCCTGACCGCCTGCGCTCGCCACACATTGCGCTCGCCCTTTGAGCAGACGCGCTCGATCGCCCCTCGGCAGAGAGCGCCGTCATCGAGCAATCGTTTGAGGTCATCCCAATTCTCACTGATGACCTCAAGATCGTTACTTTGTGCGGATATGGCTTGAGGCGGCTCAGATGCCCTTGGCGTGCGTACGCCGACTGGCACCATATCTCCACTCAGAGTCTCGGCTGGTGGCTCGACGGGAGTCGTCACCACCCTTTTCGAGGTCGTTGTCTTGGCGACCTCGACACGTTCCACCATTCCCCGTCCCCGGGTCATGGCGCTTACGATCCTTCCCTCCGACTCATAGGCGAGTTGGATCCGAGCCTCGGCGTGGACGACCATCTCTGGTGAGAGAGCGAGTGTCTCTCGGCGGAGACGACGTGCGATTCGTTCCCGACGGTTGCGCTGCCGCGGTGTGCGAGTCGGGAGGCTGGAGAACATGAAGGATAGTTCGACGTATTTGTCCTCCCGACGCTGGGCATCAGCTTCGGTGTCGGTCTGCTTCCCGGGGCGCTTGGCCCCGATTCGGGTGAGCAGTCTGGCTGGTGTCCAGTTCCAGGTGCTGGGCTGCTCTGGGTTGTCCTGGGTGAGTTCTGTCCACCATGAGTAGGCGACTCCCAGTGGTAGGAATATGCGCATGGCGAACTCGGCTGGTGTTCCAGCGCTGAGGGCGACTACCAGGCCGCCGATGAGTGCGATCGTCCACGCGGCGCGCCCGTGTTTCCCGGGGGTTCCGTGCTTGTCGTTGTGTCGTTTGGCCCGCACGAACGACAGGAACGTGAGGGACTCGACACCGAAGCAGGTTCCCATGGCGAGTGGCCACGGGAGGGGGTTTGCCAGTTCCCTCGTGAGCAGGGTGTACATGCCCTGGGCGGTGAGGATGAAGATGAGGATGATGGTGGCGTGCCAGATGATGTCGTCGGCGCGGCCGATTGAGGCTTTTTCCCTCCATTTTCGTTTGATGGCTCGGAGCGCTGAGACGCCTATCAGTGTTCCGGTGAGGATCAGTGTTCCGATTATTGCTGGATCACCATAGATTTTCCAGTAATGCGTCAGCTGGTAGCAGATGTTTGCGATGTCCATGGTGCCCCTTTGGTGAGTGCTTGGATATACGCGCGACCCGATGGTATATCCACACATCATGAGGTCGCAACCAGAGGTTATTTTCTCTGGTCTGAGAATTTACTCTCAGTAATCACCCTTCCTGGGCCTGACCTCTTGGCCTGATACATGGCTGAGTCGGCCACGCTGATCAGATCAGACAGGACCTCATGCCCATTTCCACACTCGGCTACGCCAATGGACACCGTCAGATTCGCCCTGCCATCAGGAACAGCTAGGGGAGTGGAGACGGTGCCACTGATCTCACCAGCGACGCTCAGCGGGTCGCGTCCGCTCGGGACGATGAGCAGGAACTCATCACCCCCCCGCCTGATGGCGGGACATCGTGTGGCGCGTAGGGCATTGGCGATATGTGTGATGGCTTTATCCCCAACCTCGTGACCGTACCGGTCGTTGATCGCCTTGATGCCGTCTCCGTCGATCATCATCACGGCCTCAATCGAGGCGTCGCTGGCCTGGACATGATTCCAGTACTGGCGTAGCCAGCGATTGTTTCCCAGCCCTGTTAGGTCGTCGTGTGTGGCGTCGTGCGCGGCACGCCGGAGCGCCGCGCACTCTCTCGTGAGCCGGTCGTTCTCCGCTTGGAGTCGGAGATTTTCGGCTCTGAGTTCTTCTATTATTGTTTCCCAATTGATCACAATGTCACTTCCCGTAGTCGTGCCGTCTCTATGTAACCACTGGTTGTGTTCATCTATGATGCACGCTATACTTTTGGTTGTACAGGGCGATGGGGAGACAAAATGCAGATCATCAAAGTTGGACGCGTCGGAAGTGGCACTAGACTCCACCTCGACATCGATGGTGTGTCTGGTTGCAAGAGTGGATCAAGGAAGATCCACTCAGTACGTGACCTCGACGTCGCTAACGCGATGATGGTCTGTAAGAAGTGCGAGGATCGGGTCGTCTCGCTGATCAATATGAATGAGATGGATGTCATGCGCTCAGGTGGTGAGTGGACATCTTGGGGTAGGAAGATAGTCCGAAAGGGAATCGCCATAATCGACGTGTTCGACGAGAGGCGCACACCAGCCCGTAAGGCGGAGGCGGCGAGCGTGATCGAATCCGTCAGGAAGTTTCTGGCTGATGGGCTTGACGCAGCTGTACGTGTGGTTGATCCGTTCGTGGTCGATCCCATTGAGTCCGTCCTCGTTGACGAGAATCAGATTCCACTCTTCTAGTTCAGCACTTCGTATGCGCAGGAGAACCATCCGTATGGGTGACATGAAAGGACATATTGATGACAGAGAGTAATGCCATTTCGATGATCAATGGATTGAGTGATGACGCTCTCGCCAACGTGATCAGAGCGCTACCAGCGTCGCGGCAGCGCGTGATCGCCGAGACGCTACCGTTGATCGGTTTGCGAACGGTCTCTGAGATGATCAATACGACATATCAGACGACGAAGGTCCTCCGGTATCGGCGTGAGAGGGAGCGGGGCTCGTATCCGGCTCCAGACAGGCTTCCACCCGATGTCGCCATGGGGACGGGGATCGCCCTGTACCTGCGGAGTGAGGTGGAGGACTGGGGAATCAAGTGTGGAAGAATAGTTATGTAGGAAACAATACAAGTGAATAGTACAAACTAGGTCCCATGTATATACATGGGACCTAAACTATTTAATACACAATCGTTCGAGGTCGCCGGCCGTACCGCGAGGAGAAGACAGAAGGGGGAACCCCGAAGAGTTCCCCCACGCTGTCAAATCCAATCCCACGAAGATGGTATCAGCCGACATCCACGCGGATTGCGAACTGGCACCTCGTGGCAGCATATTCGGATGGTGAGAAATGGTGGTAGGACAGAAATCAGTGCCCGGGACAGAGAACGTATCGATGCCGCCATGAAGGAATACGAGGCGACAAGGGATGCCGCCACGCTGGAGTACCGGGAGAAGAGAAACGCCGCTCAGCTTGCCAGAGACAAAGTGATCGTAGATATCATATCAAATGGGAAAAGAGGAACAATGGCTAGTATATATAGATACCTTGGATACACCGTACAAACAGTACGAAATATGAAACAACGAGTCGCCCAGGCACGGGCGAACGAAGAATTTGGCGACACCAAGGTTCCTTGGTGACCACACAAAAGAGAACCGCACCCCAATCAAGATTGGGGTGCGGCGTGATGGAAAGACGAATCAGGCGACTAGGCGCTCCACCTCTCGGAGCCCCAGCACGAGCGACCTCGCGTACGCTCGCGCTTCGACTTCGGCGGAGAACAACCCCTCATGCTCGACCTGTTCCCCATATCCGGGGATCGGTCCGCATTTTATCGTCTCGACGTTGTACGCGGCGTCTGGCCTCGTGCAACGAACTCTCACAACTCTGTTCCCCACGGGGCAGTCGAGGGCGTAACCCTCACCGATTCTTGAGCGAATCTGGCACATCCACGCGTACGGCAATTCCGAGCCGGCGGTGATCCGATATGCCCTGCACGCTTCCCCGCGTCGGCACGTGTGCGAGTAGTCGGCGGGGACAAGGTTCAGTGGGGCGTCGTCGACCTCGACGATCCTCGACACGTGTCCGTGTCGGGTGAGGAACGCCTGCACGATTTTGGATGTACTCTGTGTCATGTCGGATCTCTTCTCCGTCTGCGCCCCGGGGTGTCACAACACCACCGGGGCATCCTGTTTTGTGCCCCAATAGTAGCACCGTTCGTTGCCTCGGATCAACCTTGGTCCGAGATGTGATGCGGTGCTAATGTCTGCCCATGGCAACACAGAACCGGCGCGGCCTGACCGCCGAGGAGAAGATGAAGATCGACGGAATCGAGAACGAGTACACCCGAACACAACGAGACGCCTTCGCCGAGTACCGACGTATCACGGCCATAGCGGCCGACCGGAGAGCCGAGAGGCTCTTCGACCTGATCGACTCAGGGCCACGATCGACACAGGCCCGGGTCACGGAGTACCTCGGTCTGCGACGTAACACCCTCACCGACCTTCGGCGGCGCTGGAGGCGGCGCTCCGAGGAGACCACGCCAGACGTGTGATGATCCCAAGCGTGAGCGGACGAGGTAGGGTGTGAGAAAAGGGCTCACCAGTTAGCGCTGGTGAGCCCCAATCAGGAAGCCGCGATACCGGCAACCCGACGCTGAGGTTAACGGTAGCATCACGCGGCTTCCCCAAGTTGAGGGGAACGACGTGGTTGACACTGGGATCTCGATCTCCAGCAACATCGAGATCATGATCGAGACTGAGCGACTGAGTGATCATTTCCTCATGAGCCCAAATGATCTTCATCGTGGTATGGGCGAGTGGGCGGGTCTCACCCTCAGGGCACGAGCCCTACTGGCAGCACTCCTGACGACGAAGTCAGGGTGGACGACAAGCCGGTCGGCGGTAGACGCGCTCGCCCCGGAACTGGGAGTCAAGGGCGTCACCACGGTGCTCAATGAGCTGAAGGCTAGAAGATTCCTATACACACACAGAGTCAACGCTGGTAACGGTAAGTTCACATGGCGCTGGTTCGTGTACCTCCGGCCTAGGGCGGAGGGGTTCGCCTCAATGGGTGCCGAAAGTTATCCACAGGCACTGCCCTCAGGGCATGATGGTGGTGACCTGCGGAAACAGAATGTTTTCCCTGGTCGCACCATACGGCCCTCAGCCACCGATGGCCAAGGGCAGTCCATAAGAAGTACCTCTCTTTTAGAAGTACCAGAAGAACTAACCCCCCCTACCCCCCACGTCGTCGCGGCCGGCACCGCGCCGGTTCCGGCCGCGACGGAGGGGGAGGGAAGCTTCGCAAGGAAAATCCCAACCCAAACCGAGGAGCGCTCCGAGAGTGAGGGGCAACTCGTCCTCAGGGACATCTGCCATCAGATGCCACCCAGTCTCATCCCCATCAACGGCAACCGGGCGCGCCTACTCGTCCTCGCGAACCGGGCGCTATCCGCTGGATGGTCACGTCAGGCCCTCGTCGATCGCCTTGGCGGCAATGGGCTTGAGGCCCTGGACAATCCCGGCCGTGTGTTCGGGATGCTCCGGTATCGGCTGGAGCATGTTGGAACACCGGAGGACTACCGTCCGGTGCCGTCTCGCCCCTTGGTGGCGGGCCGTACACGGCACCACCGGTACGTTGAGGATATGGCTGGCTACGACCAATGCGCCGTGTGCGGCATGGGTAGGGGCAACTTCAGACATGGCGCGGATGCCCCTGAGATCGTCCCTGCCGAGATGGAACCCGGGATTGTGGCCGATGTGTCGGCTACGCCCGACGAGGCCGCTGTTAGGTCTCTCGTCGGCGCGTTCCGTGGGCTGTCGATGTGATGGCCGCGAAATCTAGATTGGAGAGAATAGAATTGAGAAACGACGACGTTCTTATCGAGGCCCTCTTCAGCGGTGAGGAGTCGAGGGCGCTCGGAGCCGACCTGAGAACACTGATCGAGCAAGCGGACACCATGATCCGAATCGTTGTCGCGCTCCGACAGATGTCGGCTGGTCGGCGTGGGAATCTCGACAATAGCGACGCCTATCGCGCTGTCGTCGAGCTCATGAGCCTCCGGAAAAGGGTGAACGGCGTATTCGACGCCGTCATTCGCAACTGGCCAGGATCGCATGATGAATTGGCCAGCGCCTTGAGTGTCTCCAGTGCCGAGGCGCGAAACAGGATGTCGGAGGTGGTGAGACGACCCGCTAGCCTAGATGAGATGTGGGCTCTACTCAGCCCCTTGGAGTATTGATGATCGATATCGATACTGCCCGGAGGGCTGTCATTGGTAGGGCGTATCTGGTTGACGCCGTGGTGGCCACGTCCTCGACGACGGGCCGAACAATCCTCACCGACGATGAGACGCGCGACATCTACTCAGATTACCTGAGGGGAGTTCCACCGGTGAGGATCATGGAAGAGCGGCATATCGGGCGACACATCCTCATCAGGGTCATACGGAGGTACACGCGCATCGTTGGCCGCGCTCACCGGATTGGCCTGCCGGCGGCGGTGATCGCCGAGATGTTCAGATGCTCCGAGGTTGTGGTGCTGTTCGCGTTCGGTGACGATCTTGAGTGATGGTCGTTCTGGGGGCTAATTCCCAACCACAACCGCGTCAGGGACGTTGAGGGCACGCCAGAGTTGATACTGGCGTGTCCTCGGTCACTGTGTCTTGGCGCGTTTGGTGGTACCGACTTCCCTCATGCCGTGCAGTACGGCATTATGGGGTGATGAATGTCAACGAAGAAGCCCGGGACGACCAGGAGGTCATGCCGACTGAGAGACTTGCCAGTCTCTTGTACGGCAGGCCAGAAGATCAACCAGAAGATCAACTGGGGCGAGAGGCGGCGCGGCGTCGGCGTCGGCGGCTTAGTGACGCGGCGAAGGAGGCTCGCCGCATGGGCCTGGTCCCCGTGCCGGATCGTAGGTCTGGCACGGGGCAGCTTCTGTGGCCCATTGAGCTGGTGACTCTGGCTCTGGCCAATAGGAAGGGTCGGGGCAACTGGGGGAGACGTGGTGTGTCACTCGGTGGTGGTGAGTCGGGACTTGCATAATGCCGTGCAGTACGGCATTATGAGGGAGTCGAAGTCAGAGACACGACGAACCAGGGAGACGACATGACGACCGTAGACCAGATCATGAAGGCATACATCCCATACGCAAAGATCTCCCGGAATGAGGCTCGTAGCGTCATAGACGCACTACGAACCATCCCCAGTTTTCGGGAGGAAACGTGGACAAACTCATTCGTCCACGGAAGATACACGTCACCGAGCGGTCGATGGACCGCTGAGGATGAGAGTGGCCAGGTGGAGATCACCTGGTCAGTAAACGCCGCAAACGGAAATGACAATGGCTACCTCGTTAGCAGAGACTCGTGGTGGTGGAGTAGCCTCCGCAAGGCGGCTATCTCGTATGTTACCAATTCTGAGAGCCATAACGAGTGGCTACTGAAAAAGGCGGTGGAGTACCGCAGTAGTGCTGATAGGCATGAGAGAGAGGCTCAGAAATTCGTCGTAGAGGCACATCGGGATATCTTCGCCGCGAAGAGTTCGCGGAGGCGTGGCATAATGGAAGACGCGGTAGCGCAACTGAAATGGGCTGCGCGTGCGCGGATAGACGCAAAGTTCCAAAAAGAACAGGCGGATGATGATCGCTCCTATGCGGTCGCGTATGAAAGAAAAATAGATGACGAAAGATGGATCGTTGGACAGGTCAACGCCAGGATAGTCGCTGGCGGTGAGCTATTGAAAAATTGGTCTGCCCCGCTGCGGGCAGATCGTAATTCCAACCCACACTGTGGTAGAGAAAACATTTCGGGTGGGGTATTGAGCCCCATTGCAACATGGGAACGCGAACTATTAATGAAGTAGTATGATTGGCCGCTCCGAGATGGGGTTAGCACCTCGGAACGGCCAGCATCAGGATCTTAGGGTGTGCTGGAGCCGGCCAGCCAATCGCGTGTCAGGGCGCGGCACCCACTGGAATCCCCATTGGGGGAACCAAGTTGAAGGGACTCACCATGACCACTACCAGAATCGACGTTGACGCGGCATTGATCGCCCTAGGGGCGAAGACACTGGATGGCCAGCCGAATCGTCCATGTATTCGTGGCGGGCTCAACGGCATCGAAGAGATCTACAATGCTGCCTCAATTGAGGTAGCCGACGCTAATAGTGTCCTCAAGCGGTTGATGGCAGCCCTACACGGTGCGTGGAGTCGTGGGAATGTTGAGTTCAGCGCGGAGCGCATTGGGGAACCTATCGGTGAGGAGTACGGGACATGCTGGCAGACATCTGCCAGGCTCCGCATCACAGTGTCTAGCACAGGTGGATTGTGGAAGCACCGGTCATACAGGATGGTCACCGTCGCCACGGTGACCGAGGATGAGTACGGAACTCATGGCTGGTTCGGTGGACGTGGCGCGGCCTACGTCACTAGCAACGATGGGGAAGACGCGACCGTGTTCGGTGGCTACGCGGTTGGCGCGGCCATAGCGCACCTGTATTTCGCGCGAGGTTGCGCACGACGGAAGATTTCTTCTGTGATCTCCTCTGCGACGTCTGAACCGGCTCCCGCGTGGCATGCCCACGCTCGTGGGGAACTAGCCGAGCTAATCAGTCTCGGCATGGATGACGAGTGGCATACTCCAGCTTTGATCGCACTCTCTCATGCGACCGATGAGATGGTGATCAAAGCCGTTGAGGAGTGGATCTCTCTGTGGCCAGAGAATCCTGCCAGGGCTAAGGCCATGCTGGCCGAGACACCAGACGATTGGTCTACTGGGGTGTATCTCCTAATCGAGCCGAAGACTCGTAAGTTCCTGGCGGACACGATCAATGATGTGCTACGAGAGGTGAAGTGTGGTGAGGGCTGAGTCGCGTCTGACCGCTCCGAGATGGGGTTAGCACCTCGGAGCGGCATCACCAATTGTATTGGGGTGTGCTGGAGCTGGCCAGCCAATCGCGTGTCAGGACGCGACACCCACTGAGGTTTCCATCGGGAACCAGTTGAGTGAGGAGAGAAATAGATATGAACTCGATTCGGGACGCTATCAAGCGATTCGAGATGGCGCGTTGCCTACTGAATTACGGATTTACAATTGAACAGCAAACGCTCGACACCATCCTCGGACTCGATGAGTTCTTTCTTGAGTCCGAGTGTGAGGAATCAATTAGAGCTATTATGGTGGAATATGCGAATACGCTTCTCAGGGAGCGCGACGAACAGGAGTATGGTGAATTGGACCGCGAACTCACATATTCATCTGTTCCCAGTGTCGATATAACCAATCTTACGATTAGTTATATGAACGAGAGTGGGAATATGTGTATCACGGTTCGTTCTGGAAAGCTGTTGATTGTTAGAACAAATCAAATGGATCCAGAGAGTCCAAATGATATAGCCTTGTGGTTATTGTCAGATGGGGATAACAGTTTCGAGTTGAATAAACTACGGGTTATCGAGGGAATCTCCGTGCTCATAGCCCATGGCATGAGCGTAGAATACGCCCGTGATAGGGCGAGACAACATCACATTGAGTGTGGTGTTGAGAGTATTATCCATGAGATCGATAGTCGTAGGGTTGGTCTATGGCTGTTGGATAGGAAGTGGTGTCAGTACGCGTGGCAGCGTATTCCGGGTGGGGATACTCTGCCACCGGAGGTGCGTGGTATGGCTAAGACCATTAGATACGCTGTTAGCTCACCGGTGTCACTGGGTTAGAACAAATAGGTAAATAGGTGTGTCCGAGGCTGGTCGGGTATGGGGTTCGAGTCCCTACACACCACTAGTTTTTCGTCTATGCTCTGTGCGATGGAAGATCATCTCGTGGATGGTGTGTGTGGGACGACGGCGGGATGTCGGACACACACACGTCGTGGTGAGAGTGTGTGCGAGCCGTGCCATGTCGCGTGTCTGGAGTGTTGATGGTTGAGTGCGGAACGGCCGCTGGGTATCTCGGGCACCTGTATCGGGGTGAGGTTCCCTGTGGTCCGTGTCGAGTGGCTCACTCGAACATTGGGTCTGACGGGTGTGGCACGATCGCCGGATATGGTCGGCATATCAGGAGACATGAGCGGCCTTGCGAGAGGTGCCGCCTGGCGTGCCGCCAGTGGCATCGTGAGTATCGGAGTGAGCGTGGGCGTACGGGTGTTCTCCGTGGTTATAGGCGTGCGAGGTGCGGGACTTTGGGTGGCAGGAGTCGGCATTATCGTCTTGGGGAGGAGGTTTGTTCGGCGTGTCGGCAGGCGATGATGGATCATGTTAGGGCGATGCGGAGTGGTGGATACGCTATCCCAAATGATTTCTTACGTTGTGGTACGAATGCCGGGTATCAGGCGCATTGGATAAGGGGGGAGACGACCTGTCCGGCGTGCCGAGAGGCGCACAACGCGTACAACAGGGCTCGTAAGGAACTCAAGCGTCATGATCATCAATGAGTTGACCAGCGCGTGGTCAATCTGGGTTGACGAATAGACTCATATGACTGATCATGGTGATATGTCACTGAGCGTGAATGCTGTGAGGACGCGCCGGAAGTGGCTGCCCCCGGCAGTCACACGGCAGCGTGAGCACGCCTATGTCGCGGACGGTACGACGGGTCGCTGCCAGTGTGGCCTACCACGCCGGAACGCCTCACACACGACGACGACGGTGTCCATTCCCCCCAGCAAGATGGGCATGCTCGCGCTGTTGGAGACCATATGGCACTGGTAGATACCACAGGTGTCATCAAGCCTGATCAGTGATAACCTCACGGTATGATAGACGCTGCCGAGAATGAGACCCGTGGTGAAGTGCCACGGGTACCGCCACCCGACAAGGCGGCGGACATGGGAGAAATCCTACGATGGCTCGCCACGGTATCGGCGCAGGCGGGAATGCCTGTCTACGTTGAGATCATAGGGGAGGTATTCCAGGTCACCGTTACGCTTCCCGGCATGGTGGCGCTCACGGCTTGGATGGCTATCGTCGGCGTCGGTGAGTGCGTCTCCGAGAGTGATCATCTTGGCGTGTGGAATACCGCCGAGACGTCTCAGCAGGGGAAGTGGAGTGTGCGGATGAACTGCCACATCATCCCCGTGATACGCAGATGAGTACGATTGACGTAACCATCGGTGATCTGACAGCCATCGTAAACCAAGATGATCTTGTTCCCTGGATAGCCGGATACCAGGGAAAACACAAGATCAATCTATCCATCGTCGCCATGTGCGACGATGGAGACTCGGATGGTGAAGTCATCTCGGTCAAGGCCACATCGACTGAGACAACGAACCTGAGAACATACCGCGTCCGAAGTGATGACACGGACTGGTCACTACCCGAGAGATGGGTACTCCCATGGTGCGCGGGTCGCGCCCTGGCGAACGGTGTCGATCTGGCCAGTCTCCTGTCCGTGGGGAGATACTCCCACCACGACAGGCGAGTAAGGGCGCTCATGGTGGCAGACCATCATGGGTGGATCGAATATCTTGGATACGATATGGAAGGGAAAAGCGATGGTGTCAATCGACCTGGACGTTGAGGAGAGTCATATGGGGACGAGAAACGTAAGGAGGTTCTACGTCGCGGCCGCGTTCACCGTTTGCTCGGCGCTCATGGTGTCGGCGCTCGTCGCCATGATGAGTGATCTGCGCTCCGGCGCGCTAATCTTCGCCGCGCTGTTGTCGACGGCCCTTTGTCTGTTGGTGGTCGATGGCGCTCGCGACCTCACCGAGCGCAGAAAGAAATAGGACTGTGGAGACACTCACCGCGTCTTCTGAGATGCGCGCCGCCGTTGCCTTCGGCAAGGTCGCCGCGTTGCTGTTTGTGATCTCGTTCGCCGCTGGTGTGACGGAAAAAGTGGACCTCACCATGTTCGTCACTTCTAGTTACTGCACGATTGTTGTGTGCAATGGAATTATCTTAGGTTCGTCCGGAAAGACTAAGAGTAATACCAGAGGTATCATTCAGGAGACATGAGATCAATCCCTGGGGTATACTCATGGGTGGGTGCATACACTACCAAAAGTGCTGCACCCACAAGGGAGCCCCATGGAATCAGAGTGCACACCACATAACGCGATCGACGACCAAGAGACCGGCAATAGATACTATCTACATCCTCTGACGGGAGAACGCTTCCTGTCGGCGACAACGGCGCTCTCAATCATCACAAAGCCGGCACTCCTCCACTGGTACGGGCAACAGTCGGCCATCAGAGCGGTTGAGAACCTCGGTCGACTCAACCAGGCCGCACACGTCAAGCTCTGCGATAGGGGCGACTGCGGACACTGCCTTACCTGCCTCATGGCGGAGATCAGCCGCGCGGGAACCGACGAGCGCGACGCCGCATCCAGCCGAGGAACCAGACTTCACTGGGTCGCCCAGCAATACGCCTTGACAGGGCAGATTGTTCCGCACGACGCGGACATCGAGCCCCACGTCAGGAGCTTCCTCGACTTCGTCCGTGTGACGGAGGTCGAGTTTGAGGCCTGCGAGGTGACCGTCCTGGATCGTCGACTCATGGTCGGTGGGACGCTCGACGGCATAGCCCGATTCGGGTGGCTGTCGAAGGCGTACGGCGACCTCATCGGAAAGTCGATCCTATTCGACTACAAAACATCGAACAAAATCTATTCACGAGATGGGTTGCAACTCGCCGCGTACAGCGACGCGGAAACCGTCCTACTCCCCGATGGGGAGGAACTCCCCCTCCCCGACCACGACCGTGACTGGGCGCTATCCATACAGATCAACGCCAAGGGATGGTGGCTACGACGCTGCCCAGTCGGCGAACTGGCACATCGGAAGTTCGCTCGCGCCGCCCAGCTGTGGCGCGACATCAACGAACCAGACCTAGATCTGGTTGGCAGGGCGATGCTCAAACCACGACCCAAGAAGGCGAGGAGATAATGGCACTCATCGATGTTCAGCGTAGGATGACACGAACCGGTGTCATCCGAATGGGAAACAGCGTCCCCACGGGAAGAAGAAACAATAAGGGTGAGGAGATCACGAAGCCCAACAAACTCGACAGATTTCGCGTCACAACCCCCTACCAGAACGCGGCGGAGGCGATCGCGGCACTCTACGGAGGCGACATAACCACCTGGCAGAGCCCACGTGGCCCAGAATTCGAAGTGCTCACAACCAGCCAGGCACTACCCGTGCTGGTACCCCGCCAGCGCATCGACCCCAACTACGAGATGTGGGGAAAGAACCTACGCCAACGGCTCTGCGATGGTGGCACGGAACGCCTCCGCGACACCCCCTGCCTATGCACACAATGGGACAACCACCAACACAAGTACCGCGACGGTATCTGTGGTATCTGTGGAGTCAGCCAACGATGGACGGGCGAACCCCATACACACGACTACGACATGGGCACCTGCGTCACCTGTGGATGCCACAGGCCCTGCAAACCAACCACCCGACTCAGCCTCCTACTCAAGGGCGTCCCCGGCGCCGGAATCTTCAAACTGGAGTCGCACGGCTTCAACGCCGCCTCCGAACTCCCCGCACTGGCGGGAGTCATCGAGACGATCGATGCGCCACTACCGGGCATCCTCGGAATGCGATACGAGAAGACCAGCAAGATCAGCATGATTGATGGGCGGGAGACCGTGCGAGTACGCGAGTACTACGTGCCAGAAATTCGGTTCGACTGGGTTGTGCCAGAGGCCCTGTTCTCGCGCACGGCACTCGCCGAGGCCAGCCGCACCGCACTGGAGAAACCCGTTCTCCTCGCGCTCGGCGCCAAGCCAGAGTGCGAGCCACTGACACTTGAAGACGTCCTACACGTGGCCCTCGCCGCCACGACAGTCGAGGCACTACGCGAGCTGTGGAAGAAGGCCGGTACCGCCGGACTCCTCGACGAGTCCCTCAAGAGGACGCTCACGCGGCGGAGGGAGGAACTCGCGCGAGCGCCATCACCATCGACTCAGCCAGACGCGACCGAGGTGGTTGACGCGGAGGTGATCGAGGACTGATCGGTGTTGATGGAACAACATTTTGGGGACGTCCAATCGGACGTCCCCAAAATGGTATGCGGATGGTTTCCTATTCTCCACGGACTGTCATAAGCGAACCATCCTTATTGGACGCCACATCAATGATGATTCTGGCTGACCCGTGTGGAAGATGTCTATAGTCATCACATTCGCCGAGAGAAACCACATGCGCGAGATCCTCATGATTTGACTCAATGGCAACCTTGATCTGGGTTCCCTGTGGAAACTCAATGAGACTGACGCCTCCAGTCGAGCTGTGAATGATGAGTGTTCCCCAAATCCCATACTCCTGCGAATCTGACAACGTGGAAATCTCCGGCTGAAACATGTCGTTCCCCTATTTGGCGATATGACGTTGGTGCATGTCGAGAATTACCTCAGAACCAACAAGACATCCCCTATCCGCGTCTCGTTGAATACATATTTCAGGTGGGACATCTCGCATGTCCCACACCTCGAATCTTGATTCAGTGTCCTCAGCCACGCATCGCGCGTCATACAATATGTCATCATCGAGATATGTGTTGTCCGATACGATATCGTATCCATCGAGTAGCAGATCCCTAATCATAGCGTACTGCGATATGGTAACGGCGTTCTCGCACTCATCGATTTTGGATTGTCGCATTGAGTGAAGCATCACCCGCAGATCATCGCGGTTGACGCGAGCTCTGTGTCTCGGGTCCTCGGAAACCCAGGATCGGGCGCGTGTCGTCTTCCCACAGCCTGGTATCCCTCTCGTGACGACTAACAAACTCATTGTTATTTCTCGATTCCTAATTGACATCGATGACAATAGTCTCATTATCATATCGGGACTGATCCACTAAGTGACGAACTGTCACATTGTATTGGATGACACCACTATCCGACGCACATGCCATCATACATGAGTCGTCACCATTCCTGATGGCACTCTCCACCCTTAGGAGTAGTGCTCTCAGCAGCATCTCGGAACTGGTGCCACTATGTTTGTCGGTTTGACCTGGACTTGAGACGAGAGCGTGCCAGGCTCGCTAGGTGATGGTAACGGTCGCTGACAGATAGGCCGCTCTCGCGGAGACGCTATCGACTCTGATGAGTGTTTCCATGGTCGTTTCCTCTCGTCGCCGGCCACTGATAGCCCAGTGACCAGCCAATTTCCATGGAGCGTTGAGTGTTACCGATATGACGATACTAACATCGTTGGCTCCATTATTGTGCTAACACTCGGATACTGAAATGATCAACATATGGTGGTTCCACTGAGGGCCGTGTTCAGCGCGCCAACGACAGAGGAAGACAGAATCGCGGCGACTCCCATAAGGAAACCATCCGAGAGAACCATCCGCTCACGTGGAAGGCCAACGGCCAATACCAAGTGCCCTGGCCTCTACCCGGATTCCGACTGGGAGCGCATCGGACACGAGCTGTCCACCGCCGCCGCCGCCGTCAAGGAGAAGAGAAGAAACAGAGATCTGGCCGACCGAGAGTATCGGTCGGCGGTACTCGCCCATCAGGAGGTGACGCGCGTGAGGGACCAGATGATCAGGGACGACCCGAGGACGCCAACTCAGTTGGAGGACCTCATCGATTTGAGACGATCGCGGATATCGCAGATCAAGAATGGGAGCGTCAGTGAGTAATCCACGTAGTGAGACTGCTGTCACCAGAGCGATCGCCCTAGTGTTCGCGTCAATCATGATGATCATACTTTTCATGGTGATCATGATTGTGATGTTCGCGCTGTGGCAGGGCATACTCTGGATCAGCCCCATCAGCTGATCTTTAATGGGGCTCACCCGGCATCGAAGTGAGCCCCACGGATTGGGTTCCGCTCAACCATCCTGGGAGCGGTACACCCTCACCAACATGATCTGACTATACACGGCTACTCTGACCTCAGTAAACAGCGTGAGACCAACGCACGCCGTCTACCAACCAGATCCATCACATCAACATGACAGCCAATTTTCGTTGGTCAGGGATAGAATCAGAGCGTTTTGCCTGATGGAAGCTTCGAGTCACGATCTGCGGGCCTGCCCATTCAAAGGCGGGTGGTTGACGGGGGGCACTATTGGTTCATGTCTTCCACCGACCTAACCTAGTCCGATGTGGAACTAACCATCGACCCCATATGATCATTATCGTGTAGGCATAGGGGGTGGAAGGTCATGGCACGCTCGGAATCGGTGATAGCACGAGTGACGTTTGGTCCCGACAGGCATCCGTGGGATCAACAGCCCCGTGAGTCGGGTAGGCAGTACAGCAGATACAGGGTCTATCAGGGTCTTGGCAGGATGCGATCACTCATCGACACCAACAAGACACTTGCCACAGTAGGTGACAAACTTACCTATGAGTCGATTCGCCAACTGTCGGCCAAATTCCGGTGGTCAGAACGCGCGACCGCGTGGGACCGACACATGGACGAAAAAGACCTTGAGAATATCCGCGAGACCAGAAGAAAGACAATCGAACACCAACTGGCGGTCGCCAACGGCCTACTCCTCAAAGCCGCGACCGCACTACAAAAAACCGCAGCAGAGGAACTCGACCCACGAGCGATCGCCACCTGGATCAAACTCGCGGTCGACATGCAATACAAGGCCATCGGAGACCCCACACAAACCATAAGCCTCACCGGACCAGGCGGAGGCCCCATACAAACAGAGGACCTAACCGGACTCACCGACGACGAACGACGAACACGACTACGCGACCTCGCCATAGAAGTCGCCCACCGCGCCGGACTCGCCACCGTCGAAACCAACACCGAGGAATGATCATGGCAACCACCGACGTCCAGTCAACGGGCAAGAGCCTCGGTGAACTCGGCAACGCGATCAGCGCGTTCACCGGAATGGTCATCGCGACCGCCGTCGACTTCGGCCTGCCACTGAGTGACGCCCAACAGGTCGACATCATGTACCTAGTCATCACAGGCATAGCCCTATACCAGGCCATATACACAGCCCGCCACAACAGCACCGTCGCCAGAGCCATCACCCGCACCAGAAGGGCCAAACCCAATGACAACCCACCACGTTGACTACGTCAACATCGATGACCTCCAAGAAACCCCGGGAAACCCCAAGGAACACGACATACCCGGGATCGCCCAGTCGATCGCCGCACTCGGCTACGCCGAGCCCATCCTTGAGGACGGCCGCACGGGCAGGATCGTCGCCGGACACGGAAGAGTCGAGGCACTCAAACACCTCCGAGACAACCCCGGCGTACTCGCCGACGCGAAAGCCATCACCGGAGACCAAACCCCGGGACCACCCCGGGGCGTCAAACTCGGACCCAATGGTGAGTGGATGATTCCCGTCGTCCGAGGATGGGAATCGGCGAACGACGACGAGGCGATGACCTACCTCATCGCCAGCAACCGCTGGGTGGAGATGGGTGGGTGGGATGACACCGCGCTCACCGAGATGCTCAGCACGCTGACCAGCCATGGGGGAAACCTCATGGAGGTCACCGGATACACCGGTGAGGACCTTGACAGGCTGGTGTCGAGGATGGCCCTGCCAGACCTTGACGACTTCAAGACACCCGATGAGGGTGAGGATGACTCGCCCCAGTCAGGAATTGGGCGACAGGTCGAGTGCCCCGCCTGCGGCCACACCTTCACCCCATGAACTATGGCGAAGAACTGTCCGCCGCGTGGGCAGATCATCTGAGGCCACGACAGACTGACGCCCCAACTGTCGTCAGTCTGTTCGCCGGAGCTGGCGGGTCATCGCTGGGGTACTCGATGGCCGGATTCCGTGAGCCGCTCGCTGTCGAGTGGGACAGACACGCGGTCGCCTGCCTTCGCCGGAATCTCCCTGGTGTGGTGGTGCACTACGGTGACGTGTCCGAGGTTCGGCCCGACTCGATCCCGCTCACCCGGGGATCTCTGGATGTGCTCGATGGGTCACCACCATGTCAGGGCTTCTCCACCGCTGGGAAGCGGCTGGCTGGTGACAGCCGCAACCAGCTGTTCCATGAGTATGTGCGGCTTCTGCGGGCGTGGATGCCGCGGTGTTTCGTCGTGGAGAACGTAGCCGGTATGGGCACTGGCGTCATGCGCCCCATATTCCGCGAGATCATGGGTGAGTTGAGGGGTTCGGGGTACCGGGTTCGGGCGCTGGAGATGATCGCCTCGTACTACCGGGTTCCGCAGCGTCGAAAACGAATGATCATCATTGGTGTCAGGGATGATCTCGATGTCGAGCCGTCACATCCCAAACCCATGTCAGCGGAGATCACCGTACGCCAGGCACTGGCCGGCATGGAGTCCATCGGCAAGACCGTCGACTTCTGCTCCTCCCTCAAGAGACTGGCACCCCACATCCACCCTGGGGGAAACGCGAAAAAGGTGCTGATCAAACATGGGAAGAAGGGAAATCACTATGGTTTCAATCGGCTCGACTACGACGCCCCATCCATGACGCTCCTCAAGAGCAGCGGAAATCGAGTCCTCCATCCGAGATTCGACAGGGTGCTCGGTACAAGAGAACTGAGTCGACTTCAGTCGTTCCCCGATGAGTACGACTGGGGGGACAGTGGCTACAACCAGATACAGGAGCGAATCGGGAACAGTGTTCCACCGTTGCTCATGCGCGCTGTGGCGACGCATCTTAGGAGTCTCGTAATGTAACCGTACTTTGCGTCAAACCTGCGGTATGATTGATGGATGGAGGAAAAAGGGGAACCACTACATGAGGCAGCCGTCGTACTCAACGACATCGAATATGAGCTGAGAGGCGCACAACTCAAGGTCGCGCGTCTCCAAGAGGAACGCCTCAAAGCCCGAGAAAGACGAGCAGCAGCGATCGCTGCCATGATTCATGAGAATCCGCGAATAACGCACACGAGGCTCGCCGCGTTGTTCGGGGTGTCGGAGGGAACGATACGGATCTTCCGATCCAACCTTGCCCGCGCAACGGCGGAGGGAATCGGCGATGACTCCCCGCCGGCATGAGGAATCCGATGTCCAGAGTGCGATCATCGCCGACGCTCGGTTACCTCGTGTACCACACATATGACTCGCGTAGATGCGTCCCGTGTTTCCCTGACCTGGTCATCGTGGGATATGGGCACATAATCGTCTTGGAGATCAAGACGGACCGTGGCAGGGTCACGGAGGCACAGCGACAGTGGATGACCCAACTGTCGGCCGCTGGTGTCGACGTCAGGCTGTATAGGACCAGTGAGTGGAAGACACTTGATCTCCACAATGAGTTGGTCGCGCTGAGGCGCCTGGCTCGGTCGCGCCAACCAGTTGTTGAGGAGCCACTGAATCTCGCCGCTGTCGAGCTGCGCTGCGAGCGGTATCAGAGGATGCAGCACGCGGCCAAGGCGATCGCCTTGGCGGCTGATGTGCCGGCGTTGCTCCGGCGTATCGGTGAGCTTGAGGAGAGGCTCAAGTGTGTTGATTGGGTGACACAGCGAAAATAGTCGTAGAGGAGTCGCAAAATACGCCAGACATACGCTACACTTGGGACTCAACCAAGGAGAGACGAGAGAATGACCAGACGCGAACGAATCCAGGACTACCTCGACACTCTGAGTGACGTCGAGATACGAGCGGCCAGAATCCGATTCACAAACGCTCGTAATAGCGTGACAAAATGCATCGATCCCACAACGGGAAGATGCGTCAATCTCGCGGCAGTCCACGAGCTTAACAAGGCGGAGACAGAACTCCGTGACATAACGGACAAACAAAACAGGGCGCTCCGCGCGCTGGACGCGCACACCAGCGACCTACCAATCGGGACATTGCTCCTAGTCACGAAGTATGAGAACGCCCACGCTCGCGTGATAGAGAGACGCGAGCACAACCACGCTCCAGATGATGGCGCGTGGTTCGACATCAATGGCTCAGACATGATGACCTTCGAGGAGGCCATCGGATGTACCGAGACGAATCCTCAGGGCGACGAGTGGCAGCGTCTGTACGTTGCTAACGAAGTCGATGATCTCCTCGATAGGTATGGTATTCCACTCATATAGAAGATCACGGTGATACCCCATCACAGTTAGTGGTGGGGTATCACAATATGTGTGATCACCAAGTCAAAAACGAGTGCCCTGGCAATCCGGATTCCCCCCGGTACCAGGGCACTCAACTCACCGCTCACTTATCCTCTGGCGACGGTGACTAGCCAGAGCCGCAAGACATCCGCTCAGTGGAACGAGCTTTCCCTACTAGCACCAGCCACAGCAGACCCTCAGGGGATCTCTGAGGCAAAGCGTGTGGCCAGTCGTTTGGTACGCCGACGGTGAGCCACTGATCATCCCATCGGTTCGGCCGCGAGATGCCTGCCCCCAGTATAGCGCGCCTCGACAACGCCAAGTCGGCACCTCAGTCTCACCCACCCAAAGCGTCGTGGGCGAGATCAACGGCCACCTTGAGATGCCCGATCGCCACATGATCATCCTTGTGTAGTGTGACCAGCCTTGCCACGAGATCCCCAAGGAACTCTGGTCCGCAACGGTCGAACAGGGCGAGAAGCTCCGAGACGATTGCCGCCGCGCCATCGGTGTTCATCAGATATCCGACCCGTGTCCGGTCGGTTGTCCTGTTGATCCGACCGTTGAGGACCATGTACAGGGCGTCGCCCCTCTCATCGTCCGACCACTTGTCGACAACACAGACCTCGATACTGTCGATCAGCACACAGTTTCGCATGTCGATGACGACACCCGCACTGTCGCGGGAGCCTCCCACCCCGACCATCGACCCGCCGAGCGCGCGGGGATCGTCGCCATCACTTGGCTTTCGTGATCTTCTGAGCGCCATGTCTCCTCCAAGAATGTGATCATGATGTCGTTTGTCATGATGACATCTATCATGACGGCATGCCCCACACTCCACGCGGACAACCAGGCCACACCACCGGACATCTCTGGCAACAGAGATGACGACCATGGCGTACAGCCCACGTGACCCAGGATCCATGACGGACTCCGAGCTACTCGAAGAGATCAGACGACTCGACTGCCTTGACGACAAGGCGTCAACCCGGGACCCCGTGAGCCTGCTACACAGGATCATGAGGGGATATCGGATACGCCCCCACCTTGAGATCATCGCGGAACAGCTGGTACGCGTCGAGCGGGGAGAGATTGACCGGCTCCTCATCACGGTCCCACCACAAACGGGCAAGAGCGTCACCACCGTCGTCGGTGGCGCCATGTGGTGGTTGACCAGACACCCCACTGACAGGATCATCGTTGGTTCCTACGGTGACAGCCTCGCGGTGGATCGTGGCCGCGAGATCCAGGGACTCGTCACCGAGCACGGTGGACGCTTCGGCCTACGGCTGGCACGGGGCGCCTCATCCGTGCAGGACTGGCGGATCACATCTGGCGGTGGTGTGCGATCAGTCGGTGTCGGAGCGGGCATCGCCGGTTATCCCGGCGACATCGTCTTCATCGATGACCCCCACAAGAACCGTGAGGAGGCCGATAGCCTCCGTTTCCGGGACCGTGTCGAGCGCTGGTTCTCCGCTGACATCGTGTCCCGACTGTCCCCCGGCGCCCCCACAATCATGATCATGACCCGGTGGCACGAAGACGATCTCGCCGCCAGGGTAACCAAGAAGGAGGGAACCACCGACAAGGGTGGCCGCTGGCAGATCGTTCGCATGCCCGCCCTGTGTGACGACCCACTGGGGGATCCCCTCCACAGGTCCTTCGGCGCCCCCCTCCCACATCCAAAGATAAGAATTGGTGATGTCGACGGGGCACTACGACACTGGGAGGACAAACGCCGCTCATCATCAGTGCGTGACTGGTTCTCCCTCTACATGTGTGATCCGCGGCCAGCCGAGGGCGCCCTACTCACCCGCGAACTGCTACGCCAACGACGCTGCTATGAGACGAACACCTGCGACCACGAACCCATCAGAGCGGCCGTCGCCGTCGATCCCTCCGGTGGTGGGCGGGACACCGCCGGCATCATCGGCGGATACCTCGGATCGGACAAGCGCCTATACATCACACACGACTACTCCGGTGTGATGCCATCGGACGCGTGGTCCAGAAGGGCGTGTGAGATGGCCGTGGATATCGACGCGGACACGATCGTCTTCTAAGCCAACTATGGGGGAGACCAGGCCCTGTCACTGATCCGTACCGCGTGGGACGCGCTACGGAACACCGAACGCGAGGTCGAGCGGCAACGAATACTCTCCGACCAGCCGAACATGACGGCGCGACGACTAGAGCAGCTGGTCGACAGAGCCAGTCTGAGATACTCGCGTCTCTGCCCACGGATCACACGGCGTACGGCCCGAAAGAACAAGCGGCTACGGGCCGAACCAGTCGCCCAGCAGTGGACGGAGAACAAGATCTCCACAGCCAACTATCTTCCCGAGGTCGAGGAGGAATGGGCGACCTGGCAGCAGGACAACACAGACTCGCCGGGAAGGATCGACGCGACCGTGTATCTCGCCATGGAACTACTCCCCACACCGCCAGCTGGATCGAGTACAAGGAGTGACCCACCGGTGGGTAGTCTTCCCACGACGGGGATGTCCCCACTCGGTCCGAGTGGTGGAAGTAGCGGATTTGGCCCATTGGGATGAGAGGCAAGGCGTGCTACTCGACATCTTCATCATCATCGTGTGGCCAGTGGTGACCCAGATGACGGCTCACGCCGTTGGCGCCCTCCGAAATCACAGGAAAGATCTGGACAACGCCGTGAGGCTCAGTGGCGCGACGTCGATCGGATGGTCTGTCGCCGGATCGTCGGCGCTCGTGTCCGGTGACGGCATTCTCTTGTATCCAGCTGTCGCGATGTGGGGATTGTGGACGGTGGCCACCATCATCACCGCCATGGTGTCCGTGTGGCAGAATCGTGGTCGGTTCATCTGACTGTGTGGTCGGAGGCGTCGTGGACACGGATTGGCGTGTCCACGACGCGCACGAAGATGACTCAGATGTGGGGAATGGTCACATCGGCGCGTTCCGCGCGTAGGACCATCCACACGGACAGTGGAATCCGGAACGATCCCTGCTGCCCCCAGTCGGCTCCCCACGAGTTGTCGCAGATGATGTCCATTCCCTCGATTCCCCTTGCGAGGAATTCGTGGCCACCGACCATCTCACCGGTGGCCCACACCCGACCGTCTGAGTCGGGTGTGAACATGCCCTCATACCAGGGTGCCCCGATGAGTACGGGGCCCGCTTGTAGGGCGCCCATCAGGGTGGCGGTGGTGAACGCCCAGGACCATGAGCTGATTAGTCCGAGTGACCGCGCGGCCTTCGCCGCGGCGTTGCCCGATGATCCCGTGTCCTCTGGTGGGTACTGGCCGGGGAAACTGTCGTATTGGGTGGCCAACGAGTAGATCTCGACGGCCATCTTCTGATCGTATTGGTCGGCGCCGTCGGATGTGATGACGTGTGGGGCGCATCCAAGCCAGCCGGTCATGGCGTTTCCCGTGCATGATCCGAGGTCGCCCTGATCGAGGATGGGGCTGTGGCGTGGCCACAGAATGTCCCTTGATCTCGTGGGGCTTGGTGTCGCGGTGAACGCGTGGTCCCTGTTGCGTGGATCATGGTCGATGACGCGCCCGAGTTTGTATGACATGGGGGTAGCCTACTGTCCACGATCCTGTTCGAGTCATTGTCCATGATGATTGACCTGCGACTTTGAACATTGGTTGGTTTTTGACCAATGATGTCGCGAGACTATTTGTGGGCCTATGATCACGGTATGATGCCGCCCAACACCATGTTGATCTTGTATCTGTTGGCGGTCGTTCGACTGACGACACTCGTCACACACGATCAGATAACAAGACCGGTACGCGAGTGGGCGATCGGACACTTCGACGCGACCCGCCGAACACACAGACTCCTCGTATATCTACTTGGCGAGCCCGATGGCGACGCCATCGGATGCCCATGGTGTGTGTCCATCTGGATTGGGGCCATCACGGCGCCCATGATGTGGGCCTGGTCCAACCAGCCATGGATGACCATCATCCTATTGGCGCTCGCCGTCTCACAAACATCGGGAATGATCTACACATTTGGGCGGCACCAATGAGACTTGGAAGACGCGCCCGTAAACGGGCGTACGAGGCACGCTCCGAAATGGACCCACTACTCAAAGAAGAGGTTGACAACCTATTCAGCCCACCCCTCCTATGGATGTTCCGCAGCCAGGAGGAGATCGACCGCCGCTTCACACGAATAGTCACAGAGGGTGTTCGACGACAACTATCCGAGAAAACCACCACCCCAACCACGATCACCGCCGCCGTGTCCCGCCTCAACATGGACGGCGCGTCATGGCGAAACTTCAAGTTCGGTGATCGCGCCTGGCAAACCGACGCGTGGCGGCTCTACGACATCACCGGGCAACTACGGTTCGTCGCCAACTGGGTGGGCAACTCGGTTTCCCGATGCGATATGTACGTCGCGGAACTCAACGATGATGGTTCCCCCGGGGCAAAGGTCACCGACCCGGAGATAGCCTCACTGGCGGCGGGACCACTGGGTACCGGAGACAACCGCGCAGAGGCCCTACGCCTCATGGGTATCGATCTGTTCGTCGCGGGTGAGACCTATGTGATCGTCGAGGCCGGGGGCGCCGACGACGGAGACGACCTGTGGTGGGTTGTCACAGCCAGACAGATCCGACGCTCCGGTGAGAAGATCACCGTAGTGCGGTCCCCCCTCCACGGTGGCGGAACCATGGAGTACCGCGACGGAGTCGACCTCATCCTCCGGTGCTGGACACCACACCCCAACGACACATCCGAGCCAGACTCACCCGCGCGGTCGGCGATCCCCGACCTCCGCGAGATGGAGGCACTCCGGAAACGCGAGTTCGCCGAGATCGACTCGCGGTTGTCGGGTGCCGGAATCCTCGCGCTGCCCGATAGTCTCCAGTTGCCACGGGGTGACACCGACCCAACGGGTTCCGATGGGTTCTTCGCGTATCTGATGCGCGCCATGGGCCGTTCCCTACGTGACCGGTCGTCGGCTGAGGCGATGGTCCCAATCATGATCACGGGGCCAGCCGAGGACATCGACAAGATCAAACACATCACGTTCTGGTCTGAGCTCTCCGATCAGATATCCGTGATGCGCGAGGGCGCGCTCCGCTCACTGGCACAGTCCCTCGACATCCCACCCGAGGTACTCCTAGGACTGGGCGGAACAAACCACTGGTCCGCGTGGGCCATCAGTGATGAGGCCGTACAAACACAGATCAAGCCGGTACTCACCCGCATCGGAGCGGCACTCACAACCGGCTACCTCGCGCCGGCCTTGGAGGCACTCGGACACGACCCATCACGCTATGTGTATGTGTTCGACACGGCGAAGCTGACAACCCGGCCGAACCGAACAGCCGACGCGCTCCAGTACCACGATCGTGGGCTGATCTCCGACGAGACGGCCAGAGACGCCGGAGCGTGGGGCGACCAGGACATCCCAACCAGCCAAGAGCGAATCTATCGGCTCTGCGTCGAACTGCTTCGCGCCTCACCACAGATAGCCCTCTCCGATCAGGGAATCAGACAGGTTCTGGGGCTACCCCTAGGCCAGACCACCACCGTGGCCACCGAGGAGACGACACCACCCACCGAAACCGTGCCAACCACCGAGGTCGAGGAGAACAATCCACCTGAGGAACCCACGAACACTGATGACTCTGGCCAATCACCCCCACCGGTGATAGCCGTGGCGGCACGACTGGCCGCACGCCGCGCGCTGAGCCTCGCGGGCAAGAGACTCGTGCCCCACTCCCGCCGACCGGCGAACGTTCCATGCCACCAACTACACGTCGGATACGGGCCGGTCGACAACCAACGAATCGCGACGGTCATCGATGGTTGGCAAGCGGAGTTCACCGACATCGTTGGCGACCTCGGCATGAACCCAACAAGATTCGCCACGATCGTCAACGACCACTGTCGGGATCTCCTCAGCAGGGGAATCGCCTACGACGATGGACTCATGACAGACCTCATGGAGGCGCCGTCAACGGTCCGGACCCTCATGGGCATGGCGGCGAACCATGGCTGATCCAGCGTGGGACGGTGTCGGGAACGATCCGTGGCTCACCGCGCGGTTGGCGGCGCTCGCCGAGTTCGCCATGTTGGAGGAAGACATTCGGGAGGCCATCTGGTTGGCGCTCTCGGCGTGGCTCGTGCGGGTCAGCCGCGCCGTGCTCTCCTCGATTCGGCCGGATCCGGCCGCTGTGTGGTCGCTCAGCCCGGCGTGGGACACAGAGGTGCGCGAGATCGTCAATGGTCCCATCAAGGCCGCCGTCCAGAGCGCCTACACACCGCTGCTCGGTGGTGGATATCCGGTCGACTCACGGCCCTATGTCGTCCAGCATCTCGCCGCTGTCACCAACCGTATGGTGCGCACACCAGACGATGTGTTCGATCTGGTGTCGGCGCAGCTATCCGATGGGGCGAATCAGGGTGAGTCCGTTGACAAGCTCTCGGATCGTGTCGAGAGGGTCCTATCGGCCACAGACACCGAACGGTGGCCCAACAGGGCGACGGTGGTGGCCCGCACGGAGGTCATAGGAGCGCTGAACGCCGGCCGGCACGACGCGTTCAACGCCGTGTCGGAGGTGACCGGCGAGACGTACGAGAAGATGTGGATCACCTGTCTCGACAAGAGGACCCGTGAGACCCATCGGAAGTCGGACGGCCAGAGGGTTCTCGTCGCGCGGCCGTTCGTCGTTGGTGGGGTGAGTCTGATGCATCCGGGTGATCCGACGGGTCCGGCACGTGAGGTGATCCAGTGTAGATGCACAACCATCCTACTCAAACCAGGCGAAAACATAGATCTAACAAACAGACCAGTAAAATACTAGCGAGGTAGGACAAATGGGAACACCGTGGAGGGGCATGCTAGCCCCACTCGACGTGCCAACCGGCGACAAACGACGCTTCCTCTCAACCGGACTCACCAACCGGGAACTCCCACTCGCGCTCAAATGGCAACGCGCGGACGTCGAGGGACACGACGGAGGTATCGTCATCGGATCATTCCTGCGAATCAACAAGGGAACGGTCCAGGAAGCCATCGACAACGAATGGATCGACGCGAAATGCGTCGAGAAATCCCAACTCGACAAGAACATGCTCGCCTCATGGGGCAGTGGAGAACTCTTCGACGACCTTGACCCAGCACAGTTCGAGCGTCTCCTGGGCGACGTCGCGGAGGCACGCGTCCTACTGGAGAAGGGCGTCATCGGCCCATCCGTGGAACCTGGCGAGTGCACCGTCGTACTCGCCAGAGCTGGCAGCGACGAGGCCATCAGCGAGACCGAACTCGACGAACTCATCTGGTCCGAAAATGGGGAGGAACTCGAACTTGAGATGCTCTTCACCACCTACGAGATCGCCGCGGCCTGCCTGGTCAGCGTTCCGGCGTTCTCCGAGTGCCGACCATTCGAACTCCTCCCCACCAATGGTCCCATCACAGCGGCCATCCGCGATCAGGGATGGGACTCCTTCCCGCTCGCCGACCGAGAGATGGAATGGACCGTCGCGGACGCGGAACCCCGGATCGCCAGCGACGCCGGACTCGACACGGACAACCCCGACTGGGGACGGTACGCGGAGGCATTCCTGTACCAGGACAAGAACGCGAATCCCGAGACGAGGGGAGCCTACGGCTTCCAACTCCTCGACATTGTCGATGGAGAACGAGTCCTGGTTCCCCGCGCCGTGTTCACGGTCGCCGGAGTCCTCTCGGGATCCATGGGGGGAACGAACATCCCCCAAGCTGACCAAGACGCCATGCGCTCTGTGGTCGAGAGACTGTACGAGAGGATGGCCGAAGAATGGGATGACCCATCTGTGATCGCGCCATGGGTGACAGAACAGGCCTCCATCGTCGCCGCGCTGACAGCGGCGGCACCAACATATGACGCCACCCTGTTCGGTGATCCTGGTCTTTCCGAGATCACTCCCATCACCGTCACCGACAATGGGGAGATCTTCGGACACGTCGCCTCACACGATGTGTGCCATGTTGGGATCCCCGGCGAGTGCGTGACAGCACCGATGTCGAGCCGCGGCTATGTCGACTTCCACCGCTATCCGATCATGACAAGTAGTGGTGAGGTCATGGCGGGACGGATCACGGTCGGCCACTCCCAGCACGTGTGCGCATGCGGGAACTGTCGAGGACGAAACGACGATCACGCGTGCCTCAACCTTGACGCCCACGGATCGATCAGCCACCACGACCAGATGTCGACGGTCGCATGGGTGTGCGCGGGTGAGGACACCAACAACAACGCCATATGGGTACACGGTGTGATCAATCCCAAGGCCAGCGTCGAAGACCTCGCGGTGCTCACCCGACGCAAGGTCTCCGGAGACTGGCGACCAATCGCCGGAAACTCGGAACTGGTCGAGGTCCTGGCACTCAGCCGCGAGCGTGAGGGCTTCCCGCTCCCCCGTGCCCGTATGAGCGCCGGCAGGGTATTCGCTCTCACAGCCGCCGGCTTCGTCCACCCAACCCGTACCACACCGCCGGCTACCGTGGAACCAATCGACTACGAGCGCCTGACCGATCTGCTGGCTGGGAAGCTCGCCTCACGCATGACGGCCACCGTCGCGCCTCCCGTCCTCGCCATCGATGTCGATATGGATGGCCTCCAAGCGGAGTTGGAGGCCGCTCTCCTTGGGGGGAACAACGCCCTCGTCGAGAGACTACGAACCGAATTGGAGACGATCATCTGATGTGTTGTGGGCAGAGGGTCGCGACTGAGCGCGCGGCCACGAGTAAGACGGTGTGGGTTGTCACCTTCGCCAATGGTACGAAGACGACGAAGGTGTCGGAGATATCGGCGAAATTGGCCGTTGCTCGTTCCCCGGGCGCCACCTGGGAGAAAGTGACGCGCTGACCGCCAGTCCATGGGGGGCACGTCGTGTGGGCGTGCCCCCCTCGTCACGCCCAAAGGATGATCATGGAAGATGGAAATGAGTATGACGAGACTGGACGTGGTCTGGTCATACTCGTGCCGATGCTCGGACGTCCGCATCGGATTGAGCCGCTGGTTGAGTCGATCACAGAGACAGTACCAAATGCGGACATACTATTTATAATGTCCAACAACGATCCGATGATCAAATCACCGACGGTGATCAGACAGGTTAACACCGGACACTGCCGGGCGATCACAATCAACTACCAGCCAACCGGCGACTACGCCACAAAGATCAACACAGGTGTCAGGAACACAGAACACCCCCTGATATTCACAGCTGCCGATGACCTCGAATTCCACAGCGGATGGCTCAAAGCAGCTACAGATCAGCTCAAACCAGGCATAGGAGTCGTCGGAACAAACGACCTCGGAAGCCCAAGAGTCATGAGAGGCGAACACGCCACACACTTCCTGATCACAAGGGCGTATTCACAACGAGGCACGATTGACACCCCCCACATGATCATGTGCCCCCACTACCCCCACGAATACGTGGATGACGAACTCGTCGAGACGGCCAAAAAACGGGGCGCGTGGGCAATGGCCCTCGACTCACACGTAGAACACCTACACCCAAACTGGGGCAAAGCCCCAATGGACAACCTATATCGACAACAATCAAACCGTATGCGCAGAGGCAGGACAATCTACCTCAGAAGGAGATATCTATGGGCTTGACAGTGGAGTCAACCACCGTCGTCGTCGCCACCTACGGCCAACAACAATGGATCAACCTAGCGCGCATCAGGGCCATCCCATCAGCGCGAGCACTCGGATGCCAAGTGATCCACGTCCACGGAGACACAATCCACGGAGCCCGCAACGAGTGCGTCAGTCAGGTCACCACACCATGGGTCATCCACCTGGACGCGGACGATCAGCTCGAACCCGGTTACATCACCGCGATGTCCAGGGGAACCGCCGACGTCAGGGCACCCATGGTGCGCTACATCCAACGCGGCCGGGGACTCAGACCAGCCATGCCACGGGTCGCCGGACACGGACACGCCTGTACCGCCGACTGTCTGACACAGGGCAACTGGCTAGTCGTCGGCGCCGCCGTCCGAACGGACCTCGTGCGCGAGGTCGGCGGATGGCGGGACTTCAGCTGGTCCGAGGATTGGGACCTTTGGCTACGCTGTCACCTGCGCGGGGCGAAGATAGAGGCCATCCCAACGGCCGTCTACCGGGCGTTCACGCGGCCGGGATCCCGTAACCGTGGACAGAGCGCGGAGGCGCGCCTCGCCGCGCACAGAGCGATAGAGCAGGCCAACGGACTTGGACCCGGGGGAATCAGACCATGACGATCGCATTGGTGATCATCTCGGATGGGCGAGATGACTACCTACGACAAACCATCAAATCACTACACAACGTGGTTGGGGAGATCACCGAACGCTGGATATTCGACGACTCCGGAGACGACGACTACAGACACCAGCTGAGGAACGGACACCCCGACTACCAGCACATCGGAAACGGGACCAGGAGGGGATTCACACACACGATGACCATGGCATGGGAAACACTGTCCACCACCTCGGAGGCCGACTGGATACTTCACCTGGAACAGGACTTCACATTCAACCGCCAAGTGAGTCTCGACGACATCACATCGGTGATGCGATCCAATCCGCACCTCGCGCAGATGGCGCTCAAACGCCAACCATGGAACGACGAGGAACGCGCCGCCGGCGGATTCATGGAGATGTACCCAGAAAGCTACGTCGACCACTCCGATGGAGAGCACAACTGGCTGGAACACCGTAGATTCTTCACCTGCAACCCAAGCGTCTATCCACGAAGCCTCACCAACATCGGATGGGAACAGGGCATGAACACGGAGGGACACTTCGGACTACGACTCTTCCGCGAGGGAACCCCACAAACAAGGCCCGAGGACATCCGATGCGCATTCTGGGGTCGCCGAGATGACCAACCATGGGTATACCACATAGGAAAAGACCGAATCGGCATCGGATACTAGGGGAAGAGAACATGCGTGACCTCACAGTCATAGTCCCAACCAGGAACAGGCCACACACCATCACCGAGATGATCTCCACATTCGAGGAGACGACAGAGGCGAACACAAATCTGGTGTTCGCGATCGACGACAACGATCCAACAATCGGCGAATACATTCTAACCATCACCAACGCGGACTCAAACGACGTCGACCTGTTCGTGGTGTCACCAGCCGAGACAATGGTTTCGGCACTGAACGCGGCCGCTCTCAACGTGATATCGATTGACCAGCCATTCGCCATCGGATTCATGGGAGACGACCACAGGCCACGCACCCACGGATGGGACGTCGACTACCTGACGAAACTCCATGAACTCAAAACCGGAATCGTATACGGCGACGACAAGATCCAGGGCGAGTGGCTACCAACCCAATGCGCTATGACATCGGACATCATCAAGGCACTCGGATGGATGTGCTACCCCGGGCTACGGCACCTATATGTCGACGACTTCTGGAAATATCTTGGACGGGACTCAGGCTGCCTGGCCTATCTCCCAGAAACCATTGTCGAACACGTGCACCCAATCAGAACCGGAAAATGGGATGACGGATATGTGAGGGTGAACTCGGAGCGGATGTGCGACGCCGACAAGACAACATTCAACTGGGTAATGTCCAGTGGAACTCTCGCCGAGTGTGTCAACAAGATTCGTGGACTGAGGGAACAGAATGGCTGAGTGGAGATTCTTCGAGGTGGGGTCGACACCCGAGTGCGCGACCTCGGGATGGTACGCGGAGAGAGACAGCGCTCCACACATCGATCAGCCAAACCACAGGCCACGACTCGAACTGGCATGCGAACACATCAGGCGAGCGTCCGAGACCCATGATCTCAACACCCTGGTTGACCTGGGCGCTGGTGATGGTGGGCTGCTCTCGATCCTTCCCCCCAACATAAATGGTTGGGGATATGATCTCCAGCCATCGAATGTGGCCATGTCAGGAGCCCGCGATGTCGACGTCATATACGCCGACGTGCTACACGACGCGATCGTCTGGGGCGAGATGGCCGTCGCCACAGAGATGATCGAGCATCTCATCGACCCATACGCGTTCGTCCGAACCGTGGCCAGTAGGGCGAGGGTACTCATAGCCTCATCACCAAAGGACGAGACACCAGACGATCACTACGAACATCACCTATGGGCATGGGACATGCCCGGATACAGACAGATGATCGAGTCATGTGGAATGGTCGTCACCCATCACGATCCGTGTGGACCATTCCAGGTTTTGACCGCCGTCACACAACTGTGACCAGTGTATCGTCAAATTGGCAATTGACTAGATTCGGAGTGGAATATGAGAGCACTCGTAACTGGATGCGCCGGTTTCGTCGGGCGACACATGGTCAGAGAACTACGGCACCGAGGCTACGAGGTATACGGGGCGGACATCTTGGCGACAGATGGACACCCCGAATGGCATATTGACGCTCACAAGATCTTCGATGGTGAGGCATACGAGAACATCCGATTCAACCTCATCGTCCACTGCGCCTACCACATTGGTGGCAGGCAGGGAATCGATGGGGTGAACATGAGCCTCGCCAAGAATCTGAGCCTCGACGCCAGCATGTTCGAGTGGGCCGTCCGCACAGGCCAGGGTAAGGTGCTGTACTTCTCATCATCCGCCGCGTATCCAACCAGTCTCCAAACACTGGAGGCGAAACAGCGGCTCAGCGAGAACCACATCGACCTCGACAACATACGACAACCAGACTCCAACTATGGGTTGGCGAAGATAGTTGGCGAGAGACTAGCCAGAACCGCCATCACGATGGGTATACCAGTCAACGTCGTCAGACCATTCTCGGGATATGGCTCGGATCAGGGAGACGAATACCCATTCACCGCGATCGTCAAAAGGGCGAGTACCGGAGACGTCTCGGTGTGGGGAATGCCCGGCCAGACACGAGACTGGATCCACATTGACGACGTTGTCTCCGGGGCGCTCACGATCGTCGACAACAACGAGTATCGGCCCGTGAACCTGTGCACCGGTGAGGGTACCGAGATGGGCGAATTCGCTCTGAGCGTCGCCTACAAGTGTGGATACACAAACATCTCAGACAAGCAGGCCAAATATCTCATAGACAAACCAACAGGTCCCATGTGGAGAGTTGGAAACCCAACCAGAATGCTCCAACACTACTACCCCAAGATCACATTCCAGGATGGTATACAACGCAAGCTGAAAGCCATGCTACTCGACGACTCCAATGAGGCCAGAAAGTCATCGACACAACGTGAGGGTGAGAACGGATGACCGTCGTCGGAATCAGCATGGTCAAAAACGAGATCGACGTGATCGAGGGAACCATTCGGCATATGGCCGATGAGGTCGACTCACTGATCGTCTTCGATAACATGTCTACCGATGGGACACGCGAGACACTGGAGTCACTCGCGGAGGACCTACCACTAACCATCCTCGATGACAATGATCCAGCACATTATCAGTCCATCAAGATGAGCGCACTGGCGACATACGCGGCGGACTATGGGGCTGAGTGGATTGTCCCATTCGACGCGGACGAACTCTGGTACTCCCACGGTGGGCGTATCAAAGATGTTCTTCAAGAACTCGGCGATGGCTATGTCGAAGCGGTGCTGTACAACCACTTCAGCACGAGTGTCGACGAACCATATGATGATCCGTTCAAGCGGATGGTGTGGCGAAAGAGAGAGCCGGGAGCCATGGGCAAAGTCGCGTTCCGCTTTGAGCCAGGCTCAGTGATACGAGATGGAAACCACAGCGTGTCGCTCCCATCTGGTGCGGCCAGAATCAGCGCGCCCCTCGCGATCCGACACTTTCCCTACCGTGGTGCCGAACAGATGGTGCGCAAGGCGCTCCAAGGAGAGGCCGCCCTAGCCCTGACAGACCTCTCACAAGATATTGGCGCTCACTGGAGGGGATACGCGCGCATCCACCGCACGATGGGTGAGCAGGCGCTTATGGACGTGTACCGCGAGCATTTCTGGTTTAGCGCGCCGTGGGAGTCGGACATGATCCTGGACCCGGCACCATATCTTCGGTGGAAGCACTGATGGGTAGTCGAGTACGGGTGATCATCCCTTGGAGGGGAGGCTGCCAGTATCGGGAGGGCGCCCTCCGTAGAGTCGTGGAGTGGTGGGAGTCGACATACCCCATGCTCGACATCGGTGTGAGCCACTACCCCATGGAGCGTGGGCCGTGGTGCAAGGGCATGGCGATATGGGGCTGTGGTCAGGTCGCCGACGACGAGATCATCATCATCGCTGACGCTGACGTCGTCTGCGATCAGGTTCACGAGGCCGTTGCCGCCCTCGACATTCGCCGAGACGCCCCATTCTGGGGTATGCCACACCGTGACGTATACCGATTGAATGAGCAGGCCACGGCGCTCTACGTCCAGAACCAATGGAAACCCGACGCGACCCTACCCCGACGGGATATACAGCCATATCTCCAGCGCAGCTACGCCGGCTACCCGGGTGGCGGACTCGTGGTGATCAGGGGATGGGCACTCAACCACATCCCCATCGATCCCCGATTCACCGGATATGGCCAGGAAGACCATTCCTGGGCGCTCGCGCTGAGTCGCCTGGTTGGGGCACCATGGCGCGGACATGGCATCCTGTGGCATCTATGGCACCCACCGCAGCCACGGATACGGCCGGGCATCGGATCACTCGCCGGAATCAACCTCTGGCATCGGTATCGGTGCGCGACGACACCGGGTGCCATGTGGTCATTGGTCGAAGAGTCGAGAGCGGAACTGTTGAGGAACGCATGATCTACGTGGGAGAGATGATGTACAAGGTTCGGCTAGAACTGGAGACCGACACGGATGGTGTGGAAAGCGTGGTCACCACATCCATGGATAGGCCGTTGCTGAGGGGCGGCAATCTGGAGTCGGGAGAGCCAATTCTCATAGCTGGCTCAATCGGCACCGTCGCTGGCCAGATGCTCAGACACCTGGCTAGTGTTGATCAATATGAGAGGGCTGATCTGAGGGCTCAATGTATCGCCGCGCTTAAGGTAGCGATGCCAGTGTTCGATGGAAACACTGATGCTGTCTTCATCGGTCGTCCCCCGGCGGAGAGCGACGCCGGCGACGCGCACGACGGATATACTGGTAGCTGTCTTTCCCAGACAGATAAGTGAATAGATCGGTCACGTTGGGGCTGGCACTCTCGGGTGTCAGCCCCAACCGTGTCTAGATGATGCGTACGCGTTCCCAAGTACCATCGGAATGGGTGATTTTGATAGACCTATCGTTTTTGTCAAGTAGGTCTTCGATGATGGCATACATCAATATCGCCCGATTGATTACATTAGTTTTTGTTAGACCCGTCTCATTCATGAGACGGGTAATCTCATCATTTGACTTCTTGGTAAGGTTGATGGTGACTCTCATATCATTTGTCACCTTTGTCTTGGTATACCTCGTACTCCGGTTCCAGCAACCAGGAGTAGTCGCGGACATGCCGTTTGATCATGCGTAGCGCTTTCCGCTCCGCGCGTCTCCGGCCGAACACCTCAGCGGACTCGAAGTTGGCGTCGTCCAGTCCAATTTCATTGCCCATCAATGGAGCCATGATCTTAATTCGATATGTCCACCGTCCCATTCTCTTGATCTGTGCGTATGCCTTGTCGTGTTGGTGGTAGCCAATAATCATGTCTTTCCTCTCATACTGGATATTCTTCGCATCTCGGCTAGTGCGGCCAGCCGTACCGAGGTCGGCCCTGGCCTGTCGACGTTGACGCAAGCTCAGCACTTCCCATTCGGTGCGCTTTGGATTTAGACGTTCATTGCACCGGTGAACGCCCCTAGGAGAGCCATAAGCCTTGGATCCTGAGCCGTCGCCCCACTCCCACCTGTTGTGGGCTGAGCGGCGCTCTCCACGGCCTTCCCGGCATCCCTACACGCTGGGCACGCCTGCCTGATGCGGCCGTGCTCGCAGCGACGTGCTGAGCGCCGCGCGAGTTCCTGATGGTGCTGGTGCTGGCTGGCCAGCTGAGAGGCCCCACACACCACGCAAGCCCCGTTCGGCCCACCCTCGACCCAAGCGTGCTCACGCGATCCGGAAGAGCGCGCCGGAGCGGATTGGGGTGCCGCCATGGGTGGTGTCTCGGGAAGCTGCTTGAGTCGGGCGTGGTAGACCCCGGTGCCCTTCGCTGTTCCCAGGTCGCGGACAAGCTCGCGGCGCAGCGCCTCCGTCGACCACCCACCCGTGAGGCGCTCGGAGACAAGGAGCGCCAGCGAGGTCGCCGGCCTGTCCCCATGGATCGGGGGAAGAGCCCGTACCAAGGCGACAGCGTCCGGACTCACCTCCTGGGTTTCCTTCCTCGGAGAGATCTCCTCCTCCTCCTTTGGCCGCGCCTCGCGCGACGGTGAGAGACCTACGGAGG
>Ga0153916_10000186_pt1 | contig 38326 bp, 41 predicted proteins | sample Opewatmetagenome_FD_109642 | JGI IMG/M metagenome (GOLD analysis project Ga0153916, IMG submission 109642) | Freshwater wetland microbial communities from Ohio, USA - Open water 3 Core 3 Depth 4 metaG | ecosystem: Environmental > Aquatic > Freshwater > Wetlands | place: USA: Ohio, Lake Erie...
TCGTTGGGTGGACCACTGGACTGACCTTGCTGCCCGGCGTCATGATTACGGGAACGATGGCCGGTGTCCTGACTGGCATTGCCCTCGAAATCTTATTGCGCCATCCGAGGCTAAAAGAAACCCAACCTTAAGTGTCCAGATTGGATCAGATCGTATCGTATCGATCACCCATGCTGGAATCCCTTATAAAAAGAATGGTGGATTTGCGTAATTGATTTACCATGAAACGTTATCTTTCCATGTTCCAAAATTTTGAATGGGAATACGGTTTTGGCACGCGATTTGATCTGGTGCATGTGAAATAGGAACTTTGGAAGCCATTCAGAAATATGGACATTGGTTCAGTCATACATATAACAGAATTCGCTGTCAACATGAATCGACCCCGAAATTGCTTAAGCTCCTATCCATGGCGGAACACGACAGAGGAGCGTCAGCGGGAGCTCGCTAACTTGATATGATCACCAACCTTTGGTACAAAGACGCGGTTTTTTACGAAGCACCGGTGCGCGCTTACTGCGACAGCAACGGGGATGGAATTGGTGATCTGGCTGGTTTAGCACAACAGCTGGGATATCTGTCTGATCTGGGGATCGATTGTCTATGGCTAAACCCAATTTACCCTTCCCCGCTTAGAGATGATGGCTATGATATTTCCGATTACTGCGCTATCCACCCCGACTATGGAAGCCTGGATGACTTTATACACGTGGTTGAGGAAGGTCACCAACGTGGTTTGCGCATCATCACCGATCTGGTGGTGAACCATACCTCTGACCAGCATCCCTGGTTCCAGGCTGCCCGCCGTGATCGCAATTCGACTTACCGCGATTATTACGTCTGGTCTGACACTGACCAGAAATATGCCAATGTTCGCATCATCTTCGTGGATATTGAAAAATCAAACTGGACCTGGGATGAGAAGGCAGGACAGTACTTTTGGCACCGTTTTTACTCGCACCAGCCTGACTTGAATTATGATAACCCGGCTGTCCGGCAGGAAATACTCAAGGTGATGCAGTTCTGGCTTGACCTGGGTGTGGATGGCTTCCGTGTGGATGCTGTGCCGTACCTGTTCGAGCGCGAAGGCACTTCCTGTGAGAATCTGCCTGAAACGCATGACTACCTTAAGGAAATGCGCGGGTTTGTGGATGCGCATTATCCAGGCTGTGTGCTGTTATGTGAAGCCAACCAATGGCCTCAGGATGTGCGGGCTTATTTCGGGCGTATGGACGAAAATGATGGGGATGAATTTCACATGGCCTTTCATTTCCCGCTTATGCCGCGCATCTTCATGGCTCTCAAAAAAGCGGATGCCTCTCCCATCCGCTGGGCGCTTGATAGTACCCCCTCCATCCCTCCTGGTGCGCAGTGGTGCACATTCCTGCGTAACCATGATGAGCTCACCCTCGAGATGGTGACCGATGAGGAGCGCCAGTGGATGTGGCAGGCATATGCCCCAGAACCGCGCATGCGCCTGAATTTAGGTATTCGTCGACGGCTTGCTCCTCTCCTCAATAACGACCACCGTTTGATCGAGCTTGCCAATTCGCTCCTGTTCACGTTGCCAGGTGCCCCGATCATTTATTATGGGGATGAGATAGGCATGGGTGATAACATCTGGTTGCCAGACCGGAACGGTGTGCGCACCCCCATGCAATGGGATGCCTCCCCGAACGCTGGCTTTTCTGAGGCTGTGCAGTTGTATTCGCCAGCCATAGATACCCCGCCGAATGATTATCGATCTGCAAATGTGGCTGGGCAGATAGCTGACCCAGGCTCGCTCTGGCACACCATTCAGGGCATGATCCAGCTGCGCAAGCATCATTCAGCCCTTGGGGAAGGGGAGCTTGCCTGGATCGATCCTGGATCAAATGCCATCCTGGCTTTTTATCGCACCTCGGCGGACGAGCGCCTGCTCCTAATCCACAACCTGAGTCCCTACCCTCAGGTTGTAAGTCTCAATCTTCTCAATTCTCACTCGGTTTGGACCAATTTGCTTTCCAGCCAAACATTCCCCACTCAGGATAATCGCTTGCATTTGAATCTGACACCCCATCAATATCTTTGGTTAAAATAATTCCCCTCTCCTCCTTCCGTGGGGGCGCACCAAGTTCGGTCTGATCTAAGACCGGAGTATCGCTATGCCTCTACTATTTATTCTCTACCACACCCCACAAACGAACTGTTCCATCCCATGAGATTGATGCGATCAATGTCCCTTCCGGGTTGACTGCCACACGTAAAACCACATCCTGATGCCCATCGAGAAATTTAAGCTGTCGTCCGCTTCGTATATCCCATATCCCCACCTTGCGGTCATGCCCACCTGAGAAAAGCAGGCTCCCATCCGGGCTGAATACTACCCCATTCACGAAGTTCGTGTGCCCTGCCAGGGTTTGGGTTAGAGAATAGTCTGCTGTGTTCCACAGCCTGATCTTGTTGTCATCGCTACCCGAGGCCAGCCATTGGCCATCCGGACTATAACTAACGTCTCCCACGGGGACAGGGATTTGCATCTTCGCGATAGTTTGCCCGGTTATGGCCTCATTCACGATAATTCCTGATGATATTTTCCCAAAAGCGATACTACTCCCATCTGAAGAATAATCTACGCTGAGCACGCCTATGTGTTCTTGTTCACCCATACTCCATAACAGTTCTCCACTTGCCCTGGTTGTTATGAACGCCCCTGTGTTGAAGGTGGCTGCTGCCAGTTGGTCACCCAAGGGGTTAAAACTCAGATCCCATATTTGGGAAGGCAATTTGGTGAAGGATTTAAGCTCCTTACCGGAAGAGAGGTCAAAGAAGCGAATTTCTCCGGAAAATCCTCCAATTGTGAGCATATCACCCTGGGGGTTGAAGGCAATTGCCACCTCATGCGCGGCTTCATTGAGCAATGTATACCTTAGTAACCCGCTGTCCACCTCCCAGACCGGGGCGGTGCTGTAATTACAAACACCCGCCAGAAGGCTACCATCCGGGCTGAAGCTCAGACTACATTGGCTGACCGAGCTCATCTGAAAATCAGGGATTTGAAGTGTACGGAGTGCCACAACCTCGTTGGCATTATCACATTTAATCACGCGTAATGTAGGCAGTGGCTCAAGGGTGGGTTTCGGGGTCGGTGATGGAGGTAATGTGGGAGATGGGGTGATCGATGTGTGATTCTCCATGGGTGGGATTACATCGAGCGTAGGAGGTTGTGTTGATGATATAAGGGTCGGGGTTACAGTTGCATTTGAACAAGCTACCAGGAGCAAAGCTAAAAGAACGAGTAATGAATGAGATTTTTTCACTTTTCCCCTCGCCATTGATTGAAAATATCCACATTAAATACTCGGTTCTCATAGTTATGGGTTCAATAATATCGGTATTTCGTTGTGGCAGCTTTAGATCGGATTTAGCTGCAAAATCTCGACCAAAAGCCTGACATTAATGACAATCTTAGAAGGGCATTCCTGTAGCGCTTTTATATCCCTGCTGATAGACCTGACGATACAGTCTTCTCATAAAATGCCCAGATTTAGTAGATGTCTAATCATATGCTGGGCGACGGAGGTGATTTCCCATCCGAACTTAGCTCACGGATGGAATCCAAACATGGGTTTCGGGTGGAGCCAAAATCCCAAAAATTGCCTTTATAGATTATCTCTCTGCATTCTCCACGGGCCTGGAAATAAACCTTCTTTTACCCATCAAAGATCTTCACGTCCATAATTCCAATATCATCATCACCGCGAATCCAGCCATTGCTGCCACCGTTGGGAGATTGGTATTCCCTTCCCGTTGGCATTCGGGGATAAGCTCCTCAACTACCACGTAAAACATGGCCCCCGCCGCAAAAGACATGGCATAGGGCAGGATGGGTGAGATGACAATCACCGCTGCTGCCCCAATCACTCCTGCAATTGGCTCTACCATTCCTGAAAGCTGACCATACCAAAAACTTCTACCCATCGACATCCCTTCACGTCGCAGAGGCAGCGAGATTGCGATGCCCTCTGGGAAATTCTGGATGCCAATCCCAACTGCTAATGCAATCGCACTCGCCAGGGACACCTGATGTAATACTGAGGCAACGGCTCCAAATGCTACACCGACAGCTAGCCCCTCCGGAATATTATGCAAGGTCACTGCCAGCATGAGCAATGTGCTCCGCTTCCAGCTGGTAGGCAGACCCTCGATATCTGCCTCTGGGAAGCCAAGGTGCAGGTGAGGTAATACACGATCGATGATCCATATCACCCCCCCACCCAGAAGGAAGCCTGCCATCGGAGGCAACCAGACAGGCAGCTTTCCACCCCGCGATAATTCTACCGATGGTGCCAATAAAGACCAATAGGCAGCCGCGATCATCACACCAGCGGCAAATCCGAGTGCGGCGTTGAGAAAGCGATTACTCACATTTCTGGTCAGGAACACCATTCCTGCCCCCAACGCAGTAATCGCCCATGTAAACAGTGTGGCAATCAATGCCTGAAGAATGGGAGAGAGAGTCAGGAAATTGTCCATCATCAACGTTTCATCCTTTTGATAAAGATACCAATCTACTTCTGCGTCTATTTTAATCCACCGTTGGGTGGTTTTATGGAGAATGCCCGTTTCCTGAGAAATATTATATGGTTCAATATTCCATATTCATTGCCCGCCTGACTTCCAATAATGTTTGTTCACCAACTAGACGCGCGTGTTTGACCCCCGCCTCGAGAACCGCGCGGATATAACCAATATCTGCCTCAAGTTCTTTTCGCCTTAGGCGCAAAGGGCGCAGATATTCATTGACTGTCTCAGTTAAAAGCTTTTTCAATTTCGTGCCACCGCCATTCCCAATGCTTTCAGCGATTGCTTCAGGGAGCTCACCCGAGGCAAGAGCGATCAGGTTGATCAGATTGGCTATCTCCGGCCGGTTGATTGGATCATAAGTAATATGAACATCCGCATCGGTCTTGGCTTTCTTGATCAAAGCCGCAGTTTCATCTTCGGCGGCACTTAATGGGATCGTATTATTCCTGCTTTTACTCATCTTATTCGAGCCATCTAATCCAAGGATGATGGGCACCTGGCTTAATAACGCTTGTGGCTCTGGGAAAACCGGCTGCATAACTGCGAAGCGCTCGTTAAAGCGTCGGGCGATCACCCGCGTTAGTTCAAGATGAGGGAGCTGGTCTTTGCCGACCGGAACGACATTTCCTTTACAAAACAAGATATCAGCCGCCTGGTGCACCGGGTAGGTATACATCCCCGCGTTTATCCTACGCTGACCAGATGCCTTGATTTCATCCTTGACCGTTGGATTCCGGTTCAGCTCGGAGATGGTCACCAACGTCAAAAAGGGAACCAGGAGTTGGTTCAGTTCGGGGACATGGCTGTGAGGGAAAATGAAAGTTTTCCCATCTTCAGGATTAATCCCTGCCGCCAGGTAATCGATGGTGAGCTGCACAACGTTATGGGCGATAGATTCAGCATAATCCCGGTCTGTTAATACCTGGTAATCAGCAATGACGATGTATGACTGAACCCCTATGCGATGCAGTCTGACGCGGTTCTGTAACGATCCGAATAGATGCCCGATATGCATGCGACCAGTGGGTCTGTCACCGGTCGAGACTCGATAATCCTCGGGGTGCAGGATTAATTCGGCCTCAAGATTGTTGCTCCTTTCCATTGCGGATTCAAAGGAGCCATAGTCAATCTCGCCGGAAGTTGCCTTTTCGGTCATTTCCTTTTCCTCCTCTCCTCCCTGCGTTATACCACTTTACCAATGTTATTGGAGTAAGCAACCTGTGTCGGGGCGGGCCTGGTGCAACTTTCTTTGGTTGCAAGCGACCCACCACTGCATTTCAACTTTCTCCAATCGGTAACTTTTCCCATCCACCTGGAAACTTGGGAATCGTCCACTCCTCCGGTGGAAGCCAATTCTCCCAGCCATCACAAAACGGGGGTGCATTGCCTTTCATCATTTTAATCACTCGCTCACCCTCCGCACGGATCGAAGCGACTTTCGGGTGCGAATATAACCCAATCGCCTCAGCCTGGTTGAGCTCATCCTCATCCTTCCAACGCCAGCTTGCCCGGTCTGGGCTGATCACGATATCCAGCATTTGGTCCATGGTGTCAAACCCAATCATCGTCCGGCGTAGGGGTTCCTGTAGGTGCACATACCAGCAGCGAAATTTACGTGTACCTGCTTCCCACATGAGATCTATTGAATGGGCTGCTCGTTTTGTGTTTAATGAAAGCACATCGTTGTCTGTCCAGTCGCGGTCCTCCAGCTCGATACGGTTGTACAGCTCGTCTTGGACGGTCGGTCGACTGACCGGCGAACGTGTGGGCGTACCCACCGGCCAGTACAACGCTAACAGTTCAGGTGTATCCTGGACGACATATGCCGGGGATGCCCACCAGAGTTTCCCCTTCAAAATGCCACGCACCACGATGATATCGCCCGGTGCCCAGCGAGCTACAATATCCAAACGATTCTCTCAGGGTCAGGCTTTACTCATTGGCAAATTAGTGCCACAATACGGGCAGTTGGCAGATTGAGGCCCGGTCCACTTCACCTCGTGCCCGCGGATGGGACCGTTACAGCTCGGGCACACCTGTGGCAACAGGTCAATCCGGTGTTCCTGTGCGGGAATGGAAGATATAGCCCGAGCTGGTTCAGGTGGCATCTCCACGACCGGTTTGGGTGTATCCACAGGTGCTCGCTCTTCGAATGCGCGTGGTGCAAAGCGTTGTAAGAATCCCTCGTACAAGGCACTGATCGCTACTAGGATCAGGATGCCTGGCCACCACCAGTCGCGGGAAGCCAGGATATATATCCCGACAAGCCAGATCACCACTTGTAGACTGCGCCAAGGACCCACTAATTTTTTCTTTTGTTCTCTGTTACTCATACTATCTTCTCCCATGGGGAATGATTATTAATAGCTAAGTTAATTACTATACATCAAGTCTGGCAAATAGTATAGAAGCAGTCATGAACTGAAGGGTGAACCTGTAGGAAATATATCTGCCTCCCCCAGCTTTTTGGGTTTTATAGTAATTATACGCAAATACTTTGCAAGAACTTCCCTACCGCCTCGAATACTATTTGGCGCTTGGGATCCCGTACTAGGGAATGGCCCATGCCCTCCATGGTGTGCATCTCCTTATGTGCGCTGCCCAGGTGGTCGTAGATGGACTGCATGCATGTAAACGGCACTGAATGGACGTCCTTGGATTGGACCAAAAATACTGGCACCCGCACTTGTGGGAGTGCAGACACCATGGCTAAAGCAAGTAGGTTAAGCTCGGTTTGGATGCGGGATGGGAACTCAGGGTATGCCGGGTAGTTCGACTCACGGCGGTGATATTAGGGGTGGTCCGGTGGGAAGCGCATGACTGGTTTGTGAATCGTTGGTCGTAGGAGCAGCTGAATCCGGTCCCAAAGGCGTTGACCTGCGGAACCGCCATCGGGAGTTGATAGTGCCACTACCCCAGAAACATCACATCGCGCAGCTGCGATCAGTGCAATCATCCCACCCAGGGACTGACCGATGAGCACTCGCTGTGTGCACGTTTTGGTGAGCAGCGCCAGCCCATCCTCCCCGTTGTCCAGCCAATCAGTCCAGCTGGTACGTTTGAGATCATCGGGATGGGTGGCATGACCTGCTAGTCTGACCCCGAGAACGGTAAATCCTTTCTTTACCAGGTAGTCTCCCAAAGGGCGCATTTCCTCGGGCATAGCGCTAAAGCCGTGCAACAGTAGACATCCGGTTGTGCCACCTGGCAAGAAAAATGGCTCACTGTCAGGGACGATGTAGCTCACAGGCTGTTCCTTCTGAAGATTCGGTTAAACCATGGGATCCACCCAGGTACACGACGTTTATAAACCTCCCACTCTTCGTCGAAAGCCTGGGTCAATGCTTCTTCCTCTGTGTGCGCCCGGTATATCAGCCCGAGCATGATCACCGCGTACAACAGCATGGTCCAGGTGCGGTAAAGCAGGAAGCCGCCCCAGACAGCCAATATAACCGCCAAATACATTGGATGACGGATGTAGGCATACGGTCCGCGGGTAATTAGCTGGTGTGTTTGGTGCAGGCGCACCCCGAAACCGCTGGAGGCGTTGAAATTCTCACCTAGTGTGCGTAACCCCCACAGGTAGAGTCCCAAACTCGGGAAGAAAATTGCCACTCCCAGGACCGAAAGGATCAGCCGTACCAGCCATGAGAGCTGGGTGGGTAATGGTCTCCACAATAGATATGCCAGGATGACGAACAATAAGGTGGCCACGGCTAAGTACCGTGATCGCAATACCGTTGGTGCCGCACCCGTCTGCTGCCCAGTCGGCCGTGCTTGGGCGCGTAGCATGTTATAGATGGCATAGGCAAGCGTGCCCAATCCGGCTATTGCACCCAACCAGCGCAGGACGACTTCAATGGGATCAATAAGGGTAAGCATCTATGTTGCGTATAGGCGAACTATGCGTGAAATTAGTAGGTCACTCCGAATCGAATGGATCCAAATATACAGCGTGTACAGAATATAAATCAATTCTAGTACAAAAACACCGGAGTTACCAATACCTTTGGTTGGAGATTGAACAATTAAGAAAAAGCAGCGACCTGTCCAAATTCGGTCGCTGCTTCTGGATTTAACGGAAGAGGTTACCTCATGATTATCGGTAAAATGATTCGTATGTTTGTAATCGTTAAGTTGGCACCATTGAAGGTCAGATTATAGTTGTCATTTAGAGCCAAGGAACCCTGCCGTATAGGGTAGGTGCCTACTGCTTCACCTGCATCACGGGTCAAAGAACCGGAGAAGGCATCGCTGAAAGCCAGCGAGCCCGAAGTCACTTGGAAGGTAAGAGGTGGATCAGGTTGACCCACGCCTTTGGTCTTTGCATCAGCTGTGACTGTGATCGAGCGCGTTGTGATCGTGAAATTGGCAGTATTATAGGTAATATCATAATTGCTCAACACTGCAGTCGGGCTAAGCGTAGCGCTAATCGCGTACGGGCTGCCTGAGACGATCTCACCTGCAGTGCGACTGTAAGCTGCCGTCACACCATCACCAACCAGAAAACCAGAGAGAGTTCCAGTAAACGCTGGATCAAGATCACCATAAGTTTTGCTGGTAGCATTCGGTGTGACCGAAGCAGGTTTTTTATTGATAGTTACAGTGTCAGTCCCGCTGCTTGGGGAATAATTCGTATCTCCACCGTAATTGGCAGTGATGAGGTGAGTGCCGGTACCGATAGAGGTGGGTGTATAGTTTACAGAGCAGGTAGAGATTCCAACAGTCACCTCATTTAGAGTACATTGGGTAAAGTCAAAGATCCCGCTTCCATCCGTTGTCCAGCTGACGGTACCCGTGGGGGTCAGCGTGCCCGCGTCAGTAACTGTTGCTTTACAGCTTATACTGTCGCCATATGTTATGGGTGCCCCGGTTCCACAATCGACGGTTGTCGTGGCGGTATCCAGTGCATAATAGACCGTGATCTGCATCGTATCAACGATCGCATCTCGTAGATTATTTCCTTGGTTTGGCCGGTACACAGCCAGAGCCACACCAAAATTTGGGTCATTAATATCTGCTGGTGTCCATGTGGTACCCCACAGGTCGGTTGAGCTACCATAAGTGGTTGTGGAGAAATCACCCTTGAGCCATGGTGTTAGCGATGCTTTATTGTCAGGGAGAATTGCACCAGCTTTAACCAGGCTCACGATATTGTCATAAATGCTTGGATTGTTGCCGCTGGACATATGGGTGATCACGACCTCAATCCCTGTGATGATCGCATTAATTGGAAGATTAAAGGAGTAATTTGTGCCCTGAAGGTAGTTGGAATATCGGTTGTCCTTATTAAGTGTAGCCACCGCGTACGGGGAGCCTGGGCTGGTGATTGCATTAGGTTCCACCCAATCAACACTTCCAGCACCTTCCACATTCGTGCCTGTCCCAGCATCATTGGGTCCTGCTGTATAGGCCAAAGCGGTAGAGACGGGTCCGGCAACGAGTAGCAGCAGAATCACAGTCAAAGCTATTGTTACCCGCAGGCGATATTTATGAGATTTCATAACGTTCTCCTATGTAAAGTATTTTTAACTGAACAAGTTTAATACATCATTTGATGATATCTACTTGCAATATTGCAAAGTGTGTTGCCATATAATTGTTGACCATCATTATAAACCAATAAATTAAAGGATGCAGACCTGCTATTTGCACTATGCTACCTGCTGATTTTTAGATTGAATATATTCCCCGAGTGTGTGAGTGCCCACAGGTTGCCTTGTGGGTCCTGTTCGATATCCACAATCCAGCCGAACCCGGCAATGTCGGTTGTGATGGGTTGCCATTCGAGCCCTGTCCTCATGGCAGTGAATTCTCCCCCAAGCACGATTTGACCTGTTCTTAACGTAGCCAGCGCATAGACGCCACCCGTGAGGGGTGGCAGGGCGTTCCGTATCCATTGGGTGCCATCCCATTGGAAGAGCACCCCACGTGTATCCGACTGGTCACGCGCCACTTCGATACCGCCAGCCCATATGCCGCCGTCGAGTGCCTGTACCAAGGTGTATAGGTGGTCCGCACCCGGCACGAGCGTGCTCGACCAGGTTGAGCCATCCCAGTGGAAGATGATTGCCCCCAGGTCGGAGAAACCAGCTGCGAAGATATCATTCCGGTTAAGAACGAGCACCGCATTCAATCCGCAGTTGCATTCAGGGAAGGCATTCTCCTCGATTAGATCTTTCCCATTCCAATGCAGTGCGTAAGGACTGTCCTTCCCATCGATCCCCATCATCTCACCCACCATCCATACGTCATTTCTGGTATGGGCATCCACCGCATACAGCACCTGGGTCGAACCTCCGGGCCCTTCCCCAGGTCCATGGTAGGGTAAGGTTTCATTCCATTCATTCCCATTCCACCGCAGCACCTGTGCCCCATCTCCCACCGCCCAACCACTCTGGGGGCTGGAGAAGCTCAAGTCATATAGAGGGTGTGTCGCGGGTGAGCTGGTTTCAGACCATACTTGCCCAACCCGGTGAAGCAGTAAACCATCGTTCCCGGCTGCCCACGCTTGCCCGTCTGGCGTGAAAGCCAGGGTGTTCAGCGGGATTGAGTATGAGATCTGGCACAAGCCAACCGTCCCGGCCGCATCCTGGCATATCCACCGGTTGGGCGAAGCGATTACGCTTCCATAAAATGGATTGGGAATAAGCTTGTAGGTTGCGAGGACTTCCTCTGCGGCCTGAGTACAGGTGTCGTGTTCTACGCCGGGGGTCATTTTGTAACAGGTGTAATCTTCACCGTCGCCCGTGCAATAATTGGCGAATACGAGTGACCCTGCCCGGCTTACCCGGGCAATCTCGAATGTGGTTGCCCCGAGAGTACGGTTGTACTGTTCTACCTCGTACCCTTCAGCACCCTGCCCGACGGAGGGTTCCAATTTGCAGTCATAGATCGTGCGGTGGGTCAGTGAATATCCCATATATGCAGTGGGGTAGGAGGTATTAACCCCCCACACCGCAGGGTTGTATTCCATGGTGATTAAATTGGCTGGCTTGGCAAGTTGTGCGTATGTTGGGCGATCGACTAGCAATTCAATGGAGGGTGTGCTTGGGAAAGTGGGTAAGATGCCATTGGTTCCTCCGGGGGTGACCAGGGGTGTGGAAGTGTTACGCGGCGTGACTGTTGGTTTACGGAGCGGCGTTGGAGAAGGAGTCCAGGTGGGCAGCATAAGGTTGCGTGGCGTAGGGCTGGGTGTGACCGGTGTGGGTGTCAGCGGCGTCGGAGATGGCGTAGGTGTGGTGGCACAGCTTGCAAGCATCAGGGTGATGCCCAGGATTAGGAAGCTGATCCTTTTCATGATATACCTCCCATCTGGTTTCGTATCAGCTCTGCGTTCTTTTTCAATTCAGCAGGTGGCGTTCGGGCGAAATAGGCTTGGCTGAACCGTAGGTGATGCCCATCGCCATGATAGCGCGGGATCACATGCAGGTGGACGTGCATCACCTCCTGCCCGGCTGCCCGCCCATCCGCCAGGAACAAGTTAACACCCTCACATTTGATCCCACTTGCGCGCAGAGCAGTGTTGATCTGCTGCGCCACCTGGAACATGTGTCCAATAGATTCCTTGTCCAGCTCTGAAAACAGGACGGCGTGGGTATGCGGCACCACCAGGACGTGCCCTGGATTAACCGGGCGGATGTCCATGAAAGCTGAACACAATTCCCCGCGGTACACGAAGTTGGCTGGTGCGAGACTAGACAGGATGTCACAGAAGATGCAAGTGAGCATGAGATTCTCCGTGAATTAGCTAATCATATAAGATGTGAATAAGCAAAGAAAATATATAATTTCAAGTTCAGGTATATTTTAACTGTTGTTTCAATTAGTCGAGCGTGAATAAATAGTAATTTGCTATTGAGTACGAGGTCCATTTTCGTTGGAATCTTGCTATGCCGCAGGAGAATACTACAGAATACATTTTATGTTTATGCTAGGTACTCATTCGAGTTAGTGGACGTAGAATGGGAAAGCTTCCCATAGTGAAGATTAATAGCAGAGTTAGATATTAGGTTACAGATGGCGAAGCCTTACGGTGAATTAATGGATATCGTTTGTCCCATAATGCCAAGAGAGATACAGAAGCAAATTGAACGAAAGCGGGTGTCAATGGTAATCGGAAGCGATCTTTGCCAAAAAAAGCTAAATGGATAACGACCCAAACAACGATGAAAAGGAGCAGTACTATGTACCAGCGGTCTTTTGGATACCTTTTGAGAAAGATCGATGCCAATGCCAATCCCATGACTAACATATAGTAGATTTGCGCCAGACCCTTTAAGGCAAACACAAGCCAATCAGGTAAAGGGTATAAAGCGCTGAGTGCGTTGTATGTAATTCCAGAGACATCATCTTTAAAGAAATTGATGAACTTATGAATGATCAAACGCACTTCAAATAATGGGTTCTGGCGGATGAACTGAAACGCCAATTGGTAAGCGCGTTGATCGTAGCTGATCTCATCCAACTTATCAGCACTAAGTTGATCAAATACTGGTCCATCCAGTGAATATTCATCTGTGAGAGCAAACTCATTTTGACCTGCTAAGAATGTGATTCCACCTTCCGTGGAAACCAGAACAAAATGACCAAATACTATGGAATTACGGATGCTCCATGGGAGAATGGTTGTTAACATTACCAGGCTGATCACTAAACCAATGACCACATACTTCCCCAATACCTTTATCCCGTGGGGTGAAAAAATCTTGAAGCGGATCCGTAAAATGAGCGCCAGGACCATAATAACTGGCAGGAGAAGCGCGGCAGGACGAATTAGCACCCCGATACCAAGCAAAAATCCAGATAAAACTACCCAGGACCAACGAATCGTCTGTGATTTAACCGCTTTGAGGAAGGAAATCCATATACCTAATATGACTGGTATAAACAGATTTTCAGTCGCCAGGATATTAGTCCAGGCAATCAAACTAGGAAATACTGCAATCAATACTGCCGCCATCCACGCAGTGCGCATATCGAATAATTCTATCGTCAGAATGTAGGTCAGCCAGCAGGTTAGCACCCCCAATAGAATATTAATCAAGCGTGCTATGAAGTCATTAGGTCCAAAAAGAGAATATATACCCGCCAGGAAAAACACATATCCTGGTGGACGATAAGCGGTTGGTTTACCATCCAGTCCGAGGTACCCTTTACCATCAGCAATACTGACTGCCAAGCGATCGAATTCTTTGAAATCGGAGATCGGTTGTGTGGGTATCGATAATACCCAAGCAGTGCGAAGAATGAATGCAGTGATTAATATCGCAACGATCAACCACTGCTGATTTTTTACATATTTTGTTGATGCTTTGACATTCATTATTCCATTAACACTGTAATCTCGGCTATATCATCAGTGATATAGATGTAATTAGGATTTCCTTATGTAATCAGCAAAATCGATATTAATTGTGTATGTCACTGGTTTTGGTGATCTCAACGATAATTGTGATTATATTTATCCTTCTCTGTATTCTTCTAGGTGAACTTGAGTAAACCAGTTATTTACTGCGATCTTCGTACACATTGAGACGATTTTGTCTTATATTGTCTGCCTCAATGTTCCCTGGGATCTCGGTTGTGAATCGTTTTATACATTTGCGATCTTCAGGGCAGCAGCAATGTCCTCTGCGATCATGCGCTGCTTGCTTTTCTCGATACCGAAGCTTGGGCCGGCCTGAAGGTATGAAGGGAAGACCCTCATCCCCCGATAGGTGAACTCACCGCCGCGTATCTTGTAGGTTGAGCCAGCCGGAATGACCCGTGGCTCGCCTTGTCGTTTAGCCACGGTATTGAGCGCCTTAATCGCCACATCACCCATCAGCAGGTAAGCCTTGACATTCGGGAAGAGTGCAATCTCCCTTTCCAGCAGCGAGGAGCAGTGAATGATGGTGCTCGAGGCAACCGCGTAGTCATTCTTGCCACATTTGACCGCTGTAGTCAGGTAGATGCCCAGGCGCTGTAATTCCTGGATATTGGAAGCTTTGGCACCGGCTTCTTGAAATGCTTGGACGGTGGTGCGCGCAAACAAAGCACCACAGGCGGCGTAGTAAGAATCTCTAGGATCATATGGGGCGGTCTCTGAGATGAGCATGAGCTTGATCGACCCAGGGTCAACCTCGATATCCGGGATGAGATAGCTCTCCTGTCTCGCTTCTGTGCATGGAAAATCAATGCATTGGACGTAATCAATTAGTCGCATGAAACCCTCCGCATCTCAATAAAATTCACCATAGATAACTTATATAGTATTCTTGGTTAAATATAATTACACTCCGTGGGATTGACGAATCTTGGTGATATCTTCCACATGACCCTCCACATGGCGTGATTGCATTTCCACAACCTCTGCGACGGTCACTTGCTCCTGCCCACCTTGTTGCGGGGGGATAAGCAGGTACTTCTCCCAAAGCCAGGGAACCTGCATAAGCAGCTCGAGGGTATGCTGGCGGTTGGCCTTGAACAGTGTTATCGAATGGGTCACATCCCGCTCGGCATATGACCAGCGCTTTACCCATTCGTCCTGTGGCAAGCACCAATACCACTCAAGGCTGAATACCTTTTCAGGGTCGCCAGCTGCCCGCAGTAGGAATTCCTTCCACAGGTAGTCGCCATCTGCGATGTGGTGGACCAGTTGGCGTATCGACCATCCATCCTCTGAAAGTGTCAGGTCCAGCTGACCACTTTCCAACCCCTGGAGTGCGGTTTGCACCATGGCAGGTCCAGCCGCATATCGTCTCAGGATTTGCTCTTGGGTTTCGGTTGTTTGGTTCATTTTTTTGTCTTTGCAAGGGCGATCATGCAGCGTCTTCACCCTGTAGTGTCTTCACGGTTTCACTACCTGTAGTGTCTTCACGGTTTCACTACCTGTAGTGTCTTCACGGTTCTCCTATGTACCCGCTGCTATGCCGGCACCTATCTCCTCCTTTATCCTGTAACCATCTGCGTTCACCTGTGGTTTAGTTGTTTTATCTTTGCATAAACTCAACCCCCTACAATCTCCACCACCATCTGTGTCGCCTCCCCCACATAATCGGTGCATTGCTTGATCTGCCCCTTTTCTATGAATACCGCCTGACCTTCCGGTGTACCCAGGTGTGCACCGGTTAACTCTAAACAGCTGAGCGAATTAAATTTCACCGAAAATCTCTCCAGGAATGCCTGTACTGCCTGATAGCACGGGTCGATCGCCTCATTGGGGGAAGCGCGCCCCAACGATAACCCGATTGCCATGATCCCACCAGAAACCGCCCCACACATACCGCCTGTGCGTGCCATCCCGCTGCAAAATCCGGTGGCTATGCGCGGGATGATATCGGATTGGATATGCTTGTGCTCGGCGACCGCCAGCAACACACTCTCCGCTCAATAATAACCGCTGGTGCTGAATAATTCACGGGCGCGATTAGAAGGGTCAGTGCTCATATGTAAAAATTATCCTTTGTCAAAATTCTATAATATTTCACACTTTGGTTCTTGGTTGCGAAGGGAGCTCCCTTTGCGCATTTCGGTGATGGTCTTTTTTACTCAAAGTTTCTCAAACAAATCAGCCCACTCTGGATTCAGGCATTCAATTAAGCTCAACCGCTGCTTTTTTGAGCCACGTTTGATCTGCTTCTCCCGCAGCCGCGCAGCCCCTCCATCCGCCACTGCCTCGTAATACACCAGCTTGATCAGGTTATATCTGCGTGTGAACACGCCCCCGTTACCCGAGCGGTGCTGCGCCACACGGCGCCTCAAATTACCCGTTCGGCCGGTATACAGCAGGCTATGCTGCTCGTCGGTCATGATGTACACACAAAATTGGGAATCATCCATAAACATTTAGGTGAGGACAATATAGACTGAGGGTATTATACATTTATTTTGGAACACAGCTGTGGGTACAAAAAACCAAAGTCGGATGTCGTGAATGTCACTCATCTCAAGCCGCCCAAGATTGGCTTGTCCATAGGTGGAGATTGTTATATAGTTATATTGGCGTGCTGATGACCAGCACATGGAGGATGGCATGGCATACGAGAATGTATCGAAGGCAATCAAAAATGAAAATCGTGCGGTATTGATCACCGGCACGTCAACTGGTATCGGCAGAGCAGCCGCATTGCATCTCGATCGGTTGGGTTTTCGGGTTTTCGCCTCGATGAGAAAGGAAATCGATTGTGAATCGCTAAGTAAAGAAGCATCTCAACGGCTGACCCCGATCCTGATGGACGTCACCGATAAAACGGCTATTACTAGAGCAAGAGATGAGGTTGCGCGTGTTGTCGGGAGAGATGGTCTTTGGGGGCTGGTCAACAATGCAGGAATTTCTTTTCGGGCACCGATCGAATTTGCTCCTTTGGATGAGTTTCGCAAGCTTTACGATACCAATGTTTTCGGTCTGCTGACAGTGACGCAAGCATTCCTGCCCCTGGTACGCCTGGCAGGCGGGCGGATCATCAACGTGAGTTCGATAGCTACTTCGATGATAACAACGTTCCACGGACCCTATACCTCTTCAAAGCTTGCGGTGAATGGGATCACCAACACTCTACGCCTTGAACTAAAACCGTTTGATATCCAGGTCTCCTTGATCCTCTTCGGCGGCGTCTCGACAGCCATTTGGGAGCGCGTGAAAAGAAATACTGCGGAGGTTACCAGTCACTTGCCGTCAGAGTTCACTGAACTGTACGCAGATAGGCAGAGCAAGGCGCTTGGGTATTTCTTTACCAAGGGCGAAGCCGGTATATCACCGGCTGTTGCTACTCAACCGATCATCCATGCACTCACTGCAAGACGAGCCAGGAACACATATTTCATTGGCTCGGGCTCCAAATTATTCAATCTATTGGATAAAGTAATATATGGCAGACTGCGTGATTGGGTGGTATTGCATACGATGGGGCTGGGAAGTTAAATAATGTGCTAAAGAATATTGCCAATACCCGTCCTTACATCGGGCTGGATGGAATCCAGCAGCACTACTGCGCTGCTGGTGCTACCGCTGTTAACCAGGTATACCGTGACGCAAATAATCCAATATTGTCACCGTGGCAATAGAGTGGGATAACCTGGTGAAGGCCCAAAAATTCGTGAATGATCCAGTGCTCAGAGTCGTAATGCAAAAGGCAGGGGTTATTGGAATGCCAGAAGTTGCTGCGATCCTCTCACGCGCCTAAGTTAAGCTCGAAATTTTCGTTTTCCAATGCCGTCCGCCATTTCACTACGTGAGCGTCTTTGATTTGATGAGTGTGAATTTGGGTGAGGCTGGGAGGGGGCTTCCTTCATGTATCCGTGTTTTTATTACCCGAAAATCGTTAACTCCACCCCCATTTTGGTCTTGTATCGACTGGATAGATATCTAGCACACGATGAGCAAATCGGTGCCAAGCAGGAAAACGGGAGGAGGTTTCTAACTGCTGATTTCAGACGTGCCTATTTAACTCTTCAATCGGATCGCTAAAATCTACCCCCCTTACCCGCAACACTCTTCGACGGGTTGTGGAATCTCCACCACCTTCTCCATCAGGATTCTCCGGTAAGCCATCCAGACTGCCCAGAGCAAAACTACGGCGCCAGCCACTCCAGGAGCCCACATCCCAACACTGCCAAATAAAAATCCTCCTAGTGTGGGTGAGATCACACGGCTAATGCTTTCAATGGAAGTGGAAATGCCCAGCATTCCGCCAATTTCCTCGGGCTCGACTGCCTTGGTGATAGCGCTGGTAATGATTGTATTCAATACCCATCCACCCCCTGATAAAGGCAGGATAACTAGCAGCATAATCGGCAGGGTAGGGGTAAGTGCCCAACCGATAAAACCGAGCGCCATCACACACAATGAAGTGATGATGATTGTGTTATCTGTAAAGCGTTTGGTTAATAGCCCAATGCCCACTCCCTGGACCAGCACGGAATATACACCAACGTAAGTCAATACGAATCCGGTGGATTGCGAGGAAAGGTTCAGCCTCTGTTGGGCAAACAGGGCAAAGACAGCTTGGAACATGGCAAATGCCAGCATGATGAAAAAGCGTACAACCAGCAGGGGACCGACTTTGGGCCGGTTAAGTGCTGCGATGAGAGCTTTTAGCGTAATAGGTGGACGTTGCTGCTGCTGAATTGTCGTCCGTTGGTCATCCGTCAGAGATTCAGGCAGGAAGAAGAAAATGGATATGAGATTAAGGAGTGCCAGACCGGCAGCCGTAAATGCGGGGATGTTATATCCCCACCGGCTGAGTAGCCCGCCCGCAGCGGGACCCAGGATAAAACCCAGACCAAAGGCAGAACCGATAATGCCGAGGCCGCGCGCCCGGTTCGTTTCATCCGTCACATCACTGATATACGCCTGGGCTACGGTGATATTGCCACCTGTCAGTCCATCGATCATTCGGCTTAAGAACAATACACTTATGGTGAAAGCATTCACCGAGTGGGAGGCGAACAGATTTGCCACAAGTTGACCAATAGGGTGGGCAAATCCTAATAATAAGTATCCAATAAATGTCCCGGCAACGCTTAGAAGCAGGATAGGGCGCCTGCCAAAACGGTCTGAGAAGCGACCCAATATCGGGGCGCCCACCAATGAAGCAGCTGCGTAGGAGGCCACCAGGAAGCCAATTATTAGGGGTGAGGCTCCGAAGGTCTCCGCGTAATAGGGCAGCAGGGGTAGGATGAGACCGAAGCCGAGCAAGTCCACGAATACAACAATAAAAATATTGATCAAACGACCAGTTTTCATTAATACCTCTATTATTGATAACTCCATACATACTTTGGTATGGATATGGGCATCCGGCAATTAATCCAACCAGCTCATTCCGGACAAAAAAGACCAAATTTCACTTTTGATGCAGAATATCTTATTTGGTTACAAAGAGATTCAATCGCTGTAAGGGAGGCGATCAAAGGTAGATATTGACAAAGGCAATCCCTCAGGGGTAATATAGCTCTTCATTTCGCCAGTGCCAGGAGGATGCCAAGCAAAGGGGAGAATGCCAGATAAAAAGGAGGCATAAATGGCTAGCAGAAAGATTAAAAGCAGCGAAATTCGGCAGCTGACACGCTACCAGGTACACCCGGAGAGTCTGGAAATTTGTCTTGCTGCGATCAACGAGTTTGTGGCATATGTTCGTGCCAATGAGGCGGGGACGTTACGTTATGAGGTTTGGCAGGAGCGTAACGATTCAACTCGCTTCGTTCACGTCTTCGTCTTCCGCGATGCTGAGGCAGATCGGATCCATTCGGAATCTGCCGCGGTCAAAAAATTATCTTCCATTCTCTATCCGCAATGTCTGGCACCCGTGGAGTTTATCGATTATCAACATGTGGTCTCGAAGATATAAAAGTGTTAAAAGGGTGGAGTGCTTAGTCTTTGTAAAAGCAACCAATTAATTTCTCTTAAGTGGAGGTCGATATATATAATATGTGGACGAATCTCAACTTCCTCATCGGTTCATGGCAAGGTGTCGGATCGGGTCAGGCTGGTAATTCTAACGTTGAACGGAGTTACCAGCTCATCCTTAATGACAAGTTCCTGGAGGTGAGAAATAAATCAACCTATCCTCCCCAAAGCCAGAATCCGCAAGGTGAAGTTCATGAGGATTTAGGTCTGATAAGCTTCGATAAGACACGCAAAACATTCATCCTCCGGAAATTCCACGTCGAAGGTTTTGTCAACCAGTATGTAATGGATTATCTTTCACCAGATGGCAAGATGTTCGTATTTACGTCTGAAAGTATTGAGAATATTCCTGCCGGCTGGCGCGCCAGAGAAACCTATCAGGTTGTCAATTCTGACGATTTCACCGAAACTTTTGAGCTGGCGGCTCCTGGCAAAGACTTCGAGCTATATGTCAGGAGTCAATGTAAACGCCTCCCGCGAGAAGGTTGTACTAAGCTGGCTCTAAGTTGTACAAACCATGGAGACAGGTTGTCATTAAGGACGTGCTTATGTCTATGAAGTCCGCAATGTCGCCCGTTTTCTTCACGAGCGACAAATAGAGACCAGGATTTCCGATCCTGAAGCACTCTTCCCCAGCAATCCCGTCACTTCTATCCCATTGATAAGGTATTATGCGTTAATTTATCCACTAACCTTCACCGCGTGCCGATCTCGGTATCCGCTAAGGTATTTGTTGATCAGCAACCCATTCGTGTATTTATGCTCACTTTCGTATACAATTCTTTTCCACTCCCCCAAATCGTTTTTTATGGGATGTGGAATGAATCCGGCGTTCCCTTCAGCTTGCAGTGTCTTCATGCTTTCACTGTCTACAGTGTCTTCATGCTTTCACTACTGGAACGAGTCCGGCGTTCCCTTCAGCTTGCAGTGTCTTTGCGCTTTCACTGTCTACAGTGTCTTCATGCTTTCACTGTCTACAGTGTCTTCATGCTTTCACTGTCTACAGTGTCTTCATGCTTTCACTGTCTACAGTGTCTTCATGATTTCACTGCCGGAACGAGTCCGGCGTTCCCTTCAGCCGGAAGGGGGCTTCTTGTCACTGCGAAGGGCAGGATCTTCTTCCGACGATGCAATCTCCTCCTGACACGCCATATCTTCCGACATCTATATCTGTAGGATGCTATCAGCTCTATTCACCTCCCCTGATTACGGTCTTTGGTAATTTGGGGCAGCGGGAGGGGGATATTCTTAGTCATTTATTTGCGCCTGAAATTGTACATCCGAAAGGATGTACACATCCGAAAGGATAATCATGCCCCTATAATCCATGCGATGTTATCATTCCGTTCCCCCCATTGCTCACCTGTATTAAGTGATTTCTCGATTCCCCGCCCATTTATTAGAAATCTTAAAATATCCCGGGTTTTCCATAAACCCCTTGTGGAATAGAACATCTGTGCTATAATAATACGGTGACCTCATCTACTCGTCTTTCCTCCTACTCAAACTATTCTTTCTCAGGTTGTTGGTATGATATTTCTTTTAAAAATTAATTGAATGCATTTGTTTTTTTTTGCATCAATTCAACCTCAATCATCTCCTTCCCAATTCCCATCCAAAACGTATTCGTTCCTTTTCGTTTTCTAGCACGAATTTTGCTTGCAGCCTCGAGTGCGGTTTATGCCCGAAGCAACGCGAGTGCTCTTTACAAGTGTTGAAGAGCGTTCTTTTCGAGCGATGGAGGAGCGTTTTTTACAACGAAACGTCGCGAGCGTTCTTTGTGAGCAATGGCCGCATGGTCTTCATGAGCAATTGAAGGTTTAGTATCCATGCCCTTTACTTATCCGGAAGAATAATTGGATGCTATTGTTTTAGTGCCACAATTCAAACCTTACATCAATGCTTTATCCACCTGTACATGATTACCCCCACCACCACCGCCAGCCCGATCCAGACCAGCACGATCACTGCCGCTGCCACCTTGTTCACTGGCTTGCCCTGTGCGATTACCTCCTTGGCTTTCGCCCGGCTCTCCTGCATCACCTGCGGAGGGATCATCTTTACTGCCAGGTAGGCACCCAGCGGAATGAGCACCAGGTCGTCCAGGTATCCCAGGATGGGGATCGGGTCGGGGATCAGGTCTATTGGGCTGAAGGCATACCCTACCACCATCGCTGTGAAAACCCTGGCGTACCAGGGTGTGCGGGTGTCCTTATATGCCAGGTATAAGGCATATACTTCAGTCTTGACCTGCTGGGAGCGGACTTTCCAGCTCTCGAAAAACGATGCCATTTCTCCTCCCGTGCAGATTATAATGTGAATTGACCCCGGAATTTTCTCTAGGAGGAATTTGCATTATGGAGCTGAAACTCATTGCGATACAGCCAGCTGATCCAGACCGTCATTTTACCGCCATCGCCAACCTGATGAACACTCAGGAAACCGAGCCGAACTCGGCTACATCATTGGCTGAGTGGTACAACAAACAGCTGGAGGATGGCATTCGGTTTTCAGTTGCGGTTTCTACTGAAGGCAGTGTGATTGGTTTCGATGGCATCTATAGGGATAATTTGAACCTGGAACGACATTATGGATCGTATTTGATTGTCGGGCAGGATTTCCGGAAGCATGGGCTGGGCAGCCAGTTGTACAATGACCTGATAAGCAATGTGTCTGACTTGCGAGCGCGAACACTAAAAATAAGGGTGCGAGATACCTGTGAAGAAGGTATCCTCTTTGCCAAGAAGCGTGGATTTGTAGAAAAGAAGCACAGCATTGAAATGATGTTTGACCTCAGAACCTGGGACAATGCCCGTTATGATCCCACACTCCATTCTCTTCAGGCGCAGGGGTTCCACTTCACCAATATGGCAGAGCTTGGGGATGCACAGGAAGCCCGCCGCAAGCTTTATACACTGAATAGCACCGCGGCTGCCACCGACCCTGGCTCTGATGGCATTCCCCCCTGGGCGACCTTCGAGGAATTTGAGAAGGACGTGTGTAATTCATATTGGTATCACCCCGCAGGTCAGATCATCGCCATCGATAGCCAAACAGGCGAATGGGCCACCATGAGTGCCATCACCGTATTCACTGGAGCAGATCATGCCTATAATTTGTTCACTGGTACAGATGTGCGCTACCGCGGGCGTAAGCTGGCGAAAGCGGTGAAAGCACTGGCACTCCGCAAAGCTCGTACGTTCGGCGTAGATATAGTGCGTACCAGCCACAATTCTGAGAATGCCGCTATGATTGCCATCGACACCAAGCTAGGCTATGTGCGCACACCTGGGACGCTGCTCATGGAAAAGGAAATGCAGAATGCTTGAACCCAATCTCGATCTAAAGGCGAGCTCAAAGTCTTCCTGGTATTCTCGGTATTGGATCTATACACCCCTCATCGTCTGTGTGCTGATCATGCTCCCCAGGTTGATCTCACCTCAATTTGGCTTGCTGGATGATGGTCGCAGTCTAACGATAGCTCAGGGGATTGTGCATGGAAAATGGGACTTAAGCTGGGATGTCACTGCTGGTCGAGCCCGCCCGGTCTACTGGGCTGCTTTTGCTTTTTGGTATTGGCTTGTTGGTGGACATCCGTTTTGGTATTTCTTGGGTAACTTGATCGTATTTTCAGCCACGACCTTCCTGTTGGTGCGTTTGGTGGTCATGCTGGGCGGTTCGGATATACAGGCGTGGCTAACGGGTATGGTATTTGCTCTCAGCACCCCGGTGATTGAAAATGTCTACACCCTTTCCAAGGGAGAAAATTTTCAGGTATTACTCTTGGTCATTTCCATCGGATCAGTTTTCATGGCTGTCAAGTCAGCCAAAGGTATCAGATATTGGCTTCTATTGGGATTTGCCAGCCTGCTCATCCTGTTGGCGTGCTTTACAAAAGAGAACACCCTGATTATGGTGCCTATCAGCCTGGTTTGGTGGGGGATTGCTTTACTTGGAAGGTGGAGGCACATCAGCTCGGCTCCTTTCGTCGAAAAGGTCACCCGTTGGATCATGCTCTCCAGCCTGGTGGGCGGTGGGTTATTTTATCTTGGTCGTACTTTGATGTTATCCTCCAAAATTCTCGGGGTTGGCCAATCTTCTGAATTTTCCTTTGCCCCCAGCCAAATATTAAATAGCATTGTACGCTGGGGAGGTTGGATGTTGCGGGATTACCCCTGGCTATTACCAATGGGGATCATGGTGTTGGTTGTGTGTCTGGCTCAACGCCGTTGGCCTCATTCTGGGTTATGGTGGTTGGCTGGGGTCTGGATGGTCTTTTGGTTGGGTCTTTATCTTCCCTGGCATTTTGCGCTTGAGTATTACCTGCTTCCCTTCGCGGCTGGCACCGCGGTCCTGGCAGGGGTAATGTTGGTTGAGATCATAGATCTAATAAAGAAACCGAGTCGCTTATGGAGATCGATAAGCATAGTTGCATTGACGTTAACAGCCCTGCTCTTGGTCCTTACCCAGGCTAATAGCTACTCCGATGCTACTATCCAGCTTGCCCAGGATGCTGCTAATACCCATATGTTGGAATATGTGGGTAAGAACGCCCCTGAGGGCAGCCTGGTGGTAGTAAATATCCAACTTGCTAATGAATATATTGAACAAATGCAGCTCATGTTGGCAAATTTTTATCACCGACCAGATTTGGAGCTGGTCAATTATCAAGGTGAGGATTTGCCACTCCTTAAGACCCAATCTCATGCCACTTATTTTCTCCTGGCGAATCTGAAAAACCAGCCTAAATTAACCGTCCGCATGGGTTTGGACGAGCCCAGTCTGCAGATATGGAATGCTAAGGTCTTGCCGGTGCTGTCCTCCTGGCAGGAAGTATTTCAGGTGACCGAAAACCCGCAAATTCTCACCGTGGATTATCCTCGTTTGCTTTGCACGGTCATCTACCGCGAAAATTATTGCTCGGCGGGGTCTAGCTTGGTGAATTACAAGCAATTTCATTACCAGTGGATGGTTTACACACCATAATTGATTCAATGCTTCAGTTGGGATGATTGTGATATAAACGTGGTCATCATGAAAAGCTGAATGCGCTCCATCGATATATTTTTATACTGCATAGAAAGTGAATGTTTATCGTTGTAATTCTGTCATCGAAGTATCGTATCGATCTCAGATGGGCAAAACCTGCCTTTGGGATAAGCTTTACTTCCTAGGAGCATCGACATGATCAAACCAGCATTCTTGGTACGTGAGGATCGTCCAACGATTGTTGGGCAGATTTTCGGCACACCCATAGTGGTCAAGGGATGGACCGGACTGCCATTGATTGAGCTGGTAGTGTTTGGGATCTTATCCTGGGTGGCAGGGCATAAACGTCCCGATTGGTCTTGGTCTAAGCGATTATATGCTGGCGCGCTGACGACCACTATTATGCTCGGGTCAGAATGGTGCCATAACCTGGCACATACCGCAGTCGCTTCCAAAATAGGCAGACCAGTGGACGCCATCCGCATCTTTTGGGGAACGCCTTTATTGATCTACTACGATATCAATGATCAGCATGTCTCCCCACGTCAACATATGACGCGCGCATTGGGTGGACCTGCCTTCAATGCACTAATGGTGCCTATTACCTGGCTTGCGAAATACTTCGCCCGGGAAACCAGGGAAGGTTCGCTTACTCATTATGCCGCTGAATTTGCTTTGGGGACAAATTGCGTCATATCGACTGCCTCTTTATTACCCATCCCGGGCATTGATGGGGGACCGCTTCTCAAATGGTCATTAGTTGATAGAGGTCGCAGTCCTGAGCAAGCTGACGAAGTTGTAAAAGGGGTGAATCGACTCCTCGGAGGTGGGTTGGCGGTTGCCTCAGGAGTAGCGTTGAAGAAGCACAGGAAGTGGCTCGCTGCAGCTATGGCTGCCTTTGCAGCTACCTCCCTCGCTATAGGTTTCGGTTACCTTAAAGAACAAAAATCACCGGTAAAGGAGATCTAAATGTCTGAAGAAAAAGTTCGCACGGAAGAGTTTCAGGTGAAGGGTGAGGAAATTGTCGCTAAAATTAAGGAGCTGTTGCATGAAGGTGATATCCGTCGGGTGATCATCAAGAATGAGGACGGTCGCACTCTTATAGACATTCCGCTAACGATTGGGGTAGTGGGCGTCTTGGTAGCGCCACAACTGGCAGCCATTGGTGCCATCGCGGCACTCCTCACCCACGGCACGATCGTCGTCGAGAAAATCGAAAACTAAGTACTATTTATTGCTTGAAAAAACATCAGCACAGTGTCGTCGAGTATGCCTAGGAAGTAAAAAGAATTCATGAACATACACCGAAAGTAAGTGATGCAAAAAGAGTAGATTCAACCGGTCAAGCAATTTTGCTCGGTATCTGTGAACTTCTCCGTGATCTCTGCGCCTTGGAACGTCGGAGGGTGCTGGAGGGCCTTAGAGGGCGCTGGAGGGTGCTGGAGGGCGCTGGAGTGTGCTGGAAGGGCACTGGAGAGGGCGCTAGAGGGCGCTGGAGGGCACTGGAGGGCACTGGAGGGCGCTCACTTCGCGCACCACTTCGCGCACCACTCTGCGCACCACTTCGCGCACCACTTCGCGCACCACTTTGCGTACCTTTTTGTGCACTGCTCTATGGTGAAAACATGTTCTAGTGCAAACATCAAATCTAATCTTGATCCCGTTTGCGTTTTTTATTGGAACATTACCGCGCCTCCATAAAGCCTCCCACCTCAGCCTGATGCATTACATCCTGGATCACCTCCACCAGCTTCCTGGCTGAATCTGCGTCTAGCTCTACCGCCACACGCGCCGCGGGTCCACCAGCCTGGTTGGTAAAGTCGATATTCAAGGCATATTCCAGTGGCATATCAAAAGGATGGTCATAACTCACACTTGCCTGGTCTAGCTTGAACCAGGCAGTGCCCGCCTTACCGCTGCCAGTAACATCCACCTGTTTGGCGATCATAGTGCACATGCTAATCTCCTTTTAGCGTTCGATCCAGAAATGCGAAGACCTTCTGCCAACCATCCACTGCCTGCTCCTGACGGTAGAGTGGGCGGTGATAGTAGAAGAACCCATGCCCAGCACCATCGTACCGATGGAACTCATAGCTCTTGCCATGCATCTTTAAGGCCTCTTCAAGCTGGTTCACCTGTTCGGGTGTGGGACCGTGATCATCATTGCCAAAGATACCCAGAACCGGGCAGGTCAGGTCAGCCGTGTAGTCCACCGGTGCCACCGGCTGCATGGGGGTGAGCTCATCCGGGGTCATGGTCACCCTTCCACCCCAGCAGTCCACAAGAGCAGAAAATCCGGGGATACGGCAGGCGGAGAGGTAGGCGTGCCTGCCACCCGAACAAGTGCCGAACACACCCACCTTGCCACTCACATACGGAAGTGCCAGCAACATCGAAAGGGAAGCGCCTACATCACCAAGCACCTGTTCATCAGAAACACCTCCTGCTCCGCGCACCTTCGCTGCCACGTCCTCAGGCGTGCCATGTCCGTCGCGGAAATATAAGTTCGGGCATAGGGTCACATATCCATACGCGGCGAACTTGCGGGTAGTTTCACGGTACCACTCGTCCCAACCTGGCAGGTGATGTACCAGCACCATCCCCGGGAATGGACCCGCCCCGAGAGGTCGGGCGAAATATGCGTTGATTAGGTCAGCATGGTAGCCGGGCAGGATCACTGTCTCAGCTAGCATACCTTCGTATTGGTCAGTTGTATACATAGAACCCTCCTTGATGTAGAAATAAAATCACAGGTGTTATACCACAATGAAGATTAAATGAATGTGATAATTTGGTTCATCGTTACCTTTTACCTCTCTACTTGACACCTCAACCTCTCCCGGGTATAGTCCTCAATATGAAAAACCACCTCATCAACCAGGAAAAACTCCGATGGCTTTACCTCAGCATCGCAATCGGCTGTGCGCTATTTGTTATCCTCACCCTAATCTCCATGCTGACATATGCGGGTGGGACCGTCGACGATCACACCGCCTCCGGCTATTCCTTCACCCACAACTTCCTAAGCAATCTTGGGATGGTGACTGCCCTCTCCGGCAAACCGAATTGGGTTTCTGCAGTTTTGTTCTGCCTTTCGCTGAGCGCTGCGGGCGTCTGTCTAGTGATCTTTTTCATCATATTTCCGCGCTTTTTCCAGTATACCCACCTGCAAAAGCTCCTCAGCCTGATTGGCTCTGGTTTGGGTGTGCTAGCAGGTATCAGCTTTGTAGGCATCGCCTTTGCTCCCGCTGACCTGGTCAGACCCGCCCATATTCAATTCGTTATGTGGGCATTTCGCCTTTTCCCCCTAGCGGTGCTGTTCTATGTCCCCGTCCTGTTCGTGGATAAAACCTATCCAAAGCTATATGCCTGGGTCTTCACTGTCTTTTGCCTGATGTTGATCGGCTACTACCTGCTGATGACGAATGGGCCCAGCTTTACTTCTCCTGAAGGGCTGGTCATTCAGGTGGTCGGGCAGAAAGTCATCTCCTATGCCTCCATCCTCAGCATAGGCATCCAATCCTTGGGTGCATACCGAACCTTGGGGAAAAGCGCTTAGCCATTCGCCGTTTGCTTTAAACCAAGCAGCATATATCACGTTTCAGGCATCATAACGCTGGTAAATAAAACTTCTGAAATTCCCCTCCACAAAATTGAGATTTGCCCTTTTTGCGATGATCTTTAACACCAATGTTTTCTCTTTACAACCAAACCGCTCACTCAATAGGAACCGTCTCTTCCCCTGACTACTGTAGATCGCGCACACTGGATCGGTATAATCCAACCTGCTTATTTCCTCCCAGGCCATCTGGATGGGCATTTTCCGCCACCAGTAGGACAATTCCAAGTCAACCTGCCTGCAGATGATCTTATCAGCGTATACCCGGATGTCGAATGGGGTATCATTCAAGGAAAACAGCCAGATAGCGAAGGCCACGACATAAAGCAGCTGTAGAATTGGCTGATCTGGGTGGGTAGCATTTACGATGAGCAACAAGATCAGTATAAAGGCAAAAATAATCAGGGAAATATAGCGCAACCATAACCGCCTTTTACTTAACTGAAATTCCCCAATCCCTTCCAAAGGTTCGATCCCTGTAAGTGGGTCGACATCGATGATTGAGGTACCTGTTGCAGACGGCACTTCGTCTTCGGCACTGACCAGCCAACCCCAACCCATGCTTACTAACCTGATCGGCAGCTTCCATTCCTCGCTTTTCAATGTCGCTTCGATCATCTCCCGCTTGCCATCCAACTTGATCTCTGCTAACATCTTCCCATCCGCACCCGCAGTCACCAGCCCCAGCTTGTAGGTGATCCTGGGATGCAAACGCAGGAGTTCCCGATCCACCTCATCTCTGACTTGGTTGGGAGTAATCGAAGGATCGAGCAGCTGGAAGATCAACGTGTAGCGTTTCATCATGACCTTTCTTGACTATCAGTCTATTTCTAATCTTTATCCAAATTCCTTTTTTTACAGGATCGCACCCTTATTTGATGTTCTATTGACAATATTGCTACCAGTTAACAGCTAATTACTAATTTCGATGCCTCAGCACCTTGCCTGGTAATTCTCCCGTATGCTCTTCCCCATCAACCATCAAAACTCCGTTCACGAAGACATAATCGATACCCTCAGGATACTGGTGCGGGTAATTTTCAAAGGGATAAGTATGCGGATAAAGATTGGTCGCACGGTCGTGGATGTGCTCCAGGTCAAAGACGACGATATCAGCCCAGGCACCCTCACGCAGCACACCTCGATCCCTTAGTCCCATCCTCTGGGCTGGGAAGGAGGTCATCTTGCGGATGGCTTCTTGAAGGGTTAACACTGGCTCATCACGTACATACCTTTCCAATACGCCAGGGTACTCACCGTAACTGCATGGCTGGTATGGGGTGGGGTCATTCAGGAAGCCATACGGAGCCAGCACCTGACCATCCGAAGAGATCATCACCGCTGGGTGCTGAAGCAGGAGGCGGATATTTGTGTCATCGATATAGTCAAAAATTGCCTCAGCTTCGCGACCATTTTCGATGATCAAGTCGAAGTACGTATCGAATGGATCGCGACTTCGCTCGTTAGCAATCGCCTGAATGGTTTTGCCGATAACTTCTGGATTTTTAGGTGCGTGCAGCATGGTAATCCGCTGCCACTGTCCGTGTTTGAGCAGTCCCACCGGTCCAAATGCAGGCTTTCGATCCTCGACAATCTCATTACGGATTGCACTGCGCTTCTCAGGGTCTTGCAACATGGCAGCGATTTGGTTCGCTGGCAGGTCTTCTATTTCTTGAGGTAGACCATCCGTCAGAGCTGGCCCCAGATCGGTATGGACATCATTGTCCACCGTTACATCCTGACCAATTGCCCGGGCTTCTTCCACCAGGCACAAATTGGCACTGGCTTCGCATAGGGCACCGTATTTGGGGGCGTTATGGGAAATCTGTACAGGCACACCGGCGTTACGCCCGATGCGGATGGCTTCCGCCACCGCCTCCAGGATGGTCTCCCGCTCGCCACGGATGTGTGATGCGTACATTCCATGATAACGAGATACCACCTGGCACAAGGCGATGATCTCCTCCGTGCTAGCGTAGCAGCCAGGTGGGTATACCAGACCGGTGGACATCCCAAAAGCCCCAGCCTGCATGGCTTCAGCCACGAGCTCCTTCATCCGGTTGAGCTCAGATAATGTGGGGGCGCGTTCATCGAGGCCCATCGTAGCGATACGCAGCGCTCCATGACCTGCCAATGAGGCAATGTTGATCCCCAAGTTACCGCTCTGCAAAGTTTGCAAATATTGCTCAAATGTGTGCCAATCCCAGGAGACTTCGGGTTGGTCAGAAATGAGCCCCCATTGGCGACGTATTTCAGATATATGGGCTTTTTCCACAGGGGCAGGTGACATCCCACAATTCCCAATGAGCTGTGTTGTAACACCCTGGCGAACCGCACTCTCCGCAGCGCGATTGACCAGGATGGAAAGGTCAGAATGGGTATGGATATCAATGAAACCCGGCGCAACAAAGCGATTACCGACATCAATCGTCTGGTTTCCCTGCAGTGTGCCAGCCGGGGCAATTTCGACGATCCGCCCCTGTTGGATAGCCAGATCGCCCCAGAACCAGGGATTCCCACAACCATCCAGAATCCTTCCATTGGCAAGCACGTGATCATAAGTTGTCATATTATCTCCACAATTATGAGGGTGTAAATAGTGTGCACTAATATTATATATGATGATTCTGACGAGTAATGTGATACCCATCACCAGCTATGTTATCTACCATCATTGACTTTGAAAATAGATAATTTTGTTGATACAATCCCTTCCATGGACCCTCACCTGCTATCTTCAGCTTGCGGCTTATACAATACCTCCCCTGATTTACTCATCCCCCTCTCAGGCGGGCATACTAATGCTGTCTACCAATTTCCCCTTGGTAAAAAATCCGCTATATTGCGCATTGGTGTTGAGGATTGCCCTCGTGAGCAGACGTTAGGTATGCTGGAGTGGGTGCGCTTCCTTAGCGATGAGGGAGCACCGGTCACTGCGCCCCTTCCCTCCATCAATGATCGTTTACTTGAAAACCTAAAGTATTACGGCACACGCTACACCCTCACTGCCTTCGAAAGAGCCGATGGCACTCTGGCGGAGAATGTCCCGCCATCTGAATGGACAAATGAGCTTTTTAGTACCATCGGTATGGCAGCTGGTAAGCTTCATACTGTTTCGAAGCGCTATCAACCTTCTCGACCCGACCTGACTCGACCGCAATGGTTCGATTCCTATGAGATCCGCGAAGCGACCAACCTGCTGGCTGTCTCCCCCGACCCGGCGCGGGAAAAGCTCGCTAATCTTATCGTCGAACTGCGCCGCTTGCCCACCAGTCCTATTGATTTCGGTCTCATCCACGATGATCTACACTTTGCCAACTTCCTCATCCACCCTGGTGGTAGTGTCACAATCATTGACTTCGATGACTGTGGGTATGGATGGTTCGCCACGGACGTCGCCATGGCGTTGTTCGATGTGCTCGTGCTCTACAATGCCCCCAACGAATCGGAAAGCCAGCACTTCGCCCGACGCTTCATCAATAATTATCTTTCCGGTTATCGCCAGGAGAACGACCTGTCCTTATTTTGGCAAAGCCAGCTTCCGCGCTTCCTCAAACTTAAGGAGCTATGCATTTATGCCACTCTGATTGGTCACTCCGACACTGCATTGCCGGATACCTGGGTGGGTCGCTTCATGCGCGGTCGTTCCAACCGAATTGCTAATGATCTTCCGTACGTAGACATCGATTTCACCGTTTTGTAGTGCGGCATTCCAATTCCACCGCATCTTAAGATGACGCCCATCGTCCATAAAGTCACCTGCTTTATCACCCGCTCAGGCATCGATTATCTCGACCTGCTGCTGTTCATTCACCCTCATGCGGGAGTGCAGATCCCTGCTGGAACGGTTAATCCGGGGGAGGACCTTGAAATCGCTGCCCAACGAGAAGCTGCTGAGGAAAGCGGGCTGGACAACCTATTATTATTGCGTTCACTAGGGGAGGTGGATGAGCCGCCTCAGGACGGTTATATGCTAGTGGCTCGACCCACACCAGTCTATTCTCACCCAGACCTCCACAGTTTCGATTGGGCGCATTTTCGACCTGGACTGATGGTGAATGTGCTCAGGCACTCTGCGGGCTTCACTCAGGTGCGCTACGAGGAATCGGACAACTACATTGATCCTCAATACACCACCTACAACATCACCGGATGGGCGCCTGATGAAGCGCTGACCCATCAGTGCATCCGCCACTTCTTCGTTTTCGAGGCACTTGGAAAAACCCCGAACCAATGGTCAGTTGCTACTGATAATCATATATTCGGGTTGTTCTGGGCTCCGATCCGCAACCTGCCCTCCATCGTCCCTCCGCAGGATACTTGGGTGAAATGGGTGGCAGTTTTATATTAATATCACCACCGCGAATAGATATAACCAATTTATCCGCATTATGCGCAGAGCACGCTGAGGATTTTATTATCTCTGGCTTCTCTGCCGGCTATGTATTGCACAGATTTATATATTAAAAAGCTCCCCGCTCTCCGTGGGCTCTACTGTGAGCATTTTAGTTATAAGGAATTAAGCTGTCTCCACCGTCTTGCGCATACGGATGGTCACACCAACCACCAGTGATAGCGAAAGCAAATATAGAGCACCGTAAGGGGTCATGAAGCCTTTCTGCATTACGTAAACCAGCATGGTAAAGATTACGAATAAAGTAGCCTGCACATAGATCCAGATCCGTAATTTACCTAGGTACTCCTGGTCAGTGCTTCGTTGGCGGGCGATTCTATTCAGCCCGATGAAGAACAAGGCGAAAAATAAGAACTCAGCGGACAGGTTGATCTTATCGAACCAAATGGGTGGAGTAAACCCATTCCAGAAGTTTACCCACGACGGGATCGGCCACAGGATGGTGACCCCATTAAACCAGATTACTAAGTCGAGTAGGATGTGCATCAAGATACCCACTCCCAATCCAAACCCCAGGTTACTCCAACGTGGCTGTTTTACCAGCGTACCGATGAGGTAAAAGAACGCTATCACTGCTACTACCATAAACAGGCTATGGGTAAAGGTGCGGTGCAGCCCCTCGGTGGATCTTTTCATCAGTGTCACCACCGCCACCGTCAAATTATCCGTGTCCGGAAGCATGCTCCCTAAGACGATGCCAAGCATGAACCGGGGTCGGGCTGGTGTCCACTTGCGTACCGCAGTGCCGATCAAACTGTGAATTCCCACCTGTGCCATAAATCCCTCCAAAAAGATAGTTAGTCATTGGCTGGGCGAAGAGTAACTATTTTGTCTAAGCAATCGTAGTCAAGGGTGAGAACCAGGGTTGCCCCTCTCTCATAATGCAATAATAGCATAGTAGAGCTGCCAAAACCAGCATTTTAACTGCCAAAAGGAGCCACTTGGGTAAATATCCATGCCAATATGACTTCTATATTTAGGATGTCCCAGTAAATCCCCAGATAGTTAAGGAGCAAGATGACGGGTGCACGGAAGCAGCTAAAGCCGTACAACATATATCCCACTCACACCCGTCAACCAGGGATCAAACAGCCCGATCGATGGTTTAGTGATTCTCATGAATTTTTTAACAAATTCATGTCCATATTACGGAGGACAGGTATATACTGTGCCTATCATATCGATGGGATTGGGACAGCATATATGCGATCGATACGATACCATGCAATCAGCTGCACATAGGTTGCCATTCTCATCGTTCGACCATAGATCAGAAAAAATCTATAGTCACGTCTATAGTACTCTTCAGGTGTAGTGAAAATAGGAGGATATGACATGACACCAAACACTCCTACTCCCAACCTAGCACAGGACCTAATCCGTATTCATAAAGTCATCACCCGAGCACTGAACGTTGGCAAGGTCAAAGGTATAGAGTATCTACAGTCAGGGTTCCCATCAGCTCAACTGCTTCTAGGTTTTACCAGCTATACCCATTGCCTGTCATCTGTTTTAGGATCACATCACCAAGGTGAAGACACGATCGCGTTTCCTGCGTTTCGTAAGGTAATCCCATCAGCCCCTTACGCACAACTCTTAGTTGATCACCATGCTATCGAAATGCTCCTGGCGCTATTTCCTCAGGCGATTGGAGATGTATCCGGTGATGCGCCTGAAAACGGGCTAAGGATCATCGTCGATACTCTGCAGAAGATTACAGAAGTTTGGGAGCCGCACATTCAACTAGAGGAACAGTATTTCTCCAAGGAAGCTATCACCGCTGTCATCGATTGTGAAGAACAGAAACGTATCGGGGAGGCAACAAGCAAGTATAGTCAGGAGCATTCCGGACCTCCCTACTGGGTTGTCCCCTTTATTCTGTTCAATCTCGACATTGAAGATAGGGAGATCATGGCAGCCAATTTTCCACCGATGATCATAAGTGAGCTTGTTCCAAAAGTATGGAAAGACCAATGGGCACCCATGAAATCTTTCCTCTTGAATTGATCTGTTTATTTATGACTTGATTCCTCGCTAATATACTCAACTACCCATTTATGGGTGGCTTGTGCATGCATCCAGGCAGATCCCTCCTAAAGGACAAAACACGATCACGACTACTAAGTAATCCGCGTTGGGTAGCTGGGATTGCTGATGCGACTCCACCTGCTATTTGAGGATTGATTTTTATTACCCTTGGATCGAGCTGGAAATGCGGGAAGGAATCCGCTCGAAGCGAGATTGAGCTTGCATCACTTGGCTTTACAAAGCGAAAAATAATAGAATCGCAATATCATCATCGCGTTATGGTTTTTACGGTATATGCTTAGGTCGATCCATCGCCCAATCGGACTAATCCTACACCAGAGCTCACCAATTAAATACTTGCCTTCCCCTAAGTTTTGCTGTATAAAGAAGCGCAGAGCCTTGTTTGTTCCTAAGATTATGGTTGAATCTGTTGAGCGACAAGTCTCTTCTCGTAGGATGTAGTCGAGTGTTTCAGGAGGGGTTTCAGTGAAGCATTTATTTATGATTCCACACCGTACAGCACAAGGTTTGTGCCCTATCAACGGCATCCGCGATTTGATTCAATGGCGCACTGGCAAGGACTGGTCCAATGAGTTTCTTTATGGTCTTGGGCTTGGCGGTGGATTTGCTTATCTGCGATTTAATTCTGCTGATCCACCGCGTCAGGTATATTGGGGCACTGCTAGTCCAAGGCAACACAAATACCTAGCTGAGTTACTCACGGCTGATTACATTGAGTTAGAAAATCGATCCTTCAAATATTCCTGGGAAAAGGCCAGGGAAGCCCTAGATACTGGAGTACCACCTGTACTCGGACCACTAGATATGTTCCATCTGCACTTTTATGAAGATATCTATCATCAACGCCATATCCCAATCCATTATCTATTAATGATGGGTTATGACAGCGAAAATGCCTTCGTTCATGATACAGGTTTACTGGAAGTACAAAATGTACCATTGAAAGAATTAGAACAGGCTTGGAATGTGAATGTACCTGGTTTAGGTAAGCGGAATAGGATGGTAAGCTTAAATATTCCACACGAAATCTCTTCTAATAAAAGCCTCATTCGTCGGTCAATTACCGATGAGTGCAACATGATGTTAAAGCCTCCTGTCAGCATGATTGGAATCCCTGCAATGGAGAAGGTATCGCGCGAAATAGCAAATTGGCCGCAGGAGTTAGGCAGGGAAATTGCAGATAGGTGCCTGCAGCAGGTACGTGAATATTTAAACTCTCCACCTGATTTGATGGGAGATCATTTGACTGCTGGACGTGATATCTATATTGCTTTCTTGGAGCAAGCTGGGGTAATGGCAGGTCTGGATTTCTCCGCGGCCATCATCCGATTCAACTCCACCATTGCTATGCTCCCCATAATTGCGAAAGCCATCCAGCAAGGTAATCTTACGGATGCAGCCGCCGGATTTGCTAAAATTGCCAAAATAGAGAAAGAAGCTTTTACGATATTATCCGATTGCATAGGTGAAACGGATAGGCCAATATAGCGAAATATTATAATTATGCGTATTACTTCATCGTAAGTTTCTGGCACAACGAATAAGGAGATACCAGAAATGGGGGGAAGAATTGAATCCTGCCCGTCTTATCACCATTAGGAATCCGAATACGTTCTACGCTGATGGTTGAACTGGCTATCTTCATTGCTGGTATTCATAATAAACCACTTGGGAAATATTAAGAAGTGGAGGGTTACGATGATACTTACCCGTCAGGTAGCCATTAAATGGCTTTCAATCTGGACCATACTGCTACTCCTGCTCACCACATGCCAGGGTGGTGCACCCACAGCAAGAACCGCACCTGCATTGCTCACCTCTCCCACAAATTACTTGAGCGGTCTTTCGTCGGATGCCATCCTTACCTTGCGTAGTCTGGAAAAGATCGACGACTATCCATTCTATTCCATGCATTACTACGGTAGCTACGAATACCCGCAAATAGGTTCCACCTGGAACGGGGGAAACGATTTCTCCTGTTCACTTTTTGCTGCCTTGGGGGAAGCTGGTGACATGTTATATGGTCGTAACTTCGATTGGGATTTCAGCCCTGCCTTGCTCCTTTTTACAAACCCACCTGACGGGTATGCTTCTGTAGCCATGGTTGATCTGACATTCCTGGGGATCAGCCTTGATGATTCCAGGAAACTGATCGATCTACCACTGGAGGAGCGAACTGCGCTGCTCAGCGCTCCTTCCATGCCCTTCGACGGAATGAACGAATATGGACTAACGATCGGCATGGCAGCTGTGCCCGATCAATTTATAAATGATGCCAATCTTGACTTATCCATGCCTACCATTGGTTCAATAGGCATCATTCGCCAGAGCCTGGACCACGCCCGGGATGTGGGTGAAGCCTTGAAGATCTTTGCGCAATACAATATCGACTTCAGGGGTGGCCCGCCCATCCATTATCTACTTGCAGACCCAAGTGGGAAAGCCGTCTTGATAGAGTTTTATAAAGGGGAGATGATCCTACTACCTAATGAAGCTCCATGGCATTTAGCAACCAACCATCTGCGTTGCATCGCAGAGGGGGACGGCGGCTGCCCGCGTTACCACACAATTTCCGAACGACTCACCACAGTAAATGGACAACTTGAGCCACAAGCTGCCATGCAGCTACTCTCGGAAGTTAAACAGGATATGACCCAATGGTCGACTGTCTACGACATGACCAGCGGTGATATTAACGTGGCTATTGCGGGGTTTTATGATGCCATTTACTCATTTCATCTCGATCGGGTGAACCCCTGAGAGATAAATCTCCACGTTTCACTCTCCCCGGCTAAGTTAACCAGACCACAGAGTAAACCAACCATAAGAAGGTGGGGTGATCCATCCAGCTTCTAAATGGTTGATGGAATCCGTTTATTGGGTCTTGACTTTTCGATAAAAATATTGTATCATACTCTATGATATAGAGTACTTTATTATATACACTACTCTGAAGGAGTCAACCATGAATATATCGCCATCCGAAGCCGAAGATGCCCTCGCTGCTATCCAGGCTATGACGCAGAAAACCCGCCACTCGATTGCCAGTAGCGGTGCTCACGTCTCCCTGATCGTCACCGGCACCGTCTGGCTGATCGGATTCATCTGCAATCAATTCTTGTCGGGTGAAATCCTCTCCTATATCTGGATTGGATTGAGCATCCTGGGCGGCACTGTGGCCACCATCTTGGGCATACGGAATAGCAAACACATACGCAATCCGTCGGCAAGTGCAACGGCAAAGCGCATTAGCCTCATCTGGCTACTACTGGTCATTTACTGCATTGCCGCTATTGCA